>Ga0210123_1000043_pt1 | contig 70933 bp, 69 predicted proteins | sample Muzzi_PWB_D2_FD_185535 | JGI IMG/M metagenome (GOLD analysis project Ga0210123, IMG submission 185535) | Wetland microbial communities from San Francisco Bay, California, USA, that impact long-term carbon sequestration - Muzzi_PWB_D2 (SPAdes) | ecosystem: Environmental > Aquatic > Marine >... | reverse complement strand
ACAGGTGCTGCAGACGCTGCGGACCCAATATCAACGACTTGCCGCCGCAACCAGTTACCGGCAGCTTGTTTTGTGGTTTGATGCATGTCTTTTTGATCAGTCGATGCTTGCCCATATCCTGGTCCTTCTTCATGATCTTCAGGGTCCGAGTGTCGAATTACTCTGTGTGGATAGTTTTCCCGGAATTGAGCCCTTTAATGGTCTCGGTCAGCTGCAGCCGACTCAGCTGGCCTCTCTGTATGATGAGCGCCGGGTGGTAACTAAAGCTCAGTTTCAGTTTGCCGAGATTGCCGACCAGGCTTTTGCCGGCCACGATCTTAAGCGACTGGCCGATCTTGCAAAGATGACAACTGCGCCTCTGCCATGGGTACCCGCGGCTGCGGCACGATTGCTTGCCGAACAGCCGGATTCACGAACCGGCCTTGGGCGGCTGGAGTATCTAGCATTGGAGGCGATTCGCCGTGGCAGTCAGACCCCGGGAGAAATTTTCTCGGCCGTAGCGGCAGAAGACACTCCTCCACAGTACTGGGGAGATATTACCTTGTGGGCGAAAATTAATAGTCTCGCCGATAGAAACCCTCCCCTGGTACGGATCGAAGGGCCGGCAAAGAGATTGCCTCAATGGAAAACCGATTTGGACTGGGAGCAGTTCAGGATAACCAGCCTGCCGGAAGAGGAATAGCGCCTCCACACGGCGTGGGCGGGCTGTAATGTAGAGGATTGGCTGTAAAGAGTGAGGACGGGTGGGCTACGCTCTTCCCATTTATTTTTTAGGGCCGTTGTGGGAGAGAAACTCAGTCATACGTATTCGGTACTCGACAATGTCTTTGCGCAAAGAAGAGAGATTGGCCATTTTCTCATCGACCCGGGCGATGTGGTTGTCCAGAATCTCAATCAGTTTCGGGGTGATCTTGGAGAAGTCTTTCTCATGAATATCAAAAATATTCGACAGTTGTTCGATCTCCTTCAGGGATATGCCCATCGTTTTCAGTTTTAAAATAAATTTCAGGCGAAGGATGTCATCTTTGCTGTATGTTCTTGTGCTGCCGCCAAGCCGTTCATTTTTGCCCATGAGGCCTATCTCTTCGTAATAGCGAATAGTCCGAGTGGTAATGCCGAGATTTTTGGCCAGTTCGCCAATTTGTACCATTTTGGACTCTGAATTACTCATGTTGGTATCCTTTGTTGAAAATCGGTATATCCGGTTGCTTATGCGGAGGATCTCCGGCGTTGTATCAATTTCTAAAGCTGTATCCTTAAAAGAACATTTACGTTGAAGGCAGGAAATGAAATTTACCTTTACGTAATATATTTTGATAAACTATCATGCGGTTCCGTGGTCTGTCAAATGAAAAAAGCAGAACACCATCCGGTTTCCTGGGGGTATTTATGATGAAATAAAAAATGGATTGAAAAATCTTGACCTTTACGTAAACATTATTTATAAAAGGGGATGCAAAAAAAAATCGGCGGTGTGGTGTGAAAAACAAGGCCTCTTTCAGGAGGAAGAATTATGAATTTTGAACACACTGAAGAACAGAGTCTGCTTCGCGATATGGTTCGCGATTTTGCTGAAAAAGAAATCGCGCCCTCGGCCAAGGATCGGGATGAGGAAGAACGTTTCGATCGCGGCCTGATGTTCGACAGCCTTGCCGACCTCGGCCTGACGGGAATCGTCTTTCCAGAGGAATATGGCGGGGCGGGTGCCGACTATATCAGCTATGCCATCGCCGTAGAAGAGTTATCCAGGGTCTGTGCTTCAACCGGAGTGACCCTCTCCGCCCATCTGTCTCTTGGCTCGAATCCAATCTACCTCTTTGGCAACCAGAGCCAGAAAGAACAGTTCCTTATTCCCCTTGCCGAGGGACGGAAAATGGGCGCCTTTGGCCTGACCGAACCCTCCGCCGGCTCCGACGCCGGAGGAACGAAGACCACGGCGGTAAGAGATGGTGATTCCTGGATCCTGAACGGAACGAAAATTTTTATAACCAATGCAGGGGAGGCGGAAGTCTATATAGTTTTTGCCAGGACCGACAAAACTGCCCAGAAGCATTACGGTATCAGCGCTTTTATCCTGGAAAAGGGAACGGAAGGTTTTTCCTTTGGCAAAAAAGAACAGAAAATGGGCATCCGTTCCTCGCCGACCATGGAGCTGATTTTTCAGGACTGCCGTCTGCCTGCAGCAAACTTACTTGGCCAGGAGGGTGAAGGCTTTAAAGTCGCCATGAAGACCCTCGATGGCGGCCGCATCGGTATTGCCTCGCAGGCCCTGGGGATAGCCCAGGGGGCCCTCGATGTCGCTGTTGGTTACGCGAAGGATCGAAAGCAGTTTGATACCCCCATTGGCCGTTTCCAGGGGGTGCAGTTTCAGCTTGCCGATATGGCCACCCAGATAGAGGCGGCGAGACTGCTGGTGTACAACGCGGCATATCGGGCAAGCAAAGGGCTCTCCTATTCCCAGCAGTCGGCCATGGCTAAACTGATGGCCAGTGAGACGGCGATGCGGGTCACCACCCAGGCCGTGCAGATTCTCGGCGGCTATGGCTATACCCGCGATTTCCCTGTAGAACGGATGATGCGGGATGCCAAGATTACCGAGATCTATGAGGGAACAAGTGAGGTCCAGCGGCTGGTCATCGGCAGCGCCCTTACCCGTTAGTAAAAAACAGTTCGAGCAGAGAGAAGGTACGTATCTGTAACTGGAGAAGATGATGGAATTTACCCGAGAAATCTACTGGAATGTCGGTCATAACGCCGGGACACTGGTTCCCATGTATCTGTTTGCCTTTACCGCAATTGGCTTGCTGGTTAGAGGTTTCCTGAAAAGAATAGAAATCTATAAACAGGGCCTGCCACTCATTCGGACCGATCAACCGGCAAGAAGGCTGTTGCACATGCTTGGGAACGTCCTGCTGCAAAAGAAAGTGGCCCGGGTCAGATGGCCCGGCCTGGTGCACGGCTTCTTTTTCTGGGGTTTTGTCCTGCTCTTTATCGGCACCACTCTGATCGTCGTCCAGGCGGATTTCACCGATCTGTTCTTCGATATGAAGTTTTTGAAAGGCACCTTCTATCTGCTCTTTTCCATTACTCTTGATGTCGCTGGTCTGGTCTGTATCTTTATGCTGGGCGGTTTGCTGGTTCGGCGATATTTTTTCGCCCCGGAAGGGTTGGAAACCAAAAAAGACGATGCGATCATGCACGGGTTGCTGCTTACGATTCTCTGCACCGGCTTTTTGATTGAAGGATCACGTATAGCGGTGACCGAGCTGGGCACGCCCCTGTCGTACTGGTCACCGATGGGCCTTTTGGTCGCTAAGGGAATTGCCGGGATGGGTGAGGGTGGCCTGCGGGCCATGCACAAGGTGCTCTGGTGGACCCATTTCTCTCTGGTGATGAGTTTTTTCACCCTGATTCCCCTGACCAAGTTCAGACATATTTTCACCACCAGTACCAATTATTTCTTCGACGATCTCGGGCCAAAGGGAAAACTTGTCAACCTGGATCTGGAAAATGAAGAAGCCGAGACCTTCGGGGTCACGAATGTTAAGGAGATGACCTGGAAAGATATCTTTGACGCCGATGCCTGTACCCTGTGTATGCGCTGCCAGGACCGCTGTCCGGCCTTCAATACCGACAAACCGCTCTCGCCGATGAAGGTTGTCAATCAACTGGGTGAGGTCGCCTTCACCAATCCCGAGGCCAACCTGGTCGATACCTTCGGCAAGGACGTCCTCTGGTCCTGTACCACCTGCCGAGCCTGCCAGGAGATCTGTCCGGCCGCGATCGAACACGTCAAAAAAATTATCGATTGTCGCCGGGCCATGGTCCTGATGGAAGGGGAGTTTCCCGGGGAAGAGGTGATGACCGCCATGGAGGCGACCGAGGTGAACGGCAACCCGCTTGGCATCGGGTACGCCGAGCGCGGCGACTGGGCGGCGGAATTGGGGATCAAACCCCTGGCCGAAGACGCCGAGGTCGATATCCTCTATTTTGTCGGCTGTTACGGTTCCTTTGATAAACGCAATATCGCCGTCGCCAAAAGTTTTGTGGGACTCTGTCAGGCAGCCGGGGTGAAGGTGGGGATTCTCGGCAAGGAAGAAAAGTGCTGCGGGGAGCCGATGCGCAAGATGGGCAACGAATATCTCTACCAGACCCTGGCCATGGAGAACATCGAGGTAATTAACTCCTACGGGGTGAAGAAAATTGTCACCACCTGTCCGCACTGTTTTAATACCCTGGAAAAAGACTATCGCGATCTGGGCTTTGCCATCGAGGTGGAACCCTATGTCGTCTTCCTGGAAAAACTGATCGCTTCAGGCAGGTTGCAGATAGATGCCCGGGAACTCTCCTGTACCTATCATGACTCCTGTTACCTTGGCCGGCATAATGATCTCTATGATGCGCCGAGAGCGCTGATCAAGGCGGCTGGCGGTAAGATCCTGGAAATGGACAAAAACCGGGCCGAGGCCTTTTGCTGCAGTGCCGGTGGCGGCAGGATTCTCGCCGAGGAAAAAATCGGCGAACGGATAAATGTCAAAAGGGTCAAAATGGCCGCCGCGACCGGGGCGGAAAATCTGATCTCTAACTGCCCGTTTTGTCTGACAATGTTTGAAGACGGGGTGAAAGGTGCCGAGGTGGAGGACGCCCTCAGACCGAAAGATATCGCGGAGATCCTGGCTGAAAGGGTCGTCTAAACCAAAAACTATTAAGGTAGAAAAAATATCAATGACAACTGGAGGAAAGACATGAAAATTCTGGTTTGCATAAAGCAGGTTCCGGATATGGAATCAAAATTCAAGGTCGATGACGGTGGCACCTGGTACGCGAAAACCGACCTGGCCTGGCGCATGAATGAATACGATGAATACGCCGTCGAACAGGCCGTCCAGCTCAAGGAGCAGGTAAAAGATGCCGATCTGACCGTGCTCTGTATCGGTGGCGATCAGGTGAAAGAGACCATGAAAAAAGCGCTGGCCATGGGCTGTGACCGGGGCGCTCATGTCGCCGATGGTGACTCCAGTGGCAAGGAACCTTACCAGATTGCCGGAATCATCGCCGAATACGCCAAGGATAAGAACTTTGACCTGATCTTCACCGGGATGCAGTCCCAGGACAGGGGCAGCGGTCAGGTGGGACTTCTGGTCGCTGAAATGCTTGGACTTCCAGGCATTACCACCGTTGTGCATTTTGCCTACAAGGATGGTGTGATCGAGGCCAAGCGCGAACTCGAGGGCGGAGTCAAGGCCTGTGTCAATGTCGCAGCGCCTGCGGTGATCACCTGCCAGCTCGGACTGAATACTCCACGCTATCCGACGCTGCCTAATATCATGAAGGCAAAGAAAAAAGAGCTGCTCTCCATTCCGGTCGACGATCTGCTCAAGGTCGAATCCCGCCAGGAAACCGCCAGGATGTATTTTCCTGAAAAGAAAGGCGGCGGTCTGGTGCTTGAAGGCGATGCGGCAGAATTGGCTGATCAGCTGGTCAAGATCTTGAAAGAAAAAACCGCTGTTCTGGGTTAGGGGAGGAAACGATTATGAAAGTATTGCTTATTGCTGAAAGTAGAGATAGAAAACTGCTCGGGAGTTGCTATGAATTGATGGCTTTTGCCGAGAAAACAGGAGCCGAGAGTGCCATGTTTCTCGTCGGTGCCGATACTGCGCTCCCGAAATTCGGCGGCAAACTCTACCTCGCCGATCCAGCCGCCGCAGGCGAATATAATCCCGATGTGCATAAACAGCTGATTCTCGACGTCGTAGCCAAGGAGCAACCGGACGTGGTGGCTTTTTCCCATAGCTCCTATGGCTGGGATCTTGCTCCGCGCATTGCTTTTGCCCTGCAGGCGGCCCAGGTTTCCGAGGTGGTCGAGGTGGTTGACGGTACCATGGTCGTGCCCGTCTGCAATGCCAAATTGCGGCGCGATGTCAAGGTTAAAACCGGTAAGACGGTGGTGACCCTGCAGGCCGGGGCCTTTGGGCTCACCGAGGAGCCGAATGGTACGCCGACGGTAGAAAAGGTGAACGTTGCCGGTGACGGGAAGATAACCTTCACTGGTTATGAGCAGGCGGAAAGCGGTGGCGTGGATTTGGCCAAGGCCAAAATTATCGTCAGCGCCGGCAGGGGTATCGGCAAACCTGAGAATGTGTCGATGATCGCCGAGTTGGCCAAAGCCCTGGGGGGGGAATACGGGGCCAGCCGGCCAGTGGTTGACTCCGAATGGGTCGAACACAATCGCCAGGTCGGCACAACGGGCCAGACGGTCGCTCCGAAACTGTATGTTGCCTGCGGTATCTCAGGTGCCATTCAGCACCTTGCCGGAATGAAGAAGTCGGAATTTATTGTGGCGGTTAATACCGATAAGGATGCGCCCATCGGCGATGTGGCCGATGTGCTGGTTGTCGCCGACCTGAAACAGTTTGTTCCAGCCCTTACGGCCAAAATCCAGTCCTTATAAGTAAAGGGAGAGAGCATGCTGGAGACGATTTTCGCTAAGCTCCCGGCTTCTTTTGTGGCCGGGAGCTTTACCAAGCCTACGAGTTTTTATTTTTCCTTAGGGGAGATAAAGAAAACCGTCGAGTGTTCCCCGGACCGCTGCATGGTCAGTGACGGACGGACGGTTGACAATGCCGACTGTGTCTGCAAGACCAGTGAGAGCTTTTTTCTGAAAATCTGGGAGGATAACTATCGCCCGGGGATGAAGGATTTCATGACGGGAACTATCAAGTCAAATAATCCGAGTGCGCTTCAGGAGTTTTTGCGGGGTTTTGGAAAAGATGGCTGAAACTGCCGCTCCCCGCTCCGATACGGTTTGCCTTCGGGCGGGCGGATCTGGCCATCTTTTTTGCTAAGGATTAAACAACGGAGGCGTAAAGTGGAATATTTGACGGAGATAAAAGTCAGGGGCTATCATGCCGATTTTTACGGTCATGTGAATAATGCACGGTATCTGGAGTTTTTTGAAGAAGATAGGTGGGCAACCCTGGAATCCAAGATAGATCTTAAAAAATGGGCCTCACTTGGTATTATTTTCCTGGTAGTCAATATTAATGTCAACTATCGAAAGGCAGTGGGAGTCGGCGAGACGCTCGTTGTAACGACGAAACTTGAAAAAATCGGCAACAGGAGCGTAATATTAAAACAGGAAACCTTTCTGAAGGAGAATGAGGAATTGGTCGCCGATGCCCTGGTCACATTTGTCATTGCCGACAAAACCGGGAAAGCGGTATCGATGGATGGCGCTGTCCTGCAGGAAATTGAGAAACTGCGGTAGTCGTCCCGGGAAAACATTTTGGGTGTCATGGGTATCCGGCTGCAAAATACTGAACTAATCCAAACAGAGTGCTGGGAAGAGTATGTCAACCGCAAACAATTATGTTTATGGTTGACATGCATTGTAGTTATATATTACACAGGAACGGGAGGGGAACAGGGAGTTTTGTACGCACGCAGTTCACGTAAACGTAAAGGTTAGATCTTTTCTGGAAGGGAGAGGCCAGCCACCTAAAGGAGCAACTGACCAGTGGCTGGAAGTGAGGCGTCTGTCGGCAAAAGTGACAGAGGTTCGAGGAATATCAAGACTGAGGGGAGAGAAGCATGAAGAAGAAGATTTCCGTATTGGCTGTGGCATCGCTTTTTGTTGCTGGTTCCGCAATGGCATCCGGCTGGCGTATCCCGGAGCAGTCGGTTGATTCGACGGCCAAAGCCGGTGCCAATATCGCGTCATCGAGCAGAGCCGATGCCGCCTACTATAACCCGGCCAATATGGCCTGGTTGGAGGATACCTGGCAAGTGCAGGCCGATGCCACCTGGATCCATCTTTTTGAAATCGATTATGAGGATGCCCGTTCACCGGCACGTAATGGAAGCTCAGAACCGGAAAATTTCATTATTCCTACAGGGTTCCTCGTGTCGCCTTCTTATGGTGGTGCACGTTTTGGTCTGGCGGTAGTTGCACCATACGGTTTGTCAAAGCGTTGGCATGATGCTTATCCAAAATCGTTCGCCGAAGAATTTACTCTTGAGGTAATTGAGGTGAATCCAACCATCTCCTACAGCATAGGCAAGTTCTCCATCGCAGCTGGTCCCAGGATGTTGTATGCCAACGCCAAGGTGAGAAGCGATGCCAGTACTGCCTTCGGACAGGGCCTCTTTCCGGTACCGATTGCCAGGGATATGGAAGATAGTACGATCGAATGGGGATGGAATGCAGCGCTGTCGATCAAACCGGTCGACCAACTTAATATCTCTGCAACCTATCGTTCCAATGTCGATCTGGATTTTGAAGACAGTGATGCCAAATTGACTCTTGTAAACGGCAGTAAAGTAGTCCGCAATGCTACTGTATCCATTCCTGCTCCGGCGGTCTTTTCCCTTTCGTTTGCCTACGATGTGTCTGATAATCTCAATGTAGAACTTACCTGGGATAGAACTTTCTGGTCAAAGTACAAGCAGCTTGATTTTGATTTTACTCCGGCAGTCGTCCCGGCGGTATTAAATCCTTTTGAAGCACCGCAGCAGAGGGACTGGCATGATACCAGTGCCTTACGTCTCGGCCTGACCTATGACGTAAACGACAGCCTGTCGCTTATGGGGGGATTTGCCTATGATGAGAATCCCGCGCCGACTGAGAATATCGGGTTTGAGCTGCCTGATTCGAATGCATGGCTCTATTCACTTGGTGCACAGTACAAAGTGAGTGAGAACTTGGATGTCGGCATCGCGGCACTCTACGATTATAAGCAATCCCGAACCGTGCAGGTGGCGCCGACAGATAATGTCTATGGCGAATTCACCAATGCCTCAGCCCTGCTCGTCACTGTTGGTGTGAACTACAAGTTCTGATGCAGAGTTGTGCATGATGTAGCGAAAAACCCCTTGTTGCTCCCCGGCCACAAGGGGTTTGATCGTTTTGGGCAGTTTAAAGTCCGCGAAGATGTTCCGGCTTTAGACCGACCTGCCCCTGCAGGGCTTGGTCAATGAGCCTGAGGGTTGCCTCTTTGTCCCGGGGTAACCTGGCCTTAATCGGCAGGTAGTTTGAGGCGTGATTCGCGTGGAAGTAGCCATCGGAGAGTTCTGTGCTGGCGAACATAATGGCCAGTTCTTCGAGCATCTCCCTTGCCGTCGGTAAGACAAACTCGCCCCTGTCGGCATTGTCGAAGAGCGGCGTGCCCGGGGTGAGCATCAGGGTCAGAGCGCCGACATATTCCGGATCGATTGCCGTGAGTACGCGGCCGGTCTCACGGGCATGGATATGGGATCTCTCTTTGCCGGCAACGCCCAGCAGGACGGTGATGGACAATTTGATCCCGGAGGCGCGCAGTTTTTTGCCCATCTCGATCATTCGGGCCGCATCGGCACCTTTTTGGATATTTTGCAGGGTGATATCATCACCGGACTCCAGGCCCATATAGGCGATCTGCAGTCCGTGTTCCCGCAGTTCTTGTAGTTGTCCCTGGCTCTTGCGTTTGATGCTTTTGGTATTGGCGTAGGTGCCTATTCTTTTAACCCAGGGGAGTTTGGCGCGGATAGCACTTAAAATATTCAGGAGCCGATCCTGGGAGATGATCAGGGCGTCGCCGTCACAGAGAAAGAGCCGGTCCTGATTCCTGCAGTGGGCGGCGGCGAAATCGATATCGGCCATGATGGTTCGGTCGTCCTTGATGGAGAACCGGCTGTCTTTATACATCCCGCAGAAGCTGCATTTGTTATGGGAACAGCCGGTGGTTATCTGCAGGAGAATGGAGTACGCTTCACTTGGCGGTCGGAAGATATTACCCTGATAATGCATAGTCTTCTTTGGTGATCGGTGGAATAAGATTTACCGCATATCCTTTGGCAGTCAACTGATATGCCATGTAACTGAAAATTTAAGATATTCTACATTATAGAGCAGAGGATGTAATTGACAATGAAAGAATCACCATCGGCAGCACATTCAATGTTTCCCCATCTGCTGCAACCCCTTGATCTCGGATTCGTAACCCTGAAAAACAGGGTCCTGATGGGGTCCATGCATACCGGCCTCGAAGAGGAGAAAGATGGCTTCCGGCGCATGGCCGCCTATTATGCGGCCCGTGCCGCGGGAGGCGTTAGCCTGATCGTCACCGGCGGAGTTGCGCCGAACAGGGCCGGGTGGGTTGCCCCGTTTTCCCTCCGCCTGGCCAGTCCTTCCCAGGTGAAAGACCACAGGATAGTCACCGAGGCGGTACACGCTGCAGGTGGGAAGATCTGCATGCAGATCCTCCATGCCGGTCGCTATGGCTATCATCCCCTCTGTGTTGCCCCCACCTCGATCAGGGCGCCGATCAACAGGTTCAAGCCGAGGGAGTTGAGTAATCGCGGGATTCGTGCGACCATTGGTGATTTCGTCAAATGCGCAAGTCTTGCCAGCCGGGCAGGTTACGATGGCGTTGAGATCATGGGTTCCGAGGGGTACCTGATCAATCAGTTTATTGTGAGAAAGACCAATCGCCGGGAAGACCAGTGGGGCGGCTCTTTTGCCAACCGGATCAGGTTTGCCCTGGAAATTGTCAGGGGAGTCAGGCAGGCGGTGGGAGAAAAATTTATTATTATCTTCCGCTTGTCGATGCTTGATCTGGTCAAGGGCGGTTCGACCTGGGAAGAGATTGTCAGCCTTGCAAAAGAGCTCGAACTGGCCGGGGCGACCATGATCAATACCGGCATCGGCTGGCATGAGGCCAGGGTGCCGACCATTGCCACCATGGTTCCGCGGGCAGCCTTTACCTGGGTGACCAAAAGGCTGATGGGCGAGGTCCGGCTGCCGCTGATTACCACCAATCGCATCAATATGCCCGAGGTGGCGGAAGCGGTGCTGGCGGACGGCTGCGCCGATATGGTCAGTATGGCCAGACCCTTTCTCGCCGACCCGGAGTGGGTGAGAAAAACCGAAGAAGGGCGAATTGCCGAGATTAATACCTGTATCGGCTGTAATCAGGCCTGTCTCGACCAGATTTTTGCCAGGCAGACGGCTACCTGCCTGGTCAACCCGCGGGCTTGCCTGGAGACAATCAAGCCTTTTGTGCCGGCTGGCGTGAAAAAGAAGGTGGCGGTGGTCGGCGGCGGACCGGCGGGTCTTGCCTGTGCTGCAACGGCAGCGGCAAGAGGTCATGCGGTGACTCTCTTTGAAGCAAACGGGGCGATCGGCGGCCAGTTTCGCCTGGCCAGACAGATTCCGGGCAAGGAAGAATTTGAGGAAACCCTGAGGTATTACCAGCACCAGCTGGACCTGCACGGTGTCGATATCCGTCTGCACACGAGACCTGCTCCGTCCGATCTGCAGGGCTTTGACGAGATTGTGATCAGCACCGGGGTGGTGCCGAGAAAAATTCAGATCCAGGGAAGTGATGGCGCCAATGTCTCCCTGTACAATGAAGTGCTTACCGGAGCAAAGACAATCGGCAGGAGGGTCGCCATCATCGGTGCCGGCGGGATTGGTTTTGATGTAGCCACCTACCTGCTGCACGGAGACTCCGGGCCGGACAGTGTCGAAAAGTTCATGGCGGAATGGGGGGTGGATATGGATTATGCAGCTGACGGCGGGCTGGGCGAAGTCAGACAACTGCAGCCGGCCCGGGAAATCTATCTGCTGCAGCGCAAGAAAACCAAGCCAGGCGCAGGTCTTGGCAAGACAACCGGGTGGATTCACCGGTCGGTATTGAAAAAGAACCAGGTAAAAATGCTGAACGGGGTCGAGTATCTTGGGGTCAGCGAACAGGGCCTGCTCATCCGTCTGGACGGCCGGGAACAGTTGCTTGCGGTGGATGATGTAGTCGTCTGCGCCGGCCAGCTCTCCGAGCTGAAACTGGCCGGAGAACTCGACACGCTGGGGATAGCCTATCACCTGATCGGTGGCGCCCTCAAGGCCGCCGAGCTGGATGCCAAGCGGGCCATTGCCCAGGGTACCGAGGTGGCCGACCAGTTATAGAGCACCGCTACTCAAGCGGGTAACTGCTCTCGATGGTATGCAGCGCGCCCTTCTGGGTCAACTTGCTGCTGTACAGGTGAAAGGTTTCAACCGGAAATTCCGAGGACTGGAAAAAGGCGTTGCCGGCGAGAAACTCCTGCAGGCGCCGGATCGGGCAATTTTTCAGGCGGGCCAGGGTTAAGTGAGGGGTGTATCTTTTTTTCTCCCGGGGAATATCGATGGCGGCCAGTGTTCGCTCGATCGCGTTGCGCAGCCCGACAGTCCGTTCCACGCGGTCGACGCCGGCCCAGAGGATACGCGGCGTCCCGCGGGGCGGAAAGGTGCCGACACCTTGCAGGGAGAGGGGAAATTTCGGCAACCTGATCCCCTGCAGGGATTCCTGGATATCAAGGAGTCTGCTGCCTTCGACCTCACCGATGAATTTCAGGGTCAGGTGGAGCTGCTCCGCCGGTACCGGACGACTGTTGGCGATTCCTCTGCCCAGCCCCTCTATCTCTCTCCGGATGTTTTCCGGGATATCGATGGCGATAAACAATCGGATCATTGACACAATACCTTGGTTTACCTACAGTTCTTACTGTGAGCTGTCTTCTCATCTGGAATGTAACTATCACCCATCAGTTTGCCAATAAGGAAGAGACCATGGACCTGAAAAATAGCCGTACGACCATTCTCAACGAGGGCAAGGAAGAGGCGAAGCGTCAGGAGATACTCGATTATTTTCACAAGACCTTCGATCTTGACGGCCAGCTCTATGACCATCTGACCCGAGATGAGGCCTTCTACCTGCGGGCCGAACCGCTCCGGCATCCGCTGATCTTTTACCTCGGCCATACAGCCTCGTTTTATATCAACAAGTTAAATATCGCCAGACTCATCGATCACCGGATCAATGCCTCGTATGAGTCGATGTTCGCCATCGGGGTCGATGAGATGTCCTGGGATGATCTTGATGAAAAAAATTACCACTGGCCGACGGTCGAAGAGGTCCGGGCTTACCGTCGGGAGGTGCGGGATTTCGTCACCAAGATTATCCGGGAGCTGCCGCTTTCTCTGCCTGTCACCTGGGATAATCCGTTCTGGGTGATTATGATGGGCATCGAACATCAGCGGATTCACCTGGAGACGTCTTCGGTAATCATCCGCCGCCTGCCCATCGACGAGGTTCGTCCCCTTGCCGGCTGGAACGATTGCCCGCTCCATGGCGAACCACCGGAAAATCAGGTGCTGCCGGTTTCGGGAGGTGAGGTGATTCTCGGCAAGACCAAAGAACATCCGCTCTATGGATGGGACAATGAATTTGGCAGGCATAGCTTCGAGGTCTGGGATTTTAAAGCCAGCAAGTACCTCGTGTCAAACAGGGAGTTTCTTGAATTCGTCGAGGATAAAGGCTATGAACAGGAGCAGTACTGGACGGAAGAGGGGCGCAGGTGGGTTGCCTTCAGCGGGGCGCGTCACCCGCTTTTCTGGCTGAAAGAGTCGTCCGGTTACCGGTTCAGGACCCTGGCCAGAGAAATCGATATGCCGTGGAACTGGCCGGCTGAGGTCAATTATCTCGAGGCGAAGGCCTTCTGCAACTGGCTGGCAAAGAAAAGAGGTGCGCCGATCCGCTTGCCGACCGAGGACGAATGGTATCGGCTGCGCGATCTGCACAACATTCCCGATCAACCTTACTGGCCGAAGGCACCGGGCAATATCAACCTGGAGCACTGGGCCTCCTCCTGCCCGGTCGACCATTTTCAGTTCGGTGACTTCTATGATCTGATCGGCAACGTCTGGCAATGGACGGAGACACCGATCAGCGGTTTCGACGGCTTTGAGGTCCACCCCTTCTACGATGATTTTTCCACTCCCACCTTTGACACCCAGCATAATCTGATCAAGGGCGGATCATGGATCTCCACCGGCAATGAAGCGACCCGCGACTCGCGTTACGCCTTTCGCCGCCATTTTTTCCAGCATGCAGGCTTCAGGTATGTTGAGGCGGAGCAGCCCCTTGAGGTACCGCAGGCGATGTACGAAACCGATGGGGCGGTATCTCAGTACTGTGAAGCGCACTACGGTGAGCCGGTTTTCGGGGTGGCCAATTTTCCTGCGACCTGCGCGGCAATATGCCTTGAACATATGCAGGGCAGAGCGAAAGGCAGGGCTCTTGACCTGGGCTGTTCGGTGGGACGTGCGAGCTTTGAGCTGGCCAGAGAATTCTGCTTCGTCAACGGTCTCGATTTTTCTGCGCGGTTCATTCGGATTGCTTATCAGATGCAGGAAAAGGGCGTATTGCGCTATGAGCTGCCGGAGGAAGGTGAGATTGTCTCCTATCATGAGAGAAAACTTGCCGATCTGGGGCTCGGTGAGATCGTCGGACAGGTGGAGTTTTACCAGGCCGACGCCCTGAATCTGAAACCCCAGTTCAGCAACTATGATCTGATCCTGGCCGCCAATCTTCTCGATCGCCTGTCCAGGCCAGGGGAGTTTCTTGCGACAGTCCATGAACGGCTGAATACCGGCGGACTCCTGGTCATTGCCTCTCCGTACACCTGGCTGGAGGAATTTACCCGCAGGGAAAACTGGATCGGCGGCTTTCGAAAGGACGGCGAGCCGTACACCAGCCTGGACGGTCTGCAGGATCGTTTAAAGGACAATTTCACCCTCGTGGCCGAGCCGCGTGATGTAGAATTCGTCATCCGGGAGACCAGCCGGAAATTTCAGCATTCCGTCAGTCAGTTGACGGTCTGGCAGAAAATAACCTCGTAGCCGAGAATAAAGGGGATGGCCGAACAAACAGCCCGCCGTTACAAACTTATCCTTGAGTACGACGGCACCAATTTCAGCGGTTGGCAGAAACAAAACGATGCCCGAACCGTCCAGGGGGATCTGCTGAAAGGTGCCGAACGGGTTTTCGGTGAAGGCGCCATCGATATTCAGGGCAGCGGCCGTACCGACAGCGGGGTTCATGGACTGGAATATGCGGCGCATCTGGAGGTGGTGAGCGACCTGGACCCGAAAGAGGTCGCACGGATGCTGAACGACACCCTGCCGAAGGATCTGGCGGTGCTCAAGGTAGAAGCCGTTGGCCCCCGTTTTCATGCCCGGCACAACTGCGTCGCCAGAAGCTATATCTACCAGATAATCAGGCGAAAATCTGCCTTTGCCAAACGTTATAACTGGTGGGTGCGCGAGCCGCTTGACCTTGCCGCCATGCGCCGCGCCGGAGAACTGATGATCGGCATGCACGATTTTGCCGCCTATGCCGAAAAGCAGGAGTTGAAGAAGTCGACCAGGGCGCTGGTCCACATGGTGCAACTTGTTGAGGACGAGGATTTACTCCGGATCAGGGTAGTCGGGTCGCATTTTCTCTGGCGGATGGTGCGCCGGATGGTCGGAGTGCTGGTCGAGGTTGGCTGTCATCGGCTGACAGGGGAAGATGTCCTCAGCTTTTTTCAAGGTCCGTCAACGGTGCCGTTTAATCATACGGCACCGCCTGCGGGGTTATTTTTCGAAAGAGCCTTTTATCATGGGGAGGAGCTGGACGATTTTTTGCAGTCGCGGTGAATACCGCGCAAGGAGGAAGATATGAGCCGGGAAAATGCCATTGATAGGGCATTGGCAATCGCTGGACAGGGGCTGGTGCTCATCGCCACATCTGACGGGCAAGGCGTGCCCCATGTGGCAGCGGCAAATTCGATCAGCAAAGAGGAGAAAGGTCGCCTTGCCATAACCGACTGGTTCTGCCCCGAAACGGTGGCCAATGCAGAAATTGGCCGCACTGTTTCCATCGTCATCTGGGATCCCGTCAAGGATGAAGGACATCAGATCATCGGTTATGTAGCCGCGGTGGAAGAGCTTGCTATCTTGAACGGTTATCTGCCGGGGGAGGAAACTGCCGGCCTGCCCCAGGAGGAGCGGCGATTGGTCATTGAAGTTGGTAAAATCATGGAGTTTCGCCAGGCGATGCACAGTGATCTGGAAGAGTAGGCGGCAGGACCGTCGTGTCCCTGGTCGGCACTTTACCGAAACCGGGATATATCAATGTTGATGGCGTCGTAAAAACTGCCACAAGGGCAGAGCAATCTTCACCTTCCGAAGCTTTTTACTTAGCCATCGCTGATTTTAAGGCTTTTACGAGTTTGTCAATGTTCCGGATCTCATCTGCGATTCAAGCAATTTCCTGTTCTCATTGCAAAGATATGCAGCTTGTCGGTCTGCAGCTGCAAGCGGAGATGTGCCCCGCGGGAGAAGTGATGCGAGGGTTCAAGCCTGATGATTCCCTGCAGTTTGCCTTCTCTGGCCATCCTCCACTGCAACCCTTCGGGAAGAGGCGAGCGCCTCTCTTCCGCTTTTTCAGCCAGATCAAACGTGATAAAGGCGTCAGCACCCTGCCATTCGACCATGGAGATGGTAGCCTGCATGAGTGGTTGTGCATCACCATCCGCAGCAAGCTGCAGATGTTCCGGGCGCAGTCCGACGATGACTTCCCCGGCATCACCGGTCCCGCCAATCCCGGGCAGCTCGATTGCCCCGGTCATTGCCGGGAGACAGAGCTTGCCGTCAGCCACCCTGCCCGGAAAGAAATTCATCGCCGGAGAGCCGAGGAAACCGGCGACGAAAAGATTGGCCGGATCGTTATAGAGCTGCTGCGGGGTGCCGATCTGCTGCAACTCTCCTTTGTTCAACACTGCCAGCCGGTGGCCGAGGGTGAGGGCCTCGATCTGGTCGTGGGTGACGTATACCATGGTAGTCTTCAACACTTCCTGGAGCCGGGCAATCTCATTGCGCATCTGGTTTCTCAGTTTGGCATCGAGATTGGACAGCGGCTCGTCCATTAGAAAAACAGCCGGTTTTCGAACCATGGCCCTGCCCATGGCCACCCGCTGCCGCTGGCCCCCGGAGAGGCTGCGGGGCATGCGCTGCAACAGTTTTTCCAGTTCCAGTGTTTGGGCGGCGGTTTTTACCCTGCGCTGGATTTCCCGGTGCGGCATCCCTGCAAGTTTCAGCGGAAAGGCGAGGTTCTCCTGCACGGTCATATGGGGGTAGATAGCATAACTCTGGAAGACCATGGCCATGTTTCTCTGCCGAGGGTCGAGATGATTGATTGGTCGGCCGTCCATGCGCACTTCGCCGGTGCTGACGGACTCAAGGCCGACTATCATATTGAGCAGGGTCGATTTGCCGCAGCCGGAGGGACCGAGCAGGACGAACAATTCACCATCTTCTATGGTGAGAGATATGTCCTGCACGGCTATCGTGCCGTCGGCAAACCGTTTTCCTATGTTTCGCAGCTCTATTTCTGCCATTGTTTATCCGAAATGATTGATAATTTGCGCGCCTCGAAGCTGAAGTTTTTCGAAGTCTGCGCTTATCTACTTAGCCGTCCATTTGTTAAAGGATTTTACGAGCTTGTCAACATTGATAGATGCCAGAATCATCAAGCGAACCCCGCCCTTCATCCTTTTACTGCTCCGGCGGTCAATCCAGCGACGATTCGCCGTTGAAAAAGCAGGACCAGAAGTATCAGCGGAACGGTCACCACAACCGCCGCAGCGGCAAGGGAACCGGTGGGTTGTGCGAAACGGGAGCTGCCGGTAAAAAAAGCAATGGCCGCCGGAACGGTCCGTGCCTGGTTGGTGGAGGTGAGCGAAATGGCAAAGAGGAAATCGTTCCAGGCAAAAATAAAGACGAGGATGGCGGCGCTGAAGATACCGGGGGCAGCCAGCGGAAATATCACCAGCCGGAAGGCCTGGAAGAAGGTGGCTCCGTCCACCCGGGCGGCTTTTTCCAAATCCCAGGGGACCTCGCGAAAGAAAGCGGCAAGAGTCCAGATAGCCATGGGCAGGGTAAGGGTGATGTAGGGCAGGATGAGACCCAGCCAAGTATCGTAAAGTCCTGCAACACGCCAGGTATTGAAGAGTGGACCGACGATGGAGATTGGCGGAAACATGGCGACCGACAGGGCAAAGGCGATGAATAATCCACGCCCGGTAAATTTCAGCCTGACAACGGCATAGGCGGCAAAGACAGCGATCAGAATAGCCAGGAGCGTCGAGACAAGGGCGATACCCAGCGAGTTCCACAGGGCAGCGGGAAACTGCGCATCGGCAAAAATGGCCCGGTAATGCTCGAAGGTGATCCGTTGCGGCCAGAACCGGTTATCACCGAGATCGGCAGCGGGTTTCAGGGAAAGCGAGACTATCCAGAGAATCGGGATCAGGGCGTAACAGACGGCCAGCATACTGCCGGCCGCCCAGCAGAGACGGTCAAGAGAGGTCTTCGACCGGGTCATACCTCCTCCTTGCCGGTCAGGGCATCGGCGATGCCGAAGCCGTGCAGGTAGGCTGCCGCGATGAGCAGGACGCAGAAAAAAATCAGGATCGATATGGCCGAGCCCAGGCCCATATTGAGCCGGGAAATCAAGACATGATAGCCGAAGATAGAGACGGTTTCGGTATTTTCCGCTCCTCTTGTCTGGATAAACACCGTATCGAAAATACGGAAGGCGTCTAGGCTGCGAAAGAGGAGGGCCACCGCAATGGTCGGTTTCATGATCGGCAGGATTATCATGGTGAAGCGCTGCCAGGCGGACGCGCCGTCCACCCGGGCGGCCCTGAGCAGGTCTCCGGGCACCAGCGTCAGCCCGGCGAGCAGCAAGAGCGCCATAAAGGGCGTGGTCTTCCAGATTTCAGTGGCGATGATCACGACAAAGGCACTCCAGCGGTGACTGAGCCAGGCAAGGTTCACTCCCACCAGACTGTTGATGAAACCTGTGGTTGGCAGGAAGGCGAATTTCCAGATCAGCGCCGCCACCACCGTAATGATGCCGTAGGGGATGAGAATGGCCGCCCGAACCAGTTTGCGACCGGCGATTGCCCGATGCATCAGGAGGGCAAAACCCATGCCAAGCAGCAGTTCTGCACTGACCGAACAGACGGTGATGATGACCGTGTTCAGTACTGCCTGCCACCAGACGGCGGAACTGAGCACGGACAGGTAGTTGTCGATTCCGACGAATGCCCGGTTCTCGGGAAAGCGCAGATCATAGCGGAACAGACTCACCCAAAGGGCATAGACAATGGGATAAACGGTCACTGTGACCATGGCGATCAGGGCCGGGGCGCAGAGCAGCCAGCCCAATCTATTGTCGGTCTGCCGGCCCGGTTGCATAGCAGTCCTCCCTAATGGAGGGCCTGGGTAATCTCTTTTCGCAGCCGATCGACGTCTTTATCGGGATCGATGGAACGCATGGGGTGCAAAACATGGCTGATTACCAGAGAGATATCGGAATAGAGAGGGGTTTGCGGGCGTTGCACGCCATCTTCGAGGGTCTCAAGAAGGATATCGGCAAAGGGAAAGGTCTTGCGCACCTCATCGTCTTTATAAAGAGCGGTGATGGTGGGCGGCAGCCCACCTTTTCTTGCGGCTAGCCGCTGATTATTCTCCGAGACCAGGCAGGACGCCGCATCGAAGGCCAGGTCGGGATATTCAGTATAGGACCCTATGCCAAGATTGATGCCACCGATGGTGACCCGGCTCGGATGATTATCGACGACGGCAGGCCAGCGGACCCAGCCGATGTGTTTGGCAAGATCCGGCACATTCTGCCTGGCGCTGGGCCAGACGTAGGTGTAATTGACCATGAAGCTCGAGTCTCCGGCCTCAAAGGCCAGCCGGCACTCGTCTTCCTTATTGGTGGCAAGCGAGACGGGTGCCGCCGGGGATGTCGCCAGGCGGTGCATTACCCCCAAAGCCTGGCGGGTTGCGGCAGGGTCGAGATCGACCTGTTCGCCTTTGAAGATGGTGGATCCTGCTGAAGCGAGCAGGGAATTGAAAAAAACGGTCAGCCCCTCATATCGATCGCCCTGGACCTGAATGCGGCCTTTTTCGCCAAGGGATTCAGCGATCTTGATCAGCTCCTCCCAGGTTTTAGGCGGAGAGGATACCCGATCGGTCCGATACCAGAGCAGCTGGGTATTGGTGGTAAAGGGTGCAGCCTGGAGACGGCCCGCAAAGGTAGCACTTTTAATCGCACTGTCCAGTCGTCCTTTGGTGACCCTGTCCGTCAACTCTCCCGGCCAGGGCCGAATCCACCCGGCAGCGGCAAACTCTGCCGTCCAGATGACATCCATGCCGATGATATCGATGGCCGAATCATGGGCTGCCAGCCGGCGAACCAGCTGTTCTCTCTGCTGGTCGGCGTTGGTGGGCAACGGGACCAGGGTAATGGTGTACTGCCCGGCAGCCTGCTCCGAGCAGCTGCGGGCGGCGTCGGTAAAAGCTCCTGAAGGTTCGGCGAAGACAAACCAATTGAGTTCCGGGGGCGTTGGCGGTTGCTCTTCGGTACAGCCCGCTGTCAAAAGGAGAATAGAAAGTAGAATGAAGAAAAAGCTATATGGCTTATCCGCATTTGTTGCAGAGGGAAAAACGAGACTCTGCCGCTGAAAAATGGCAACAAGCAGGGCTTTGGGGAGACTATGGCGTTTCATCATCTTCCGTCCTCTCCATTGTACTGTACATGAAAAGACATAAGAGGAGAAAAGAAAGAGATCAAAGCGCCACCTTTCCCGGCTCCTCAACCAATGTCAGCGATTCGCTCTATTGTACAAAGTCAAGGCGAAATGTCCAAAAAAAACTCGGGTAACTGGCAGCTTGCCGGTCAAAGAATCTCAAACCGAGCCTGTCAGACGTACCAAGAGACTGCAATTGCGACACAATCCTGCGACAATTAAGATGCGACATGATATGAGGGCGTCGGGAATGCTGCATTGATGAGCTGCAGGTTCCTGCTTGCATCGACCATTTTCCTGCCTAAATTATTTGTATAGGTATGCATCCCTCTCAGAGTGCCGAGGAGAAGGCCGATTATTTGAGGGGAGGAGGTCGAGATGGAAATGAATACGATGGCCGATTGGGAAAAGTGGGCCAAGCTTGCCCGGGAGGATCCGAAAAGGTTTGAGAAGGAAAGAATCGCCACCATCGAAGGTTTTATCATGAGCCAACCGGTTAGGCGCCGCCATCGCAGCCGCCAGCTGCAGTGGAAAATAGATGCGGTACGCCGGACCTCTCCCAATAGTCTGTTTGCCTGCGTGCAACTCTATGAAATGCTGATGGATTCTGTCTATGGTCCCCGTGGCCTCCTGGCGGCAATCGGGTTATTGGGCAAAGTAGGTGGCCCTGTCGTCCGGCCTGCTCCTCCTGTCAGGAAAAAGGGTTTGTGCCTGGATTTGACCAAGTACAGAAAGGCAAGGAAAGGACCTGTTGCTTCCGGAAAGCAATAGAACGTGTTTCATGTTTTGCCGCACCTCCTCTGTTTCAGCTTGTTATTTCTTCTCCTCTGGAGAGCCGCATGATTGCCAGGTTGGCGATCATCAGGCCGAAAATGCCGGTGATGGTTGGCAGGCTGCCCAGAACGTTACGTCTCCGGCCCCGATCGGCCCAGGGAGTCTCGCCGACCTTGGCCTCGTCCTCCGGCAGCTGGTACTCGAAATCAATTTTCTCGTTGGAATAGACGCAGGCAATGCCTTCTCCGACGCCTCTTTTCCTGAGGCGTTTGCGCAGGTGTTTGGCAAGCGGGCAACCGGAGGTGGCAAAAAGGTCGCCGGTGCGGATCAGGGTCGGATCGGTGCGCAGGGCGGCGCCCATGGAACTGAGGGTGGGAATATTGCGCAGGTAGGCGGCGTGCAGCAGTTGGGTTTTGGGATTGAGGGAGTCAATGGCATCAATGAGCAGATCCGGTTTGGGATCCAGGATTTGATCGAGGGTTTCCGCTCCGGCAAAGAGTTGCAGGGCCTCGATGCGGCACGCCGAATTGATGGCCAAAACCCGCTCCCTGGCGACCTCGGCCTTCGGACGGCCGAGGGTTGATTCCAGGGCGAGGATCTGCCGGTTGAGATTGCTCGGCTGGATGGTGTCGTAGTCGATCAGCCGCAGCCTGCTGATCCCGGCACGCACCAGTCCTTCCACGGCATAGCCGCCTACGGCACCCAGGCCTACCACAGTTACCATCTTTGACTGCAGGAGCCGGAATCGCTCCTCGCCAAGCAGTCGTTGCGTTCGTATAAATCGGTCCATACTGTTCCCATTCATAAAATAATCAAAATAATGCCTACCGCCGGGATAACCCGTATTCATTGTGCGCACTGCAATACCTGATTGCAAGAGCAGACGCAAGGGCTACTGGCGGTAGCATTGCCTTATACGCCGCCAAATTAGCCGCCGAGCAGTAAAAAACTGCTGCAATAATTATCGCATTCTCGATTGTTTTGTGGTAGAAAAACGCCCTTTTTACTTAGCCATCACTGATTTTAAGGTTTCTACGACGCCATCAATTTTTAAAGGGAATTTGTTCTACCATGATTCAGCTGCCTGCCATCCACGCAGATCTCGACAATACTGCAACCTGGGTTAAATACCGGAAGAAATTGTGCGACCATTGTGCTGCGTCCTGCTGTAGCCTTCCGGTGGAGGTGAAAGCGGCGGATCTCGTCAAAATGGGCTTAATGGACGAGTTTCTGCTGCAGGAGGATTTAAAACAGATTGCCAGAAGATTGATGAAAGGGCGTTTGATCGACCATTTCCACTCGAAGACCGGCACCTTTACCCTCGCCCGCATGGCCAGTGGCGACTGCATCTTTCTCGATAGCCGGACCAGGCGTTGTACCATCTATCTGCAGCGGCCCGAAACCTGCCGGAGCCATCCGCGGGTGGGTCCTCGTTCGGGGTACTGTGCCTTCAGGAAAAAAGCGGCGGGATGACGGCAAAAGACCGGGGCTTATCTGGCGTTTTTTAAAGCACCTGCTCTTTGGCTCTGATGTAAAAGCGGAAATACCCGACCAGGTTGCTGCTGATAAAGATTGCCTCCATCAGGACCGCTCCCGGTGAACCGGCGAGAGCATTGTGAATGATCCACAGGCTGGTGCCGACCAGCATCAATTGCCTGAGTGGTTTGTCGTCCTTGCAGAAGGAGGCGGCAGTGCCGAAAAGGCCTCCACTGCAACCGAGAAGGGACAGCAGGCCTTCGTAGGTGCAGATGGTGACAACTATGGTGGCGAGCATGAACAGCCCCATCAGTTTCTTTGAGGAGGAAAACAGGCTGGTGGTAAATCGAGCTGCCGCGAGGAGACCAAGGCAGGCGGCCGTCCAATGGCCAAGAAGCATGAAATGGGCTGAGATGAGTGAGCAGGAAACCAGTAGACAGGCAACGATCCTGGCCCGTTCCTTGAACTGAAAAGAGATTGTATCGGTGCAGATGGCTATGCCGATCAGGATCTGGGACAGGATAAAATCGGACATTGACGGTTGACCTCGGGGAAAAGGGTATATGCAAACTACTTTCGCCAACTATACCGTGTTCGGCGCAGTCCGTCTATCGGCTTCCATGGATACCGGTTTTTTTATCCAGCCGACATGTCCAGCTCGGCTGCACTGTACTCCCTTCCTGCAGCATCTTTTGGAAAAATATCGGCATGGCTGTAGGCATACAGACATTGGCAGGTTTTTGAAATATTAATGACAAAATCGGTGAGATCCTGGTGGAGTGTCTCCGGAAATCCTGCTTCCGGTTCGTCAAACAGTAGAATTGCCTCGGTTTTGTAGGCAGCTTTGCTTAAAGCGACAGCCAGGCATGCTTTGGCCTGCATCTGTCTGAGGGAAAACATCGGGCCGTCCGTTGCCCTGGGTCCTGGTTTGTCATTTTTCAGCAGCAGTTCGCCGTCGGCGGATTTATCGAGACGCATCATCATCGATTGCGGCTGCACCGCGCTGAGTTGCTCGTTCAGCTCTCTGAGAAAGGCCCGTTCGTCACTTGCCGATTTCTGACCTATGGTTTCGGCTCTCTCGGCAATCAACTGCAACAAGTGTCCAAAGGAAGCCGAATCCTGTTCAAGGCTTGCCATTGCTTTTGGATTCCGGTCTCTTGCAGATGCCAAGGAACTGCCGATGACGACAAAGAGCGGCATTCGATCACGAACGACGGCCCGGGCGGCGTCGAAATAATCGACCCTTTGGACTGCGGTCAGCGTCGTTTCAATGCGTTGCCCTGACTCTTGCCGAATCTTCGGTGGAAGGTCTTGTAACCAGTGAGCCAACTGATACTTGATCTGCGCTTTTATCCGGTCAGCCGGCTTCAGGCTGCCGATCAGTTCCGAGACCGGTTGCACCAGGTTCGGGTCGAGACGCCGGGCTGCGTCCATCAGCGTTTCGATATCGCCTGAAATCTCGCTCCACCGGGTTGAGGACGCCAGCTCGACGAAATTGATCCAGCGGGAATAGTCGAGTCGTCTGCCGACTTCGATACGATCCGTCTCATAGAGGAGATCGCTTATGGCGGACAAATCCTTTACCAGGCCGGGAGTAGCGCTGAAGACGGCCAGGGCAATGGTCCTCTTGGCTGGGTTGACGTGTTTGGTGTAGCCGTCCTGTTCGGTATATTCCGGAAAATCGGCAAAGGGCTCGACGTTTTCAACTGTGTAGGTCGGATTAATGGTTTGCAGGATGCGGAGAAAATTCCTGCCGTGACTTCTCTCGGGAAATTGAAACAGGTTCAACCGCGGGGTCAGGTCGAACCATCGACTTTCGGTCAGTGCATCGAGTCCCCGTATTCTCGCCTTAATGAGTTTCATTGCGGCTTCTCCTCGATTTCATGCTTTGTCTGCCGGCCGGTTTTTGCCGGTCCGTTACTCAACAAAAATAAGCATGATATCGAGAAAAAGCAGGCAGGCAAGTTAACAGACCGCCGTGTCTACCCCGAACAGATCCTCGGCAAGGGAGTTGGCGACAATGTTGGTCGGTAATCTCTGCTGTCCGGCCAGCCGGTAAATCTCTAAAAGAGTCTTCTCTATTGCCGCGGTCAGTCGCATGGCTTTTTCCTTGTTATAACGCTGGCCGATCTCGCAACTGATGTTGATCACTCCGCCTGCATTGGCCGCATAGTCCGGAGCATAAAGAATACCTCGCCGGTGCAGCCGTTCGCCGTCCTCTTCGGTGAGCAATTGATTGTTGGCGCTGCCGGCAACAATCTGGCAGAGGAGATGGGGAATCGTCCGACTGTTGAGAATGCCGCCGAGAGCACAGGGAGCGAATATATCACAGGGGACGCGGTAGATTTCCTCCGGCTTCACATGTTCGAAATCAATCTTTGCTTTGAGGCTGTGGAGATGGTCCTCGTTGATATCCGTGGCGAGTATCCGGCAGTTATCCAGTTTCAACCTTTCCGCCAGTCTTGCCCCGGTTTCGCCGACCCCCTGAATGGCTACGGTCAGGCCGTCCAGCCGGTCTCTTTTCAGCTTGTGGCGAACGCTGGCCTTAATCGCACAGTAGACCCCGTAGGCGGTGAAAGGACTTGGATTGCCGCTGGCCCCGACAGTAGCGACGTGCGACGTTCTACGGCGTACCGCCGCCATGTCCTCCAGGGTCGAGTTGACATCTTCGGCGGTGATATAGCGGCCCTCAAGGGATTCGACAAAATTGCCAATCTCTTCGAACAGGGCGACCCGGTCTACCCTGTCCAGATTGCTGTGCACGACGCTCTTGCCGCCGCCCAGCGGTAATCTGGCCAGGGCATTTTTGTAGGTCATCCCCTTGCTCAGCCGCAAGACATCGATGAGCGCCGCCTCTTCGCTTTCATACCGCCAGACCCTGCAGCCGCCAAGAGCCGGTCCGCGGTGGGAATTATGGAGGGCAATCCAGGCGGTAAATCCAACTTCCCGGTTGTCGCACCTGACGACCTCTTCATAACCGTCGATATCTAACGTGCTGTATCTATTCATGACCGACTCCTCCGGCAGGGGGACACCTATGATTTCTTTAGAAAACAGTATGCATTATCTTATGCTGCCTCAAGAACTTCTTCCCCGCCGGGAATTGCCGCAAAGCCTTTCTGCAGGGCCGCAATATTCAGGTCGAGAAAGCGGTGGCCTTTTTGACCGAAAACCTTCCTGAACGCCTTGGTAATGCTGGCAGTCTTGACCGTGCCGGTGAGGGCCAGGTATGCACCGAGCATGACCATATTGGCGGCCTTAACATTGCCGCATTCACCGGCCAAATCACCTGCCGGGATGGAGTACGCATGGATATCCGTCCGGCTGGCCAACCGGTCGATCATGGAGCTGTTGAGCAGGATCATTCCACCGGGAACGACGCTTTGTTCAAATTTAACCAGAGAGGGCAAATTCATGACAATGGCGCAGGTTGCATTGGTGGTCACAATCGGGGCGCCGACCGGGGTGTCGGCGATCACCACGTTGCAATAGGCGGTCCCGCCCCGCATCTCCGGTCCATAGGAAGGCAGCCAGGTGACATGCCTGTTTTCGATCATTCCGGCATAGGCCAGCAGCTGGCCGAGTGACATCACGCCCTGACCGCCGAAGCCGGCACATAAAATTCGCTCGTTGCACATTTACGCCTCCTCCGGTGATGTATAGACACCGAGTGGATAGTAGGGGATCATGTTTTCTTCAAGCCATTGTAAAGCGTCAATCGGCGACAATCCCCAGCCGGTAGGGCAGGTGGACAGCACCTCGATCAGGCAGAAGCCGATACCTGCCAGCTGGTAGGCAAAACCTTTTTTGATTGCCCGCTTGGCCTGGCGAACCGCCTTCGGGCTGTGTACGGAAACCCGGGCGACATAGGCCGCACCCGGGATCTGGGCGAGCATCTCAGAGATCTTGAGCGGCATGCCGCAATGGTTGGCATCGCGCCCGTTCGGGGCGGTGGTCACCTTCTGGCCCGCCAAGGTGGTCGGGGCCATCTGGCCACCGGTCATGCCGTAGATGGCGTTATTGACAAAGATGGTGGTTATCTTCTCCCCGCGGTGGGCGGCATGAACGATTTCAGCGGTACCGATGGAGGCGAGGTCGCCATCGCCCTGATAGGTGAAGACCGTTTTGTCGGGATGGACCCGTTTTACCCCGGTCGCAACGGCCGGTGCCCTGCCATGAGCCGACTCGATCATATCGACATTGAAATAGTTATAGGAGAGAATCGAGCAGCCGACCGCCGCACAGCCGATGGTGTTGCCAAGCTGGTCGAGTTCGACCAGCGATTCGGCCACCAGCTTATGGATGATGCCATGGGTGCAGCCGGGGCAGTAATGGGTTTCCTGCCCGGTGAGTCCCTTCGACCTGGAAAAATTGACCGTCATCGTCTATGCCCTCCCCAGAAGAGTTTTGACCTGCCGGACAAGTTCTCCCGGATGGGGGATGATGCCGCCGGAGCGTCCGTAAAAGCTCACCGGGATTCTGCCGTTTACCGCAAGCCGTACATCGTCGACCATCTGGCCACAGCTCATTTCGACCACGAGTATCCGGCTGCATCCTGAGGGGAGGTTTTGGAAGGCTTTGTTGGGAAAGGGCCACAGGGTTTGGGGTCGTATCATGCCTGCTGCAATGTGTTCTTCCCGCAGCATGTCGATGCAGTTCCCTACAATACGAGCAGTTGAACCATAGGCGCAGAGGATGATCTTCGCATCATCTGTCTGGTATGCCTCAAAGCGGCTCTCAGCTTCAGCTATCCGGGCATATTTTTCCTGGAGCCGGTTATTGATTTGCTCCAGGCGATCCGGATCAAGGGCCAGGGTCTTGACCGTATTCGGCCCTCTTTGGCCGCCATGACCGACTGCCGCCCAGCCCTTTGCCGGAAGGGGTCGGGTGACTTTTTCGGGAAAATCGACAGGCTCCATCATCTGGCCGAGCATCCCGTCACTAACGATGAAGACCGGGGTGCGGTAGAAATCGGCCAGGTCAAAGGCCGAAAGCATCATCTCAGCCCCTTCCTGGACGGTCGATGGGGCCAGGGAGATGATCCGGTAGTCCCCGTTTCCGCCTCCCCTGGTCATCTGGAAGTAATCGGCCTGGGAGGGCTGGATACTGCCGATACCCGGGCCGCCCCGCTGAACGTTGACGATAACGCAGGGCAACTCCGCCGCCGAGAGCATCGACATACCCTCCTGCATGAGGGCAATGCCGGGGGAAGAAGAGCTGGTCATTGCCCGGCCACCCGTAGCGGCGGCACCATAGACCATATTGATTGCCGCGAGTTCGCTTTCCGCCTGGAGAAATACGCCGCCCGCTACGGGCAGCTCCCGGGCGAGGAATTCGGGAATCTCGTTCTGCGGGGTGATAGGGTAGCCGAAAAAATGGGTGCAACCGCCTTTGATCGCCGCGAGGGCCAGGGCTTCGTTGCCTTTCATAAGGGTTTTAGACATGTACGGCCCTCCTTTCGGGTGTTGCGCGTTGCACGGTGATCACCGAGTCCGGGCACATCAGGGCGCAGCTGCCGCAGCCTGTGCAGGCTTCTGAATCGCTGACCGTTACCGGCTGGTATCCCTTGGCATTTACCGAGTTGTCCTTAAAGACAATAATCCCGGCAGGGCAGGCAACAGTGCAGAGCCCACAGCCTTTACAGCGATCTGTCTCAATACTGACTGTTCCCCTCATCTCTGCCATGTCAGACCTCCAGGCACATGTTGGTCGGGTGTTTTGAATGTTTTATTATAATAAAATATATTTATTTTTGTCAAACAATATTACGGGTAATAAATGGAATAATCGAGGTTATCTAGTGAGTATATCGAGGGTGTTGTCTGGCGTCGAAACGAAACGCAGTCGAGGTATGCTTTTTGAATAATAAAAAATGTACGGTTGAACGAAACGAAGAGAACGAAAGTGTCGCTCGGTTAAGAGTTCATGCACCTTTTATAACTTCCTGGGTAAAATGATTGTCCGGTCCTTATTCCCCCTTGTCACCCCGGACAAAGATATCGCATTACTTCGGCCACATGATCCATCAATTTTAGGCTTGTATTTGGCCATAATTTCAGTGAACTTTTCTTTTGACTTTCCAAATCCTGTCAAATAATATCTTAATCAGTGGAAAAATAATACGTGGACGTTGATGGCGTCGCAACAACTCGTCACCTTCTTTGTTGCCACAAATTTTCAATCATTTTGGAGTATCTCTTGTTTGTTGAAATGACTGAAAATTTGAGCGCCTCAAAGCTGAAGTTTTTCGAAGTCTGCGCTTATCTACTTCGCCATCGCTGATTTTAAGGTTTTTACGAGTTTGTCAAATTTAAGAAAGTCCGAAGTAAAATTTAAAAGACCAGCAACATCAAGCATCAATGCTCAGTACCCGTTCATCAGCACCCCATTTTCGTCCGATCAGGCCTTTTAGTTTAGCTTACTATAGCTCGAAAGCCTGCTTGAACGAAACTGGAGCCCTGGATAAACGGTTACAGATCCGGGTTTCGCAATCTTCTTAAGTGAACCGGTGAACTGTTACAATGCTCAAGCCGAAATATCGGAAGAACATAAGGAACGATTTGAACGACAACTAGAAAGAAAAGGCTGTGCTTCAATAGAAATTACCGTAAAAGTTTTTGATGAAAAAGCAACTGTAACCATGTGTAGAACATACGAGTGGTTCGCACAGAAAATATAAGTAGACCAACAAGCGTTGCGGCGGAACCAGCAGAATGCCCGGGTCCCGTAGAACTTGCCGTTAGCAATCAAAAAGGAAATATCATGCACATAATTCTTGGTGCCCTTGGAGCCATTATCACAATCCTCATTCTAGTGAAACGACTATCTGATGTTGGAATTGATATTGGCTGGCTCGACCCTTTCAAATGGCAAAGAAGAAGACAATGGAAAAAGAAATATCTTGCTAAGCCGGTCTATTCTATAGAAGACCCGATGGAAGCTACTGCAGGCTTAATGTATACGATGATAAAAACATCAGGTGATATCACTCTTGAGGAAAAGAAATTTTTACTTGAAACTTTTAAAAATGAGTTTTTTCTTTCAGAAGATGAATCCTCAAGCTTGCTCAACACCTGTAGCTTTCTTATCCCTGATAGTGAATTGGTACGAAATAATTTACAAAAATTTTTAAACGCAAGTATTAGTTCCTTCTCTAGCTCACAAAAAGAATCCGCTATCAGTTTGATAGATAAAGCTGCTAATTTCAGTGCTCAGCCTAATCAGTTACAATCTGCTTTTTTAGAAGAAATAAGAAATAATTTTATTCCGCAAGTTGCAGATAGAAAATGGAAATAGTATAAATTTCGATCATTTCGATTCCTATGAAGAAAAATATACTCATAATCACAATTGTCCTGACCACCTTCCTTACTAACGCGGCTGAATCCACTCCGACAATGGATTTTGTGAAAGCTGCCAGAAAGCAAATAGGAAAGACTCTTTTTTATGATCCAAGCTACCAGGCAATTGACTATCCCAATGGAGATGTTTCAATTGAGAGAGGTGTCTGCACAGATGTGGTAATCCGGGCATTGAGGGTTGCCTATAATTATGATCTGCAGAAATCTGTTCATGAGGATATGGAGAAGAAATTTTTTAAATATCCTCAAATATGGGGTTTGAAACAGCCGGATAAGAATATAGACCACCGGCGTGTGCCTAATCTCCAGACATTTTTTCATAGAAAAGGCTGGTCGTTACCGCTGTCCTCTCATCTCTCGGAATTCAAACCCGGCGATATTGTTACCTGTATAATACCGCCTAACCTGCCGCATATTATGATAGTAAGCGATAGGCAAAATAAGGATGATATTCCCTTTGTGATACATAATATTGGTAGCGGCACACAAGAGGAAGATCGGCTATTTGAGTTTAGAATAACCGGTCACTACAGAATTAAAGGGATCGAATCTTTTTTGTCGGCAGAGAGCCGGACCCAGGCGACTGCGGCAGACTGAATCTTTATTCTGCCCTGCCTGCGGCTGAACAATTTGTTACCTGCTTGTGCCAAATGGGGGAAGAATATGAAAGCAGAGGCTATTAACTTTGGTGAAAAGTTTTCCGGGTTTTCTGAGCATTGGAAACCGAAAATAATTGCTCAGATGAACGACTATCATTTTAAGGTCGTTAAATTACAAGGCGAGTTTGTATGGCACAAACACGATGATACGGACGAAGTCTTTATTGTTGTCGATGGCAGGATGTCGATTGCATTTAAGGATGGTTCAGTGGTGCTGAAAGCGGGTGAAATGTTCGTGGTTCCCAAAGGTGCGGAACATAAGCCCATCGCCGACGAGGAATGCAAAGTAATACTTGTCGAGCCTGTCGGTACAGTAAATACAGGTGATGCCGGTGGTGAGTTGACAGCTGACAATAGTGTCTGGATTTAACTTTCAGATACCATGTCTTGTCATCAGGTACCACTCGTACCTCGCGGTCTGCAAACCGCGTCCAGGCGTCTGAATAAAAACATAGCTATCTTTCATGGAGTAGGAAATGAGCGAACTGGGAGTGACCAATCAAGAAGGTATCAGTCAAGAAGTAATTGAAGAACAACCTGGTATTGATTCTGAGCAATTGAACTATGCATACGTAATTCAACGATTACGGAAAGAAGAAAATTTCCCATTGGCGATTATAGCCGGTTTGCTGGCCGCCGTCCTCGGTGCCGTTATCTGGGCCGGGTTCACAGTGGTTACAAAATATCAGGTCGGTATCATCGCAATTGGTGTGGGTTTGCTGGTCGCATTTTCCATTCGTTTTGCAGGCAAAGGTCTGAGTGTAAAATTCCAGATTCTTGGGGCGCTGCTCTCACTTTTGGGCTGTGCGGCCGGAAATTTTCTCACTATCTGCTACTATATTGCCCAGAATGAAGGCATGGGTTTTTTTGAAGTTCTTACGTTAATAAATCCCGCTGCAATCCCCGAACTTATGACAAGCACCTTTTCGGCGATGGATGTTGTTTTCTACGGCATAGCTGTCTATGAAGGATACCGGCTTTCTACAAGACAGATAACGGAGCACGACCTCGCAGGCATGCAAGCCGCTGCTTTGTCTAATGAAAACATCTGACACTACCTTGTCACCACTCAATCGACTCCTCCTCAAATGTGCAGTCCAATGGGGATAATGGAACATGACTTTTAAGGGCCTCAGGCCTTGATTGGTGATGAATGGCAAGGTATGAGAATTTCGCAGAGTACGTGATGCGAAAGTATGCAACCTACTCCAAATGTAGTGAACCAAGTAGGTGGTCAAATTCTTCCATGGCGTAAGGCTTTGCGACCGCCGCCGTGAACCCGAATGCTGTAAAATCGGACATGATCGGGTCGTTCGAGTAGCCGCTCGAAACGATGAGCCGCGCTCCGGGATCGAAGGAGAGTATTCGCTGGGCAGCCTCCTTTCCTCCCATTCCTCCGGCGATGGTCAGATCGATGAGGACCGCTGTGAATGGTTTCTCCGCCTGCATGGCAGCCTTGTACAGTTCCACTGCTTCCGCCCCCTCGCTACAGGTCTTCACCTGGTAGCCGAGATGTTCCAGAATATTCGTTGCCAGATCCCGGATCATCTCTTCATCGTCCATGACCAGGATCGAGCCGTCCCGGTGGGTGTTGGCAACATTTTTCGCAGTGGAGGGCTGAACGGATGTACCCGCTCTGTTGGTTGCGGGCAGATAAATCGTGAAGGTAGCTCCCTGGCCGACGGTCGACGCGGCACTGATATTCCCGCCGTGGCTGTTGATGATCGAATAGGTCGAAGCGAGCCCCAGTCCGTTTCCGTCAAGCTTGGTTGTAAAATAGGGGTCGAAGATTTTCTTCAGATCATTCGGCGCGATGCCGCATCCCTCATCGGTAAATGAGATTCTGACGTACTTTCCCCCAGGCAGCGCAAAAGAGTTTTCTGCCGGCAGATTCTCGTTGTTGACCGCTACGCGCAGCGTCCCGCCGTCCGGCATTGCCTGGATCGCATTAATAATGATATTGTTGAACACCTGATTGATCTGGCCCTCGTCAACCTCGACCGAGTCAAGCAGTCCGAGGGGTTCAATGATGCCCTTGACATTCGAACCGCGTAGCAGCAACGAGATCGATTCATGGAGGATATGCTCGATCGAAACCACTTTTTTAATCGGTTTTCCCCCACGGGCGAAGGTGAGCAACTGCTGGGCCAGTTCGGCCGCGCGCTTCGATGCTTTTTCAGCCTCAGCGAGCCGCACATACGGCTTGTCGGCGGGATCGAGAAACACCATGGCAAAGGTAATATTGCCCATGATTCCGGTGAGAATATTGTTGAAATCGTGGGCGATACCGCCGGCGAAAACCCCTAGAGACTCGAGTTTCTCGATCTTGAGCCGTTCCTGTTCGAGCTCCTTGCGCTCGGTGATCTCGCGGCCGACGCTCAGTACGCCGATGAACCGCCCTGCCGCATCGTACATCGGCGTTCTCACCGTCTCGAGCAGGGCGCAACGACCGTCTTCAATGAATTCGACCCACTCCTCGTTGACACAGGGTTTTTTGGCCTCCATCGCCCGGCGGTCGTGGGAGCGGAGGAAATCTGCCTGTGCCCGGTCAACGAAATCGTAGTCGGTTTTGCCGACGATGTCTGCCTCACGGGCACCGTACAGGCTCTCAAAGCGGCTGTTACAGCTCAGAAAGAGTCCATCGGCGTCTTTGAGCCATACAAGGTCCGGGATGGTCTGCATGACTGTACGGAGGCGGTTTTCGTTCTCGGCCAGGGCCGATTCCATTTGCTTACGCTCGGTAATGTCCCTAAAAGACCAGAAGCGGCCGACAATGACATCCCCGATGCGTTGCGGCTGGGAGTAGCGTTCGACGATGCGACCGTCGGCGGCGTAGAGGCTATCAACGCTCGATTCCTCAGGATGGCTGTACAACTCCCTTACCCTCGCCAGGAACTCTTCTGGCCGGGCCATCTGATCGGTCACATATCTGAGCAGCGGTTCATGATCAAAGTCCTGCCCCAACAGCTCCCGGGGAACCTGCCAAAGATCGACGAACTTCCGGTTCCACCGGGCTATCTTTCCGCCGCTGTCAACGATGAGGATGCCGTCCGGTGTCGACTCGAGCGCCGCGTTCGTCAACGAGACCGAGTACGACAAGGCTTCTTCGGCCTTGAGGCGGGCCTTTTCCTCCCGCCTGCGCCGGGCGATGTTCCAGGTTAGTAGACTGATGATCATCGCTTGAACCAGAAGGAGAGCAGCGCCGAACCAAAGATAATACTTGTAGTGGGTGTAGAAGGTATCGGGTTTGCCGATCACTATCGACCCGGCAGGAAGGCGCGCTTCATCGATTTTAAACTTTCGCAGCCCGGTATAGTCGAACATATAGGCAGTGACGCTGTCGACGATCGGAATGGAGCCGGCTGTCTCACCGTGCAAGACCCTGATCGCCAGCTTCGCCGCCGCCTCGCCCTGCAATCGGGCGCTTAAGAGTTTTCCGCCAATTGCCCCGGGCACCAGATAAAAATCCCACAGGCTATAGACCGGCCGGGGAGAAGCGGCAACGACAAAATCCATACTCTCGCGCGCCGTATAGGTCCGGCCATCCGGATCGCGAAAAAAGGAGAGCATGATCGCCACTGTGTCGTCCTGCAATTTGCCGAGAGCCTCCTTCAGCTTTGGTTCGGTCATCTTGTTCAGCTCGATGATACTCAAGTCAGGAAACTGTTCGGCAGCCTTTCGCACGACCTTCATATTGATCTGCCCTGTTTCCGTCACGTCGGTAATGAGTGCCAGCCGTTTTGTCCCGGGATTTAACCTGAGGGCAACGGCGATCGTCGATACCGCATCGAGATCTTCACTGACCCCCGTATAATTCGTCGCCGGATCAAGGTGATACGTGGACATGTTGTTGATCCCGCAAAACACTACCGGCACCTTCGGGAAGAGCTCGTCCCGATAGCGCAACATGAAATCGAGGGCCTGGTTGTCGGTCGCGAGAATAATATCGAATCGGACCTTGCTGTATATGCGCCGGAAATTTTCTGCGACTATGGGAAACATGGTCGCAGAGCTTTGGCGTTTGGTATTCAGGTATTCCACATACAGATCGATTTTGGGGTATGCGGTGTACATTGTCTGCACGAGGGCCTTGTGGATTGATTCGGTCCAGATGTATTCCTGGTGATAGGAATGGAGAATAAGGACTTTCCGCCCCTCTTCTGCTGCAACTGCTGACCGTGTGCAAAAGACCGACAGCAGCATCAGGGCCAAGGCGAGTGTGAGCGGAATTCGTAGCGATCGAATGCGCAAGAATCCTGTAACAGGGATAAAAGTGAGGCTCTTAGTCATGACACAAGGGGTTGTATTCGCTATTTCCTTCCAAATTAAGAGACAAGATGCACTATCAAATCCGAGGAAGCCAACAGTGGAAAAGTTGCTCAGCAGTTGGGTCTGGAAATTCAGGTTGGAATAGTACTTTTTACCAATAGCCTATATTCTTTTATCGCTTTTTCCAAGATAATTTCCCCATGTATCGTGCAACCATGCAGTTTTATGGGAAATGTCAGAACGTAATTCCGTCGCTAGAAATGAAAATACGATTATGTCAATTGAAAGAATTTGTGTGACGGCAATAAATGAGTTATTGGAAATTGTTGATGGCGTCATAAAAACTACCATCTGAGGTTTTTTACTTAGCCATCACTAATTTTAAGGTTTTTACGAGTTCATCAATTGTAAATGAGATAAATATTACCCAGCGCTGATCAAGTAAGCAGTGCATTACCTGAAGATAAAGCATGACGAAAGTAAAGAAACTGGCTCTGGCTGCAATTTTGCTCGTTGCAGTTGGCTTTCTGATTCCGGAAAGAATCAGAATTCCCGTTGCCGGCGCATCTGAAAATGACTGGAATCATCAGTCCTTTTGGTTTGAACCCTGGGGGACATCGGGTGTTCATAAAGGTATTGATATTTTTGCTAAGCTCGGCACTGGTGTGGTGAGTGCGACAGATGGCATCGTTATATATGCAGGTGAAATTTCAAAAGGCGGGAAAGTCGTTGTTGTTCTTGGTCCAAAATGGCGGGTTCACTATTTTGCACACTTAAATACCATCAACGTATCGATGTATAACCTGGTCGGGTCAGGAGAAATGATCGGCTCAGTTGGTGACAGCGGCAACGCGAAAGGAAAACCGTCTCATCTTCATTACTCGATTGTTCGCCTCATTCCTGCACCTTGGGCTATTGATGGAGCTACTCAGGGATATAAAAAAGCTTTTTATATCAATCCTGGTTCTTATTTAGGAGATTAGTGCCCTACAGAGTATTTGCTTCATACCTTTTTAGTGCCTGCGGACATCGGCAAGCGAAATGGGCGTAACGGGTTATACTGCCCGGCCGAACCACCTATCCGGCTTTATAGATAACGACCAGGGTTTTTGCCGGTCCGCCGATACCTCGATAGCCATGGGGGACGACTGAGTCAAAATAGAGGCTGTCGCCTTCCTCAAGGATCACCGTGTTGTCGCCGCAGCGAAACTCGAGGGTTCCTTCGAGGACATAGAGGAACTCCTCGCCGCGGTGATTGTTGTAGACAATTGCATCCGGTTCGCGCTCTTCCATGTGGACGATAAAAGGTTCCATGCGCTTGTCCACCTTCGGATAGGCAAGGGGTTCGTACTGGTAACCGATATGGGAGACATGCTGCCCTTTGGCCACCCCGTAGCGGTCTTCCTTCCTGACCACGATGATGCTGCTGTCCTGGCTGGACTGCTGAAAAAAATAGCCGATGGAAACCCCAAGGGCGGTGGAGATTTTCAGCAGGGTGGCAATGGGCGGTGTGACAAGGTTATTCTCGATTTGGGACAGGTTCGGTTTTGACAGGCCGGAGAGATCGGCAAGATTCTGCAGGGTCAACTCTCTGCTGGTACGCAGCTTTCGAACCTGGCTGCCTATATCCAAAGAGGCCAATTCGTCTTTCATATCAATATCTTAAGAGCTCTGTGTACAGGAATTCCGAGAAGCCGCATGGCTCAATCCACCCACCCCCACACATGGGGGAGTGGAAGCTTACTTACATAATAAAACTATTAGTACCTTTAAAAATATTTTCCCGTTTTTTTACAAGAAAATAAATTTGCACAACTCCCTCTCTCCACATGACAATTCTGAAATGTGCTCTGCCTCCGAGGGTTAGGGTGAAGATCTGTTATCCTATATATAACATGCTGGAAAATCAATAAAAAAATCATTTACTGCGGTATATTGTTTGCATGTTGTGATCGTTTTCTTCCGCCGTGCCGGTCAGGCTCTTGCGCATCCGGAGGGCATGGCCGCCATCTTCGTAATAGCACCACCTGAAGCCATACTGTTGAAACCCGCATTTTTTATAGAGTGCTATGGCCGCGGTATTAGCGTCACTTACCTCCAGGGTGAGCATGGTGCCCTTTGCCCTTATGGCAAAGGTCTCAATGGTACCGATCAACTCTGAGCCGATCCCGATATTTCTTGCCGATGCCTTGACGCCAAGCGAGTATATCCGCATTTTGCTGCTGTTTTTTCTGAGCAGTACAATTGCGTACCCAACAATTTCTTCGGTCCGTTCGGCTTTTGCCAGGACAACAAAAGCACGAGGGATCAGGTAGCTGAGATTCTTTCGCGAACGGATATCCGTCTGGAAAATATCCTGCTCCAGGGCAACGAGCCGGTCTAAATCGGACAGTCTGGCCCGCACAAATATATAACCGGTGATGGTCTGCATCGGTTGTCAGTGTACCCTTCTTTTCCGATGGCTTGCTCTTAAGGTCTAAGCAAAGCCTGTTATCGCCATCCCCTTTATGTACCGGTGCTGATTTCTCGCCTATTCTGACAGACTACTTGGCCTTGGCGCCGGGCAGGGCAAACAGCTCGGTGGTATGGTCGGCTACCTCGGCCAGAAACAGCCTGTTGCGCAGTTCCGAGGGGTTGCCGAGGAGGATGGTAACTGCCTCGGCACATTCGACGGCGGCCATATAGACAGCACCAAAGGATAAGGTGCCGACCGAGGCTTCAACCCCTTTTTTTCTCGCCTTTTCCGGCGCTCCGTAGATACCCTTTAGACCCTGATCTCCCGGAAAGATTACCGCCGCCTGACCGCTGCTGCCGCCAATAGCAGCAGAAACAAGCGGAATCGAGACTTTTCGGCAAGCCGCCTCAAGAACGAAACGATCAGGGATGGTGTCCAGGCAATCTATTGCCAGGTGGGCACCCTGTAGGATCGCCTGGCCGTTGTCCTCTCTGAAAAAATCCGGGACCGGGTGTGCTTCAACGGCCGGATTGATCTCACGCACCCTGGAGTGGGCTGTTTCAGCCTTTGATTGGCCAAGATGGGCAGGGCTGCTCAACAACTGTCTGTTGAGATTACTTTCATCAAAACGGTCTCCGTCAACGAGGGTGAGTCGGCCAATACCAATTCGGGCCAGGATCTCAGTGACTGTTCCCCCCAGCCCGCCAAGGCCTATAATAGCAACATGGGAACGCAGTAATTTGAGCTGATCGTTATTGGACAGTGATTTCTGGTTGCGGCTGTAGTGCTCGGGGACTATACCGGCCTCCAGCGCAGCACATTCGATTGAGAGTAGTGACAGACCGGTTTTTTTTGCAATGGCCGAAGCATCAGCAAGTAGGATCGATCTATATGGCGATGCGTCGGGACGACTGCTCTGCCGAGCGTAGGATTCTAACAGGCTGAGGAGTGTTTTGTTTTCCATGAATGTGCATCCCGGTGTAGGTGAGGGACCTGGCAGATGGCTGCGAGTTAGTCAATGATACAAGATATGTTGACCAAGAGCTCGACATTTGTCAAGGTTCATTAAAAGACCTCGACGTACACAATGACAGACAAACAGTGGTTTGCAACTCATCGCCGATTATAGTATACAGTGATCTTCTCGGGGATATCCCTATAGGAATATCTTCGTAGCGAACAGGTTGCATTGTGGATAAGCTAACACTCTGAAGTGGAATGACGACAATATGAAAACAGACAAGGCAAATGCGGGTGGTGGACTTTTTAGTAAGCTCCGGGCGAGGATGTCAGGAGCCCAGGTCGAGAGTGAAGCGGAGCACCTGGCTGGCTCTGAAGATGACACGCACCAGATGATCGAAGAATTCGAAGCCGTGAAAAAGAACCCCGGTCAGTTGACCGGATGGGACTTTGACCGGGCCTTTGAATTTATTGAAAGGTATCCCGAAACCTCACAGTCGGAAATCCTCATTGGTCAGATGTATGCCACCAGCGGACAGGCATTGAAAGGTCTGAGCTATGCCAGTGCCGTAAAGGTACTCGATCGGATGCCCGGTCATGCCGGCACTAAATCCATCATCAAAGGAATGTATTCCATTGAGAAGGATTATATCCAGGAACTGCGCTCTGATGTTATCGCCTATATGCTCAAGGTCATTCCCGATCATCCGCTGACCGAAGAACTGACCACCGCCCTGGCCGTAAAAAATCTCACCAACGCCTACGATTTTGTCATCAACAATCCGGACAATGTCTATACCAAAAGACTTATCAAGGCGATGTTTGACCGGGATCCGAATATCTCAGTGCTGCTTCTCCAGGAAAAAATGGATCATCCGGAGGTAAGCAGTATTTTTGACGGTATCTACAATATTACCAAAAGTTCCGACATCAAAAAACTAACGCCCAATGCCATAATCTTCATCCTCGATGTTGCTCCGGACCATCCTAAAGCACTTGATATGATAGAGGTGCTGGTGGATAGCAACTATGTCAAGGCCTATGATTTCGTAAAAATGCATCCGGATCATGCTCTGGTTGCGGAAATGAAGCGTCTGGTTCTGGAGCGCAAACCAGAGCTGAAAAAGCTTTTTGATACTTCAGCCTGATCTTTTTTTCGCGCTCAGCGCGGTTTTTATATATCTTTCCAGAAAAAAAATGACCCCCGAATCAGTTTTTGATCCGGGGGTCATTTTTATCATCCTTGTCCCTGTCTTCCTGCGTTATCGCTATTCTTTCATCATTTGACGCAGGACGTAGGGCAGGATACCGCCATGCCGGAAATAGGTGACGTCTACCTCGGTATCAAGACGGGCGATTACTTCAAAAGTGAACTTCGTGCCATCCTGTTTCTCCACCGTCACGGGCAGGGATTTACCGGGAGAGATCTCGGCCAGACCGGTGATTGAGTAGATTTCCGTACCATCCAGGCCAAGGGAAGTGATATTTTCCCCTGCTTTGAAAACGAGCGGCAAAGCTCCCATACCCACTAGGTTGTTGCGATGAATCCGTTCAAAGGATTCGGCAATGACCGCCTTGACCCCGAGCAGGTTGGTGCCTTTGGCAGCCCAGTCGCGGGAAGAACCGGTACCGTATTCCTTGCCGCCGAGGACGATGAGGGGGGTATCCTCCTTAATGTACTGCATTGCCGCCTCATAGTTGAACATTTCGGTATTTTCCGGCAGTTTGATGGTATAGGCGCCTTCTTTTGAACCGACCATTTTATTTTTTATGCGGATATTGCCGAAGGTACCACGCATCATGACTTCGTGGTTGCCTCTTCTTGAGCCATAGGAGTTGAAATTAGCCGGATCGATTCCCCGGTCGATCAGATAACGGCCGGCCGGATACTCTTTGGGGATGGCGCCGGCAGGGGAGATATGGTCGGTGGTTACCGAGTCGCCGAGGAGCAGAAAGGTCCTGGCGCCGATAATGTCCTCGGGCGGGGCGGGGATATCAGTGAAATTGTCAAAATAGGGGGGATTTTTGATGTACGTCGAATTTTCGTCCCATTCGTAGGTGGTACTTTCCGAGACCTTCAATGCCTTCCAAAAGGCGTCGCCTTCAAAGATCTGTGCGTATTCCAGAGTAAAGGCTTCCTGGGTGACAAACTGCCCTACCAGGGCATCGACCGTCTCATTGGTCGGCCAGAGATCTTTCAGGTAGACGGGCTGTCCATTGGGATCCTTGCCAAGCGGATCGGAGGTGAGATCGATATCCACCCTGCCGGCGAGGGCAAAGGCCAGAACCAGCATCGGTGAGGCGAGAAAATTGGATTTGATCTGCTGGTGGATTCGGGCTTCAAAATTCCTGTTGCCGGACAGGACTGCGGCAACATTCAGGTCATGCTCTTTAATGAGACTCTCCAGGGCCGGATTCAAGGGGCCGCTGTTGCCGATGCAGGTGGTGCAGCCGAAGGCGGCGATATGAAAGCCGAGTGCCTCGAAATAGGGCATCAGACCGGTTTTTGCAAGGTAGTTGCTGACCACCTTGGAGCCGGGGGCAAAGGAGGTCTTGACGAAGGGAGGCACCCGTAGACCGCGTTTGACCGCTTCTCTTGCCATCAGACCGGCGCCGATGAGCACGTGGGGATTGGAGGTATTGGTGCACGAGGTGATGGCTGCAATGACCACGCTGCCGTCACTTATTTTCACCGGAGTGCCGTTGAAGATAATTTCAATATCTCTTTTGGCGGCGACATGACAGGAATCGTCCCGGCATGTTTCACAGCCCGATTCGTCGATAAAGGTAGAGACTGCAGCGGGGGCGCTGTCACGCTCAAAATTGCAGCCGAGGATGTCTTGAAACGCGTTGCGCATCCTGGATAGGGGGATGCGGTCCTGGGGTCTGGCCGGACCGGCAAGGGATGGTTCGACGGTTGCCAGATCAAAGTCGATGACCTTGGTATATTCGATTGCGTCGCTTTCTCGGTAAAAGAGGCCGCTTGCCTTGGCAACCGCTTCGGTTACCGCCGCCTGATTGTTCCGGCCGGTGAGTTTCAGGTAACTTATGGTCTTGGCATCGATGGGGAAATATCCGAGGGTGGCGCCGTATTCCGGAGTCATATTGGCGATGGTGGCCCGGTCGGGAATGGAGAGACTCTGCAGGCCGGGGCCGGAATATTCGACGAATTTTTCCACGACCTTGTTCTTTCGCAGCAGCTCTGTCAAGGTAAGAACCAGATCGGTGGCGGTGATGCCGGGCTGTAAAGCGCCGGTCAGACGTACCCCGATCACCTCGGGGATGGACATATAGTAGGGCTGTCCGAGCATGACCGCTTCAGCCTCAATGCCGCCGACGCCCCAGCCCATGACGCCGATGCCGTTGATCATCGGCGTGTGCGAATCGAGGCCGACCACAGTATCAGGGTAAGCAAAGGTTGTCGTCCCGATCGTCTCGGTGATGGTTACCCGGCCGAGATGTTCCAGGTTGACCTGATGACAGATCCCGGAATTCGGCGGTACCACCCTGAAGTTGTCGAAGCAATTCTGTGCCCATTTCAAAAGTGAATACCGTTCGCTGTTCCGTTCATATTCCTTGGCGACATTGCCGGTCAGACTGAGACTGGTCCCGGAGAAGTCGACCTGCACCGAATGATCGGCAACCAGCTCGGTCGGGACCCGCGGATTGACCTTGGCCGGGTCACCACCAAGGTTTTTAACCGCATTCCGCATGGCGGCCAGATCGACCACGGCCGGGACGCCGGTGAAATCCTGCATCAGCACCCGGGCGGGATGATAGGGAATTTCCACCGGCGACTCGTAACTTTTCTGCCAGCCGGCAATGGCGGCAAGATCCTTTTCCAGAACGATCTTGCCATCAAGTTTTCTGAGCAGGTTTTCGACCAGGATACGGATGGAATAAGGCAGCCGGTCGATTTTTCCGAGCCCCTGCCCGGCAAGTCCCTGGATGTCAAAGTAACTGTAGGAGACGTCACCAACTTTCACCTGTTTTATGAAGTCCTGACTAATCATGGTTTCCTCACTTTAGTTTGGGCCTTTGTTATGAGATAGGAAAAATGTGAGCAATGTCGATATTATAATATTCACTATCGGTTCTCTGTCCAGAACCGACGGGACCGGTTAGCGTCGGGTGAATAGGCTCATTGCCTGACCCGAACGCCCTTGTTGTCTCGCCGCGAAAGCTCAGGCGGAGAACTTTCCCGGCGAGTTCCTGCAAGTGGTCAGGAAAGATTGCTGCTTCCGGTTACTTGCTGATTGCCTGACCCCTAGAGGTAAACGAGATACCCAGTTGGGACTGTGAGCCGATCATCACGGTTTCCATGATCGGCTGGTTTATTGGTTGTTCCGAATGCCACTGGACAATGAAGTTTGCCCCTGAGCCTCCGGTGGTATCTTTCTGCGGTACGATGAAACGTTCCGACCCCAAGGGGCCGAGGATAATAGGCCCCTTAAGGTACTCTTTGACTAGCGGGCCCTGGGTCTCATGATAATTGACCGCGGTAATGGTCATAGAGTTCTTCTGGTCGACATTCCGAATACTTAGGGTGACCGAGAGGAGCAGCGGGGTCTCCTTGTTGCCGTGATAAATATGGGAATAGGCAGGGATATAGACTGTCTGTCCCGTAGTCAGCGGCTGCGCCTCTGCTGCGAGAAGCTCCTGTGCCGGGAACACCAACAGCATCAAAAAGAGGACAAGAAGCTGTAAAGGAAAGTTTTTTTGCTGCATTGCTGACGTTCCCCTGTAATCTAAAAACTCCTCTCAGCGACAGGAGAGACAGTCGCAAGGATCGGTATGCATCTGCTGCTCAATCTGTTCAAGCTGCCGGTAATGGTTGCGTTCTTCTTCGATAATTCTTTTCAGCTGGTCGATAACCTCCTCGTCGTCCAGGAAGCCGATAAGGAATTCATAAAATAAAATTGTATCCAGCTCGAAGGTTTTCGACAGGGCCAATACTTCCTGGACATTTTTGGCATTCTGCAGCTCGTCTTGGTCCAGTAGAAAATTATTGCCCTTGATCATCTCCTGGAGCAAGGTCCGGCCTACCGCTTCCATCTCCTGCTGTTCCGCAGTGAGTGGTTTATTGGACTGGAGCTTGGCAAACCACTTGGCATGGTGTTTTTCTTCGTCTGCCATCCAGGCCAGCATTTCCGCCACCTGGGGATCTTTGGCCGCTGTGCTGGCTTTGCGGTATGTCTCCTCCCCATTTCTTTCGATCTGTATAGCTATATTGCGAATATCGCCAACGGTAAACATCTGCGTCTCCTGTTATTCAGTATTAACCTTTTCGTGACAAGAGGATTCACTCATTGTACAGGGTTTTTCTCTGTATGGCAGTCTTTTATTCAAAGAACCGGGTGAAGTTTTCCACCTCTTCCCTGGGAGTTCGATAATTATTGACCGGGGCCTTGGTATCCTCGTAGCCAAGGGCCATGCCGCAGATCAGAATGGTCTCCCTGCTGTAACCGAGAGCATCTTTCAGCAGCTCGGGATATTGACCGAGGGCGGCCTGTGGGCAGGTGGCCAGTCCCTCCTCGAGAGCGGCTAGCATTACCGATTGGATGAACATGCCGTAATCCAGAAAGGATCCTTTTTTCATGATTGGATCAAGGAAGAAAAAGAGGATGACCGGAGCTCTAAAGGCACGGTAGTTGGCGATCCATTGCTCCATTCTGCCCTCCTTGTCCCGGCGCTCGATGTTCAGCGCGGAGTAAAGCTGGGCACCGCAGGAGACGCGGCGGTGCTTGTACGGTTCCTTCCATTCCAGGGGGTAATAGGTGTAGTCCATGGTGCCCATGCCATCCCTGCGAAAGGTCTTCTCCATCGCTTCGGTGATTTCCTCCTTCTTTCGGCCGGTCACTACGGCAACCTGCCATGGCTGGGCGTTGGTCCCGGATGGGGCATGACGTGCGGCCCGCAGAATATTGACGATTTTCTCTCTGTCCACTGGCCTATCGAGAAAAGCCCGGACTGATTTACGCTGGTTGAGTGCCTGGATAATATTCATGGTTTAATGGGTTTTTTTTTGTCATTCACAATTTGTTACTATTTAATATCCCAGATGGGGGGGGACTCTCTTTAGTCCCCATGCGTTTGGGGGATACGTACCTATAGAGAGAATTTTCCTTTTCAAAAAAACAAGGATATATTCTGTATGGTACTAAAAAGTGCATATTATTTGAGCGTTTGTCCGATATCGAACACCTCGTGACATGAAGGACAGATGAACAGCCAGCGGAGTTGTTCTCCGTCACGCTGCAGCATCGAATGAAAGCCGTCTTGATAGTTACAAAGAGGACAGTTTTTAAATTCTTCTTTTAAGGTTACTTGGTGTATTGTTTTTGCCATGCAATATTCCTTTTATCATTGATTTACGATCAGAAGAGAATACAATTTGTCTCGTAGAAGAATAAGGCGTGACCTGAAGAGATCAATGACTGCTTTGAAAGATCATGTAATTTCGTCATGTTGCCGTATGAGTTAGGCATGAAGGAGTGGTAATCTTCAGGACCCATTGAAAAAGGTTTGTTTTTAGTTGATAATGATTATCTGTATTAAAAAGAGCTTGGTCGCTGGTTAGGATTTATGTCCATGACAAGCATCTGTATTTTACATTTAAGATCCCATAATTCATATGAAAAGAGTTTTCCACCACTCCAGAAGATGAAGAAAGGAGAGAGAGAATGGCAGAAGAAGCAACTGTTTTAACACCTGATGGAATAGAATCTCCCGGAGATGAAAAAGAAAAGGACTCCGGAAAGTCGCTGGTGGTTTCCAAGGATCTGTTGCCGGAGCGAGTGATGGTAATTCCTCTGCACGACCGTCCGATGTTCCCTAAAATGATGGGACCGATCATCGTCGATGACCTCGTCCTGCAGCAGGCAGTGATGAAACATGTCAACCGGAATGCACCGCTCTATTTTGGACTGATTCTGCAGAAACCAAACGAAGATGGGCTTGCTCATGCCGCTGAGGATGCCGACGATTTTTTCAAGGTAGGTTCCGTTGCCCGGGTCATCCAGGTATCACCGTTTAAACCGGGAGAGCCTCTGCAGGTGCTGGTTCAGGCTTTGGAAAGATTTGATGTCGTCGCATTGGAGAAAAAGAACTCCATCTTTACCACCGAAGTGAAATACTGGTTTGAAGATATCCAGGAAAACACGGAAGAGCTGAAAGCTTATTCGGTGGCGATTATCGATTGCATCAAGGAGCTGGTCAATATGAACCCTTTGTTTAAAGAGGGTTTGAGTCTTCTGATCGAGAGGATCAATCTCAGTGATCCCGGCTCGCTAGCCGATTTTGCCGCCTCAATGACTACCTCTTCAGGAACCGAGATTCAAAAAATTCTTGAGACCTTCGATGTCCGCAAACGGCTTGAGATGGTCCTGATTCTTTTAAAAAATGAAGTAGAAATTTCCAAACTGAAGGCCAAGATCTCCAAGCGGATCGAAGAGCAGCTCTCCAAGCAGCAGAGGGAGTTTTTTCTCAAACAGCAGTTGCAGGAGATTAAGAAGGAGCTGGGACTGGCGAAAGACGATACCCAGACCGAGCTGGAAAAATATCAAAAACGGCTGAAGAAACTGGTGCTCTCGGATGAGGCACGGGACAAAATCAACGAGGAAATGGAAAAGCTGAAACTTCTCGGTGCCTCATCCCCCGAATTTAATGTCACCAGGACCTACCTCGACTGGCTGACAATTCTTCCCTGGGGGGTCTACTCCAAGGACAGCTATAACCGAAAGAAGGCGGCGAAGATTCTCGACAGGGATCATTATGGACTGGAAGATGTGAAAGATCGCATCTTAGAGCTGATTTCCGTCGGGGTGATAAAAGGCGATCTGTCAGGGACGATTCTGCTGCTCCAGGGCCCGCCGGGGGTGGGTAAGACGTCGATAGGCCGATCGGTGGCGCAGAGTCTTGGGCGGGAGTTTTTTCGTTTCTCCCTGGGCGGGATGCGTGATGAGGCGGAAATAAAGGGGCATCGCCGGACCTATATAGGTGCTATGCCGGGCAAATTCATCCAGGCTATCAAAACCTGTAACACGGCCAATCCGGTCATCATGCTTGATGAGGTCGATAAGATAGGCGCAAGCTTTCATGGCGACCCTGCCTCGGCTCTCCTTGAGGTGCTGGACCCGGAGCAAAACCGGGATTTTCTCGATCACTATCTGGATGTGCGGTTCGATCTGTCGAAAATATTCTTTATGTGTACAGCCAACCAGCTGGACACCATCCCTGCACCGCTCATGGACAGGATGGAGATCATTCAGCTGCCTGGATATATTCTTGAGGAGAAAGTGGAGATCGCCCGGCGGCATCTTATTCCAAAGCAGCTCGAAGCCCATGGGTTGACTCCGAAACAGATCACCCTGTCCAAGGCGGTGATAGGGGCAATTGTTGATGGTTATGCCCGGGAGGCAGGGGTTCGCGGCCTGGAAAACAGTATCAAAAAAATTCTCCGGAAGTCGGTGAACAGAATCATCGAAAAGCCGGATGAGAATGTCCGGATCCATGTCGATGAATTGAAGGAATTGCTCGGCAAAAGGGTTTTTTCAGAAGAACAGGCCTTTAAGAAGCCGCGGGTCGGGGTCATCACCGGTCTTGCCTATACCAGTATGGGTGGCACTACCCTCTATATTGAATCTATCCTTATTCCGACGGGACAGCCCGGCTTCAAACAGACCGGTCAGTTGGGCAAGGTCATGGTGGAATCATCTGAAATTGCCTATAACTATGTACGTTCCCTGATGAAAGAAAACAGTAAGAGTATGGAGTTGTTCAATAAGAATCTTCTGCATTTGCACGTACCGGCCGGGGCGACCCCGAAAGACGGTCCGTCCGCCGGCATAACCATGGCCTGTTCGATCTATTCGATCGTCACCAACCAGCCGATACGGGCAAACCTGGCGATGACCGGGGAATTGACCCTCAGCGGGCTGGTCATGCCGATCGGTGGCGTGAAGGAAAAGATGATTGCCGCCAAACGGGCAAAAATAGAGGAGGTGATTCTTCCCAAAGAAAATCAGGAGGATTTTGAAATGCTCCCCGATCATATCAAGGCAGGTTTTACCCCGTATTTTGTTGCAACCTTCGAGGAGGTCAAAAGAATCTGTTTTAGGCAGGGAAGCTGATATCCGGTGCCGGTTCGCCTGATCATTTATGGAATTGCATATGGGGCAATGATAGTTGTCGTACCAAGAGGCCGTTTTTTAACAGCTAAAATCTTTGTGGCTCTTTCTGTCACGGATTGACAACAGATACAGGGGGGGGAATGGATATAATCAGATGGCGAAAGTCGTACGAAACCGGAATCCCGTCGATGGATGAGCAGCACAAAAGACTCATTGGGCTTATCAATACCATGTACCAGGTGATGCGTAAAGAGGAAGGACCCGAAGTCATTGGCAAAGTCCTAGATGAAATGGATGCATATGTTGATACGCATCTACGAGAAGAAGAAGCGTTTCTGCAGGAGCACGGCTACGCCGAGTCTGACAAACAACAGAGCTTCCATGAGGATTACCGGAAAAAAATGGTGGTTTTGAGAGCCGACTGGGAAAAAGGGGAATCTTTGGGGGTGCAAAATATCTACACTTTTCTGCGTCACTGGTGGTTACGTCATATAGTCGAAGAGGATAGCAAGTACGGCCCTTTCCTGGCGAAAAAAGGGGTCCGGTAAACCAAGAAAATGACCATTCGCACACCACTCCACAAAGAGGATACATGCCATGGAGGTGGTCCAATATTCTGATTGCAAATCATCCCATGTTGCGTGTCGTTATGGCGGCTATTCAGGAAAAAGGCACGAAAGGGGAGAAGAGAGGAAGACGTTTTTTGGGGGGCAGAGTTAAAAAAATGGAGCGGGAAACGAGATTCGAACTCGCGACTTCAACCTTGGCAAGGTTGCACTCTACCACTGAGTTATTCCCGCTCATTTAACCCTGTAAAGGGAAGTGTTTTTTATCAGAACACTCAGCTGAAGTCAATAATTTTTTCTGATCCGCTTGCCGGTTTTCGGCAAGTATCTTCCAAGCTGTTCGGCTAAAATCGCTATCCCGGTTTTGATCTCATCGCCGGAAAGATTGCCATAGCCGATCATTATTTTATCTCTCTGCTGGTCCGGTCGGATTGCGTGCAGGCCGACAGGATAGAAACGGGCGCCGGCGGTTTCGACTGCAGTAAAGAAAGATTCATTAAACCGGCATCCCGGGAAGCGGGCAACAAGGTGGAGGCCCGTGGCACTGCCCAGAATCTCGACCCGATTACCAAATTGCTCCTCTAATGACCGGGTGACCTCCCGCCGCCTCTGCAGATAATATTTTCTCATTTTCCCTACATGTCGGAGATAATGCCCCTCTCTGATAAACTCTGCCAGGGCCAGCTGGCTGGTCACCTCATTATGCAGATCACTCTGCCATTTACAACTCCTGCCCAAGCTGATCAGTTCCGGTGGGAGGACCATGTAGCCGATGCGGATCGCCGGGCAGAGGGTTTTGCTGAAGGTGCCGATATACACCACCCGCTGCGGACAGAGTCCGTGCAGGGAGCTGAGCGGCGGCCCGTCAAAACGGAACTCACTGTCATAATCGTCTTCGATGATGTAACATCCCTTTTTTTCGGCAAAATTCAATAGCTCGATGCGTCTCTGGATGGGCAGGGTCCCGCCAATCGGAAACTGGTGTGAAGGGGTCACGTAGATAAAGGCCGGAGCAGGGGAACAGGCAAGTTCCCCGGTGACCAAGCCTTCATTGTCCACCTTGATTGGCTGCAAAACGCCGCCGTTATCCCCGACGATCAGTTGAATATCTCTCGTGATGGGATCTTCCAGGATCACCGTCTTTCTCTTGCCAAGGAGAAGACGGCAGGCGATGCCGATAGCCTGGGTCGTGCCTGCGGTGATGATGATCTGGTCGGGATGACAGCGCACCTCCCTCTGGTTGACCACATAGTCGCAGATCGCCTGCCGGAGTTCGGTGCGACCTTCCGGATGGCCGTAGGCCCACATTTCTTCCGGTGGTATCGACAGCACCTTCTTCAGCATTTTTTGCCAGAGCTTTATTGGAAATAATTTAAGGTTCGGCGTCCCGGCCCGAAAATTTATCACTCCCCTCGGACAGTCGTAGCCCATGGTGATCTTTTCCACCTCCGGTGCTTCCATCTCATCGGCAGATGCAGGATACAATGCCCCTGCCTCCACATAGGTGCCCGCGCCGCGTCTTGCTTGCAGGAAGCCCTCAGCATACAGCAGATCAAAGGCTTCCAGGACAACGTTTCTTGAGATCTGTAACTGTGCGGCCAGTTCCCGGCTCGACGGCAGCTTGGTTTCCGGCTGCAGCCTGCCGGAAAGAATGGCCTCCCGTATCTGGTTATACAACTGGCGGATCATCGGCACCGGGGATGTTTTATCCACACGTATCCAAATCATCGTTACTCACTCCTCCTTATCCCTGGTGGTAGCTGCTCTTTGTACTCTGTCTCTGCCTATATTGGTACCATTCAAGTTAGCAAAATGTGGATCTACTGCAAACCAGTTATTTGAATTAGGGTAAAAAAATCGCGGGAAATGCCATATGGGCAAAAACAGCTTTGTGTGGGGGGAGAACAGGATTATGGCGGTACTCATGTTGATCGGGGCAATGTTCCTTGCAGGCAGTTCAGTGGTTGTGGCGAAAATGCTGGCCACCGCCGTGCCGGTATTCCTTACGGCCTTTGCCTCTCTTTTGGTGGCCTTTGTCTGCCTCCTTCCTCTGATGTACGGCAGGACCGGAGAACTGCGTCGTCTTACCGGCAACCATTGGAAATACCTTTTTCTTCAGGGACTGTGCGGTATAGTCCTCTTCCGGGTATGCATGCTATACGGACTGCAGTCGACCGGGGCTGTGCAGGCGGGGATTATCACCGGAACCACACCGGCGGTACTGGCTGTTCTCTCCCTGCTTCTTCTGGGAGAAAGACTGTCCAGGCGGTCTCTTGCCGGAATAGTCTTTACTGTTGCCGGTTGTATCGTTCTCAATATCTTCGGCAAGGCAGGCGGCGGGCAAAGCAGTGTGCCCGGTGGTCTTCTCGTCGGGGCTGCGGTGGTATCCGAGGCGCTCTTTACTATTTTCCGCAAGAAAATCGCCGATTCGGTTTCCGCACTGACCAATACCACCATCCTGATCTTCTGCAGTCTGGTTCTGCTGGCACTACCTGCGGCCTTTGAACTCCGGACCCTGCATGCGCTGCCGTCGTCTGAAGCACTGCTGGCCATCGTCTACTACGGCGTCTTCGCCACCGTCCTTGCCTACCTGCTCTGGACCGCCGGGGTCGGGAAGGTTAGCGGTGCCGCAGCGGGTGCCACCACGGCGGCAATGCCGGCCAGTTCGGTACTCCTTGCTGCACTGGTGCTTGGTGAGCAGATCCGCTGGTTTCACCTGGCCGGTTGCCTGCTGATTGTTGCCGGTATCCTGGTGACGACACTGCCAGCCGGCCGGTACCATAAAACCCTTCAGGTTATTCCGGCAGGAGATCGTAGTAGTAGGTGAGAATATCGGTCCGGGTTACGATCCCGATCACCTGGCCGTCTTCCACTACGGGGAGATAGCCGACATCGTTTTCCAACATGATGCTGGCGGCAATCGACGGGGAACCGGCCGGCTCAACGGTGATAACGTCTCTTGCCATAAACGCCTTGACCGGACTGTCCCAATGCCGTTCTTTTTTGACCCGTTTCAGGTCCCAGAGGACGATTATGCCATGGATCTTCCCGTCTTCCATAACTAGGATACCCCTGACTTTTTCCCTGGCCATCAGGCTCTGGACATCACGCATGGAGGTCGAAGGTGTCACGGAGATGACTGGAAAGGACATGATATCGGAGATCCGGACGCTCTCGGTCCGGTTTGCTTTCAGTCCATCGATGATCCGTTTCTTGATCTGCCGCGGAGACAACTCACCGCGTTTTACCACGGCCGATCCTGCACCGGCATGACCGCCGCCCCCGAGAAAGGCAAGAGCCTGACCGATGTGTATGCCTTCTGTCCCGCTGCGGCCGATGACGGTATTTCGGTCTCGACTGGTAAAAATAACGAACAGGGCATCGACATTGACGATCTTTCGGTACATGTTGACGATTGCCGCCAGGTTGGCCACCTTCTTGTCCAGCCCAACGGTATTGAAGCCGACCCTGTTACCGTTGATGGTGATTTTTTCCGTCTCCTTCATCATCTCAAAGAGAATTTCCTTCTGGTTTTCCTCATACGGCGGGTTGAGGAAAAAGGCGGCAACATTGAGGTCCGCCCGGTTGTCGAGCAGATAGGCTGCTGCCCGGGCGTCATCGGCGGTAGTCGACGGGTAGGAGAGATGACCGGTATCCTCATAGAGCCCGATCAGCATGACGGTTGAGTCAAGCGGGGTGAGTTCCATCCCCCGGCGTTGCATCTCGCGGGTCAGCAGGGTCACCGTCGAGCCGATCCGTTCCCTGCACGACCATGTCGGCAGAATATCGCCGGTACCCGTCATATGATGATCCCAGAGATCGATCTCCAGGTCTTGCCGATCTGCCAGCTTTTCCAACCGATCCAGCCTTTGCCACTGGTTGGTGTCGACGACGATCAGTTTCTCGACCGCATCGTGTACCACCTCATGGGGCAGAATGAGGTTAAAGGCCGTTTTATGGGTGGAGAGAAACTGCTCGACGTTCTTGTTGGTCATTTTCGGTACCACCCCGACGCAGCCGGGATAGAGGAGGGTTGCGGCAATAACCGAGGCCAGGCCGTCGAAGTCGGTATTTTTGTGGGTCGTTGCGATCAGCATTACACCGTCCGTGTCTGATGAAAAGGTGCTGGGCCACGGCTATTGCAGTTGATAGACCGGGCGCTTGGCGGGATTACGATAGTAGCCCATCATCTGCTGGGCGAGAACACTGAGTGTTGCCTGACGATTGGCCGGCGACGGATGAGTGCTGAGGAATTGCGGCGGTGCCCCGCCCCCCACCTTGGCCATTTTTTGCCAAAGCGTTACCGCGGCACGCGGGTCATAGCCGGCTCGGGCGGCCAGCTCGATGCCCATCCGGTCCGCCTCGGATTCGGATGTTCTGCTGTTTGGCAGGGTTATGGCCGTTGCCGCGGCCAGCGAGCTGCCGGACAGGATGGCGCCTTTGTATTTATTGTCGCCTGCCGCCACCGCGACCCCTGACAGCCCGAGTTGGGTGGCAAGGGCCATGGACATCCTCTCTGCGGTATGATTGGCCAGGGCGTGGGAGATTTCATGACCCATGACCTGGGCGATTTCATCGTCAGTGGCATGCAGTTTATTGATCAGGCCGGTGTAAATGGCCATCTTGCCACCGGCCATGCACCAGGCGTTGACCGTCTTCGGGTCGTCGATCACCTTGACACTCCATTGCCAGTTTCGGGTATGGGGATAGAGGACAATTGCCTGGGCGATGATCCGGCCGGTGATCAGCCTGATCCGTTTTGAGGTTATGGGGTTGGAGTCGACTTTGCCCTTTTTTTCAAAGGGGAGTAAAGTCTGGACATATGCCTCGCGGGAGGAGCTGATGGCCTCTTCAGGGGAAACCAGCATGAGCTGGCGGCGTCCGGTGGGGCTGGTGGCGCAGGCAGCGAGAGCAAACAGGAAGAGGAGGATGATTAGTTTTTTCATTGCAGATCCTTTAGTTTATGGGAACATTGCCTGACCCTTGATGTCAGGAGACCAAGGGAGTCTATGGGCGTAGAATATAACACCTTCGATCCTGGCGACAAGGGCAATAGCAGGTCATCTTGCTTATCTGCAGGGTTGGGCTTGTCATGGTACCCCATAAGCGCTATGGTGCCTGCTGTGAAAATATTGAGGAATCAATCAAGGACCACGGGATATCTATGACAGCAATGCCGAACCTGGATAAATTGCAGCATCTCTGGCTGCAGCAATTGCAGCTCGAATTTGAAGAAATCTGCATGACCTATGGCCTGCATCTGCGGCCGCCGATTTTTGAGATCACCATGGCGGAAAAGGAACTTGGTGCCTGGTGCCCGGATACCGGCACACTGCGACTCAGTTGCCATCTGATCAGGAATTATCCCTGGTCGGTAACCTTGCAGGTCTTAAAACATGAGATGGCCCACCAGCTGTGCACTGAACAGCTGCAGAGCGCAGGTGTACCTCATGGTGAAGATTTCCAGCGGACCTGCGAGCTGCTTGGGGTCCTGCCGGAATATCGTCGTCCGGGGGTGGTTGGGGTCAGAATGGTGGAACAGGCAACCGGTGGCTCAAAAAATTCCAGAAGAGGACGGGAGTGTCTGGCCAGGGTGGAAAAACTGCTTGCTCTGAGCCAATCATCCAATGAACATGAGGCCGCCCTTGCCATGCAGAAGGCCAACGACCTGATCGAGAAATATCATCTGAAGGAACTCGGCAGTGGTGAGGACTATCGCTATGGGGTCGCCACAATTGATCGAAAAAAGAAACGGATTGAGAGCTATCAACGGCGTATCTGCACAATCCTGCATGATTTTTTCTATGTCAGGGTAGTCCAGTCCAGTCTTTACGACCCCTTGCGTAACGACACCTATAAAACCATCGAACTTCTCGGGACGAAGGCGAATGTGGCTGTTGCCGAATACTGCTATCATTTTCTCGAAAACCGGCTGGCCTCACTCTGGTCTGTCAACAGAGGGCGGTTTCGAGGCGCGGTAAGAACTGAAAAGAACAGTTATTATCTCGGGTTGTTGCGCGGCTTCTACAATAAACTGCAGGAACAGAAGCTGGCCAGGAACGCTCACCCGCGGCAAGCCAAAATGGGTGATCTCATCGTCGCCGAGGAAAAGCGGCTGGAGTTATTTGTCGGGATGCGCTTTCCCCGACTGAGAAAGGTATCAAGGGGAGGGATCAAGGTTTACGGCACCACCTATAACGAAGGGGTGGCAACCGGTAAAACCATCACCTTTGCCGAAGGGCTTGCCGAAACGGCCCGGGATTTTGGCGGCCTGCTGCCCAGGTGAGTTTCGGGCGGATGGGCTGAACGAAGAGGGGGAGACGGTTGCCATGGCCACCAAGACTCTTTATATTAAAAGAAAGAAATCCGGAATGGACGATGGCAAAGATCCCGATTAGATGAGGGCGGGAGGGCAAGATGGCGCAATTGGCAGACGTTTCCCCCAGGATTCTCTCCTCCGGGTGGGGAAAGATGGAGATTGAAAATATCGGCAGGAGCAAAGATTTCAAACTCTGGCCCGGCGGCGGTAGAGCCTGGGACTGGGCGGAACACGGGACCGGACACGGCAGAGGCATTCAGCAGGGTGATATCGAGGAACTGATGGCCAACGGCTGCCGGGTGGTTGTCCTGACTACCGGCAGGATGAAAAGGCTTAAGGTGCCGCAGTCGATTATCGACACCCTGAATGCTCATTCCATCAAGGTTGTTGTCGCCGAGACCGCCAAAGCAATTCAGCTCTATAACGAGTACGCTGAGAAAGGCATAGCCGTTGGCGGTCTTTTTCACTCGACCTGCTGAGGACCACACCGCTCGACAATGAAGAGATTTTTTTTCTCTTGCTCTGCCGTAAATTAAATGACTTATCCGGTATATGAACAGCAGTAATCGGTCAGTTTGTTGACCTTGAGACAGAATTTCGACTTGGCAGGCACTTCAAAAACATCCCCGGCGGTTATCTTTTTCCATCCCTCTGCTTCGGTTATCAGGACGTTCAGCTCTCCGGCGAGAATTTCCATCACCTCTTTTACATCCGTATTGAACACATAGTCGCCGGGGAGCATTATTCCGAGGGTTTTCTTTGAGCCATCCTGGAAGACGACCGTGCGACTGGTAACCTTGCCATCAAAATAACTGTTGGCTAGTTTAATGATGGTGACGTTGTTGAATTCAGACATAGGGTGCTCCTGCTCTTTGAGATAATTGTGATTTCGCAGCTTGACCGGTAGACGGGGCCGGCGGCTCTTGGCACTTTTTTTCTTCTGCCTCTTTATTCCGCACTGTTCCGCATCTATGCGGATCGCTTCAATCCGGCAGTGAGCAGGCCGGCGCCTATCAGGGCGGTTCCGCCGCAGCGGTTGAACCATTTTTGCACCATGGTTTTTTTTATTATTTCCCGTATCTTACCGGCAAAAAGGGCATAGAGAGCGGCATTTATGGTAGCCAGCAATAAAAAGGTGCTCCCCAGGATGATCAGTTGCGGAACCATTGGTGCCGTAGGCTTGACGAACTGTGGTAAAAAAGCGACAAAAAAGGCAATGCTCTTGGGGTTTAGCGCCGTTACGATGTAGGAACTCTTGAAAAACGATCCTGCCGATGTCGCTTTGCTGTTCTCATTGATGGCGCCTTTGTCCGGAGATACCCTCCAGAGTTTTATCCCGAGATAGATTAAGTACAGAGCGCCGATCCATTTGAAGAACATAAAGAGAGCCGCCGAAGCAGAGAGTAGGGCGCCGAGTCCCAGGAGGGAACAGGTCATTGCCGTAAAGTCCCCAAGGCATACACCTGCGACAATGGGGACAACGGACCGACGACCGTGGGAGACCGCCTGGCTGACAACCAGGATGACGGTCGGCCCGGGAATGATCAGAATGAGCGTTGCCGCCAACACGAAGGTAAGCCAGATTTCAAGGTTCACCACGAAGGCCTCCACTTCTTATGCTTCTTGCACTCACCATAATCGGCTCTCTTCGGCTGGATGGAGGATACGTCCTTCTGCTTACTCGAGGAATTTACCGATTATACTGTGCTGCAACTTTATTTCATGGATGAGGCGGTCATAATGCCGCATCTGAACAATCGAGCGGATAATCAGATAAGCACTAAAGATTATTAGTGCAAGATTGAGTATCCCGAGCGGGATGAGAAAATGCAGGACATGGAGAAAGTCATAGTATTTTGAGGTAGCTATCAGCACACTCATTACCGAAAGCGGCAAAGCCAGGACGGCGATACCTGTTCGCAGTACCGATAGAGAGGTACGCTTTTCCGCCAGGATAAGCTGCGCCTCACCGAGGACGATTGAATCAAACTGGCTTGTGTTGTCGGACAAAGTCACTACCTCTTCGCTCCTATCTACAAAATTCAAATCTTCGACAGTCTTTAGCGGTTGGTTGCCGGCTTTTGTGGATCATTGATGCTGAAGACTGAAGATGATTTCCTCGATGCCGATTTTTCCATCTCCGTTAATATCCTGATATTTGTTGATAGACTGCGTGGGACTCTCACCGGCAGTGACCCGAAGTGCCTGCATGGCATCAATGAGATCGAGCTGTCCGTCATTGTTGATATCGCCTGAATACTGCTGCTGGACAAAGGCGGCAACTGCAGCCGAGGAAGTATTGATGGACAGGGTATTATTGGCCGAATCGGGTTGGCTCTCGTTTATGCCGCAGGGGACGTTTTGCGGCCCACAGATCAGGGCCGGATTGGAGAAGGTATCAACTTCCGGGCTGTAGTAACTCATGACGGTACCAAAAACGCCGGCGAACCCGTACCCGTAAGCGTATGGGTAGGCCGGAGTAGTAGTGCCAGAATGGGCCCGATCATGGGCCGAACCCATGTTATGACCAATTTCATGGGCCATGGTGAGGTCGGTGCAGTACCAGGTGGTGCCGTCGACGACCTCACTGCCATCGCCGATCACCGAGTAGCCAAGGTCGTCATCGCCTGCGAAATTGCCATTTGTCCCCAGCACCCAGGCGAGTCCGCAGCCGCCATGATTCTGGTAATCAAAGGGCCGCATGAGCACCACCAGATCGGCCCCATGCAGCGATCGAAGGGCTTCAACCCCTGTAAAAGGTGCAGTGCCGCTGGTCAGGGCGGTAAGTGCCGCATCATTGGTTGTGTGTTCGTCATAGTTGATCTGTTCGGCATGCACCAGACGCACGGCCGTGCTGATATTGCTATTTGCATAGGCGCCATTGGCAACGGCAACCAGATAGTTGAGCCGGGTCTCCAACTGGTCTCCCGGGAAATTTGCGGCTATTCCCGGAGTATAGAGGATCATGATGTCGACGGTGGTAACCCCTGCGGCCTGGGGGAGGACGGCTTCTACTGCCGGTATCTCGCTGCTCGCCGGAGGTGCAGCTTCCGGGGCCGCCAATTTTTCCCGCTGGGGAGGGATCGCCATGTCGGCGTCGGAACGCGGCACCACGGCATTGCCGGGACCATAGAGATCGATAAGGATGGTCCTGCCGTTTTTTACGGTTATCTGATAGGTTGTCTCCGGGGTCTGGACTCTTCCGAAGGCCCCGGACTTACCAACTGTCATGGTCATATGATAGCCTTTGGTTCCCTCCAGTTCCCCGTTGATCAGGGTGAGCCCTTTTTTGATCTCCCGCCGGGAGGTAATGGCTATCTCATACTGCTGTCCGCTGGAAGACGGGAGAGAAAGACGTCCACCAACCTGCAGGTCACCAAGGTTCTGGGGGAGGACCATCGGCTGTTCAACTGGCGGAGGAGAGGCCGGCGTGGCACTGGCAGGTTGGGCCGTCGGTTGACCAGCCACAATTGCCGGGGCCGGCGACGATGTTTGTGGTGGATCGTCCTCAGACATATTGTCCGGGCTGCAGCTTACCATGAGGAGGAGAAGGAGAAAGGGGAGATACCTGTTCATCTGGAACCACCTGATATGCAATGAGAAATACTGATTGAAAACAACCAGGAACACCAAATAAAATTTCGTTTGCAGTTTTCACAAAGAGACAATTGGTGAACCTCTTTTGATTATACTGTTTTGCCGGAAAATTAAAAGGCAAGGTGGCCGGAACGATTTCGTCAATAACAGCCGTTGACAAATACCGCCGAGTCGAATAAGAAAGTTACTATCGCTAGGGGTGCAGTGAACGCTGAGAGGATGAGATCCAACCCTATGAACCTGATCCGGGTAATGCCGGCGAAGGGAAGCGGCCTGCTTGGACCCGAGGTTTCAAGAGATGAATTATGGCCAGATGCCGCTTTCCCCATGAGGGGAGGCGGCTTTTTTTTTTGCTTGTTGGCAACAGGAAGAAACTATGGAGATTGTGATACGCATCAACGGACAGGACGAGCAGCATAAAGAGTGCACGATCAGCACCCTGGTTGCCGCAAAAGGGCTGGTTGCCAGCTCTCTGGTGGTGGAGCACAACGGCAGGATCGTCAAACAGGCCGATTGGCACGACGTGAGTCTTGAACAGGGAGATGTGCTTGAGTTGTTAAATTTTGTCGGAGGTGGTTGAGCCCATGCAGGATGAACAATTGATATTAGGCGGCCATAGTTTTTCCAGCCGTCTTTTTACCGGGACAGGAAAGTTTGCCGCAAAAGATTGGATCCCCAAAATGCTCGCAGCAAGCGAATCCGAGATGATCACCGTGGCGCTACGCCGTATAGACAGTGGCGGGATGGGCGAAAACATTCTCGATTTCATCCCCAAAGAAGTGGTCCTGCTGCCGAACACCTCCGGCGCCCGCACCGCCGAGGAAGCAGTGCGGATAGCACGGATTGCAAGAGAAGCGGGCTGCGGCAACTTCATCAAGATCGAGGTGATCACCGATATGAAGTATCTGATGCCCGACAACTTCGAGACCCTGCGGGCCACCGAGCTGCTCGCCGGGGAAGGCTTTACCGTCCTGCCCTATGTGCTGCCCGATCTTACTCTGGCTAAAAAACTCGAAGATGCGGGGGCGGCGGCCATTATGCCGCTGGGGGCTCCCATCGGTACCAATCGAGGCCTGGAAACCAGGTCCCTCATCGCCCTGCTCATAGAGAACTGCCGGCTACCGGTGATCGTCGATGCCGGCATCGGCAGGCCTTCCCAGGCGGCGGAAGCGATGGAAATGGGCGCCGATGCGGTACTGGTCAACACCGCCATAGCCACGGCAGAAGACCCGGCCCGAATGGGTCGCGCCTTTTCTCTCGCGGTTCAGGCCGGGCGGCTCGCCTATCTGGCGAGAGTGGGGAGCGAAAGTGCCACGGCCCGGGCCTCCTCGCCGCTCACCGGTTTTCTCGACTAAAAGGGGCTGCCAACATCATGTCATTTTACAGCGTAATTAAGCGGTATCACGGTGTCGATTTTCAGACCCTACTCAACCAGGTGACCCCGGCCCGTGTGGAGGCAGCGCTTGCGAGCGATCATCTTTTGGAGAACGATTTTCTTGCCTTGTTAAGTCCTGCGGCCTCGGTCTATCTTGAACAGATGGCAAAAAAGGCCCATAGCCTGACCGAGCAGTATTTCGGCCGCACCATCCAGCTCTTTATCCCGCTCTATATTTCCAACTTCTGTGCCAATGAATGTGTCTACTGCGGCTTTCATCGCGGCAACGATATCCGCCGAAAAAAGCTGAGTCTGGCCGAGATTGAGACCGAGGCCAGGGCCATCGCCGCAACCGGCATGCGCCACCTGCTGCTTTTGACCGGCGAGGCTCCGGCGGTAACTCCCATGGAATATCTGGAGGATGCGGTCCGGCTGTTGAAGCGTTATTTCGCCTCGGTGGCCATTGAGATCTTCCCCCTCGAGACCGAAGACTACCGCCGGCTGCGGCTGGCCGGGGTCGACGGCCTGACGCTCTATCAGGAGGTTTATGATGAAAAACGGTATGGGCTGGTTCATAAGGCGGGCAGGAAAACCGACTTCCGGTATCGCCTCGACGCCCCGGAACGCGGGGCCAGGGGAGGGCTGCGGATGGTCAATATCGGTCCTCTTCTCGGCCTAGGCGAGGTGCGCAGTGAGGTCTTCTTCTGTGGCCTCCATGCCAAATACCTCCAGGATACATTTCTGCAGACGGAGATCGGTCTCTCCCTGCCGCGGATGAATCCGGCGGAGGGCAATTACCAGCCGGACTATGCGGCCGATGATCGGACCTATGTTCAATTCCTCACCTCCCTGCGCTGCTTTTTGCCCCGGGCGGGCATCACTGTGTCGACCAGGGAAAGCGCCGCCTTTCGCGATAACCTGCTCCGGCTCGGGGTGACCAGGTTTTCCGCGGGTTCCTGCACCGGGGTGGGCGGCTATGTCGAACAGGAGGAAACGGGTACCCCGCAGTTTCAGATTACCGACGAGCGCAGCGTGGCCGAAGTGGTGCAGTCCGTCCGTGCCGCGGGTTACCAGCCTGTCTATAAAGACTGGGATGCCATATGATCCGGGTGGGAATTGCCGGGGTCGGCGGCATAGGCTCGAATGTAGCCGTGCATCTCGTTCGTGCCGGCTGTACCTCGCTGAAACTCGTCGATTTTGACCGGGTGGAGATCTCCAACCTGAATCGGCAGTTCTATTTCCTCGACCAGCTTGGCAGCTATAAGGTCGATATGCTGCGGGAAAATCTTAAAAGAATAGTGCCGGACGCGTCAATTACGACGACTTGCCTTCGGCTGACTTCCAACAATATGCTTTCGACCTTCGTGGACTGTCAGCTGCTGGTTGAGGGGTTTGACGACCAGCAGTCGAAGAAACTACTGGTGGAAACCTTTGCCAACCGTGATATTCCCATCGTTTCCGCCTCGGGAATCGCAGGAGAAGACCTTGAGACCATCAGGGTCCACCGGCTCGGTAACTGTACTATTGTGGGTGATTTTCAGACGGATTTTCAGAGCAATCGTCTATACGGTCCGAAAATTTCGGTAGTCGCCGCCATGATGGCGGATTTTGTTCTCAAAATGGGTGGCTTCAGTGGTTGATCAACAGGGGAAAACGGTACTTCCGGCAGGACTATACGGCATTACCGCCGAAAAATTCTCGGCCGGCCGGACCAATATCGAGGTGGCGGAGCAGATGATCAGGGGCGGTATCAGGATCATCCAGTACCGGGAGAAAAGGCCGGCGAAAAGTTATCGGACGATTCTTGAGGAATGCCGCCAGCTGCGGGCGCTGACCCGGGCGGCGGGGGTCACCTTCATCGTCAATGATTACGTGGATGTAGCCATGCTGGTCGATGCCGACGGGGTACATGTCGGTCAGGACGACCTGCCGGTCGGTGAGGTAAAAAGCCTGCTTGGCCGGGACAAGATTGTCGGGCTCTCCACCCATTCCCCGCAGCAGGCAAGAGATGCGGTGCAGGCCGGAGCCGATTATATCGGCGTGGGTCCGATCTTCGCCACCAGGACCAAGGACGACGTCTGTGCTCCCGTTGGGTTTTCCTACCTTGACTGGGTCATGGAAAATATCTCCCTGCCCTTTGTGGCCATAGGCGGTATCAAACTGCACAACATCGACCAACTGGTCCGGCGGGGGGCAAAGACCATCTGTCTGGTAACCGAGATAGTCGGTGCCCCGGATATCGTGGCCAGGGTAGAACAACTGCATACGACCCTGACCGTAGCCGGCCTGCCCTGAAAAAAGGGGACAACTCCTAGGCCGAGATCAACTCCTCCTGCACCATCCTGTCGATAAAGTCGAGGACAAACTGGCGCTGGGTGGGGGTGGCATGGGCGATGCAGCTGCAGTGCAGATTGACCTGGCTTCGCACCAGCAATTCGAATTTTACCGAGGTGTTGGTTACTTCTACGCCCATATGAAAAGGGCCATGGTGCGTATGCTCCCGCTGGACCTCGGAGAGGAGGTCCTCCGGCAGCTGTATCCAGTACAGCCCGATCATCGGACCCTGCTTGATTGACCTTTTCAGGTAGGAATCGATATTGTCCCGCTCCATCGGCGAGAGCTCATCTATGACAAATTGTCGCATAACTTTTCCTCTTATAGAAAATCAGCGGCTATCGCCGAAAGTGGGCTTCGTTCACTTTTTGTCAGGGTGACATGGCCGTACAGAGTCTGCCCTTTAAGTTTTTCCACGGTGTAGGCCAGGCCGTTTGAAGAGGCGTCAAGATAGGGGTTGTCGATCTGGTTGGGATCGCCGGTGAGGACGATCTTGGTGTTCTCCCCTGCTCTTGAGACTATGGTTTTCACCTCGTGGGGGGTAAGGTTCTGTGCTTCGTCGATGATCATGAACTGATCCGGAATCGACCGTCCTCGGATATAGGTGAGCGCTTCCAGCTCAAGTTTCTGGGTTTTGATCAGCTGCTCGACTTTGTTCTGCACGGTGCCCTCACCGAAATCGTGGCCCATGCGCATCAGGTAGGTGAGGTTGTCGAAAATCGGCTGCATCCACAGACTGAGTTTTTCGTCCTTGGTGCCCGGCAGGTAGCCGATGTCCTTGCCCATAGGGATAATCGGCCTTGAGACCAGGAGCTTGTCAAAGGTCTCTTTGTGCATCACACAGTGCAGGCCGGCAGCCAGCGCCAGGAGGGTCTTGCCGGTTCCGGCACGGCCCATCAGAGAAACCAGGTTAATCTGTGGATCGAGCAGGAGTTCCAGCGCCATGCGCTGCTCTTTCGAGCGGGCGCGAATCTGCCAGGTGCTTTCGTGGCTCGATTCAAGATGAATCAGACTCGCCTTGCCGATGGCTCTGGCAAAACCGGTGTGTTTCGGATTCTCCGCATCCTTTAAGATAAGGAATTCGTTGGTTAAAAAATCCCCCTCCGCAAGAGTCAGCATTTTCTCCCGGTAGAACGAGTCGATGATCTCCCTGGAAACCGTCAGCTCGCGCCAGCCGGTATACAAGGTATCAAAGTCGCATTTCTGCTGCTCGAAATCCATCACCTCAACCCCAAGGGCATCGGCCTTCAGCCGGGCGTTGATATCCTTTGAAACAAAGATCACTTTCTCCTGTTTGGCAACGAGGATCATTGCCGCGGCCAGGACGCGGTTATCCGGGACACTCATATCGAGGAAGGTGCCGGGGATGGCTTTTTCGTCCAGGCTGATGCGCAAAACGCCGCCCCCGGCCAGGGGAACACCGTTTTTCAGGGTACCCCTGATGCGGAGCTGATCCAGATGGCGAATGACCTGACGGGCGTTGCGGCCGAGTTCGTCGTTGCCCCGTTTGAACTTGTCAAGCTCCTCAAGAACGGTCATCGGCAGGACGACATGATTATCGCCGAAGGAATTGATGGATTCGGGATTGTGCAGCAGGACGTTGGTGTCGAGGACAAAGTGCTTGGGTGATTTCATATATCGAGCCAGGTAGTGTCGCTGTTAAGGTTTTCACAACCATCGTCGCGGACGACGTACATATTCTCAAGCCGGATACCGCCCCAGCCGGGCAGGTAAATGCCCGGCTCGACGGTAACGATCATGCCGGCCTTCAGTTTCTTGTTGCTGCGGGAGGAGAGCCGGGGCTCCTCGTGGACGGCAAGACCCACCCCATGTCCCAGGGAATGGCCGAAATACTCACCGTAACCTGCATCGGCGATGACATCCCGGGCGGCCCGGTCGGCATCACAGCATCTGACTCCGGCCCGGATCGCCGCTACCCCGGCCAGATGCGCTTTACGGACCAGCCGGTGCAGTTTCATATAGCGTTTATCCGCCTTGCCGGGAACCAGGTTGCGGGTCATATCCGAGCAATAGCCATTGAGGATGAGACCCATATCGATGGTCAGCGGACCGTTTTTCTCGATCGGGCTGCTGCCGGGGACGGCGTGGGGTAAGGCACCACGGTCACCGCTGGCGACGATGGTATCAAAACTTGGTCTTTCGGCGCCCCTGCGGCGCATGGTGGTCTCGATGGCAAGCGCCAGCTCGATTTCGGTCGGATAATCGGCGAGATTGCGGTGGATTTCCAGAAACACTTCTTCGTTGAGACAGACGGCCTGGCGAAGCCGCTCGATTTCCTCTTCGTCCTTTATCTCCCGCATGGTCTCAATCAGGCCATCCGTCGGGACGATCGTTATCCCTTTTTTCGCCAGTGCCCGGGCCATCTTGTCGGCGAAAAAATGAAGGGTGTAATGGCTTTCAAAGGCCAGAAGGCTTACGGCCAGCCGGGGCAAAAGCCGGCCAAGCAGGTTCAGCGCCCCCTTCGGATAAATGATCACCTCCGCCCAGGGTACCTCCTTTTCGGCCTGGAGCTTGAAACGAAAATCGGTGAGCAGATAGACGTCTCCCCTGGCGGGGACCAGCAGCATGCCGGAACTCTCCCCGATCCCATGGTCGCCGCCCCGATAACCGCAGAGGTATCGGCGGTTTTCGGGTCTGGTGACCAGCAGCCCATCAATTTTTTTTCGTCTAAGCTTTTCCTGAAGTTTTGCTATCCGCTGTTGATAATCCATAGGCCCCTTTTATGCCGACTGGTGGTGTTTTTTCAGGAATCTCAGACTAACGGGACGCAGGGGTGATGCGTTCCAGGATCATCTCCTTGCGTTGCTTCATCGCCTCATTGTATTGATTGTTGAGGCTTGTCAACATCTTGGTCATTTCCTCCCGGTACTGCGGGTGCATTGCCGGATTGATCGGCGGTTGCCCTTCCCGGGATGGACGCCCCTGCTGTTGTTGTTCCAGTTGAGCCCTTATGGCATCATCGAGTTGCTGGGTCATCTGTTCCTTATGCTGACCGTACTGGTCGAGTATCTGGCCCAGTTCCTGGCAGATTGATTTGATCTCTCCGCTTTTTCCTCCAAGGGTGATCACACCTTCGAGGGCAAGCTTGCCGGATTCCTGCAGTTGTGTATCCCGGGGCAGGACGATATTTCGCAGAAGGGTCTGGGCCATTCCTTTTCTTACCGCCACCTGGTCCTTCGCCGGCTGCTCGCTGAGCTGCTGCGCCAGGTTGGTCCCTTTGCCATTAAGAAATTCGGCGGCCAGCCGCATACCCGTTTTGACCAGATCTTCGTCCACGACTTCCGGGGTTGCCGCTGCGGCCATCTTTGCCGCACGCTCCAGCACCATATCCATTGTACTTTTTATTTCTGCCATTGTGTGTCCTTGGTTGAGAAAACCTGCCGGGGCTGCAGGCGAGCTTTTATCCTGTTTATTGGGCGCAGAGTTACGTTTTATTCGTAGAAGCGACTGGAGAGAATGTACAACAGACCTTGGCCGATGGCAAAGAAAACCTGTAAAAAGCGCTAGGTACGTTGCATCCGTGCAGCAAAGAAACCGTCGATCGTCTCGGAGGGACGGGGGGCAAAAAACTTATTGTCAAGAAAACAATGGGCGGCCGCCGGCAGATACGGCGAGCAATCGGTGAGCTGGAACTCCCTGTGCGATAGTAGAAATTCATCAATGACCTGGTGATTCTCCTCCGGCTCTAAGGAGCAGGTTGCGTATACCAGCACACCTTTTGGCTGGATGTGTCCTGCGGCGACTGACAGAAGATTCAGCTGCTCCTGTTGGTAATGCATAAGGTCCTCGGGAAGTCTGTTCCAGCGGATGTCCGGGTGCCGTCCGGTGACGCCGGTGCCGGAGCAGGGGGCATCAATGAGGATGCCGTCAAAAAGGAGATCGCTGTGCAGCGAGGAAAAATGCTCCATGTCGCCTTCGTAGATGACCGGCCGGCTTTTCGGCAGGAGACGGGCAACGTTTTCCTTTAATTTGTCCAGCCGGTGCAGTTCCGGTTCCACCGCGTATAATTGCAGCTCGTATTGCCCTGCCAACTGGAGAAGATGTGAAGTCTTGCCGCCAAGACCGGCGCAGCCATCAAGGTATCTGCCACCGGAGCGGAATGGGCCAAGCAAGGGGGTTGCCAGTTGGGCTGCCTCATCCTGTACCTGAAAAAATCCTTCTGCATACCCGGGAATCATGGTAATTGGACCATGAAAATCGGGTAGAATTACCGCGTCCCCGGAGTAGTTGCCGGGGCAATTGGGGATCCCGGCTTTTGTAAGAGTCCTGCGGAATGCATCTCTGCCGATAATCGGGCTGTTCACCCGCAGGATCAATGCGGGTTCACTATTGTTGATCTGACAGATTCTTGTCGTCTCCTTGAATCCGAAATGCTGCCGCCATCTTTTGACAAGCCAGTCAGGATGATTGAGGACAGCTTGCCCGGCGCAGTCGCATTGGGCTTTCGCAGCGAGATTCTGTTTTTCCCTGATCGCCTCTCGCAGGACACCGTTGACAAAGCCGTGTAGCCTCTGGTGAATCTTTGCTGTCTTGCAGCATTCGACCGCCTCGTTGACCGCAGCCGATTCCGGAATACGTTCGAGGAAAAAGAGCTGATACAAACCTACTGCCAGGGCCTGGTGGACGAAGGGATCCATTTTACGCAGTGGCGTACGGGAGACAAACTCCAGAATTCTATCCAGATATTGCCGGTGACGAAGGACGCCGTACACCAGTTGCATGGCCAGGTTCCGCTCGGGGGGCGGCAGGGAATATTTTTGCACTACCTGATCAAAGAGCGGTTTTACCGGAAGCCGGCTCCGGTACAGGTGACAAAGTATATCCACTGCTGTAAAGCGAGCGGTTCTGGATTGTTTTCTTTGCAATGTTTTTCAACCGGAATTAAGTTACTCGAACACCCCCACCAGGAAAGAATCAGTTCACTGCCCCTCTAAGGGGGGTAAGTGCCTGGGAGGTGGGCTCGAATTCTGATTTCAATATTATCTCATGATTTATTGTTTCTTATCGCAGGGTTTAAGGAGTAAGGCACTGCCTGTTCATCGAACGAGTGTCGTGATTGTCAGGTCAATCGTCAACACTGCAGATCGGTTCTTGCCATACTGTAGGTACGATTAGCCGGTAGGGGAATGGTAAAAGTGTTCTTTAATTGGACATTCGATCGGTCGGTTGGTATGATTTTCGCGTGCCTTGGCAGATCCCGTCAATCCCGATCGACAAGATCAGCCATAGCAAACGGAACAGTACTTTCGTGAAATGTTCTCAACAGGCAGAACAGGAATTCTTAACCCCCTGAACATAGTATTATGAAAATATATAGTTGGATGGTGTTGCTGATGACGCTCTTTGTTATAGGTAGGGCGCAGGCCTATACCAGGGAAGAGGTTGTCAAACGCGGATTTTTACAATGCGGTGTTTCAACCGGTTCCCCCGGATTTTCAAATGTTGATGCCGATGGTAAATGGTCGGGATTTGATGTGGATATCTGTAGGGCTGTTGCCGCAGCCACGCTGGGAGATGCAGAAAAGGTCGAATTTTTACCGCTTGCCGAAAATGAGTCTTTCACTGCGCTGCTCTCTGGAGAAGTGGATGTCCTCTCCCGTCACTCGATCTGGACCTTTGCCCGTGAATCGGCCCTGGCGGTACACTTCGCAGGAGTCAGCTACTATGACGGCCAGGGCCTGCTCGTCTCAAAAAAGCTTCATGTCAACTCCCTGCCTGACCTGAAAGCGGTGAATGTCTGTAGTCCCGTCGATTCGCAATACACCGCCGATCTTATCGATTATCTGCAAAGAAATACAATCGATTACCAAATGGTTACCTATGATACCTTTGACCTGGCGGTCAAGGGCTTCAACAAACAGTCCTGCGATACGATCTCCATACAGCAGTCTCAGCTGTATGGGCTCCGACTGGGGCTGGCCGAGCCGGAGAATGCTGTGATTCTTTCCGGAGTGATCGCCAAGGAGCCGCTTGGCCCGGTAGTCCGGCAGGATGACGATACCTGGCTGAATATTGTCAAGTGGGCACTCTATGCCATGATCAATGGCGAAGAGTTGGGCGTCAGTTCCACCAATATAGAAGAGATGAAGCTTAGCAATGTCCTTGCCGTGAAAAGGTTGCTCGGTCTGGAGGGGACGGGTGGAAAAGGTCTTGGGCTAAAAGATGACTGGGCGGTGCAGATTCTTCGTCAGGTGGGGAACTACGGGGAGGTTTTTGATCGAAATCTGGGGTCCCGCTCTGCCCTGAAATTAGAGCGGGGTTTGAATGATCTTTGGAATCGGGGCGGCCTGCAATACGCGCCTCCGCTGCAGTGACGGTAACATACGGGTATCTCACAAGGATAATGGGGAAAGCAAATGAAACGTTTTTGGCGTGTTCTCTTGATAATAATGGCAGGATGCGGTTGTCTGGTGGTCCTCTCTTCCCAGGTTTTCGCCGCCGAGGAACCTGATACATGGGATGCGGCCGGCAAAGAGATCAGTGAGGCGGCAAAGGCAGTGGGTGATGCCTCAAGCAAAGGCTGGAAGAAAACCAAGGAGGTAACCACCGAGACGATGCATGGCGCCAAGGAAAAAGGGGCGGAAGTTTGGGGTAAAACCAAGGAAAAAAGCTCTGAGCTTGCCGGAAAAACAGTAGACGTTTCCAAAGAAGCGGCTAAAGTGACGGCAGAACAGAGTAAGGGTTTTTGGCAAAAGACCAAGGAAACGACAAAAAACTGGTATAACAAGGCCAAAACCAAAATTCATGAAATGACTGGACCTGCGCCGAAACAATAAATGCCAAGTTTCGGGTGATAAGAAGGAGAGTACCGTCTGCAGTCCGCGATACTCTCCTTTTTCTTTGCCAGGCAATGATTGCCTGGGTGGAGTCTTTAGATGTTACCGGGCTGCCTGTTCAAGTGCCACGGCCACGGACACGGAGGCGCCTACCATGGGGTTGTTGCCCATGCCGATGAGCCCCATCATTTCCACATGGGCCGGAACCGACGAGGAGCCGGCGAACTGGGCGTCCGAATGCATACGGCCCATGGTGTCGGTCATTCCATAGGAGGCAGGGCCCGCCCCCATGTTATCCGGATGGAGGGTCCGGCCGGTGCCGCCGCCGGAGGCCACGGAGAAATATTTCTTGCCCTGCAGCAGGCACTCTTTCTTATAGGTTCCGGCCACCGGGTGCTGAAACCGGGTGGGGTTGGTGGAATTGCCGGTGATTGACACATCCACGCCCTCCATATGGTTGATGGCGACCCCCTCGCGAACGTCGTCGGCGCCAAAACAGCGGACCTTGCTGCGCTCACCCTCGGAATAGACCGTTTCTTCGACAACATTCAGTTTTCCCGTGCCATAATCGAAGCTGGTCTGGACATAGGTGAAACCGTTGATCCGGGAGATGATCTTCGCCGCATCCTTGCCCAGGCCGTTGAGAATGACGCGAAGCGGCGTCTCGCGGACCCGGTTGGCCGAGCGGGCGATGCCGATGGCGCCTTCTGCCGCGGCAAAAGATTCATGACCGGCGAGAAAAGCGAAACATGTCGTCTCTTCGGTCAGCAGCATGGCGGCGAGGTTACCGTGGCCGATGCCGACCTTGCGATCGTCGGCCACCGAGCCGGGAATACAGAAGGCCTGGAGTCCTTCACCAAGGGTCGAGGCTATCTCCGAAGCCTTGGTCTGGCCTTTTTTGATGGCGATGGCCGCCCCGAGAGTGTAGGCCCAGACCGCGTTTTCAAAACAGATCGGCTGGATCCCCTTGACGATCTTCGCCACATCCACCCCATAGTTTCGGCAGACCATCTGGGCATCTTCGAGAGATTTCATGCCGTATTTTTCCAAGACAGGAAGAATCTGGTTGATCCGTCTGTCATAACTTTCAAACAGTGCCATGGTTTCTCTCCTTATTCCTTGCGTGGATCAATGGTTTTTACCGCATCGTCGAATCGGCCGTAGGTCCCGGAGGCATCTTTTAGGGCCTGATCGGCACTGACGCCCTTCTTGATGAATTCCATCATTTTCCCAAGATTGACGAAGGCGTAGCCGATGATCTCATCGTTTTTGTCAAGGGCAACCTGGGTCACATAGCCTTCGGCCATTTCCAGATACCGGGGCCCTTTGGCGCTGGTGCCGTACATGGTCCCGCAGACCGACCGCAGGCCCTTGCCCAGATCCTCAAGCCCCGCGCCAATAGGTAAGCCGCCTTCGGAGAAAGCCGATTGGCTGCGGCCATAGACTATCTGCAGAAAAATCTCGCGCATGGCAACATTGATGGCATCGCAGACCAGATCGGTATTAAGAGCCTCAAGGATGGTTTTGCCGGGCAGGATCTCCGAGGCCATAGCCGCCGAATGGGTCATCCCGGTACAACCGATGGTTTCGACCAGGGCCTCCTCGATATTGCCGTTTTTCACGTTGAGGGTAAGTTTGCACGCACCCTGCTGCGGGGCGCACCAGCCAACGCCATGGGTGAGTCCACTGATATCTTTTACCTCTCTGGCCTTCGTCCATGCGCCTTCTTGCGGGATGGGGGCAGGACCGTGATTCGTCCCCTGGGCCACGCGGCACATTTCCGTTATTTCAGAAGAGTATTGCATGAGTTTCTCCTTGGGAAAAGATGGATGAATAAATTGTTTTGACAATGGAGGTCGGGCGGATCATTTGCGGCAGTTCGGCTCTCCTCCAGCTTTCCGGCTGGCGTATTATAGTAAAATAGTAACAAATTACAAGAGTCGGGTGCAGGAGGGGAAAAGTTGAGCCTTATCCGGGTGTTGGAAGGCGGATAAGGCTCAGCCGACAGAATATCCCTGAGTTTACAGCTCGGTGAGGCTGTCAAAAAGAGATCGGTCGGCCTCAATCTTATTGCGATTGCCGATAATAGCCCGATGGCTCCTCTGCATCATGTCGGCAAAGGCCGGGGCAAAGCTGCGGAGATCGGCAACCGTGGTGGTGGTAATTTCTGCCAATCGCTGCTGTTTGTATTCTATATCGATGCCGTTGAGCCAGTCGTTTCTGGCAGTTGCGCCCTTGGCGGCCGCGCTGCGCAGGGGATCGAAATTACCATAAGTGCCGATGATGAGCTGCTCCATGACCTTCTCCGGCAGGTCAAGGCCGGCAACTATCTCCGGCACACCCTCATAGGCTTCATAGGTTTTCCTTACCTGGGGATCGCGGTAACTGATAAAGGCCAGGTTGCCGCTGATCTGCCCGAAC
>Ga0210123_1000042_pt1 | contig 71213 bp, 59 predicted proteins | sample Muzzi_PWB_D2_FD_185535 | JGI IMG/M metagenome (GOLD analysis project Ga0210123, IMG submission 185535) | Wetland microbial communities from San Francisco Bay, California, USA, that impact long-term carbon sequestration - Muzzi_PWB_D2 (SPAdes) | ecosystem: Environmental > Aquatic > Marine >... | reverse complement strand
GCCAAAGAACGCACGAAAAGGAGTTTATGGGAAATGACCAGGGCTGCTTTTCGGTTTCATTCGGTGACCTCCATGGAGAGCATACTGCGGGCAATTGCTTATGGTGCCAAGGAGGCATGGGGCACATAACGAAACCCAAGCAGCAGAAAAACTCATTGTCAAAGATCAAAGCAAGCTGCCATGAAAAACTGGATTTTTCATGGAGCGATGGGGTGGTGTTCCCAGAAAGCACCTATTTTTAGAGGATAGTGCCATATTGCGAAGGCTAAGCAGAGCAAATGCCCTTTCCTTGATGTGAACTTCGACCTACATCAGCAAAATCCGGCTGAATTATTGATTTTTCTGGTCAGGGTATGCTCAAAACGGGAATTGCTGGGGTCCAAGGGTAACCTCAACAGAATAGTTGTAGAATGTACGATGGATAATTTTATAGCGTTGCATGCACTGATCAGCGTTTTGATGGGTCTTGGTAATGTAGGGCTACCAGTTCATTCTTTCTGTTCAACGACGATTATAATTTTGCCCGAAAATCCTAATTGTCCGCTGATCACTCTTTATCATGCCTTGACTTCAAATCGCCTGTTACAATTGATCCTGAGGCATAATAGCAGAGTTATCCCTCAGTAAGTACCCAGATGGGATCATTTTTTATAAATCTAATCTTTTTGTGTTGTAAGAAAAGATCGTCTATTTAAAATTTACGGAAGCTACCAAAACAATATTGTTCATTATCGGATTGAGGTTTCCATTGCCAAGAGGAATTGGCTGGCATTATCGGCAAAGAAGGAATCGGCAGGGTTCCCTGCTCTGAATAACAGGAACCCCTTTGGATGCGTTTCTTTCCTCGATGTTTCGATAAACTTCTGAGCAAATTGTTTGTCCGGTCCCCACAATAAATCCGACCGTTTAAAATACATAACCGACCTCCTTTGCTTTAGTCCGGTGGAGAACTCTTCGCCGATCAGTATTTCAGTTTTTCAAGAGCACCCTTGTAAGCTGTGGGTTTTCCATGACATTTTATCACATATAAAAAAGCCGAACTACCTCTGAACAAGGCAGCTCGGCAATCTATTGAGATCCTGCGAAAAGCAGTACGCCTTTCCACTTGAGCCGACCTTTTTGAAGATGCGCAACAGCACCACCACGATGCATTTACCGTGTTACGGTTACATATGAAGGAAGACCAGTCGAAGCCTGTTTTCACGCCCAGGCTTCCAACCTCTTTAACTTGACAGGGTCCAAAGCGGATATATACTGAAATGTAGTCTCATCAAATTCCAGCTAACGCTGCTGGAGCTGTATCATCATTGGGTTTTTTATTGTTTTAAGGATGAGCAGACTGCTTTTCTGCAATCCGGCAATGAATGACTGTCAGAAGTTTAATCATTTAGCATCTCCATCCAGATAACGCAGAACCACCGATAGTTGTTCTGAAAGTATTTCTTTGCCGTGAGCAGTTGAGTATTGCGGGGCTCAGGTTCGAGGCGCTCAAATTTTCTTTTAAAATACGGTCTGCCGGGAGGAAATTATAATGAAGAACGATGGGAAAAAAAGGGCAATTGCCTTGTCAGGGGGTGGGCCGGTTGCAGGGCTTGAAATCGGGGCCCTCAAGGCATTTGAAGAGAATGGGATAGATTTTGATATCTATTCCTGTGCCTGTGTCGGCAGTTGGGTCGGCTGCTTGTATAACAGTCTTGCAAAAGAGAGCGACAGGATCAAGAAGGTTGATCAGTTTTTCCGAGATGAGATTTTCATCCCTGATGATATCTATGAGAGTTTTCCCATAACCTATAAAGTCTTTCGAATGGATTATCTGAATGATTATTATAGGTTGCTGGAGAAGCTCTTTGATTTTAATACCTACACGCACCTTTTCCTTCCTGAACGGATTGCAGAATTCGGCTGGAAATTCGTGAAGAATCCTCCCGTGGGGATGGATGAATTTTCTTATTGCATCAGTGAAGGCATGGCCCTGAATCCTCTTGTCAGATTTATGGCTCAGCTGCAGTATAAAATAGGAAAAAGCGGAATTTCCGGGCTGATCAGCAGCGATAAATTTGTCGATAAATTCATTGATTTTGAACAATTAAAGAAAAGCGACAAGATTGTATATCTGAATGCATACGATCTTTCGGAAAAGAAATTAAGGATTTTTATAAACCGCAATAATCATAAATTCAATGACATCGATGCGGACGCGCTGATGGCCGGTTCGAGCGTCCTGCATTATACCGAAAACAGAACAATCGACGGACAAAAATATAAGTACTGTGAAGGAGCTGTAATCGATACCGTCAATCTCGATGTACTTCTGGATGAACACCAGGATCTCGATGAAATCTGGGTGGTAAAAATTGCCGATTACCGGGAAGTGCTTCCTCCAAAAAACCTTATTGATTCCGAACTGATCAGTGTGATGCTTCCTTTTGATACCATCTCCGACGATGATATTAAACTGTTCGCCTATAGATTAAAAGAACACAACCGGGAAAAGAAAAAGGATATTCAACTGATCACGCTCGATATGCGTTATGGAGAGGTCAATTATCATTGGAATCATTCTAATTTAGATCATGGGATCAAGGCCGGTTATGAGGGGGCGTTGCGATCAATACATACGTATAGAGAAAGTTAATAGCGGAAGCGGTTATTCCGGCTTTGCAATCTGGAGGGAGGGATATGAAGACAACCAGCTTGTCGATGTCTTTGGTGATAACACTGATCCTTTTTTCGGCAATTGTAAGTTACGGCCAAGATAATAATTTTACTTTAAAGGTAGGTTATTTTGATTTTCCCGGACTGACCTATAGGGATGAAAATGGAGAGGCAGCTGGGTTTGTAAATGAAATCACGATAAAAACCTTGGATAATACCGATATGAAGTACGCCATAGACAGATATCCTGCTGCCAGGTTTTACGAATATCTGTCACAAGGGAAAATTCAGGTTTTTAACGGTCTCAGCTCGATTCCCAGTGTTGAGGCATCCTGTGTTTCCAGTACGATTCCCCTCTTTCCGTTAGAGATGAGAATATACCATGTCCGTGGGCAAAAACCTGTCGCAACAAAGGAGGGGCTTGTCGGTCATTCGGTTATTCTGATCAGAGGTTTTACCTACAAAGATTGGGGGGCATGGATCAGGGATGAGAGGAACAAGGTGGTCTTTTATGAAACGGACTCACATGAAGCTGCATTTGAAATGCTCCAAACAGGAAGGGCCGAGTACTTATTGAATTATAAATATATCGACGAAGAGGTGTTACATAAGATCAAGATACCTGGTCTGGTTATCGAACCATTATTCCGTTGGTATTGTTATTTCAACGTCAATAAAGATCTCCCAAATGCAGTCGGTATATTAAAAAAGCTCGAGCAGAGTTATGAGGAGTTGCTCAAGGAAGGTAAGCTGAGAAAATTCGAGTAGTCTGCAAAATGAGATGGGGAAAAAGAATATTAGCATAAGGAGGATACTGGTCATCGCCCTGGTGGGAGTCACTGCCTTGGTAATGTTCGCCTTTGGCGCCATTAATTATTATCGTGAGTATCATGCCGGAATCGCGGGTCTTCATACGAAGCTTGACCGTATCACAGCCCAGTTGGCCACTGCCCTGGTAAATCCAATGTGGACGTTCAATGTAACCGATGTTACCAAGATCATAGAAAGCTTTATGAAAGACAAAGAGGTTTATGCTGTTTTCGTAGAAGATCAGAAACGATTCATCGGCCGTGTTCAAGACAAAGATAGAAACCCGTCGCCCCTGCAGAGCAGGATATCCTTCAATGGAGATCTTTTTTTAGAAAAGGAGATAGTTTTCAGGGGAGAGAAAATCGGCGTTTTAGGGGTATGCCTAACCTCAACCCTCGTCAAAGACGAATTGAAATCTGATCTCATCTATCTTCTGTCAAGCTTTTTTGTCCTTAATTTCTGCCTTGTTACCCTCTTGTTTTTCGTCTTTATGCGAACAGTGTTCAGTCCCTTGAAAATCATAGGGGATTATGCAGACAGGATGAGTGATTCGGCCGGGATGGAGGATACGCCTATACCAGGACAGGGATTTGCAAAAGAGCTTGAGAGTTTGAAAAATTCCATCCAGAACATGATAGATCAACTGCGAGTCAGGTATCTTGAACTTAAAGCATCCCAGACGGCCCTGGTAGAAACGGAGAAGAAGTATCGGGAAATATTCAATAATGCCGCAGAGGGCATCTTTCAAACCTCGCAGGAAGGCCGTCTCCTTATAGCCAATCCAGCCCTGGCAAGGATATTGGGGTATGACTCCTGCCAGGACATCTTGTCATCGGTCTCGAATGTAGCCAATGACTTCTATGTAGAACCTTCAAAGAGGGAGGAATTCTTACATATTCTCAACACCAGGAAACGGATACGGAATTTTGAGACTGAATTTCTCCGCAAGGATAAGACTGCGATCCCTGTCTCGATTTCGGCCCATTCAGTCTTTGATGAACAGAAAAATTTCCTGTATTACGAAGGGATGTTGCAGGATATTACCCAGAAGAGAAAAACAGAAGAACTGCGGGTAGCCAAAGAGGCTGCTGAAGCAACCACCAAGGCCAAGAGCCTTTTTCTGGCCAGCATGAGCCATGAGATCCGGACGCCGATGAACGCAATCATGGGCTTGACCGGTCTGGTCAGAAAAACCGAATTAACCGCCAAGCAGCAGGATTATCTTGGAAAGATAGGGAGTTCCGCCCATGATCTGCTTGGAATCATCAACGATATTCTCGATTTTTCCAAGATAGAGGCAGGGGAGTTGCACTTGGATCAGGTTGATTTCCTGCTGGATGATATCTGGGAAAGTTTGTCCGATATCTTTGCTAAAAAGTGCGCGGACAAGGGGTTGAGATTCTATTTTTCCATTGAGGATGATGTTCCCTCCGTCCTGGTCGGCGATCCGTTGAGGCTCAGGCAGATTCTCACTAACCTTGCCGGTAATGCCCTCAAATTTACGCAAGAAGGGGAGATCGTTATTCAGGTTGGGCTGGTAACACAGCAGAGTGACCGGGTCATGCTGAGATTTTCCGTCAAAGACACCGGCATTGGCATACGGCAAGAGAAGCTCACCACCATCTTTTCGCCATTTACCCAGGCCGAGCCCTTTATAACCCGACAATACGGTGGTACGGGGCTTGGCCTGAGCATCTGTAAACAACTGGTTGAGATGATGGGGGGCGAGATCCGGCTGGAAAGCAAGCCAGGCTGTGGGACGTGTTTTATTTTTACCGCAGGCTTTGGACTCCAACTCAGGGAGCGGGAACATAATTATGTTTGCCCTGCAAATATCGGCAGCAGGATTGTCGGCAAGGATGGTCTTAAAGGAGCCCGCATTCTTCTGGTCGAGGATAATTCAATCAACAGGCAGGTTGCAACGGAGATCCTTGAGGGCTTGGGAATACTCGTTGAAAAGGCTCAAAACGGCATGGAAGCAGTCAAGAAAATTTCATCCCGGGGAGATGATGAGCTGTTACGATTTGATGCCGTGCTTATGGATGTCCAGATGCCTGTGATGAACGGTTTCGTGGCAACCCGGCAGATCAGGCAATGGGAGTCAGAGAATCTGAGCCTTGAAGGGAGGGGGGAGGTATCCGGAATTCCCATCATTGCAATGACCGCCCATGCGATGCTGGGGGACCGGGAAAAATGTATCGCCTCGGGGATGAACGATTATTTGACAAAACCAATCGATCAGAACCGGCTTTTCGCTACCTTGAAAACCTGGATTCCCGCAGGGCCTGATAGGCCCTATACCGGGGAAGAGGAGGTTGGGGAGGCTGTTCGAAGAACAGGAGGAGAAGCACAGGTGGATGGTGGAGATTCCGGCCTGTCCGATTTCTTCGGGGTAAAGAATTTGCCCGGGATAGATCTTGCAAAGGGGATAGAAAGACTCCAGGGAAATAAAAAACTCTACCGAAAACTCTTACATGAATTCGTCCAGAATCATGCCGATGATCTGCAGAAGATCAACCAGGCGCTTGCCGATAAAAATATTCAGCGTGCCCAGAGACTGGCGCACACCTTAAAGGGTGTCGCCAGAAGCATTGCCGCCAATCATCTGTCTGCAATCGCAGAGGAGCTGGAGGTGTCACTACGCCAGGGAAAACCTTTGCAACTTGCATTTCTTGATACTGCACAACAAGAGATGAGCTCGCTTGCCGACTCGATAGGAAAGATACGGGAGCCCCGGAAAACAGATCACCAAGGGGTGAGGCAGGAAGAAGCATCGTTTACTATCGGCACAATCACTCCTCTGCTGAGAGAAATGTATGTATTACTGAAGATGAATAGAATTGATGCTGATAAAAATCTGTCTGGCCTGCAACCATTTCTGGTGCATGCGGATCTTGAAACATTAGGCCGTGAACTTGAAAATTCCTTGGAACAATTTGATTTTAAGGGAGCCGCGGCTGTCGTGGAAAATATTGCCAAGCAGCTTGGTATTTCTTTGGAAGGGAGGGACGTATGATAATGAATCCTGACATCCACAATATTCTTGTTGTCGACGATACTCCGTTTGCCATTACAGAACTGGTTGACACCTTAAGAGATACATACAGCCTCGTTGTTGCCACAAGCGGCAGAGAGGCCTTGGCGTGTATGCAACAGAGCACCCTGCCGAATCTTATCCTCCTGGATATCATGATGCCTGATATGAATGGATATGAGGTGTTGCGTCTGCTCAAAACCGATGAGAAGACCAGGGATATTCCGGTGGTCTTTATCACTGCCATGGACGCGGCGGAGGACGAAACAAAAGGGCTTGCGCTCGGTGCGGTCGATTATATCAAGAAGCCGTTTTCTCTGTCCATTGTCAAGGCGCGAATAGATACCCATCTGAAATTGAAGCGTTATCAGGATAAGCTTGAAGAACTGGTGCGACAGAGGACCATTGAACTGACCGAGACAAACGAAAGACTGCAACAGATAATTTCTGAATATGAGCAGGCGGAAAAGGCTATTCAGAAATCGGAAGCGGAATATCAGGATCTGTATAATAATGCTCCGGATATGTATGCCTCGGTCGAGGCGGAAACCGGAAAAATACTGAAGTGTAATCAGAGAATACTCTCGGCCCTTGGCTATGAAGAGGAGGAACTCATCGGCAGGTCGCTCTTCGATTTACTGACCCCTGAAAGTGTCGAGTATGCACGGAAGAAAATATCCCCCGAGGGTGCCGGGAATGAAACAGTCAATGAAGAGGAATTGCGGGTGCGGTGCAAGGATGGAAACATCATTGATGTTTCCATGAACACCAGGACGATGCATGGTGAAAAGGGCGATATTGCATTTATCATTTCAAGCTGGCGTGATATATCAGAAAAGAAGAAGCTGGAATCCCAGCTTCATCAAACCAGGAGACTGGAGGCAATAGGTGCCCTTGCCGGCGGTATAGCCCATGACTTTAACAATATACTTTCCATCATAACCGGTTTTTCAGAACTTGCCATCAGCGATGCCGAGGCCAATCCGGTCCCTAACCTGCAAGATGACCTGCAGGAGGTGTTGACTGCCGCCGGCCGGGCAAGAGATCTTGTGCAGCAGATACTAACCTTCAGCCGTCCGACCGACAGCGAATTTAAACCGCTCAAGGCAAAGGCGATAATTAAAGAGGTTGTCAATTTCTTGCGCTCAACACTTCCTTCGACCATTGACATAAGCACGGCTATCACGAGCGATTCCCTCATCTCTGGCGATCCGACCCAGATTCATCAGATCATGATGAACCTGTGCACAAATGCAGAACATGCAATGCGGAAGAAGGGAGGCATGTTAAGGGTGGAGCTCAAGGACGTTGAGTTTGATATGGCCAGGGCCTCGCTTCATGGAGTTAAGCTGGGCCGTTATTTGAACCTGACAGTCAGTGATCAGGGATATGGTATGACGGCTGAAACCCTGGAAAAGCTCTATGATCCGTTTTTCACAACCAAAAAACACAAAGAGGGAACCGGCCTGGGGATGTCGGTTGTGCACGGCATTGTCAAAAATCACAAGGGAGCGATAACTGTTCGCAGTCAGCTGGGCGAAGGTACCACTTTCAATATCTATCTTCCTGCCGTTACCAAGCAGAGACTCGAGGGTGAAGGAACAGAACCGGCTATTTTACCGGGTACCGAACATATTCTTGTTGTTGACGATGAGCCGGGTCTTGTAAAAATGCAAAAACGCATGCTTGAGTCTATGGGATATAAGGTTGAAACAAGGGTCAGCAGCATAGAAGCCCTGGCTCTTTTTAAGGCTGCTCCTGCCCGGTTCGACCTTGTTATCACTGATATGACAATGCCCAGTATGACAGGTGAAGAACTTGCTCAAGAGCTACTCTTGATAAGAGCCGATATCCCGGTCATTATCTGCACCGGTTTCAGCAATACTATCGACGAGCATAAGGCAAGGGATATGGGGTGTCGGGCGTTTTTACGTAAACCGATATTGAAACAAACACTTGCCGAAACCATACGAAGTGTTATGGACTGATGCATCCCTTCGGGATGCCTCCTCAGAGGCAGCGCGTCACCGGATAATCGGCTGTGTCACGGCCAAGAACATAAACCCGCCGAGCTTCTTGAGCTATTTGGGGTTCCATGTATGGTAACAGACCCTTGAGGCGATGGGGTGAGCTCTCCCTTATAGTCCGGGCCGACCGTCATCATGAGGATCGATAACCCGTTCAAGAATTCGTCCACACATCCACCCTGTTCCTGCCCGTTTTTTTGGCGACATAAAGTGCGTCATCCGTTTTCTTGATAAGCGACTCGATTGAGTCGTCGGCGGTAAAGACCGCTACTCCGATGCTGACGGTGATCCCATCACCGTCGAAAAAATGATGGTGCTCAATGGCCGATCGAATCTTCTCCGCCAATGGGACTGCGCCTCCGGAATCCATTTCGAGCATGGCGATAATAAATTCCTCGCCGCCATACCGGGCAAAGATATCCGTTTTCCGGATGATTTTCTTGACGATGCGTGCGGTCGTTTTCAGGACCATATCGCCAATATCGTGGCCAAAAGTATCGTTGACCTGTTTGAAATGGTCCAAGTCGAACATCAGGAGTGCCAGTGGTCTGCCATATCTCCTGGCCATCTCCACTTCGTGGCCCAGAAGGTCGAACAACTTCCGCCTGTTGAAGATTTCGGTCAGCGGATCGTTTTCACTCAGGTCCCTGAGCTTGCTCTCAACGCGTTTGCGCTCCGCTATTTCGCTGAGGAGTCGCTCGTTGGTGCTGACCAATTCAGCGGTCCTTTCGACTACCCGTGCCTCAAGTTCTTCGCGGGCTTTTTGCAGCTCTTCTCTGGCCTGCCTTCTTGCAGTGATGTCTTCAAGCACACCGTCCAGACACAAGATCTCTCCCTGTTGGTCATATTGCGCTGTGACGGTAGAAGAACACCAGATACATGTCCCATCCCTTTTTCTTAAGGCGAGTTCACCGTTTTTTACGACACCGTGAGTTTTGATTTGTTTTATGAAATCAAGTAATTGCTCCTGATCTTGGTAGAGGGCCGCTGCATTGACCTGCATTGCCTCTTCGACCGAATCATAACCGAATATGTTGGCCATTGCCGGATTCATCTGGATGAATTTACCGTCAATGGTTCGGCGAAACACTCCTATATTCACGTTGTTGACAAGTGTCCGGTATTTCTCTTCACTCTCGCTCAGCTGTCGCTTGGCCCGCATCACCTTGACGGATTGTTCGGCCAGGTCGGAAATAAAGCGCATCAACGCCTTGTAATAGGCCAGGACATAATCGACTTTTTCCCTGCTGAAGACCGGAGTTCGGTCCAATGCGGCAAGATAATTGTCGAGATCGAATCCCAGTTCGGCCGCCTGCCGGGTAAAAAACTCCTTGTCCGGCTGTTCATCTTCGAAAAAGAACTGGGTGAGAAAGAGTGTGGCCAGATGTCTGCCTGAGACGACGATAGGAATTGCGACATGCCACATGCCGTTCCTGCATTTATATTGCAGAAATTCGGCTTCACCCAGATGCTCGCCGACGTAGCTGTCACTCAATCGGCACCGCGCCTCAGAAACCGGATGAACACGATGAAATTTCAGACAGAGGTCAGGCCAGCCGGCCCGGACGAGAATCGAGGTGTCGCTTGCATCAATGATTGTCATGGGCAGACCGCTGGCAATAAAATTCGAGTCGGCCAGTCTCTGCAGCATCCCTATATCAATCAGATCAATGAGCTTAAAATCATCCATTGCCAATTACCACGTCAGAGCTGGAATGACCTGTAAATTTAAGGAAAAATAACCCTGAGTGAAAACGTTCGGCAGTACTCGGGCCGGCTACTGCACTATTGTACGAAAGATGCGACTTTGAATAATCTACCTTTTTGTCCCTTTTTTAAAAAGCAAAAATGCCAACTAAAAAAACAGCTGTAACGATTCAAAGAACATCTGGTCAGTTTCAGGCATGTCGAGCTTGTCCCGAAGTTTCTTTACATCAGGACCTATCAAAAATCAGATCCGATTGCAAGCCGTTCTGGACGAGAGTATATCCTGGACGAGGTTTGCCGGTATGTGGTCACCCTTCTCCCTTGTCAAAGGCGAATTTCGCTAAAGTGGTTATTCTAGCTTGAGAGTCAGAGGTTGTATAACCTGGCTACCTATCGTTGAGCCATCCCGTCTCTAGTGCGGGGGAAATACGTTTACCAAAGGAGAGGGAAGTATGACCACCTCGAAGCAACACCGCTTAATAATTGAGGATATACAGCATAACTGTAATATTTCCGACGCCAGGGACAGTGGCATTTATACCATGTGTACCATGGTGCTGAAGCTTCGCAATCTCTACAAGTGGGAAAACGAGCTGGAACCATGGCAGGAACCGGAGCCGGCTGATCTGCTCGATTGGATCGAGGCCAAGGAAAAGTACTGGGAGACGATAGCGGAGGAGCCCTTTGGTCAGCTCCGGATAAATGGCTCCTCGTATTCACCGGATGATTCCCGGGCGGTAAACGACTACTTCGGCAATAATCAGATGGTTTACGGTGCCGGGTACGGCAGATCGATGAAGGCGGTATTCTTTCTCGCGGAGAAAATAGAGCAACGCACTGTCGCCGGTCTCCCGGTGCTGATTCTGGGTAAGGAACAGGCAAGGGAAATGGCAAGTCCTTTTGCGATGGCGCAGGACGGTGTGATCTTCATCCGGAAAGAAGCACTCCGGTTTTTTTTATGGGATTATATCCAGGAGTTACGATCTTCCTGCCGAAATTCCTTTCGCCATGCACTCGAGCTTTATGGGCTATTGCAGGATGGCCGGCTCCATCAGCAAAAATTCAAAGATACTCTTGATACCATAGTTGATGCGGAGCTGGACCTTTTTGTCTATCACGAAGTGGGTGAAATACTGCAGACGACCTTTGACAGTTCGACGCTGCAGAAAATTATTTCCCGGTTCCCGGGGTCCGTGTATGAGCTGGTCTGTCGATCCATCAAAGACATCCTGGCCGATACGCATCCAGGGGGCTTGCTGTCTCACCTGATAAGTGAGCAACTTGAGACTTCCCTGAGCTTCTATGTTGGTTTCCTCGATGGTTTGCGCAAGAAATTCTTCCCTGAAATAGTGGCGGCCCAGCAGGAGTTTCAGGGCGATCGGGATTGGCAGCTTGTCGAAGAAGCGAGGAGGGTATGCCGGGACAATATCCTGCCGTATGCCGAAAAGATCAAAGCTATTTCGCAGCATCTCGGCCATGCCTCCGATGACGAGGTACGGGATCTTTTTAATCGCCAGATCCTACTGCCGCTGGGCCTTGATATCCCACTAACGTAGATATCATTTTTGAATCACATAATAGTCATTTTGAATATCATGCTCCAATTGATGAATGGCAATTTTTGTGAAGCCTGCTCTCGACAATAATTGTCTGGCTTTTTCCTGTCCCCACATGGTGCCTAATCCTTCACCATTTTGTGCCAGCGAAACGGTCATGCAATGTGTAGTGGAGATGCCGTAAAGCAATGTTCCCAGCGGGTGGTCGAGGTTATTGTGGACCTCGCTGGAGCCATGAATGTCCTGCATCAGATACACTCCATCGACCTTTAACGCGTTGTAAATTCCCCGTAAGACATTCAATGGCTTGGCCTGGTCATGGACTGCATCAAAGCTAGTTATCAGGTCGAACTGTTCATCCGTATGATCCTGGTCAAAATGAGTCATATCTTTTGCCGTGAATGAAACGTTGGACAATCCTTTTTCCTTCGCTTCCCGTGTTGCGTATTCAATTGCTTCATGCGAGAGATCCAGACCGATAAAGGAACTTCTTGGATAGAGTTCAGCCATCAAGTTTAAGGCACGGCCGCGACCGCAACCCACATCCAGCACCCTGATCCCATTTTGCAGTTTCTCAACCAGGCCCGAGGCGAGAGGAAGAATATATTCCTTTAAAGATGCCAGTACAGTCTGGCCGCTATCTTCAGCCATCACTTCATGGAAACGGGGGAATTTTTCATAGGGTACGCCACCACCGTTTTTAAAACAGTCGATGATGTCATCCTCGACAGTGCCCATCATGGGGATATACTGCGCAAAAACAGAAAAATTACCCTCGGTGGAACGGCGGGTCAGATAGGCCGCATGTTCCTCGGGCAGAGAGTAAGTCTTGGTTTTCGGCTGATAGTCGATGACCTTGCCCACGACCATTGAGTTCAACCATTCACGCACATAGCGCTCCTGAAGTCCTGCACGCCCGGCCAAAGATTCGCTTGTCAATGGTGGTTGGCCATCCATATGATCAAACAGTTTGGTCCGATGCCCTATGGACAACATGACGCATAACGCCCCTTCATTGAGAGCATTTACCAGACGGTTGGCAAAGAAATCTGCTTTGCTGTCATCAAAATTGACAAGTTGATTATTCAGACACATGATCGTTTCTCCATTTACTTGGTATTTTTTTAATTACCTGAAAGTTGGTTTGAAATCGTAACTATACCAACTGGTCTGTATGTTACGATTGTGACTGAAACAGCTTCTGTCAAGACTAAATGGTATTTTTATGTAAAATAAATATAATTATCTGTTTCTATTTTAAATATTATAATAAAAAAAGGTTTACGAGCGGCGTTGTTGTGTGTATTTTTAGACTAAATAGTCTTTTATGGTCATGGACGGTTTAGAGTACCTTACTCTGGACGGAATGTTATAACCGGGAGTCACTATGCCAAGAGACGGCAAGGCAACAAAAGAGAATATTCTGACAGTCGCTCAGCAAATCATGCTGAGTCACGGATACGGTGGAATGAGCATCGACCAGGTTATTGCCGCTGCCGGCATCACCAAGGGTGCTTTCTTTTATCACTTCAAATCGAAAAATATTCTGGCGCAGGCGGTATTGGACCGCTACGTTCAAACAGATGATGCAATGCTGCATGATCTCATGGGACGAGCGGAAAAGCTCAGTCATGATCCTTTGCAGCAATACCTGATTTTTGTCGGCTTATTGGAGGAAATGCTGCGAGATCATTCGGACCCGCCGCCCGGGTGCCTCGTCGCCAGTTACATCTATCAAATGGAGCTGTTTTCCGCCGAAACTCAGCAAGCTACCTTGCGCAGTTTTAAGGAGTGGGAAAGGGTGTTGGGGGAGAAGTTACAATCGGCAATCAGTAAGCAGCCTCCCAGAATACAGGTTACCGCCGCGTCATTATATGAAAACCTGCTTGCCTTGTTCGAGGGTGGCGTCATTTTGGCCAAGCTTTACAGGAAAGGGGCGACTCTGGCCGAGCAGCTGGCACAACACAAAAATTACATTGAACTGTTGTTTGGGCTGCGGGGTTGATCGCCGTATCATTTCAAAGCAAGTTGGCCGGTCAGGTGTTCCGGGGCGGAAATGAATCGCCTCGGCCCATCAGGATCGCAGCTATCCTGTGATAATATTCTTTTTCTTCCCCGGTGAAGCGTTCGGTTAGGCCGTAGGGATATTTCGTTACCGCACTCGAGGCGATATCAAGGCAGGTGTTGAGGATACCCAGGCAGGTACGCTCGGCATTGGCTTCGTTGATCTGATCCAGCCGGACCGGGACGATGACTTCCTCTATCGTTTCGAGCAGCTCCTTCCCTGGCCGGTTGTCAAGGAATGAGCAGATCAATTTCCTGGCGTCCCGGTGTTCGAGAACCCTGCAGCCGGCAAGTCGATTGATAGCGTCTACGTGGTGGTTGAGATAGCTGAAAAGTATCTCCCGTTCTCCCTCTTGAACCGAACCGTCTGCCCAGGCCATTTCACAAAGAAGGACAAGGTCAATGAGATAAATTTCACTGTCCTTAATCCCCACCCGGGAAAGCTTTTTTACGGCATCGGTGAAACTGAGCGGCGGCATTTCTGGTCCTCTTCATATTATTTATTGGTTGCAGTACAATATTACGGACCTCATCATATCATAAAGTTTTGCGAAAACATCTACTTTATGCTTCATATAAAAAACAGATCTACGTTGAAGGAAGCAGGGGATCAATGGTGGGATTTTGTGAAAAATATGATATAGCAAGACCTGACCCCATCCTGGCTGTTGGGCTCTAAGACGAGGGCCAATCAGTTTTTTCTCGAAAAACCGGCAGGGGGTATGACAGCTATTGAGCGTCGGCCACCGGCAGGGTGGCCGACCGGGGTGCAAGAAGCAACAGAAGGGGGAAAAAATGAGTGAAACCGCAATCCAGGATCTCTACCAGGAAGATTTCGCCAACTGCTACGGCTGTGGCCGCAACAACTCGCACGGCCTGCAGTTGAAAAGCTACTGGCAGGGCGAAGAGTGTGTCTGCCATTTTACACCGGGGCCCCACTATACCGGCGGGGTCCCCGGTTTTCTGTACGGCGGGATGATTGCCTCGTTGATCGATTGTCATGGGGCGGCAACGGCTGCGGCAGCCAAGGCCAGGCAGTCCGGGGAACCGGTGGCCCGCTTTGTCACCGTCTCGCTTACCGTTGATTACCTGAAACCCACGCCTCTCGGGGTGGAGCTTTCGATCCGTGGCCAGGCCACCGAGATCAAGGGCCGCAAGGTGACGGTGAAGCTCGAGCTTTTGGCCGGCGAGACACTCTGTGCCACCGGGCGGGTGATCACGGTTCAGCTTTCAGCATCACCATAGACCGGATAAAAAAACATAGCGGTGAACAGGTGAACTCTGTCTCTCGTTCAAAATGAAACTATTGGTGCGATATCATAAACTTCGAACTAACTGAAGAACAGAATCTGATCCGTGAGATGGTGAGAAGTTCTGCCGGAACCGGTAAGGCTGCCGAGAAGCAGCACGGCGCCAGCCGGCCGGTTCGGCTGGGACATGGATTCGGACTCAGGGTTCTCCCGAACCTGACTGAGTTCTCGGCCTAAATGGTATAATTTGACAGCAGCCCCGAGTTTTCCCAATTCTTATGACAGGTACAGTCTGATTACTCCCCCTCTCTACGGCACAGAAAAAATTGCAAAACGAGGCTGGAAAGGTTAGCCTAAATTATGAAGAGAAAAATATTGATGGTTTTTTGACCCGGGTTTTCCCATACGTTTTTGAAGAGGCAGTACATGAACACAAATATTCACTGGGAATCTACGATGAAGGTCGGATCCGACCTTATCGATAATCAACATAAGATTCTTTTTGATTTGATCAAAGATCTTAACAATGCAATCGGGGCAGGAGTGAATATCAGGACACTGGATGTCCTGATGGGAGTCTTACGGGACTACGCTCTGATGCATTTTCAAGCTGAGGAAGAGTGTTTTAAGAGACATACCGAGTATATGGCTCACTGTCTTGAACATTACAAACTGGTCAAGAAACTGAACAGTTTTATCGTCGATTTCAGAAACAGCCGGACAAAGTCGGATCTGGTACCATCAGATTTTCTGGAACACTGGTTGCTCGATCACATTGAGAGTTATGATAAGCCGTATTTAGCTCAGCAGCAGGGAGAGCTGCGTCTCATGGACGCATCTGTTCATGTCGATGAATTCGAGCCGGACCCAAAAGAGCGGCGCAACCATAAACGAATTCCCCATAACGAGGTCGTTGACGGAGAAATTAATACCCTCTGTTACAACGCCACCCAGCTGAAAAGCGGCAAGGCTACTCTGGTCAACATGAGTCCCGGCGGTCTCATGCTGCAATCCGCCCGCAACCATCAGGTCGATGATCTGTTGATTGTCAGTTGCAGCATAGGGCTGACCTTTAAAATGAAGGAAAAGGTCAAGGTAATATCCGCCCGCGGTCAGCAGTATGGGGTGCAATTTATTTCACCGACTCCGGAGACGGTTGCTTTTTTCACCGAACTCTACGGTTCCCTCCATCTCAACACTACCCTCTTCTAAGCACTGCAAAACAATCGATGAGAGCAACTGCTTAACAGGCAAAGCCTGAACGCAACATCAGGATCAGGCCATCGATAATGGCTGGAATTTCTCGTTTGACATCCAGAATATCAGGAAACATGATCCAGTTCGCCACCAGGCCGTCGATAAAGGCAATGGTGGCGATGCTGCCCATACGAACATCCAGTTGCTCGGGGAGCTGCTTATTGTTGATCGCATTCTGCAGTATTTTTTCAATCTTCCGCTGTCCTTCGAGATGACAGTTGACCCGGTGCAGATGCAGAGTACCGGTGTCCTCGACCGCTTCGCATTTGCTGATTAATATCTGGCAGAGCTGCAGGAGCCGTGGATCTTTTTTCAGGCTGGTGAAGAAGCCGACATAGGTTTTTTTCATTTTACCCAAGGGGTCGGCTTCGTTTGGATCTTCACTTGCCCGGGAAAGAGGTTCAAAGGGCAGGAGCAGCTGCTCCCAGAGCGCGCTGAGCAGGTCCTCCTTGTTCTTGAAATGCCAGTAAATAGCGCCTCTGGTCACTCCGGCCTCTTTGGCTATGTTGGCCAGCGTGGTTCGGGAGACCCCGCGGACTGAAAAGACCTGCACTGCGGCGTCCAAAATAGCTTCACGGGTTTTCGAGGCTTCTTCCTTAGTTTTTCGTGCCATATTACTTCCTCAAATCAACTTCCTTCTGCCTGCTCTTTCCAGCCGCCGCCCAGAACCTTATAGAGGTTGACCTGATTGGCCAGCTGGGCAAACCTTAAAACGAGGTAATTCTGTCTTGAGCTGTAAAGGGAACGCTGGGCGTCGAGCAGGATGAGAAAACTATCTACGCCTTGCTGGTAGCGATCTCTGGCCAGGGTATAATACTCCTCGTTAGCCGTCAAATTGGCCTTCTGGGCGAGCAGTTGATCCTGATAGGTTGTATTGGCAACCAGGGCATCGGATACCTCGCGAAAGGCGGTTTGAATGGCGTTTTCATACCGGGCGATGAATATATCCCTGTTGACTTTGGCGACATCCAGGTCGGCCGAGAGTCGTCCGGCGGTAAAGATCGGCAGATTAATGGCAGGAGAAAACAACCAGGAACCCGAGCCACCGTCGAAAAGGTCGGCAAGATCGGAACTTATTACCCCGGCGTTGGCGGTGAGGCTGACAGTGGGGAAAAAAGCCGCTCTGGCCGCGCCGATATTGGCGTTGGCCCCTTTCAGTTCATGTTCCGCAGCCATTATATCCGGCCTTTCCAGCAGGATCGTCGAAGAGAGCGTCGACGGGATGACGGCAAGCGGCGTCTGGTCGTCCAGGGATCCTGCCTGCCGCAACAGGGATTCCGGCAGGGAGATACCGGTGAGCAGGGTTAACAAATGCAGGTCCTGGGCGACCTGACGCCGGTAGAGGGCCAAATTTGCCTTGACCGCTTCCAGACTGGTACGGGCCTGGGCCAGATCCAGGTCGCTTGAGATTCCGGCCTGTGCCCGCTGTTGGATCAGGGAGTAGGATTCCTCTTCAATTTTTCTGGTATCCTCGGAAATCAGCAGCAGTTCGCGGTCAGTGAGCCAGGTGAGGTAGGAAACGGCTACGTTTGCGACCAGGCCGATAGTCGCGCTTTTCCTGGTCTCCTGCCGGGCAAGGTACTGTTCCAAGGCCTGATCCTTTAGATTCCGGATTCGCCCGTAAAGATCGAGTTCATAGGCGGTAGTGCCTACTGCAAGAGAATAGGTTTCGCTGGTGAAATGGCTGTCGCCGCTGAGACCGCTCTGTTTCCGGGCAAAGCCGTCGCCGCTGATGGTCGGTAGCTGGGCCGCACGCCGAATACGGTACTGGGCCTCGAAGGCGGCAACATTGAGAATCGTCTCCCGCAGATCCCGGTTATTTTGCAGTGCTGCGGTAATGAGTTGGCGGAGACAGGGATCGATGAAGACATTACGCCAGCCCAGCTCGGAAACCTTCTTCCCATGTTGCATCCCCTCAGCCGGTTTACCTAGCAGGTCTTCTTGAACCTGGAAGGAATCTGCTACCGGCAGCGGCGGCCGCTGGTATTCAGGGGCCATCGAGCAGCCGTTCAAGAAGAGAAAAAACAGACAGCCGGTGCATAGTGTAGTGAGTAAACGCATATGATCAGCTCTCCTGTGCCGAAACGGCGATTTGCTGCCTTGACTGGCGAGTCTTGAACAGCCGCATAACCACCACAAAAAAGAGCGGGATGAAAACAACGGCCAGAATCGTCGCCGAAAACATGCCGCCGAAGACTCCGGTGCCGATGGCGTGTCTGCTATTGGCCCCGGCGCCGGTACTGATCACCAGGGGAAAAACCCCGAGCATGAAGGCGAAGGAAGTCATCAGGATCGGCCGGAGCCGCATTCGGCAGGCCTCGACGGTGGCGGTGATGAGGTCCGTTCCCTGATCGTAGAGGGTCTTGGCGAACTCGACAATCAGGATGGCGTTCTTGGCCGAGAGGCCGATAGTCGTGAGCAGTCCCACCTGAAAATAGACATCGTTTTCCATCCCCCGCAAATATGCCGCACCCAGGGCGCCGAGTACGCCGAGGGGCACGGCCATCATCACTGAAAACGGTACCGACCAACTCTCGTACAGGGCGGCGAGACAAAGAAAGACGACCAGGATGGAGATGGCATAAAGAGCCGGTGCCTGGGAACCGGACTGCTGTTCCTGAAAGGAGGCGCCTGTCCATTCGTAGCCGATACCGCTGGGCAGTTGCGACACCAGCCGGTCAATCGCCGCCATGGCATCGCCGCTTGATTTGCCGGCAGAGGCCTCGCCCTGAATCTCAACAGCCGGGTTGCCGTTAAACCGTTCCAGCCGCGGCGAGCCAAAGCTCCAGTGGCCGCTGGTAAAAGCGGAAAAGGGGACCATCTTGCCGCTTTTGTTCCGCACATACCACTGTTTGATATCTTCGGGTTGCATGCGGTAGGGGGCATCGGCCTGGATATACACTTTCTTGATGCGGCCTTCATTGACGAAGTCGTTGACATAGTTCGAACCCCAGGCGGTGGAGAGGGTAGTGTTGATGTCACGCACGGAAACACCCAGTGCCATGGCCTTCTCATAATCGATATCGACATTGTATTCCGGGGTATCTTCCATGCCGTTGGGGCGAACCCGGGAGAGGTCCGGATTCTGGGCGGCCATGCCGAGCAGCTGGTTTCTCGCGGCGATCAGTTTTTCGTGACCCAGGCCGGCACGATCCTGCAGGTAAAAATCAAAACCGGTGGATGAGCCGAGTCCCCGGATTGCCGGTAGGTTGAAGGCGTAGACCTGTGCCTCCTTGATTTTGGAAAAATATCGCATAGCCCTGCCGAGGATGGCGTTTACCCCCTGGCCTGCACCTTTGCGCTCGCTCCAGTCCCTCATCTGGGCAAAAACCAGGCCCATATTCTGTCCGGTGCCGGCAAAACTGAAACCGGCTACGGTAAAGGCTGAAACCACGTTGTCTTTTTCTTCGGTCAGGTAGTAGTTGCGCACCCGGTCGAGTACCTCCTGGGTACGCTGTTGCGTCGCCCCTGTGGGCAGCTGGACCATGGAGAGAAATACGCCTTGATCTTCATTGGGCAGAAAGGAGGTCGGCAGCTTGGTGAAGAGGAAAACCATGCCGCCGATGAGCAGCAGATAGACAAGGCTGAAGCGAAACGAGCGTTGCAGGACGTAGGCGACGCTGCTGCTGTATCGTTCGGTATTGCGCCTGAACATCCGGTTGAACCAGCCGAAAAAGCCTCGTTTCCGGGTATGGCCCCCGACCTTTACCGGTTTCAGCATGGTGGCGCAGAGGGCCGGGGTGAGGGTCAGTGCGACAAACACCGACAGCATCATCGCCGACACGATGGTCAGGGAGAACTGCCGGTAGATGGCGCCGGTCGAGCCGCCGAAAAAGGCCATGGGGACGAAGACGGCGGAGAGGACCAGGGCGATACCGACCAGGGCGCTGGTGATTTGATCCATCGATTTACGGGTGGCTTCAAGCGGCGAGAGGCCTTCTTTTTCCATGATCCGTTCGACATTTTCCACAACAACGATGGCGTCGTCGACCAGCAGACCAATAGCCAGTACCAGGCCGAACATGGTCAGGGTATTGATGGAAAAGCCGAAGGCGGCCATCACCCCAAAGGTGCCGAGCAGGACAACAGGTACGGCAATGGTCGGGATAAGGGTCGCCCGGAAATTCTGGAGAAAGAGAAACATCACCAGGAAAACCAGGAAGATAGCCTCGATCAGAGTCCGGGCCACCTCTTCAATGGAGATCTTGATAAAGGTCGTTGTGTCGTAAGGGTAGACAATCTTTACCCCCGCCGGGAAATACGGTTGCAGGGTTGCCAGCTTATCCCGGACTGCCTGAGCGGTATCAAGGGCATTGGCACCGGTGGCCAGCATGACCGCCATTCCGGCCGCCGGCTGACCGTTGAAGGTGGTTACCGAATTGTAGTTCTCCCCGCCGATCTCCACCCGGGCGACGTCGCGCAGCCGGATCTGGGCACCGTCCCTGTTTACCTTCAACAGGATATTGGCGAATTGTTCCGGGGAACTCATCTTGGTCTGGGCGATCATGCTGGCGTTGACCTGCTGCCCGGCGACGGAAGGCGTACCACCCAGATCGCCGACGGCCACCTGGTTATTCTGGGCGGAGATCGCCGCGCTGACGTCACCCGGCGTCAGCTGGTAGCTGTTCAGTTTATGCGGGTCAAGCCAGATGCGCATGGCGTACTGCCCGCCGAAAATTCTGATACCGCCGACCCCGGTGGTTCGACTCAGAGGATCCTTGAGGCTGGACACCATGAAATCGGTCAGGTCGTTTTTATTCATGCTGCCGTCGGTGGAGATGAGGCCGACCACCATCAGAAAGGTCGAATTTGATTTGGCCACCTGCAGGCCCTGTTGCTGCACTTCCCGGGGAATCTGACTGGTTGCCTGCTGCAGTTTGTTCTGGACCTGTACCTGGGCGATATCCGGGTCGGTGCCCGCCTGGAAGGTCAAAGTAACCGATACCGTCCCCGCCGACGAACTCTGGGAATTCATATAGAGCAGATTGTCGAGACCGTTCATGTTCTGCTCTATAATCTGGGTGACACTGTCCTCAATGGTCTTGGCCGAAGCGCCAGGGTATCTGGCGGTGATGGTCACTGCCGGCGGGGCAATCTCCGGATACTGGGATATTGGCAGGCGGATAATGGACAAGGCCCCCGCCAGCATGATAACGATTGCAATAACCCATGCAAAAATGGGACGATCGATGAAAAATCTGGCCATGACTTACTCCACATGCGCTGCAGCAGTTGAACCCTTTGATTTCAAGGCAATCTCGGAGCTTGAGTTTTGTTGCTCGACGGCCTTGACGGGGACACCGTTTCTGATCTTCTGCAATCCGGCGGTGATCAGGTGATCGCCGGCAGCCAGCCCCTTGTTGACCAGCACCTTGTCCCCGATGTTCTGCCCGCTTTCAATGACACGGCTCTCAACCTTCGACTGATCGTTGACCAGCATGACGATAGCCTGCCCCTTGCTGTTGCGGCTGACACTCGCAGCCGGGACCAGGATGGCGTCCTGGCGCACTCCGGTGGCGATTTTTGCCCGGACGAACATGCCGGGGAGCAACTCTTCGTCCGGATTGGCAACAATGGCCCGCAGGGTGACGCTGCCGGTCGACTGATCCACTGTGACATCGGAGAATTCAAGGGAACCGGTCTTGTCATATTCCGATCCATCCTCAAGCAGAATGGTCACATTGGAGTTGGGATTATCGCGATGCTGTGCCGAACCCGCCGAGAGATCCTTTTTCAACTTGAGGAGATCGTTACTGGACTGGGTGACGTCGACGTAGAGCGGATCCAGCTGCTGGATGGTAGATAGAGGAGAGCTTTGCTGAGCGGTGACCAGTGCGCCTTCGGAAATTATCGATCTGCCGATCCGGCCGCTGATCGGTGCGGTCACCTTGGTATAGTCAAGATCGATCCGGGCGCTGTTCAATGCCGCTTCAGCAGATGCAACATCGGCTACGGCCTGTTTCCAGCTCGCTTCAATCTCCACCTGGTCCAGTTCGCTCACCGCCTTGGTTCGGACAAGATTTTTGTATCTTTCCGCCTTTACCTGGGCAGAATGTTCAACAGCCCGAGCCTTGGCAAGGGCAGCTCTGGCGCTGTCAACCTTTGCCTGGTAAAGCGCAGGATCTATCTGGTAGAGGACCTGACCGGCTGTAACCTCGCTGCCTTCAGTGAACAGCCGCTTTTTGACGATGCCGTTTACCTGCGGTCGAACCTCTGCGACCCGAAATGCTGATGTCCTGCCCGGGAGTTCAACCTGCAGACTGACCGGCTGGGTCCTGAGGGTGACAATGTCCACCTCAACCGGGGCTGGTGTGACCGACATCTTTGCTGGCTTTTCTTTACAGCCGCCTAGCAAAACAGTTGCAAATAGAGCAAGGACAAAGAGGGACAGTTTATGATTTAATTTCAACATGATAGTACCATTGTGGTCTTGGAATGAACACCGAAAGCCTGTATTTTGATCCGCAGTAGGACGGGATTGGTAATATATATACATACACGGATGTATGCAAGAGGCTTTTTGCATCTCGGCGACATAAAATTCTTATATCTGTTCCCCGTCCGGTATGTGATGTCGAACTCTGGATGTTACTCTTTGTTTAACCTTTCAGGAAATTAAAAAAATAAAGAGACGGAGGACGGAGGGCGGGGAAGGGTGTCAAGGCTGACCCCGTTGCCCATTGCCCCAGCATCAGCAGTGGGAAGCCAAAACCATCTTGCTAGTCACTTTGTATCCTCCTGTTGCACAAGGAGAGGATCTTGGAAGCAAGATTTTTGTAGTGGCAGTTGGGCAGTATCAGGAATCGTGAATTATTTGCCCACCGGATGAAGTTGGTCATACTGCAGACGGTGTCCCCATCCAATCCAGCGGTCCCGGGCACCGCATTTTAGAGCTGCAGCGGAAAAGCTGAGTAGACCGAGCCATTCATCGTTGCAGGTGGCGATATACCAGATTGTGGTGCTGATCTTTGGTAAGGATCCAAGGCAGTGATGTTTTTGCATTAAGCATTGGAAGTTTCAAAGGAAATCAGTGTCTGATTTATATGCGCGACGCAATCTGGTAAGGCCAGCGCCGCCTGAACTTATGAGGTAAAATGAGAACAAATAATTCAGCCTGCGACACACCGTTCCGGACCTGTTTATTGTAAATTCAATGCATTGACCTTCAAAACTTTTGCGATATCCCGCTCTCCCAGTGTCCTCGGTTTAAGAGCATCTTCAACGCAATGCGAAAGAATTAATAACTCATGGCTGATTATTGGGTTTCGATAAATTTTTTCCATACCCGGTTAACTGCCGGGGCGTTGCTCATGGGTGCCATATGCCCACCTTCTACTCGGTGTACTACAAGGTTGGGTAGTGTTGATTCAAGATTGACGGCGATTTGGCGAGTTGGCGGAGGGCTCTGGGGGCTTGCTATGAGGCAGACAGGGATGTTTATTTTTTTGTAACTATCGAGAGTTAACGGCTCGCTAATGCCTGCCTGGAAATCGAGGATAACCTTATGAATACAGTCGTCTAGTAAGTCTTGTCGTGTCGCACTAAGGCTATCATAGGTTCCAATTCCGCTCCAGAAATCAACAAACATTCTTGTCGCCTGTGAAAACTCCTGTTGTTCGGTAAGGGCGCGGATTCTGCAGGCAAGCTCAATGATTGCTGTTAGAACAGGGTCATCTTTGTCCAGTAAATGGAAAGCAACTGGTTCAAATATTGATAAACTCAATACTCTTTGAGGATAGGCGAAAGCGAAACGCAACGCCGTCGCGGCTCCATAGGAGTGGCCGACAAGGTGAAAGCAGTCTGCCCCGATGAGTTGGGTAATTATGGTATTAATCCGGGTCACTTCATCCATAAGGCTAAAAGAGGTCGAGTTTGGTGGATAGTCGCTCTCTCCGTAACCATAGAGATCTATAGCTATTGCATGATAACTCGGGCTGAGATCACTCAACAATTTTAACCACTGTTCCTTGCTGCTCATTGAGCTATGCAGCATTACAACAGGTGGGCCGTTTCCCAGTTGTATATATTCCGTTAAAGATTGCATGCTTGTTTTCGGGAGAAGCCCTATATTTATCTCTCCAGATTACCAAGGCTCGAAACCGAGGTGATAAGTAGTCGCTTTGTAAACCCGACCTTGATGATCTCTTCCACCTGGCTACGAAGAAATTACAGCCACGTTTTGGACTGTCCCGTCGTCCCCATCCAGAACATTGGCAGGGTTATTGTCCCCCCTGACCAGTGAACGCAGTTCATACTTCTGGATCTTCCCCGTCGCGGTTTTCGGCAGTTCGCCAAAAACAATACTCTTAGGACGTTTGAAACCGGCCATTTTTCTTCTACAGAACTCTATCAGTTCCACTTCCGTGGTATTTTCAAACCCTGGTCTGAGTTCGACAAAGGCGCAGGGCGTCTCACCCCACTTTTCATCGGGTTTGGCAACTACTGCGGCGAGGGATACAGCCGGATGCTTGGAAATGACATTTTCCACTTCAACCGATGAAATGTTCTCGCCTCCCGAAATAATTATATCCTTGGAGCGATCTTTTACCTGAATATAGCCGTCCGGATGCATGACCGCCAGATCACCGGAATGAAACCAACCGTCTTGAAAACATTTTTCGGTTTCCTTGGTATTTTTATAGTACCCTTTCATGATGGTATTGCCACGAATCATGATTTCGCCCATAGTCTTTCCATCTGCAGGTACAGGATCGAGAGTTACAGGATCTAGAATGGTCACTTCCTCGACCATCGGATAGCGAACTCCCTGACGGGCTTTAAGCTCGGCCTTTTCCTCCATTGGCAGGGTGTTCCAATTCTCGTTCCAGGCGCAGTGTAGGATATGACCGTATGTCTCGGTCAAGCCGTATACATGCATTATTTCAAAACCCAGGCTCTCCATCTTTTCCAGAATAGTGGCGGGTGGTGGCGCTCCTGCGGTCATGGCATAAACCTTATGGTTAATCGGCTGCTTTTCCTCTTCTGTGGCATTGGCAATCATGTTCAGAACAATGGGCGCACCGCCAAAATGGGTGATATTATGTTTGGCGATAAGCTTATAGATGTCTTTGACGATAACATACCTGCAGAGAACCGCGGTACCTGACAAGGCGGCGAGGGTCCATGGATATCCCCAACCATTGCAGTGAAACATCGGGACCGTATAAAGATAGGTCAAAAAGTTAGGCATATTCCATGCGATAACACTGCCCATTGTCATGAGGTAGGAACCCCGGTGATGGTAAACGACACCTTTTGGCCTGCCTGTTGTACCAGAAGTGTAATTCAGGGTGATGGCCTGCCACTCATCGGCGGGTCTCTTCCACTGATAGCCGTCATCGCCCAGCGCCATGAATTCATCGAAGGTGTACTTGCCGAGCCGCTCGCCTTCACCTTCCTTCAGAATTGCTTTCGGGTCGACTATATCGATTATCAGCAGATCGTCATTAACCGTCATTTTCAGGGCTTCTTTGACCACCGGTGAAAACTGGGTGTCGACGATAAATACCTTTGCATCACTGTGGTCGAGGATATAAGCGATTGTTTCCGGTTCGACTCTGGTGTTGATGGTGTTGAGGACGGCACCGCACATCGGTACCGAATAGTGAGCTTCAAAAATTTCCGGAGTGTTCGCTGCCATAACCGATACGGTATCGCCCAGTCCGATAGTATGTTTTTCCAAAGCACTTGCCAGCTTCAGGCACCGTTTATAGGTATCAAGCCAAGTGTACTGTATATCACCATAAATGACGGAGGCTCTATTCGGGAAAACATCCTTGACCCTTTCAAGAAAAGTCAGAGGCGAAAGTGGGACAAAGTTTGCCTCATTCTTGTTGAGGTTTTTCTCGTAATTGTTCTTTACTGAGTTCACATCATCCTCCTTAAAAAGTAATTCGTATGGTACATTTGGCGCAACAGCACCTTTTCAAGGACCATTGTCAATGTGCCGCTTATACCTCTTTACTTTATTCCTGAATAGCGGTTGGTAGACAAACCAGAACAGAGCCATCCACAAAAACAGCATAACTGTCAGATATTCGCTGTTTCCAAAGAAGTATTTCAACCCGTATATTCCGGCAAAAATGATCACCATTCCGGCAATGGTGAACGGCAGGCCGGTTTTGACAAATATTGTCAGGTTTTTACTGGCTTCTTGTTTCCACATAGCGCCTCTTTTGTTTTTAGGAATCGTTGCCTCGATTTCAAGACACTGTCTCGGTGGCTTCTGAACGTTCATGCTCCAGCATAAAATACAGAACGGCACCGATAATAAGAGCCATGGTCGGTCCGCTCCAGAAAGGACTACCCCATATTTTCACATAGTTGGCGGTGACCAATACTGCTCCCATGACACCGGCGATACCGCGCTGGACGTTGGTGGTACACATGGCAAATGCGATATAGATACAGAGATACCCCTGAATAAAAAGGGTCAGTCCGAAACCGATAAGTTTAGCTGGCAGGACCAACTGCACGAACGGGTGAAAGACCATGGCCAGGCTCATACCCCAAAAAATTGAGGTAGCTCCACCCCAATAAGAGGGTTCCTGTTCTGGTGTGGAATGTTTATAGCGGTTGACGACCAGAGCCTGACCTCCAGTCCACTGGGGGCCGCAAAGCGGCAGGTAGGGCATGGTGATCCCCTGAAAGAGATTACGAATAGCGGTGATTATGTGATTGCGGGAAACGTTAAAGGTAATCTCTTCATCCTGTCTTGCCTTATTTGATTCATCGATCAACGCCTCGAGCACCAGGATGTCACCAAAGGCGAGCACGTAGGCCACGATAGCCATTGAGATGGCGGCTATTATGGTCCCAAATGATGGCCAGCCGAGCCCAAGAGCACTGAACCGGCTGACCATGTCACCTAGGGGCATGGCAATAAGAAATCTGTCGAATACGCCGGTTGGTAGTGGTATCTCTCCGGTTACAAGGCCAATGATATAGCCAAAGACAAATCCCGGGGCGATCCCGAAGCCGGCGATCCAGGCGAACCAACCATATTTGGTTCGGTATCTCATGCCGCGAATGGAAAAAAGAACAAAGCAGCTGATTGTCGCGGAACTGAGAAAAGCAATTGGCATCTTGCCGACGAATGGCTGTGCCGGATTAAATACGCGCATGAGCGACGCAAACCCGGCACCAAGTAGAATGCCGGCCCGCATCGAAACCGGAAAATGTTTAATCACGTATTTGGTAATACCGGTCACCCCAAGGACCAGAAAGATCAATCCGACAAGGATCTGAAGGGCAATCAATGCCTTGATACGTTCCGGTCCTTCGGCAAAGGAACTGAGATAAGAAAGATAGAGCGGAATTCCAGCCGTGATCCAACCAGCTATAGACGGATCGCCAAAGGTCGTGTGCAGCAGATAAAGAAAGTTGTTGATGACCACCATCAATACAGCAATCTCGATGGGAATTCCAAGTACTTTGACCATGGCGGCAGTAATGCCAAGGGGAATGCAACTGAGAATTGCCCCCTGGATAAAATCTTGGTACTCGATACGGTAATGAACAAACGGTATACGAAGTTTAAGTAGTCCGGCCGTATAGGGCTGCTCCTGGCCATGCTCACGTTTTATAGCCATACAATTTCTCCCCGGTCAACGCCTCGGACGAGGCTTTTCTGCTTTCTCTGGGCAATAAATAGGATTTCGTTGCATGTTTGATGCCCGCACCCATCTCCACTGTCTCGCCGTTCATGTTATTGAAAATTTAATGGTCGGCAGGCCCTGCGCTCACTCCAATTTTCCCCATATTTAAAGGCTAGTCTTCAGGTTTTTAAACACTCACTCGCTACAACATCACAGGAAAGGTCCCAGATCTACTCGCATGCCAAATGCCGGGAAACAGGTGCCTGCAGCATTGCACCAATCCGTTTCCCGGTCTCAACACCCATGGGCAGAGTGCCTGTTTTCATAGGGTTTTGTTTTCCTTATTTCTTTGGCTTAACCGGATCGGTAATCTCTTCCTCGATGCCCATAACCTTTCTGGCATATTCAGCATACTTTTCCATCGGTGTTGTAAACCGGACGACCAGTTTGGCCCCATCCGGCGAACCGCCACCGTGCATACAGCCAGGGATGCCACCGCCAAGGGTAAGCCACTCCGACAGCCGGGCCGCCTTGACCCGGGACTCGGTGGAACAGGCACCGGCCTTCATCACCTTTTTCAGCATATCGCCGTACAGGGGATTCTCCAGGTCTTTGGATGACGGCATGCAGCCGGTCTCGACGATACCGCCGCCTATCTCCTGGGTCAGGCGCTTCACCTCATAAGGCAGGGTGGCGACCATCACCTTGTTGGTATGGGCTGTTAGCGGGTCGGCAACCCAGGTCCCGGATGGATGCTTGGTGCCAATGGCAAGGGCGCCTGCGCCGAGACCGAAGGTCACCTGGTTGTTGATCGACATATCGACCAGCTTGTTCATAAAGGTCTTGGAAGACAGACCGTTTGCCCGCGCCATGAGGATAGAGGCACCGATCATTACATCGCCTTGTCCGGCCACGCAGGCGCCGATACAGGCACGATAGTTGGCGGTGAAAAAGCCGATGACCTTGGAGGTAAATGCATATTCTTGACACATGAAAACCCGATCATTGGGCACGAAGACATCGTCAAACATAAGCCATCCCTGAGTGATGCCGGTTTCCGGTACCTCGTTAATGCATGAATCTTTGGCATCATTATATTCCCGCTGGTCGCTGGGGCGGGTCGCCTCAACCACGGTCAGCCCTTCGATGTCACGGGGGACGACACAGGACAGGGCGCAGTTTTTATCTTCTTCCTTATAGACACCGCCAGGCAGGAGGAAGATTTCCTGGGAAGCGGCGGTGGAGCAGATCATCGCCTTGACGCCGCGGATGACTATCCCGTCTTCACGTATTTCCTTGATATGCAGGGTGGTGTCGGGCTCAGCCTGCTTTGAAGGTGTCAGGCTGCGGTCCCCTTTGGCATCGGTCAGGGCCCCGGCTACCGTCAGACCGTTTTCTTCCGCGTGAAGAATCCATTTCTTCAGCCGCTCCTGGTAGTTGGTACCGTGCTCCTCGTCGATCTCATGGGTCACCGCCCACATCACGTTCTGGGCATTCCAACCGACACAGACACCGCCGGTGCAGGTGCCGGTTCGGCGATAGTTCTCTCTTTTGAGCCGCATATTACTGATCAGATGCCCCTCTTCCTGCATCATCGAGTTCCAGCGATGAATTTTTTCGCCGGTGAATATCGAGGTGGTGGTGAACATCTTCTGCATGTCTGGGTCATTGGCACCGTCGTAGGCGATGGCATGACTTTCAATCGTCCTGCGGGTGGCTGGATGGGTGGTAACATCTTCAATAAGCTCGCCGAACTTATAGAGATTGGGCCGCATCTTTTTCAGGGCGTTCAAATAGTCGTCTCTGGTTTTTATTGCCATAATCAGTTCTCCTTATTTGTCGTACGGTGCAAATTCAACGCACGTTTCCTTCAAAAATTTTGTGAAGGTAATATTCCCGTTTATCGGTGATAGGTTAAATTCAATTCTTGCCAACTCATTCCACCGTTACGAACATCATGGTTTGTTGTTGTCGACAACTATGATTCATTCATTGGACAATTTATCACAGTGTCTTGTCTTTACTTACCTTGTTGATTTGTTCAATCAACAATGGAATAAAGGTCTTGCAGTCCTCAACGATACCGTAATCAACCTGTTCAAATACCGGCGATTTACGGTCGTTGTTGATAGCTATCATCATCCGTGCACCTTTTATTCCGACCATGTGCTGCAATTCACCGGACAATCCTGACCCGAGGTAGAATTGCGGACTGACCATTTTTCCACTTTGACCAATCATTGTTTCCAGTTCAGCCCAACCCTCATCGACCACCGGACGCGTACAACCCAAAGCCGCATTCAGCGCATGGGAGAGATCCTGGAGACGATGCCAGCCGTCCAGGTCCCCCGTACCGATTCCACCGGCAACTATAAACTGTGCGTCTTCAAGAGGTTGTTCATCGCTCTCTTCTTTGACCATCTCGACAACCCTTGCACGGTTTTCCATATTCTCCGGCACAGAGATTTCGACAATATTTCCGCTTCGGGAAAAATCAGGATCCGGAGTGGGAAAAACACCACCAGCAACCGTCGCCATCTGCGGCCTTTTCACCGGACAGAGAATCGAGATAAGCCCCCCGTAGGCAGGGATCTGCTGATCGAGTACATTGTCTTCACCCAGAACAAGGTCAATACAATGTGCCGTGAGACCTGTTCCTAGCCTGGCTGCAACTATCGGCGCCAGTTCTCTGCCCATAAAGGTTGAGCCAAGCAGCATTATCTCGGGCTTATATTCTCTTGCCAGACTGACGATGATTTCTGCATATACATCGGACTGATATACTTTAAGATCAGCAGATTCGCCGAGGTAGACGGTGTCAACGCCCGAGGCAATCAGCACCTGCGCCGCCTCCGACACCTGATCCCCTAACAGGACAACCTCGACCGGTACCCCGAGTTGATTGGCTAACTCCCTGGCTTTTCCTGCGAGCTGCAGAGAAACCGCATGCGGACTCTTATCCTTCAGCTCAGCAACAACCCATACCGCGCCGCTTTGGTTTTTGTTTTCCATAATATTCTTACCCAATAGCCCCTGATCCGATCAGGATTCCAACAAGTCTCTCCGCCTTTTCCTCTGCGGTGCCCTCAAGAAATTCGACATTCCTTCCGGTTTCCAGAGTACCAAAATCACCAACAATGGTCGGTGACCCTTTAAATCCTACGGACTCTGGTGAAACGTCGAGATCGGAGATACTCCAGATGGTAATTTCTTTCTTCCGAGCCTTGATAATTCCGGAGAAACTGAGATTTTTCGGCTCGTTCAATTCCCTTGCGACGCTGAGTACTGCCGGCAGCCTAATGGCAACCTTCCGGTACCCATCTTCCCAGGCAGTTTTCACCAACCATTCCCTGTCTGCATTTTCATGGATCTCGTTTACCATGGTTACCACCGGGATTCTCAGGAAAGTAGCGAGCTGTGGTCCAACCCATTCAGTCGCACCGTCGCTGCTTGCCATACCGCAGAGGATCAGATCAAATTCGCCATTCTTTTCTATCCCCTTGGCCAGAGTAAAGGCCGTAGCATAGGCATCCGCGCCGCCAAAGTCTCTGTCGGAAAGCAGTATGCCTTGATCCGCACCAAGAGCCAGACACTCTTTAACAATATTGCCGGCAGCAGGCGGCCCCATGCTCAGAATGGTAATTTGAGCCCCGTATTTTCGCTTTAGCTGTAGCGCTGCCTCGATGGCATGTTTATCAAGTGGATTGACGACAAACGGCACATCTCCGCGCATAAGCGTCTTGGTCTCGGGGTCGATCTTTATTTTGTCCGCCTCTTTTGGGTCGGGCACCGCTTTTACACAGACAACTATTTTCATTTTCGAGATTTCCTTTGCACAGGGGATTGTCATCAGGCCGGGATATTCTCCCCGGCCTGAACCCGAAGAAGCCGAATCAGGACAAGGCCCACCTGCCAACGATCACCTTCATTATCGCCGATGTTCCGGCGGATGGCCCCAACACTGCAGCATCACGGTAATATCTTGTCACGGCGTACTCTTCCATGCAGCCGTAGCCGCCATGGATATCAACCGCCACTTTGGCTGCTTTGATCGCCGCCTCGGTTGTATAGTATTTCGCTGCCGCAAATTCGTTGCTTGATGGGGTACCAGCATCCTGCATGGAGGCGGCGCGGTAGCCAAGAAGCCTGCCCGCCTCTAGGTCAATCTTCATTTCGGCGATCTTATCCTGGATCACCGGCAACTTTGCAATCGGCTTGCCATAGAGAATACGCTCATTTGCAAATTTGATCGATGCTTCCATACAGGCGGCCTGCAGGCCAAGAGCACAGCCCACCATGCCGCCCCGGCCAATCTCGCCAATTGCCGACATGGTCACCCGCATTCCCTTGCCTTCCTGGCCCAGGAGGTTTTCTTTCGGGATTCGCAGGCTCTCAAAGGCGAGTTCACCGGTATTACAGCCGCGGAAACCGACCTTGTGCTCCACATGAGTCGCCTTGAATCCTTCCATATCTTTTTCTACGATGAAGGCACAGAACTCTTTCGGGTTCTCTTCGCTCTTGGCTAGAATGATCAGCGTGTTGGCCACATGGGCGTTGGTGATAAAACATTTTCGACCGTTGACGATATAGTCGTCGCCATCTTTCCTGTACGAAGTACGGATACCGGAAGGGTCACTACCGCCGGTTGCCTCGGTGACAGCTGCGGTAGCGAGTAATTCGCCTGTCGCAAGACCGGGCAGGTATTTGCTTTTCTGTTCATCGGTGCCGAACTTGACAATCGGTTCAATGCCGAGGGCAAAAACCTGCAGCATCATCGCCGTGGCAACGGATATCCGACCGATCTCTTCCAGGGCGATCAGACGCGCGGTATAGCCTAGTCCGAGACCACCGTAAATTTCAGGAATGGTTATAGCCAACATTTCAGCCTTTCCAAGTGCCCTCAGCAGGCCCTCGGGAACCTTGCTCGTGTCTTCCATCTCCGGGACATATTTAGCCACCTCTGTTTCAGCAAATTCTCTCGCGGCCTTGCGAAACATTTCCTGTTCTTCTGAAAAAGTAAAATCGATCATTTTTCCTCCTTTCCTTAGTTTTACAGACCGCGTATTGCATCCATCCTCCAACCATATCCTGGTCGAGACGGACTAGTTGGTCTGATCAATAATGTATAACTAAATGTACTTCAGTTGTTCCACTTGGTTTATTTTTCTGCTTGTTGAATGTAGTCGATTATATGATTAATCGCCTTGTCACCATTTTCACCGGGAACCCCCGAATTATAGGTGATTGTCGCGCCAAGCATGCCATGAAATATCATCTCGGTCATTGCTTCGATGTCCACATCCTCTTTAAGTTCATCGATCTCCCGGGCCTGTCTAAGGTAACGCTGTATCATACCTTTCATGCCTGTGAATCCTTTGACAATTTCTTTTGCCAGATGAGGATGCTGATCTTTCAATTCAATCAGCAGGGTGATGAAGATACATCCTCCTGGAAAGTTTTCTGCATCTTTTAGATAAAAATCGCGAAAATTTTCCAGAAAATGTTTGATGTTTTCAATCGGTGGCCCATCGCCGTTTAAACCGGTCAAATTTCGCTGCCGCCAAATCCTCCGCGCCTCTTTCAGCACATGGTGAAACAGATCTTCCTTGCCCTTGAAATGGTTATAAAAACCACCTTTTGAGGAGTTCGTCGCTCTGAGAATATCATCTATTGTCGTACCTAAATATCCCTTCAGCGAATACAACATCAATGCTTCGTGAATGATTTTATCTTTGAGTTCCATGTGCAATATGATTTCCGGTTGTAAAGATTGAATTTGAATTGATTGCGGGGTGTGGCTTCAGACTACGTGGTCTGTCCACTGCTTATTACACTTCCAAATCCCTGTCAATTCTTTTTTAGCAATAAACCTAACCGATAGCACTGAGCTCATTTGCAGACCTCTTTTCGGAACAGAAGGGAGTGTCAAGAATCACCAGCAGATCACGCAATGAGCTGCTGATGACTCTCATAACTTACGCTTCTTGCTGATGTTTAGCGAAGTACTTTACCAATAGGGCATGCAACGTCACAGCATCGACAATACCTTATTATTTTCACAGGCTTTTCGAAACCATCAACTGTTTGTTCTTTTGCAACTTCATTGTCGATAAGCATCTGGTTATTGCAGGCCTGTCGAGAAAATACACCATTTCTGCCAGGCAGTATTTCCTGTCCATAGTCGGCAGCTGAGTATAGTTTCTCGGCAGAGGCCTTTTGAGGGCAAGCCTTTCTACATAACTCATCACATAGTTCACATGGATTAAAAGCTGCAGGCCCTGTAGATGGTAATTCAACGTCCAGTGTCAGCGCTCTAAGCCTAATCCGTGGACCAAATTCCGGAGTTACCACAAGATTGTTTTTTCCGATGCATCCAAAACCAGCCAAGATAGCAGAATCCTTAAGGTATACACCACCTTTTTCGATGTGATAGGGGAGATGGAAAACACCAAATCCGAGCTGTTCTGGTATCCAATTGCATAGTTCTGTAATTATTTTAGCAAGAATTCGGTTACCCGGCGGATCTATACGACCGTACCACCAATCCATTTCAGGTTTGTCTTCCGGATGATGTACAGCAATAACCAGAACAGTTTTGGCATTCTCAGGCCATGCCACTTCGCCTGGTTTTAAGCCGAGGTCATTTTTTCGTGTGCCAATTCCTTCTCCAGCACCTGGCATTTGGGGTGCAAAGGTGAAGGAAGGCGCCTTTTTCAGATCTTCAACAGCTGCAAAACCAACGAGATCGGCTCCTAATTCTTTTGCTTTGTTGAGAATTACTGAAGACATCTGAAGAATATCTTTGTTAGTCATTTCTCTACAGTCCTTTTTCGTCAGGAAGAGTTACATTATGTCCTTTAATTTTTTTCAGCTGGCGGTACTGCTTCAGCTGGCAATACTGCTTCAGCTGGCAATACTACAATCTTGCGCGCAAGCATCTCCCCATAATCTTCTTTAACCCACTTCATTAAAGAAATTACCATAACGATCAATACTGGCATGAGAGGCAGGGCAACAATAATTGATGAGAGCTGAACTGCCTTGAGTTGCCCCGTAGAAAGCAAGCCTACTGCAAAGAGCCCAAGGATAAGGCCCCAAATTGTTCTATTTCCACGGGGAGGTTCAGCGTCACCTTTCAGGGATTTGGTTACCTGTGAGGAGAGGGTATATGCTGCTGAATTCAGGGTTGTTGCCAGGAAAATAAAACAGAGAATAGTAAAAGCAGGAATAAATAAGAATTTTGCTCCAGGTATTGTGTTGAGTATGTTGACGATAGTAACATCGTTTGACCAGCCGGATTCTTTTAGAATGCCATAGACATCAAGGCCACCAGAAGTCTGCAGGTTGATTGCGTAGCCTCCCCATACCGCAAAAAATACCCAACAGCCAAGCGATCCCCAGACAAGTTCGCCCAGGATTACCTGTCTGAATGTCCTTCCTCTTGAGATACGTGCCACAAAAAGGCCCATCATCGGTGCGTAGGCAACCCACCAAGCCCAATAGAAAACGGTCCACCCTTCTGGAAAACCGCCGTTAGAAATCGGATCGGTCCAGAGACTGAGTTTGATAAAATCACTGAGCATCAATCCAAGGCTATTGCACCAATTGTTAAGAATAAAAGTGGTTGGTCCAATAAGAAAGATATAAAGCAGGAGGAAATACGCGATGTAGGTGTTAAGAGAAGCAAGTCTGGAAATGCCCTTTTTTAAACCTGCCCAGACCGTAACAGTGAAAAGAGCAGTCCAGATACAGAGAATTGTAAGTTGTAAAGCAAATGATTCAGGTATTCCTGTTATGGAGGAAATCAGGCTGGTTACCAGCGGTACGGCCAGCCCTAAGGAAGTTCCGATACCTCCGATCATGGCGAAAATCACCACAATATCAATGGTTTTGCCGAGAGTTCCGTTAGCCTTGTCGCCAATTACACCCCGGCATGCAGTACTCAATCTGAGCGCGGGTATTTTTTTAACATGGATTGCATAGGCAATTGGCAGAGTTGGCAGGGCATAGATTGCCCATGGGGTAATTCCCCAATGAAACTGACCATACATACCGGCAAGTTCTCCAATGAGCCCTTTTTGTGACGCTAAATCAGTGTGCATGATGCTGGTGTTAAGGTAATATACAGGTTCGATAAAGGCCCAGTAAACAATAGCTATTCCGATTCCCGCACAAAATATCATTGCCGCCCAGGCATAGGTGGAAAACTCTGGTTGGTCATCAGGGCCACCAAGTTTAATGTCTCCCCATCTACTGAAAGCCAGCCAGAGAAGAAATACGACACAGAACAAACCAAAAATAAGAAATGCCCATTTAAAATTATGGGTGAGGACGGCAAAGAGCGAATCAACCACAGCTTTGCCCTGTGCGGGAAAAAGGGTAAGCAATACACCAATAAACAGTGTTATCACTACCCCTGGGATCATCAGGGAATAATCGATATTTTTCGATTTCTCGTTCATCATCTTCTCCTTTGTTGATTTTTCAGTGGGGGTGAAAAGAGCAAACATCAATTTCTGTGGGGTACGGAAGGTTGTGAGCGGTAATCGTAACGGTTTTTTCAATCCATTCAGACGAGTCACCACTCGGCCATGCTACTTGTCTCGGTTCAGTACCCTTGGCGGTTTCCCGCACACCTATACCATTGCCCAGGTCCACTTGGGGGTAGAGCACATGGGAAGGTGCATGTTGAAGAAGTTCCTCACTGGCAGCACCCGACAAGTTCGCTCCAAGCGAGTTTGCCTTTGTAAGGATACGTTCAGTGATGTCCTGTTTGGATAATTTTGACATGGCTTCCTGCCTGACTGTACGTAATCTATAGCCAAATGAACTCTGGGAGGGAGTAAAAATTGCTTACTGATCTTCAACCTGATGCAGGCAGTCTCCTCCCTTCCAAAGGACTTCAATAAAGCAGCCCAAAGAAACGAGACGGACCGGTCGGTCTTAGCAACAGAAACAGCGACGGACCGGTCGGTCTTTTTTCGTATTAACGCATTCGATTTTATCTGTCAATAGTTTTTATGGTTAATCCGACAAAAGCGTAGTTTGTTTCATGAAGTGTCATGATTTTGAGGTTGAAGGTGATAGGTGATAAGTGATATGTATCCGTATTATAAGGAAATCCTATAAAGTGGACCAGTTGGAAAAAACATTTTCTGGATATGCTGGGTGATTACGGCAATGAGCTTCAATGGATCAAAGACCTGAAAGTTTTTTTTGTTCTTGCCATGGCTCATTTTTGAACGGTACGGCACCTTGCCCGTCTCTTCGACATAGTGCACTTTGGAAATCGAGAATGTATTTCAGATAATAAATCGTGACAGGTTTTCTGGCCCCTGTTCATTCTCGGTTTGATTCCTGCCTGATTATGAACGCTAAAACCAAAGTTGTAGCGCCACCGCTTGATCATTTTGATGAATGGGTCATCGATCAGTCTTTCTTGTTCCAGCATCTTCAGAACATTTGCACGAAAGAGTTCGGCACAGCGGCCAATATTAACATTGGCCATGACATAGAAATAGCCGCTTGGCATGAACAGTCCGTCCGCCACCATGGCATAGAGATGTGGATGGAGCGGGCATAATCACCAAAAGTCTGGATAAACATGACAATGTGATACTGGCAGGCCATATCGTTTGTGATAGTTTTCGAAAGCGAAATGGTATTAAACCCAAGGCGCAAAAAACCAATGGCACATTTTTCCTGATCTAACAAAAAACATTGACAAAAAACAAAAAGGCAATTTATAAACAAACGACAGGACCGACCGGTCCGTCTTTGTCATCTCAGACCGCAAATGGGCTAACCCCTGGAACGGCGGTCTGGCCCGAAAAAACGAAGTCGGCACTAGTCATTGCTGTCGAGCATAAGGCATCACAACCGGAAATGGACTTGTCGTGCGGGAGAAAATCTCCTACAGGGAATCGTGTTCTAATGAAATCTCTGGGGGGAGAGGTTGAGGTTAACCGATGCAGAGGGAAGATGGATAAACTTTAGGACATAGATTAATTCAGCCCGTATATTAAGCTGGATAACCAGAAAAAAGGTGATAATGCGAGGAAGGAGTATGACCGACTGGGAAAAAATGTATATGCAGAAGTACTGCCGCATTCAGGATATTGTTAAAGAGATTGACCATAACTCGCTCTGCGCAAGCGCCTGTGCCCTGGGGGAACCGATAGGCCTTTCCCAGGCATTAGCTGAAAGAGCTGAAAGAGAAGAACTGACCGGTATCTCTCATCATATGCTTCTGGCTATGAAAGACTTGAAATATCTGGAGCCGGAGATGAGAAATAAAATGAAGCATGTTTCCTGGTTTACGAGCGGGTTTGCAAGAAAAGCAGTACAAACCGGATCAGCTGATTTCATGCCTTGTTTCTATAACGATGCACCTCGTTTATGGGAAGAGTTTGTTGAGCCGGATGTGTTTTATGCAACCGTTTCACCGATGGATAAGCACGGCTGGTTCTCTTTTGGTGTCTCCGCCAGTGTAGCAAGATCCGCCATGTCCAGAGCGAAAAAGGTGTATCTTGAGATAAACAGCTATATGCCCAGAGCTCACGGTACAGGTGTCGTCCATATCAGCGAAGTAGATGCTGTCTGTGAGAACCATATCCCCCTTTTGGAATTGCCGGAAGCACAAATATCAGAGAAAGACCAGGTTGTTGGAAATTATATCGCCGAGCATATTCCTGATGGCGCAACAATACAGTTTGGTATCGGCTCGATCCCGAATGCTGTGGGATTGGCTTTGAAAGATAAAATAAATCTTGGCATTCACAGTGAGATGTTCACAGAAGGCATGGTCGATCTGATCGAGTGTGGAGCAGTCAACAATTTTCACAAGAATATCAACCCGAACAAATCTATCTCTTGTTTTGCCATCGGAAGTAAACGCATGTATGACTATATTGATGATAATCCTGGAATCGAGTTTCATTCCATTGATTATGTAAACGACCCCAATGTGATTGGCAGGCACGATAATTTCATCTCCATCAATGCGACCATAGAGGTGGACCTTATTGGCCAGGCTTGTTCCGAATCAATAGGTGCACGGCAATTTAGCGGTACCGGCGGCCAGGTAGATTTTATTAGAGGGGCAGCAAGGTCTAAGGGGGGAAAATCATTTTTAGCAATGCATTCGACAACTAAAAATGACACAATCAGCAAAATAAAACCGGTGTTGACAGAAGGTGCTCATGTGACCTGTTCCAAAAACGAAATCGATTACATTGCTACGGAGTATGGAATTGCTCGACTCAAAGGAAAAACTGCAGCGCAGCGCGCAAAAGCCCTGATTGACATAGCCCATCCGATTTATCGTGAGGAGTTGGCTCATGCGGCAAAGAAAATGCATCTGATGTTCTGATACTTCACAAAGGGGTACTCATTTTTTTCCCTCCTAGAGAGTAAGGCAATAAAGTTCAAATTTTTCACTGTCGTTAAGACTCAAATCCAAATCTTACAGTAGCGAATATATTAACGAACACACAGGAGATCATCTATCAACATTGAAGAAGGAAAAAACCAGAATAAAAGCGACAGCCCGGAGGTAATTGGAGGGCTCGTTTACTTTCTGACGATCAGATTCCGGAATTTAATTGAAGGAGAGTAACGAATGTTTATAAACGGCAGCTGGCAGGAAGCCAAAAGCGGAAGAACTTTTGAAAGTTATAATCCTGCAACAGGTGAACTAGTAGGCAGTGTGCCGGCGGGTGGTGCCCTGGATGCGAAGCTATGTATTGATGCCGCTGCAGATGCATTACCGCAATGGAGTCAGGCAACTGCCTACCAGCGGGCCGAATTCCTCCATAAGGCCCATTCCCTTATGATGGCAGAATTTGAACATATCGCAGAAGTAATGGTCAAGGAGCAGGGAAAACCGGTTCAGGCTGCCCGAAACGAGGTAAAATATGGCGCCGATTTTCTCCTCTGGTATGCAGAAGAAGCAAAGAGGCTGTATGGTCAAACCATACCTTCCGCAAGAGCTGACCAGCGATTCATCGTAGCACATCATCCTATTGGTGTCGTCGGCGCCATCACGCCGTGGAATTACCCGGTATCAATGATTACCCGCAAAGTAGCACCTGCCATTGCTGCCGGCTGTACAATTGTGGTAAAACCTGCGGAAGCAACACCTCTGTGCGCGCTGGCAGTCTTCGATGTCTTTGACAGGGCGAATTTCCCCGCGGGCGTAGTGAATTTGGTGACAGCGCTCGATCCTGAGCCTGTCGGTGAGGTATTTGTTGATGACAGGAGGGTCAAAAAGCTGACCTTTACAGGCTCGACGGAGGTTGGCAAACTATTGGCGCAGAGGGCTGCAGCCCAGATAAAACGAGTTTCGCTGGAACTTGGAGGTCATGCTCCTTTTATTGTCTGCCGTGATGCTGATCCTGTCCACGCCGCCAAAGGTCTTGCTCTGGTCAAATTTCTGAATACCGGCCAGGCATGTATCAGCCCGAACCGTGTCTATGTTCATAATGAGAACATGGAGCCATTTATAAATGAGCTTCAAAAAAGGGTGGAGGGCTTACAGGCAGGATCAGGATTTACAGAAGGTGTGAGGATCGGCCCTCTGATAAATACGGATGCTCTTGCCAAAATTGAAAACCAGGTCAATGATGCACTAGCCAAAGGTGCGGAAGTTGTGTGTGGCGGAAGGCGGCTGCAGGAGAACGGCCTTGAGCGCGGCTGTTTCTATGCACCGACAATCCTGAAAAACGTTACCCCGGAAATGAGAATATACCGTGAGGAAACCTTTGGTCCGGTCGCCCCGATAGTATCCTATCACAACGAGGAAGAACTACTGGCCATGGCAAATGATACCCACTACGGTCTTGCAGCCTATGTCTATACAACTGAGTTGAAAAAAGCCTTCCGGATGTTTGAAGGTTTGCGTTTTGGCATTATCGGCATTAACGATATCAATCCGACTTCTGCAGCTGCTCCATTTGGTGGCATGCAGGAGAGCGGCTTGGGACGTGAAGGGGCTCGTGAGGGTATTATGGAATACCTTGAGACAAAACTCGGTGGATTCTCAATATGATGTTTCAAGGTGAGGGGTGAGGTGAGAATACCGTAATCCAGGCTCTCTCTATGAATCGTTTTCACTGAAAATGACCAAAGCAATTTAGGATCGATTTGAGTTCGTTTTCGCCCCGAAACACAGAAGCTGGCTCAATATGGCTGAGATTGAATTGAACGTTCTAATAGGTAGTGTCTGACCGAAGAGTTGCTTAATATTTTGACATATTACCACTTGCAAGAGTTCTCGTCGGGCAGTGAATTGAATCAAGCTCTGCAAAGAAAGGGGTTACCCATTAAAAGGCCCCTTGTCAATGAATAGTATTCTCCCCGTTAAGGAAAGAACAAATCTTTCCTTTGAAAGGTTCAAACTTACCAGATAGCTCTAGCCCTGTAGAATACCGGTTCTTTAACGCACCCATTATTTCAACTTTACGTGTCGGCGATATCTTCACCGCACCAGTCACCCATTGGGATCAAGACGTAGGTTGGAGGATGAATTGTGTAACGAAGAGACCTTCGAAAAATCTCGTTGTGGAACAATTTATCCTCCGACCGGGCCCCAGTCCGCGTAATAGCAGACCAAGAAAATTATTGGTGCCGTACTGTGTCCAATAGTTTGCACAAATCTCGTGGCTTATAACCAGCCCTTGTGTGGTTCACAGTATAGACGGTAAAGAAACCGATACTCAATCGGACGGAACGGTTGCCAATCAAATCCGATGGGTTTGCCAACCCCTTTTCAAGTTCACCGTTCCGGCCGAATTTCAGGCAAAGAGTTTTTTGCCGTCAAACTCAACATTGTCCCTCATGATGTAAAAGGCGGCTCGTGTCAGTTTATGTAATAATGCGGCATAAGCTACCGTTGCTCTAGTTTTTGCCGATTTTCGATTGAAGAATGTCTTAGCCTTGTAATCATGCCTGCGGGCAAATTCCGCAGCCTCGGCAAAAGCCCAGGAAAGGTACTTGTTGCCGTTTTTGCTATTACCTTTTCCTTTTTGTTTATTGTGCTCATCCACGTGGTGGGGACTTTCCGGCAATAGGAAGAATATTCACCCACCTTCTTGAATCTCTCAATAGGTCCTGTCTCTAGCATTATGGTCAAGGCCAAAATCTTGCCTATGCCGGGAATGGTGAGAAGCCCGGTATACTGTGGATGAAGTTTCATTCTGTCTTGGCAGATTCTTTCAATCTTGGTTATCTGACTCCCCAGAAAGTCAATGCTCTGTTTTGATACTTCACCGCTGAGAGCTAAATCTTCATTACCTGCCAGCAGAGGTGTCACATGGTTTTCGCGTAACTGCTTCATTTTTTTGCCACTGAGACTGTATCCGCAATTTCTTGAGATAATTTCCTGCAAACTGTTGATTAATGACGTTCGTAGTTTGTCCAGATGCCCCCGTTTCCGCAACAGGTCACGTATTGGGCGGACCTCTTTGGGATAAATATATCCTTGTGGGAGAATCCCAAGTCTGTCCATATGGGCCAACCAGAACGCATCATGTTTATCATCAAGAAATTTGAGCCCCTTGTATTGTTGTATAGCAGTTGGGTTTGCCATGTGAACCGTATAGCCAACATCAAAGAGACAATCCACGATCCAATACCAGTTAAAGGTAGATTCAATTGTAATACTGACAATCTCCTTCCTGAAAGGTTCCAACTCAGCCAAAACAACATCTGCCTGATTTGGTAATCGTTTATGGAAGATGCGCTTATCTTCTTGATTGATTATCCCTATGTGACTGTTGTTTGAGTGAAGATCAATTCCGGTGTATAATTGTCTCATGAGGCACCTCCTTTGTGGTTTATCCCTATCTAATTATATCACCAGCAAAGTGGTATCGGGAGGTCTGGATGGCCTGGCCTCCCGGAGGTGCCTTTTATATGATTATCAAGTCCGCTTTTGACCTTTGTTGCAATTTCCAAGCGCCAATGAAGAATTGACCAGCGTAATCCAGCATAACAGCTGATTGGCTCTTCGCCAGAAGTGCCGTGGGCTACAGGTGTCAAAAACACAAAATGATGGGGAACACTCCAATAACTTGCTAAGCTTGCCTGAGTGTTAATTATCGTCGATGCGGGATGAAAATATTTAAAGGTTGCGAGATAAGCCTAAACCAATTCAGCGTTTGGCACTATTTTGTGTGCCATCTGATATTGTTTGGATTTGGTTAGCAAGGTAAACGAGGTATTTTCTATGCCTGGCTATTTTTCGGTGATTTTCCTACAACTATTCCAGTTTGGCCATTTGTTTTTCGTAACATTCCGGGCAAATACCGTGGCTGAATTCCGCATTGGAATGGTCTGAAATATAGGATTCCAGGATATCCCAAGCCCCTCTGTCATTCCTGATTTTTTTGCAATACGAGCATATGGGGATAACTCCGCGCAGAGTTTTTACCTCATTAAGTGCCTCTGATAATTCTTTTTTCTGAACTTCCAGAACATGTATCATGTTATTTAGATGTTCTCTTAAAGCAAGCCTGGGGCTACGGGTAGCACTTTTATACACCTCACATTCGTAACAATTGACATATTTTTGGACGAAAACACCTTGTACGTTGCCTTTACATAATGTCCCTGCAACCTGCCAGCATCGCAGGGGGTCCTTGCCATAACATAAGCAATCTTTCTGGCAACAATGCATCTTTTCCCAACATTTCTCCAGGCATGGATTTACCATCATCGCATCATAATTTTTGTCCAAAATTTTAAAATCAATGATGCTCGACGTCTGTTCAATGGCGGATAATAGTTCTTTGTTGATATTGCGAACCTCCTCCTGAGCCCTTTGCCGTTTTCCCCATTCTTTTACACTGATAACGGAAGGAAAAATAAGGGTAAATATCCCAAAAATCATTATGGTGATAATGTATTGCCAATGTTCAGAATCCGATTCGTTGCTTGCCCACCAGCTTTCTATTAAAAATTCCCAAACAAAGACAATAGAAAACAATATAATGGCCGTTAACACAATTTGAAGAAAGAAGCGTTTTGTCATAGTCCCCCCCCCTTATATCAGGCAGTATCACTCACTTCTTGTAGTTCAAAACCATACCGTTGGCAACCAAGAGAGAAAAAACAATTAGGAAATGGAACTCTTTTTACCGCTTAAGCAAGTGTAGCTTTGAAATTTTCTTGCAAGACCTTTGACAAAGCACTGCCCATCCCCGTTTATCTCTGATGGAGCGGAAACACACCTGTTCGATACGATAATTACCTAACGATAGGCAGGATAGGGAAAATTTTAACAGGTGTTGTTAGAGAAATTTCTTACTCTGCAGGAGACGTCAATATCAGGAGATCCCGGGACCCTGGAGATTTGCCGTAGCAGTGGGTAGCAAGGGTGGGCGTCTCTTTTCAGCAGAGGAATCTCGCAGGCACCGCTGAAAGAACAGGTACAGTTTTATAGAAAGAGTTGGCTGGAGTATAAAGACACAGTCTGAACAGGCAAAAAATGGTTGGGGAAAAATGACGGAAGTTTGGCGTTTACAAATTGAAAACAGGAAAGAACACTACCTGGTTGCCACAATGTATGCCTTGACAAACCTTGTAAAATGGAAGAATCCTGTGGAGGTATATACGTAAAGGTGCCATAGGTATCGACCGAGGAACGGTGTCGCGGATTAACAATCGATCTTACGGAGGTGGTTGAGCATGTTGGAAACAATACTCACGGAAATAACGGCAAAACATGTCGGGATCATCACCCTGAATCGTCCGGAACAGTTGAATACCTTTACCAGCAAGATGGCAGGGGAACTTCATGCCGCCCTGCTTGCCATGGAGGCGGATGCTGCTGTTCGGGTTATCCTGCTGAAAAGTTCCGGCAGGGCATTCTGTGCCGGGATCGATGTCAATGAGCTTGAAGGTAAGTCGGCCACCGAGTATCGGCAGTGGATCGAATGGATGGAAAATCCTCTGGTGGCGATGTCCACCATGAAAAAACCGGTCATTGCCCAGCTGCAGGGGGTCGCTACCGCCAATGGCATGGGACTTGCGGCGGCAGCCGATCTGGTGATTGCCTCGGATCGGGTGAAGATGGGATTGACCGCAATCAATGTCGGCCTCAACTGTGTTGGCCCGGTCCTGCCGGTTGCCCGTTGCGTGGGCCGTAAAAAGGCTTTGGAACTCCTTCTCTATGGCAATCTGTTAAAGGCCCAGGAGGCACTCGAGCTGGGCTTGGTCAACAGGGTGGTTGCCCATGAGGAACTGGACGAGACGGCCCTCCTCTGGGCAGAGGATCTGGCGGAGAGGAGTCCTCTGGCCGTACAGATTGCCAAAAGCGCCTTCTATCAGTCTGAGGATATGGACTACCAAAAACAGTTTCAGTACATGAACGAAGCCTTCGCCAGGTTGTGCACTACCGACGATGCCAAGGAAGGGGTCGCGGCCTTTTTGGGCAAGAGAAATCCTCAGTGGAAGCTTCGGTAAGCCATATCCCGGCAGTTTCGAGAGCGTCGGCTGTCTTGTCAAGCCTCCATCCTGCACTGATGAGTTGACTGCAGGATAAATACCTACTTGAAATCAATATTATAAAAGGGATTGATGTGATCTTTTTTTGCTTTGATCGGTTTGGCAAAGACCACGTCTTTTAGTTTGTAGGTCTCGATCAGCCTTTCCGTGGTTTTTCTGCGCAGCTCCTTGTCGTTTTGCAGACTGCCCTCAATGTTGCCGAGGGTGACCACGCCATCGGTGATCCCCACCGTGGCCCGGGGAGAATAATTAACGATCTTGGCATGGATGTTGGCGAGCAGAGCCTGTTCCTTGAGGATGCCTGCCGATTCCGGGGTGGCGTCAAAACGGCCTTTTCTGACGACTCCCTCCAGAAAATCGAGGACGTCGTCCACCGTCATGGTATCGATATGAAGCACCAGATCGTAGAGATCGCAGTTCCAGGTGTCCTTTCCGTAGAGATGCAGACTCCATTTCCGCCGCTCCTCGTCATCTTTTTTCAACCGGTATCGGGCTTCCTCGGCTGAGCATTTCTCACGTTTCATCTCTTCCTTGATCCGCGCGTCCATATTGGCAATGATGCGTACCTTCAAGGTATGGGCGATATGCTGCAGGAAGAAGTGCCCGGCAAGCCCATGATAGACGATATTGTCTTTCGCCATATGGTTAAGAAAGGCGGCTCGAAAATAGCTGATATACCGCTCCCGGCCGTGGCTGAACCTGTCAAGTATGGACGGTGCATCGTGGAGAGCTTTGACCAGGCGTATCTCAGGAATGGAAAACTCCTCACAGGCGGCAAGCAGGATATCCCTGGAGACACACTCATAACCGAGCCGGGCGGCAAGTGCTTCGGCAACTTCCTTGCCTCTGCTATACGATCCTCTGGAAATTGTTATAATAGCCAAATTATACTCTCGCTTATTGAGGTTTATGTGAGTGGATACCCGTCGATTGCCTAGAGTCTGTCCATAAATGGCAATTTTTCCCTAACTCTTCGTTGCTCTCAAGAATTAATCCTCCGGTAAGCGAACGGAGTGAGACTCCGGGATATCAATTATATGCCTGCGATTACATTCATCGAGCGTCTCGATTTAGAACAAAATTGCTCATTCCCGCATAGACACTATAAAGGCTATCTTGCACTATAAAAATCAACGCCCGGACGATTTTCATTTGAAGAAGCTAAGTAGTGCATGGAGCGTCGTCAATGGATGAGGGGGGCAGCCCGGAATATAAAGATCCACCGGAAGCAAGCTGTTCAGATCACCGACAATTTCCTCGCTACCGTAAAATGGCCCGCCGGAGATAGCACAGCTGCCGCTGGCTATGACTACCTTCGGTGCCGGTACCGCGGCGTAGGTATCGAGCAGGGCCTGCCGCATATTGCGTGAGACCGGCCCGGTGACATGGATGCCATCGGCATGCCTGGGGGAGGCGACAAAGTCGATGCCGAAGCGGGAGAGATCGAAAAAGGGGGTGTTGAGCACGTTGGTGTCCGCCTCACAACCATTGCATCCGGCGGCGGAGACCTGGCGAAGCTGCAGTGAACGGCCAAAGAGCTTCTTGAAATGCTGTTTGGCGTGCTCAGCAAGAGCAGGCAGGCTGCCGCTAGTAACCAGATCGCTCCTGTCGGCGGCACCAAGTTCAAAATTCTCACTGAACCGGACAAAGGCCCCATCGCCGATAGCTTCACAATGGCCGCAGAAGGTGCACCGGCCGAGGTCGATGGTTTTGGCCGCGGCATCTATCGCCTCCTGGGGACAGAGTTCGGCGCACTGCCTGGCAATACCGGCGCTGCACTCTTTATTGATAACCGGCATGCCCCGATACCTGTGGTAGAGGGAAATGGGTACCTTCGGATACCTGGAGGTCCTGCATCCCTGTTCGAATCTATTTTTGATTACTTTCAGCATGGAAATACCTTCTGTTTTTCAGGGGGAGCCGGGTTGCTCACCTGGCTCGGTCAATTTTACAGGTCAAACCCGCAGTAGGAGAGATTATAGCTCTTATTGCACAGCGGAAAATCCGAGATCTCCTGGTTACGAAGGGACATGGCCAGGCCTGTCCAGTTATGAAATGACGGATCCTTGATCTTGTAGCGCTGTACTCTTCCTGTCGCGTCGGTGAGCAGACAGTGCGACAGCTCTCCCCGCCACCCCTCGTTGACTGTCACCACAAAAGAATCGGGGCTGAGCTGGTGCTCGCGCATATGTATCGCAGCGGTGCTGGGGTTAAGCGTTTCAAACCAGTCGAGTAGCAGGCCGATGAGGGTCAGCGAGTGGCTGATTTCCTCCCGCCGTACCGTGGCCCGGCTGTTGACATCGCCGTTGGTGACCTGGTTGGTGTTGGCCGGCAGCTCACCGTAACATTCACTCGGAAAGGTAACCCGCGCATCGTAGGCGAGCCCGCAACTCCGGCCGGCATAACCGACGAGTCCCAGATCTGTGGCCATTTCCGTCGAGACCGAACCTGTACGTTCAAATCTGGCCAGGACCGTATGGGCGGAAAAGAGCAGGTCGCAGACATGCTCTATTTCCGGGGTGACTTCAGCCAGTTTTTCGCGGATAAGCCGGACCTGCTCCTCGCCCATCAGATGGGCGATTCCTCCGGGGCGAACGAGGCCTTTGCCGAAGCGGTTGCCGCACAGCACCTGCAGGAGGTTGAGGAATTCTCCCCGCAGCCGGCCAAAATATGCTGCCGGCGGATTAAAGGCAACATCTCCGCTGAGAGCCCCCAGGTCCCCGATATGATTTGCCAGCCGCTCGAGTTCGAGAGCAATGGTTCTGACGATACCTGCCCCCTCGTCAACACGCAACCCGGCCAGCGCCTCCAGACCCTGACACATACAGAGATTGTGACCGACGGCGGTATCGCCGGCAATGGACTCGCAGATGATCGGCAAGCGCTTCATCGGCAGCCCGGGAAGCATCTTCTCAATGCCCCTATGCTGGTAGCCGAGCTGGATCTCCAGATGCAATACCTCTTCCCCGGCACACTGAAAACGGAAATGTCCGGGTTCGATGATGCCGGCATGCACAGGACCCACCGCCACCTCGTGAATGGCTTCTCCGGCAACGCCGAAATAGGGATATCTGCCGGGAATGTCCTCGCGGTAATCGTTACCGAAGACATCGTCTTCTCCGGCATAATTTGCATGGTAACGGACCATTTTCAGCCAGGGATGACCATCGGGTGTGATGCCGAATTGTTCGGCGATTTCCCGCTCGAACATATGAAATTTTTCATTGACGTTGCCGGTCAGAGACCGGAAGGATTTCCCGACCTTGGTTTCGATGACATAAAGTCCGGTGTTGCGCACCACCGCCAGTAACCGGTAACTGTCCAGTTCTTTATATGCAAAGAACTGGACGATGAAACCGTTATTCCTGGTGAATTCAGCGAGGGTGGTGAAAAATTGATCAAAGGGCACCAGCGGTATCGATGCCCGGGGAATCGCCCTGCCGTTTTCGATCCTCAGGAGCTTATCCATGAATCGTTCCTCCAACTATTTTGATTGAGTTGAGAATGGTGGCATAAATTACATCCGGTATCCAGAGGCAGAGAACAACAGAGGCAAGCAGCAGGGCATAAGGCGGCAGGAGCCGGCACATATTTTCCCGTAGCTGCAGTTTTTCACCGGTTTCACCAAAGGACATCGACATGAAGACCCGGCCGGCACCGGCGGCAACCAGTGTGAGGATACAAAGGAACAGGCCGACGCAGAGATAGCGCTGGGTTTGGAAGGCGCCGATGATAATGATCACCTCGCTGATAAACATCCCAAAGGGCGGCAGGCCGGCAATCCCGACAAAACCGGCAAAAAAGGACACAAAGGTCTTGGGCAGATGGCGGATGACACCGCCTATCCGCTGCACCCGTTTGGTGCCGAAGCCGAGCAGGATGTTTCCGGCAGAGAGAAACAGCGAGGATTTGAGCAGGGAATGATGGATGATGTGCAGAAAGGCGCCATAGACGGCAAAGCCACCGATCCCGACGCCAAAGGCGATAATACCCATATTTTCGATACTCGAGTAGGCGAGCATCCGCTTGTAATCCGGTTGGCTGATAATAAAAATAGCGCCGACCAGCATGGAAAAAAGCCCGAAACCGATCAGCAGGTTACCGGAAAAATCGCCGAGGCCGGCCATCTGCATCAGCACATGGGTCTTATAAATACCGAGAAAGGCGCAATTGAGCAGAGCTCCCGACAGCAGGGCCGAGGCAGGGCTGGGGGCCTGACTGTGGGCGTCGGGCAGCCAGGTGTGCATCGGGGCGAGACCCATCTTGGTGCCGAAACCGATAACGACAAAGATGAACCCGACTTTCAGCCAGGTCGGATCAAGCTGGGAGGCCACGGTGTTGAGAGAAGAAAAAGTCAGCGGTGCGTCTATGTTGCCGAGGTCCATGGCGAGGGTAATGAAAAAGCAGCCAAGGAGGGCCAGGGCAATGCCCACTGAACAGATGAGGACGTATTTCCAGGTCGCCTCAAGGGCCTCCTTGGATCGATGAATGAAAATGAGAGGGGCGCTGACAAGGGTGGTCGCTTCGATGGCGATCCACAGAACGATCGGATGGTCGGAGAGCGTCACCATCGACATGGTGCCGAGAAAGAGCAGCATGCAGCAGAGGAATACCGGTTTGTTCTCTATCCTGGTTTCCTCCATATAGGAAAAGGCGTACAGGGAAATGCAGAGAAAGACAAATGAGGTGACCATGAGAATCAGCAGGCCTTCAGGGGAGGTACTGAAATAATTGGTAAATACCGGGCTGAGTTTGCCAAGCCAGCCCATTGCCGATAACTGTAGATGGAGCAGGGCCGTGGCCAGGAGCAGGATTCGGCCGACGGAGGCCGGGAGAACCAGTGAGAAGGCTCCCATCGCGAGGGGCAGTAAGAAGATAAACTCAATCATCGCATCAATCCTTTAAGCGTCCGAGTAAGGTGGTGTCAACATCATCGAAGGCACTATTGATGTTGTGCAGGATTATTCCCATAATCATGACGCCGACCAGGATATCCAGCAGGACTCCGAATTCGACGACATAGACGGTGTGGCTTTGTTTGGTCAGGGCGGTTCCGATAAGATAGATACCGTTTTCCAGCATCAGGTAACCGATGACCAGGGTGATCGCCTTCCTCCTTGCCATCATCAGGAAAAACCCGGAGGCCATGGTCGTAATGGCGGTAATCAGAACCATCTCGTGGCCGATCGGCAGGGAAAGTCGGAGGTGGTTGGTGAGAAAAACCGAGACGAGCATGAAGACCAGGCCGGCGAGAATGGAGGCGTGGTAGCCGATAAAAGGCTCAATCTCACGTTTTATGGCCACACGCTTGACAGCCATATAGAGCAGACCGGGAATGAGCAGCCCTTTGATCAGGATCATGATCTGGTAGAAGACCATCGCACCGCTGCCCAGCGAGCCGTGGCTTTTCAGAAAAAGTGGGGCGAGAGAGACCATCACCCCCTGCAACGCCATGATTTTCACCAGGGAAATCAGCCGGGTGGAGCCGAGAGACAACAGCACCGAGAGCAGGGTGATAACCAGAATTGATTGGGTGATATTTATCATTGCAGAACTCCCATGGTTAAGATGGCCGCAAAGAAGACCAGGGCAAACGAAGTGAGGATGAACTTCGGCACCAGATTCATTTTATAGCGGGCCATTATCGATTCGGTCAGACCAATGGTAAAGTAAATCGCCGCGAGGATGGCATAAAATATCAGCCCGTTGGCAATGCCGCTCGTCAGGGTAAACGGATAGAAAAGATGGGTTATGAAGGCGGAGTAGAAGAACAGCTTATAGTAGGCCCCGAGTTCGATGAGGGCCAGGTCCGGCCCGCTGTGATCAAGGATCATTACCTCGTGGATCATGGTCAGTTCCAGATGGGTGGCCGGATCATCGACCGGCACCCTGGAGTTTTCCGTCAACAGGACCATAAACAGGGCGACGATGACAAAGAGCAGCAGGGCGCCTGAAGCGTTGCCCATGGCAATCTGGTGTTGGCCGGTAAAGTATTCAGCGAAACTGAGTGAGCCGTTCAGGCGGTAGAAGAGGATTAGAATGGTGAAAAGGGTCACCTCGGCGATGGTCGAGAAAAAGACCTCCCTGGCCGCGCCCATCCCTTCGAACGGGGAGGCGGTGTCGAGGGCGGCAACAACGGTAAAGAATCTGCCTATGCCCATGAGGTAGAAGAGCACGATGACGTCGCCATGAAAGGAAAACAGCGGGGTACTCCCGGCAAATGGAAAAAATAGCAGCACCATGACTGCCGAAGCAAAGGAGACGATCGGGCCGAGTTTGAAGACAAAACTGGTGCTTGTGCTGTAGACCGAGCCTTTCTGTAACAATTTTATCAGGGTGAAATATTTGATGAACAGGGGCGGGCCCTGTTTCCCGGCAAAGAAAGCTTTTGCCTTGAGTATGATGCCAGGAAATAGCGGCGCCGCGACGAGCGCTATGGCAAGCGATATGAATGTTTCCATGAAGTACCTCAGTCGTAAAATTGGCCGTCGTTTCTCAAAGGAAGAGCAGGAGAGCGATGATAGTCACAATAATGTAGCCGATGTAGAGTTGAATATGGCCATGCTGTATCCAGCGCAGTTTCCCAAGCAGATGCAGCAGGGGGGTGACTATTCGGTCGACGAGTGCAGTCTCGGCGATATCGTCTATCCGCGATTCATAGGTGGTGCGACCGGGAAATATTCTGCTTATTCCCGAATAATTGGTTCTGATATGGACAAAGGGCCGGAAAAAATCGACGATACTCATCGCGTATGAGGTGCCTGTGTACTGCATTTTTACAGTAGGCTGGGTAAAACCGCAGCCCCAGGTGGGGCCGGTGGCATGCTCTTTGTTCCGGTAAAAGAGTTTTCGGAGCAGCATGCTGAGCAGAAATAAACCCAGCGAAAGGCGGGCGGCAAAGGCCAGATTGCCGGCAAGAAACGCGATTTCATCTGTTCCGACCGGATGCAGTGTTTTTATGCTTTGCAGCCCATGGAATACGGTCATAATGAAAGGTTCGGGAAAAATGCCTATCAACAGGCAGACTGCAGCCAGAATCACCATCGGCAGGGTGGCGGTACGGCCTGCCTCAAGTGCTGCCGCTGCCTTGGGGGTCCTGGGTTCGCCAAGAAAAACCACGCCGACGACCTTGGAAAAACAGGCAGCGGCCAGACCGCCGATGATGGCCAGTGAGAGGATGGCGAGCATTGCAAAAATAAAGGAGGCACCGGTAAGGGTCAGTCCATGAAAAGCGCCGTAATAGATAAGAAACTCACTGACAAAACCATTAAAGGGGGGCAGGCCAGAGATGGAGACGGAACCGATCAGGAAGGTCTTGCCGGTGAGAGGCATTCTCTTCATCAGACCACCCAGCTGATCAATATGCCTGACTCCTGTTTTCTGTAACACTGCTCCTGCGCCGAGAAAGAGCAGGGATTTGAAAATAGAATGATTGAGGACGTGCAGCAGGCTGCCGGCAAAACCGAAGCTCGCCATCACCATATTGTCGGAGGCGATTCCGATCATCCCGATTCCAGCACCTAGGAGAATGATGCCGATGTTTTCAACACTGTGGTAGGCCAGCAGTTTTTTAAGATCATGTTTGCCGAGCGCGTAAACTACCCCGAGAATTCCGGAAACAATACCCAGGACGAGCACCACCTCCCCAAAGATCAGCCCGGTTACCTCGAGGGTGACATAGAGACGGAAGATGCCGTAGATGCCCATCTTGATCATAACCCCTGACATCACCGCCGAGATATTGCTTGGGGCTGCGGGGTGGGCATGGGGCAGCCACATATGCAGCGGGAAAATTCCGGCCTTTGAGCCGAAGCCGATCAGGGCTAGGAAGAAAACGATGAGTTTGACACCACCGGGCAGGCCGGCAAAGGAGAGAAAGTCGTAGCTGCCGGTATAGCTGTAGGCCAGGGCAAAGGCAGCAAAGAGAAACATGGCTCCGACATGGGTAAATATAAAATAGATATACCCGGCTTTCCGTGTCGCTTCTTTCTGGTATTCGTGCATGACGAGGAAAAAAGAGGAGAGGGACATCAGTTCCCAGGCCAGGGCAAAGCTGATGATATTATCGGCGGTGGCAACCAGGGCCATGGCGACTATCAGCAGGCTGAAGAAAAAATAATTGACCATCACCCGTCTGTACTGATCACCATTGTCCATATAATCGAAACTGTACAGGGCAGCGAGGGGGCTGATGGTAAAGATCGGGATGAGAAAAAAGGCCGAAAGCGAATCCAAACTGAACGAGAGGGAAAAGAGGTGGAGCCACGAATGGGAGAAGGAAGTCTGGGAACCATCCTGCAGTTGCATCGCGATCGCATAGAGGCCTATCAGGCTGCCTGCAGCCGTGATAGCGATGTATCCGGCCTTCATCAGCTTGAAGTGCCGGCAGGTCAAAATTGGAAAAAGTCCGCCGGCTGATAAAACAGTAAGTGAAAGGAGAAAGATATCCATCGGTCCTCGTTTATCGGGGGTTAGGTTGTCTCTTGAACCGCTAAAGTAAATTCTGGTTTGAATGGTGTCCCATTCGGTCAATTGACGATGATCATAACTCCTCCGGTCGATAGTGGTATAATTATTATTGTGTTTTTTAATTGTTTAATTATTGCAATAACATAGCCATGCATCTGCAGGTGAGTGCGTTTCTTGGCTCAATTTTGCTCCGGTGAATGTAATGGCCTGCCATGCCGGTTTTGCCTTGTTGTTACTCCTGTCCCTTCTGTTCAAAAGTGAAGCCGTACCAGAGGTCATCCTGGCCCGACTGAACCTCCGGGATGATTTCTTGAAAATTTCCGATCCGGCTTTTCAGATAAACCAGCCAGTTGTCAGCGTCGAATCTCGAGACGAAGGGGCCGACCTCTGTCAGTGTCCCTTCTTTGCCATAATGCTCGGACAGGTACGTTTTGATTTTTTCAGGTTCCCGGGTAACGCCGATAATAATTTTCACAAACAACCTTTGGTTAAAGTTGAACAATAATTTTAGCGAAATAGTAAGCAAAATGAGTGCCATTCCCGGAAAGATGAGGGGTGAGAAACGTAACTTTTTATTATAAAAGTGGAAAATCATATATGAGCCGGTGGCGAGGGTAATGATTGACGCTAGCATTCGGCATCAGTGCCGACAAACAGGGTGTATCGAGTAGAGGGAACTGGGGCACTCTGCCCCACAGTGGCGACTGCAGGCGAAGAATCGGATTCGAAAAGGCAGGAAAGGCACATAAAATCCGCATGGTTCGGAGGGGAACCATGGGAGGATTGCAGAAAAGCAGGAGCGAGGCGGGACAGGCTGGGGCATTATGCCCCATGATGGCAGAATGCCCCAATCATTAGCAAAAAAAGCAGCGGACCCGCGGGCATCCGGGGCCCAATGCTTACCGAAAGAAGGCTTACTGCCCGTCGTAGAGCTGGAGTTTTCGGTAGAGGGTTTTTCGATCAACCTGCAGGATACGGGCAGTCAGCGTGCGATTGCCGCCGGTGACCTTCAGGACATGTTTGATATAGCGCCGCTCCATCTCCTCCATGGAGATGAGTTCCATTGGATCTTCGGCCCCCAGAAGAATCAGGTCGCTCTTGAACAATCTGATTTTTTCGGGAAGATCTGCCGGGACGATTGTATCAAACTGGGTCAGGGCTACGGCATGTTCTATGGCGTTACGCAGTTCGCGAACATTTCCAGGCCAGGTATAATCGAGCAGTTTTTCCGCCGTAGCGTTTGAAAGGCCTGTTATCTTTTTCTTCTGTCTGGTGGAGAAATGTTCGATAAATCTGCCCGCAAGCAGGAGAATGTCCGCCCCCCGGGAGCGCAGCGGGGGCATCTGGACGTTGATGACATTCAGCCTATAGTACAGATCTTCCCGGAAAAGGCCGTCTTCGACTGCCGATTCCAGGTCACGGTTGGTGGCGGCGATAATCCGCACGTCGAAGGGCCGCTCGGTGGTTCCGCCCACCGGCCTGACCCTGCGCTCTTCCAGGGCCCTGAGGAGTTTCGGCTGCAGATCAAGGGGTATTTCCCCGACCTCGTCTAAAAACAGGGTACCGCCGTCTGATTCAAGAAACAGCCCCTTGCTATGGTCCCTTGCATCGGTGAAGGCCCCTTTCCTATGGCCGAAAAGTTCGCTTTCCAGGAGTTGGCCGGGCATGGCGGCACAGTTGATGGTCGTCAGGGGGTGATCTTTTCGGCGGCTGTGCATATGGACCGCTCTGGCGGTCAGCTCCTTGCCCGAGCCGCTTTCCCCGGTGATCAGCAGGGAAGCCTCCGAGTCGGCAATGCGGCTCAGTTTGGAGAACAGCTCTTCCATGGCCGGACTCTCACCAATAAGCTCGTCAAAACTAAGGGGATGCCGGACTGCCTTGCGCAGTTTTTTGACCGTTTCCTGCAGGTTCCGGTAATGTACGGCCCGATCCAGCGACAGGGTGAGAATATCCAGATCAAGAGGTTTGGTGACAAAATCGTAGGCCCCGGCCCGGATGGCGGCGATGGCCGTATCCATGCTGCCAAATGCGGTCATGATGATCACCGGAATATCCGGTTGATTGGCGGCGATGCTCTGGCAGATTTCCAGACCATTTTGATCCGGCAGGTGGATATCGGCCAGGACCGCATCGGACTGTTGTGCCTGCACGGCGGCGAGCCCCTCCGCCCCGGAGGTGAATGTAGCAACACTATAGCCCCGGCGGCCGAGACCTACTGCCAGCATATCGCACATGTCACGATCATCCTCGATGACGAGAATCCTGCCTTTCATTTTTTCTGCTCCTTCATGGGAAGGTAAACAGTGAAACATGCACCTTTCTGGGTGCCACGATCAATGTCGATCCAGCCGCCATGTTCCTTGACAATACCATCGGCGATCGACAGGCCCAGCCCGGTTCCGGTGCCGATGGTTTTGGTGGTGAAAAACGGGGTAAAGATATGTTCAAGATTTTCTGCACGAATACCCACGCCCTCATCTTCGATGCGTAATTTCAGATAGTTCTGCTCGATTCCGCTTTCCCGGGATGAAGTCGGCAGCAGTTCGTTGGCAAGGTTGACGTGTACTTTTCCTCCATCCGGCATGGCCTGAATGGCGTTCATCAACAGATTGACCAACACCTGCTGCAACTGGGAAAAGTCCGCATTGAAGGTGACATCGGCATCGTCTTCCTGGTGCAGATGGAACGACACATGTTGTTTGCAGGCCATCGGATAGAGCAGCTGGAATACCTGTTTGACATGAAAAGCCAGGTTCTCCGATGAAATATGCTGTTTCGGACGCCGGGTGAAATCGAGCAGCTGGCGGATAATAGCCGTCATCCGCTCCGCCTGTTTCCTGATAATTAGCGCACAATCTTCAATCTCATTTTTTTGCAGGTCTTCGTTGAGGATCATCTTGGCCCTGCCGTCGACGACATTAAGCGGGGTGCCCAGTTCATGGGCAATCTCAGCCGACAGGACGCCAAAAGAGGAGAGACGTTCGGTAAAACGAAGCTGTTCGAGAGTTTTCAGACGGGCATTGTGCTCAAACTTTATCTTCTCATGAGCGATGAGCAGGCGCGAACACATATCGTTCATGGTCTGAGACATTTGTGCCAGTTCATCATTGCTGGGGGCGGTGGCATCGGCCCGCAGGTCTCCCTGGCCGATTCGTCGTGCCTGGGCCATGAGTCTGTTCAGGGGCAGACGAACCTTGCGATCGATAAAATAATAGAGGATCAAGCCGGAGACGAGGGCAAGAAGAAGGGTGATTATCGATGCCCGAACGAGCATCTTCCTGGAAAAAATTTTAAGGGGGGTCATGGGTTGACTCAATTCTAGAGCCCCTGTTTTTGCCTGGCCCAGGTCAATCGGCACATAGGTGTTGCAACGCTGTCTGTTATTTGGTTGGCGGATTTTGAGTGAGACTATCTCCCCACTGATCATTTTTTCTACCTTTTTTCGGTCCGTAGCAGTGAGACCGGAGGCTTCAAGCAGGAGGCGCGGCCAGACCAGGCGTATCGTTATGGTCCCGTTCCGGCCGGCATCGTCAATGAGTTCCAAGGCTTTTTCTTTACCGCTTTCACTCCAGGTATGGGCAACCATCCCGGAGAGGCTTTTGCCGAGCTGCACCGCGTTTGACACCATATCCTCTTCATATTGTACAACTTCCGCCTGGAAACCAAGATACTCATCTATGCCGATCAGAGCGATCATGCCGAGCAACAGGCAGCCATATAGATGGTAGAAAAGTTTCATGGTATCGTCGAAGTTCCGGCGTAACTATCGTCTCCTGGAAATATGCCAGAATTCGGGCGAAAGCATCGCCAGAAAGGGGATCAGTTCCAGACGGCCGACCAGCATATCGACAGTAAACAGAATTTTGCTAACCCCGTTTATATGGCTGAATGAGCCCATGGGACCGATCTCGCCGAAACCTGGGCCTACATTGCCTATCGTGGCCGCCGTGCCGACAAAACCGATTATGGCATTTTCTTCGATCATTGTCACTACCAGGCCGGAGAACACCATCAGGACAAGGTAAAAGAGAATGAAACTGAGCATCTGTCGCTGGACTTCGTCATGGATGGTCACCCTGTCTATCTTAATGGGCAGGACCGCCTTGGGGTGGACAAGCTGATCAATTTCCCGTTTGAGAAATTTAAAGCCGAAGAGTACCCGCACCACTTTAATCCCCCCACCCGCCGAGCCGGCGCAACCACCAATGAGCATCATGGTAAAGAGTAGTGTTTGCGCCGGAATCGTCCACAGGGCAAAGTCTGCCGAAGAAAAACCGGTGGTGGTTATAATTGAAACGATCTGGAACAAACCGTCGCGAAAACTGGTAATCGCCGACTCCGGCCCGGAAAAATAGAGAACCAGAAAAAGGGCAGAGGAGAATAAGAGAACAATGGCGAGATAAAATCTGAACTCTTCGCTGGCCAGTAAAGCTTTGGAATACCGTTTGATAAACCACCTGTACTGCAAGGCAAAATTGCTGCCGGCAAGCAGCATGAACAGGATGACAATCCAGGTAATGGCCGAGCTGCCGTAGCCCATGATTGATTGAGGGTTGGGGGAAAAACCACCTGCCGCCATGGTGGCAAAGGAATTACAGATAGCATCCAGAATGGGCATGCCGGCCAAGGAAAGAAAGATAATTTCCAGACAGGTCAAGAGCAGATACACCAGCCAGAGGGCTTTGGCTGTATGGGTAATGCGCGGGGTGATTTTTTCCTCGATCGGCCCGGGGGCCTCGGCAAAAAAGATCTTCCTTCCGGCGACCCCGAACTGGGGCAGGATGGCCACGAAGAGTACGATAATTCCCATCCCGCCCAGCCATTGACTCAAGCCCCGCCAGAAATAAAAGGTTTTCGAATAGAGGCTGAAGTCGACGAGAATTGTCGCCCCGGTGGTGGTGATCCCCGATACCGATTCAAACATGGCATCGACAGGACCCAGGCCGAAAAAGAGATAAGGAACCGCCCCAATGACGCCGCAGATAATCCAGGTCAGAGTGACGATCAGCAAGCCCTCGTTACGTCGCAGCAGATCGAAGTTTCGATGTCTGCGGCCGTACCATCGGCACAGCAGTCCAAGGGAGACAGCTGCAAGCGAGGCTACGACAAAGGGTACAATTGACGAATACTCCGCTTCGACGCAGGCTACGGCGATGGGAGTCAGAATAATAGTACCAAAGCATAACAGGACTATGGACAGCGCGCTTGATATAAGGGGAAGTTTCATGGGAAAAAGAGTTCTTTGATAGTTTCGGAATCTTCTTTCATGGTGAATATTTTTAGCCGGTCTCCCGGGCAGATTATGGTATTTCCATCGGGGATCAGTACCCTGTGCCCCCTGACAATTACCCCGATAATGGCGTTGGCCGGAAACTTGAACTCTTTCAGTTTCACCTCCTTGAATGTTGTCGGGGTGGTGAGGCGCAATACCTCGCCCTTGCCGCCTTCAATGAGGGCGATGATGTCGACATTATGGACCTGGATGCGGTTTAACACTTCGGCCAGGGCAGATGCCTTCGGGGAGACGACGACATCGATACCCACCCGGGCGAAGAGATCGTAATTCTGCAGGTTACTGACCCTGGTTATGGTCCGTTTCGAACCAAGTTGTTTGATGAGCAGAGAGCAGAGAAGGTTCTTCTCATCGTTGTTGGTGATGCAGACACAGACATCCGCTGCGGCGATAGCTTCCGTCTCGAGCAGCTCGAGATCGGTGCCGTCTCCCTGGAGCACCAGGGTTTTTTTTAAGGAGTTGGCCAGATACTCACATCGCTCGGCATCATGCTCGATGAGCTTGACCTTTATTCCCCGACGTTCCAGCTTGTCGGCCAGCATGAAACCGACACTGCCGCCGCCGATGATGGAAACCGTCCGTACCTCACTGCTTTCACGGAAAAAATCAGAGGCGAGGGAATCAAGGGCTACACCGGTACCGATGAAAAAAACCTTGTCATGGGCCTGAATCCGCGTGGTACCGTCGGGAATAAACAGCTTGTCGTCGCGGGTGATGCCGGCGATGAGGACATCTGCCGGAAAGTTACACTCCATCAGCGACTTATTGATGATGTGGGAGTTTGATCTAATCCGGTACTCGAAGAGTTTTGCCTTGCCGCCGGCGAGGTATTCGACATCAAGGGCATCGGGCACCGAAATGATGCGGAAGATATCCTGGGTCAGAAGTTGTTCCGGCCAGATGATCGAATCGATATCGTAACGGGTCTGATACTGGTTGTGGGCGGAGGAAGAGAAGTTTTTGAACAGGGCTGGCTTGGCGATGAAGCAGATGGTTTCTACATCGGCAATTTTCTTGATAGTCCAGCAGGCAACAATATTTGCTTCGTCCAGCGCGGAACAGGCGATAAAGAGTTTTGCCTTGCCCGCCTCGATTTGTTCGAGAATGGCAATATCCCCGCCACCGCCTTCGGCTATGCTGATGTCGAGGTTGTTGAATTTTTCATGCAGATCCTCACTGTCATGAAGGAGGGTAATATTATGCTGCTGATGCAACCGCGAGGCGATCAGGTAGCTTATTTCCGTGGTTCCGTAGAGGAGAATATCCATAGTGTCCTTGTCAGAGTCGATCTTCTGTCTTCCAATTATGTCCGCCGAGACTCAAGATAGCAGTTAATAACCAATTTTCACCCTTTTCCGCATCATAAATCTGCCCAAAACAGCGGATAACTCATTATTCGCAGATGGCCCTGGCGCGCTGAAAGTCGATATAAAAAACTATCAGTCCACAAAGGGGATACGTGCTTTGCAGGTGAACCAACATTCTGATGTTAAAATTATCTCATGAATTGACAAACTCATAAAAACCTTAAAAGTCAGCGACGGCTAAGTAGATAAGCGCAGACTTCGAAAAACTTCAGAAGGTGAAGATTGCTATGCCCTTTGGGGAGTTTTTACCACGCCATCATGAATTCATTGATTGAAGGATCTAAGAAGTAAGGTGCTTAAGAGAGTGGGGCCAGTTGGAAAATTCCAGGCCTTTTACCATAAATTTCAGAATAAGGGCGGCGTTTTTTTTTTCGCGGCCATCATCTTTTGGTGCGCGGCCTCCTGGAACCGGCTGATACTGTCTTGCCGCAGGCGGGCGTTTTCTTTGAAATGCACGGGATTCCGGGCGCTGTAGAGATCAGAAAAGAAAGTTCTCTTCTGTTGCAAATATTTACATAAGTGGTTAACGCTTCTGTTGTTGGAGGAAGTGGGCAGGGTGGCGCACGATGAGGAGGAAGCTGTCTTGCCTTAAACTATAGGATAATGATGAAAGAATCGCTTATTGCCTTTGTCGAAAAGAACGAAAAAGAGCAATTCAGGCTACTTGAACAATTGGTAAAACAGCAAAGCTCCTCCCGTTTCAAGGAGGGAGTGGATGCAGTTGGCAAAAAGATTGCTGCCAGTCTGGAGGAAACCGGAATGGCCCTCGATGTGGTACGGGAGTCCGAGGTCGGCGATCAGCTTATTTTCCGGTCGTCCGCCTCCCGGCCCGGACGTCCGGGTTTGCTGCTGATCGGTCATATGGATACCGTCTACCCTGTCGACAGCCTCTTTAACTGGTACAAGGAGGAGGACGGCAAGGTTTTTGGCCCGGGGGTCATTGATATGAAAGGGGGGCTTGTCGCCGCGATCTTCGCCCTCAAGGGCTTGGCATCACAGCACCTTCTTGAAAAAATTCCAGTGACCTTTATCTGTAATTCCGACGAGGAAATCGGTTCCCCCGCTTCCATTCCCCTTATTCGAACCGAGGCAGAGCGAAGTCTTCTGGGCCTGGGTTTTGAATGCGGCGGATTGAATGGTGAGATCGTTACCGGGCGCAAGGGAAAGGCCGGCTACCTGCTTGTCGTCAAAGGCCGGGCAGAACATGCCGCCTTTGCCGGGTCGGATAAGGCGAGTGCTATTCTTGAGCTGGCCCATAAAATAATTGCCCTGGAAGGATTGAACGATAACCGGAAAAAGGCGGTGGTCAACGTTGGGGTAATCCAGGGTGGTATCGGTCCAAATACCGTCGCAGAATCGGCTACGGCCGAAATCGATATCCGCTTTCTGGTTCAGGCAGATGCTTATGTCACGGCAGAACAGATTGAGCGGATAGCCATGGAATGCTCAGTGGTCGGGACCCGGGCGGAGCTGCACCGCACCCCTTCACGGATGCCAATGGTGCAGACGGCGGGCAACAGAGAGTTGTTTCAGCTGATATGCCGTGAAGCGGAGGTGCTCGGCCTGCCGTACCGGGAGGAATTGCGCAGCGGTGTCTCCGATGTCAACACCATCGCCGAAGCGGGAATCCCGGTAGTTGACGGCCTGGGCCCTATTGGTGATTGTGATCATTGCGATCGGGAATATATGCTCAGGGACAGCCTGCCGGCCCGTACCAAGCTTGCTGTACTCAGCATTCTCAGCAGCTGGGCTCATTTCGGCTAAGGCATGAAGGTAATTTTGCCGCTGCTGTGGGCCACCGGCTGGGGCGTTTCATCCCAGATGGTAATAGGTTCTGCCGTCCGGGGGTCGCTATTGATAAGGACGTTTCTGATTTCAGCTACGACAAAGACGATAAAAAGCAGCATAAAACAATGCATTATTTGGGCCATGATGTTCTCCTTTACCGTTGAAGAATCCGGGCGCCTTTGTTGGACCTTACAGAGAGGTTGTTTGTCCGCTTCAGTAAAAAAAATAATGCATCAGAGGTGGAAATCTACCGCAATATTGTTGTGAGGCATATTTCTGAAGAGCGAGAAAAGGTACTCAGGAACGGAATCGGCGCTCCCATTCGTACTCGCGGCCGGTAACTTTGTCTTCCATATTGCGAATTCTTCTCTCCAGATCTTCAAATTTTTTCTTCAGACGTTGCGCTGCTGTCTTGGGTGAATGCACATAGCTGTCATAAAATTCCCGTTCCTCTTCGCTGTTGATCGGCTTTACCGGTTGTGGCTTCATGAAAAAAGCCGCCACCAGGTAGACCCCGATCACCGGCCAGAAGCCACTGAAAATAAAAACAATGACCAGGGCCATCCTAATCCAGAAGACCGAGAGGTCGAAGTATTCGGCGATTCCTTTACAGACTCCGAGGAAGACACCATCCCGCGCCCGGTAGATGCCGCCCTGTTTCTCGTATTGTCGTGTCATTTCTTATACCCATCCTTTTCCTGAGTTTCCTTCAGGATCGTTTCAAGGGATTCGATGCGTTCTTCCAGCTTTTCCATCCCCTGATAAATCTCCTGGATTACCCTGGCCTCTTCGGTGTCGGTTGCCCCACTGGAACTCCTGTCTGTCCGGGTTTTGACGATGACCATAATGGTTCCGCAGATAAGCGTTGCTAAAGCTACGATGGAGCCGAAAACAATGGCAACGATAATGATATTGAGCATGGTGTGTGAACTCCGGTCAGTGGTCCCGTGTTATGTTTTGTCCCGTTGTGCAGGCGGGTGATTCCTGCCCTAGGCTTTCTCACCCTTGTTACTGTATTGAGCCGCCTTGATCTTGGCAAGTTCGTTCTCAATTTCATCATCCGAGGCAATATTGTCAAATTCTTCCTCCACCGTCTGCTTCTTTGCCGGGTTGACCAGTTCGGCCTCGGCCTCCATCTGCTCGATCCTGCTTTCCAGCTTATCGAAGCGGGCCATGGTGTCGCTGCTGTTACTGCGCCGGATGTCTTCCTGGGCGCGTTTTTTTCCGGTAGCCCGCTTGTGGCGTTCAACCAGGACGCGCTTTTTTTCTTTCGCGTTGTTCAGTTTATTCTCCAGTTCGGCAATATCTTCCCGATACTGGTCGATGAGCTCACCGTACTCCGTTATTTCGCTTTCGAGGGTTTCGGCAATTTCCGCAAACCGCCGTTTTTCGATGAGCGCCTCCCTGGCCAGATTATCCCGGCCTTTGGCTACTGCAAGATTGGCCCGCTCGGCCCAGAGTTCTTTCTTGCCATTCATCTCATCGCACTTCCTCTCGACCTTTTTACGTCCGGCGATGACTCCGGCACAGGATGATTTGAGTTCAATGAGGGTGTCTTCCATTTCGCGGATCATCAGTTTGATCATCTTTTCGGGATCTTCTGCCTTGTCAAGCATGGCGTTGATGTTTGAACTGATTATATCGCTGAATCGTGTGAAAATTCCCATATCCTGCCTCCATTGTTGTAGGTGCGGTTTACCTTTCAGGTAGCAGGATACGTGCCTATTGGAGGAAATCTTGAAAAGTATGGAAAACCAGTATGTTGAGAACTTGAACATTCTAATGAATTGGGTTAATGTGGCCGATATATAGTAAATAATACTAAAAATAGGTAAAATTAACCAAACTATCATGCCGATAAGTAAGGAAAACATTTTCCCGTCCTCCCGGGGGGAGGCTCTTGGCCAGTCGGAGACCTTCCTCGATTTTCAGGAACGCCTGTCCCGCGTGGCCCCGGTGGAAAGACCGGTACTGCTGGTGGGAGAGCGCGGGACCGGCAAAGAACTTGCCGCGAGCAGGATCCATTTTTTATCCAGAAGGTGGCAGGGTCCCTTCGTCACTCTCAACTGTGCGACCCTGGCCCCATCGCTGATCGAGGCTGAGCTGTTCGGCTTTGAGAAAGGGGCTTTCACCGGGGCGGAACGACGAAGGACAGGGCGTTTTGAGGCTGCGGACGGAGGGACCCTCTTTCTCGATGAAATAGGCTCAATTCCGATGGAGGGCCAGGAAAAAATCCTCCGGGTCGTGGAATACGGGGCGTTCGAACGGGTGGGGAGTTCACAGGCGGTCGAGGTCGATGTGCGTATCGTCGGGGCGACGAATGCGGACCTGAAGGCGATGGCTGAAAGAGAAGACTTCAAAAGAGATCTGCTTGACCGACTCTCTTTTGAGGTATTGTTTCTGCCGCCGCTTCGCTACAGAGAAGAGGATATCATGCTTTTGGCCAGCCACTTTGCCACCCGGATGTCTTTTGAGCTCGGCAGGAGTGATATTCCAACCTTTTCAGCGGGAGTGAGAAAGGCACTGGAGACGAATAGCTGGAAGGGAAATATCCGGGAGTTGAAGAACGTGGTGGAACGGGCAGTGTACCGGTCAAGGAGCAGTGTCATCGACAAAATTGTTTTTGATCCCTTTGTTTCTCCTTATGCTGCCTTGCAGGTGGCGGCAGAAGAGCAGGTGGAAGAGGGGATCGCCAAAAAACCACCGGCCGGGGGACGGGACGCCGTTCCGATTAAAGAGGCGGTCGAGGGACTGGAAAAAGCCATGCTGCAGAAAGCCCTGCACAACTGCCGGTTCAACCAGCGCAAAGCCGCAGCGTATCTTGGCCTGACCTACGACCAGTTCAGGGGAAAAATTCGAAAATACGGGCCCGCTGTAATGCTCCCGGAAAAGGATAAGGATCAAGGGGGAAATAACCGATAACCGGCACTTAACTCAATGATAATTGGTAAAGAAACAGAATTTGTGATATTAACGTTTGTTGCGCAATCATTTTTGAGGGGAAAAGAGAAAGACATGCGAATTGACTCACTGCATGATGGTCGAAGAAGATGGTAATGCACCGCAGACAGAGCCTCCGCCGAAAATTCATCCTGTCCCTGATCGGGGTTGTGACCATTATTTCGGTGCTGTTTTCCGCTTTGGTGACCGGTTATAGCTACGTAAAAAAAGAAGCAGAACTGCAACAGCAGCTGAGTCAGACCCTGAGTCTTGCGGAAACCGCTTTGCAGGAAGCGGTTTGGCGGGGTGACCGGCAGTCGATCAGAGATATTCTGCAGGCGGTTCTGGCTAATCATGCAGTGATTTATGCGAGAGTTATCATTGGTGATCAGCTTGTCATCTCCCAGGCCAAACCAAAGCACGAAGAAACCGGTTTCGCCGAATTCCAGGATCCTGCGGCGTATCTGATCAACAGTGTCGATGTCCGCCGCAATGGAGATTTGATCGGTAAACTGCAGCTGGTCATGTCCCGTGACGAAATCAACAGGGAAACGATAGCCACTGCCTTGAGTGTTGTCGGCCTCTTTTCCATGCTGGTCATGGCTATACTTTTCACCTCTCTCCTCATCCTCAGACGTTTTATCTTTCAGCCGCTGGCCAAGCTCAAACGGTCGGCAAACCTCATTACCGACGGTAATCTCGATACGCAGATAGATATCGATTCCTCCGATGAAATCGGCAGTCTGGCTTTGGCATTCAGGTTGATGGCCAGCCATCTGGAAGAGAGTTTTGACAATCTGGAACGCAAGGTCATTGAGCGGACCGTCGATCTGTCACAGGCGAAAATTTCCGCCGAAAAGACCAGCCGGCATCTGCTGGTTGTCAGTGCAGAGTTGCAGGCCCTGCTCGATAATTCGCCGGTGGGTATTCTCTTTATTGATAATCAGCGGGTGATCCAGAGAATCAATAAGGAGATGGAGAAAATTACCGGCTACAGTTCCGATGAACTGGTTGGTCACACGACCGCTCTCCTGTCCGGCCAAGACACCATGGATGCTGCCGCCACTGAGAAATTTTTTCCTGAACTGACCAAAAAAGGGTTCTGTGAGAAGCGGGCAGCACTGCTAAGGAAGGATGGGTCGGAGATTGCCTGCTGGCTCAGAGGACGGGCTATTCCGGTCTCAAAGGAGCTGGAAGGAGTGATCTGGAGCGTTGAGGACATAACCAGCCGTCTCCAGATGGAGCAGGAGTTGCTGAAGGCTAAAAAACAGGAGTCAATCGGGGTGTTGGCAGGTGGTATCGCTCATGATTTCAATAATATCCTCTTTGCCGTGATCGGAAACCTCTCGCTCGCTGAGAGACTGGAGACCGGACCCGCTCAGGAGCACATTCGGGCTGCCCGGAAGGCTGCAATGCGGGCAAAAGAATTGACCGCAAAGCTTCTCACCTTTGCCGTTGGCGGTGACCCGGTAAGGGCAACGGGCTCCCTGCCGGAGCTGGTAAGGGATGCCGCAGGGTTTGTACTGTCGGGGAGCAATGTCAAATGTACTTTTCAAACGCCGGACGATCTTTGGCCGGTCTCCATGGATAAAGAGCAGATCAGTCAGGTCATCCAGGATCTGGTGCGAAATGCCAACCAGTCCATGCCGGAAGGTGGAATCATCCTCATCAGTTTTGCCAACAGGCAGCTGGATGAAGACGATGTGATTGGCCTGTACCCGGGCCGATACGTCTGCGTCAGTCTGACCGACCGGGGGAGGGGCATAGAGAGGCAGAACCTTGACCGGATATTCGATCCATATTTTTCCACCAAGGGAAAAAACAGCACCAAGGGCAGCGGACTCGGACTGGCCATTGTTCATTCGATAGTGACCAAGCACGACGGCAGGATTACCGTCGATTCAATCCCCGGCCAGGGGACGACCTTTACCCTGTATCTGCCTGCACGTTCAAGGGAAAGTGCGACAACGGCAGGCAGAGCTGCCATCGTCCCCTCCGGGAAAGGGAGCGTCCTGGTGCAGGACGCCGGCAAAGAAAACCTGGAGCTGGTCTGCGACATGCTGGCGCATATGGGCTACCGAGGCCAGCCGGTTTCGAAAGGCCGGGAGGCTGTGGCCCTTTACCGGGATCTGATTGCCAATGGAGGAGGTTTTTATGCGGTCATAGTCGACATGGACCCACCGGGGGGTATGGAGGGAAGGGAAGTTATTGCCGCGCTGCACAAACTCGATCCCAAGGTGAATATCCTTGTCTCTGTCAGCAGTCTCAATGATCTGCAGCAAGAAGAAACCTGTCGGGAACTCGGGGTGAGCGGCTGCGTCACCAAGCCCTATAAATTATTGGAGCTGAACAGGGTACTGTCGTCGTTGGCTGGTAAACAAAAACCGGTTCATGTTCTCAATGCTGAGAGGCCGGCTGTTCAGAGAAATTGACCGATTTATTGCTTTTTGCCGGGTTGTGGAAAATCATGGTTTCGAAAAAGAGCAGCAATCCGATTAAGGATTGTGGTAAAATATGATTCTTCGGCCCGGATCTCCTCGTGTTTTAAGATTTTCAGAATCTTCGTTGTAACGCAGGAAATGTTCCGGGCCTTTATTTATTGGCAGTACGCGAGTAATCATCTGCGATAGCGGTGAACGTAAATATCTTGGTTAATTACAATGTCTTATAAAAATATTAGTCACATCTTTATTGTAAATATCTGTGCAGTGTCGGTCATTGGGCTCTTTTTGCTCTCCTGTTCTGCCGTCGTCAAGCAGGAGAAAGAGCCTCTCGACAACCGGTTTCTGGCAGAAAACAGCATGATGAAAAAACGGTTGCCTCTCCTCGAAAGGGAGAGCGAGGTCCTGAAAAAGGAGAACCGGCAGCATAGAGAGACGATCCAGAAGTTGGAGACTGAGAAGAACCAACTGGGTGAAGAGCTGGTTTCCCTGAACGAACTGTATACCAATGAGAAGACGGCAAGCGCAGAAGAAATCAAAAACCTCCACGATACCATAGAGAAAATAGAAAAAGAGAACAGCGAGAGCATCGGAGCGCTTGTTGCTCACAACAAAAACCTTGAAACAAAACGGCTCGAAGAGATCCGTGCTCTCAAGGAACAGAGCGAAAAACAACAAGAGGCTTTCACCCAAGAGCGGGACCGGATTATGCAGGAAAATGCCAAAAGGGAGCTGGATCTCTCCACGCAACTCGCGGTCCTGCAGAAAAAGCTGGAGCCCAAGGAGGTTGAGATATCTTCGCTTAAACTGGCCATCAAAGAAATTTCGATCCAACTCGGGGCGGCAAGTACTCTAACGACTGCCTTGAAAAAGGCCAGGGATGAGGTAACTGCCGAGCTGGAATCGGTCAAGGCCGCCAATGCCGAGCTGAATAAAAAACTTGCCAAGCTGGAATCGGTCGAGGCCGCCAATGCCGAGCTGAATGAGAAACTGGCCGGGCTGGAATCGGTCAAGGCCGCCAATGCCGAACTGAATAAGAAACTGGCCGAGCTGGAATCGGTCAAAGCCGCCAATGCCGAACTGCATAAGAAACTGGCCGAGACGATGTCCCGGTCATCAACGCAAGACAGTCCTGTCAAAACGAATCCCTGAAGGCGCGATCCTGCCCAACCTAATGATATCGATCAATATGCTGATGCCGATTGGCCGAAAAATCTGTTTTTCCGCTGTCTTGGCCCTTTTCCTGGTGCCTGGCTTTTTTTGTGTAACTGCCCGGGCTGAAACGCAGTTCTCCATTCTGGTAACGTCAAACTTGCAAGGAAAATTCTCCCTCAATACCGAAAATCAGGAGACCACTGACCCATTGCTCATATTAAGCCAGAATATCATCGCCGAGCGCCATAATGGCATCGATCTTTATCTTGATATGGGCAATGCCCTCTACCCGGGAGTTCTGGCGAAGTACAGCACGGGTTCAATCATGGTCGATTTCCTCGAGTACTTTTCATGTGCGGCGTTCCTCGTCTCGTCCAAGGACCTGCAGATCGGCACAAAAAATCTCGAGTTTATGCAGAAAGATAAAAGGGTACGCTTTTTATCGGCGAATATCGCCCAGGATGGCAAACCCATATTTACTTCCTGGTTTGCCCAGGATTTGGCCGGAACAAAAATTGCCTTTCTCGGGATTTCTTCCAGAAAAGTTGGGTTCGATGTCCCGGAAAAGGAGCTTTATGGCTATAGCCTGATCGAAGAAAAAGAAACCCTTACGGCCCGGTTGAGCGAAATCCGGGCCGCAGGTATCAAGCATATTATTCTTCTTTCCGGCCAAACCCTTCAGGAGACAGCGCAGCTTCTCGACAGTTATCCGGAAATCAACATGGCGCTCTGTGGTGGCGATTTTACCGATCAGTTTCTCGCAGGCAAAGCTTCCCGCCTGGATCTGGTCGATGGCAGATCCATAGTCATGGCGGGCGAGGATGCAGCTTATTATCGCCTGAACCTCATCGTCGATGACGGTGTGAAACTGCAGAGCTTTGAGTCCCGGCAGGCCCATCCCGTTCCCACCAGAAATTACTGGTATCAGGAATTTAGAAATCGTCTCACCCTCTGGAAGGAAAAATTCCGGGAAGATGAAGACCGTCTGGTTGCCAAGTTGAGTGATACTGAATATGTCGTCGATGATGTACATTTTGGACAACTTCTGCGTGACCGGTTCAATTGCGAGCTTGGTGTGGTGGAGGCCAATACCATTAATCAGGTGTCGGTCAAACAAGCTCTCAAGCATGCGGATTTTTTGAGCATGGTCAACCGGAACTACAATATTTTTGTTATTACCTTAACGGGTGATGAAATAGTGGCGGTAGGGCGGCAGAGAGAACAGCTGGTCATCGCCGGCCTGGAGACCGATACAACGATTCTGGTCCAGGGAACCCCTTTGATTGGACCGCGGCGCTATCATGTCGCGGCAACTCAGCTGGCCATGCAAAAAATTCAGCAGATTCTTGGCCGGGAGATCGAATACCGCAATACCTGGATGACGGTGACCGATCTATTGAGCGAAGACCTGACTAACAAGCAGATTGTCTTGCGCCAGGATTACGATTACCTGGATCGACGTTTCCAGACCACTGTCGACGTCTCCTTGTCAAATTTTATCGACAACAGCCGGGTCAAGAGGGGCGATAATATCGAAACCCCGCCCGGTCAGCCTGCTAAAAACTATAATAAATGGGGCCTTGAGGATTCGGTCGATATCACCGTCTACAATAAATACCACCGCTTTGTTCTCACGCCGTATCTGTTTTATACCCGGCAGGACGACATTTTTTTGAACAACATCCTGCGGGGGACTTTGCTGTATGATTACAATCTGTCCGAGATCTTCAAACCATACAATAAATTTCGCTATGATACGGTCGTTAAGGAAGTAAATGGCCTGCGACCCAGTCTGGTTCGAGAGACGCTGGGCATCTCTGCCGCCTATGGGTATTTCAGCGGCAAGCTTGGCCTGGGTTTTGAGCAACAGGTCCAGGACCCTTCCAATCCTGCACTTTACGGTGTTGAGCTTATCGTAGGAGTCCATGTTCCTTTCCTGACCCATTTCACCTACGCTTTCGATGTTGATACCTTCACTGGTATTCTCGACGATAATGGGGGGCAATGGCTGAGCAGGGGCGAAATCAATAATGCGATATCGGCAACGTTAAACAGCTATCTCAGCCTGACCTTCAGGCATAAATATTTTTATTTCAATGATGACAGGATCGGGGAAAGCTACCGGAATTCCCAGTTTATTACCTCTCTGGATTTCAAGACCGATTGGAAGTTCTGGTGAGCCTGTGGCCAAAGAGAACATAATGAGACGGGTCTGCCTGCAGGGAGCTAAAAAGTAGTGCTCTCCAAAAAGATCCGAGCGGCTATTTTTTCATCAGGGCATAGACTACCTCGGACATC
>Ga0210123_1000041_pt1 | contig 71750 bp, 60 predicted proteins | sample Muzzi_PWB_D2_FD_185535 | JGI IMG/M metagenome (GOLD analysis project Ga0210123, IMG submission 185535) | Wetland microbial communities from San Francisco Bay, California, USA, that impact long-term carbon sequestration - Muzzi_PWB_D2 (SPAdes) | ecosystem: Environmental > Aquatic > Marine >... | reverse complement strand
CGAAAAAAGTATTTTGTCATATTTTGATTGTCCCATCCTTAGCGCATCAACAACTCGTGACTATGTTTTCATCACTCTACGTAAGACCAGACCCACCATATGCAGATTCCCCAAAGAATGAATAAGGAGGAGCACAATGACACATGGCATGAAGATCTACAAGACCGGTGGTCCTGAGGTCCTGTCCTGGGAGGAATTTGATCCGGGGCTCCCTGGGCCAGGGGAAGCAAGAGTTGTCCACGAGGCGGTTGGTCTCAATTTTATCGATATCTACCATAGGACCGGTCTCTACCCTTTACCGGCTCTGCCCGCGGTTCTTGGGCTTGAAGGGGCTGGAGTCGTCGATATGGTCGGGGAAGGAGTCACCGAGGTCAGCAAGGGGGACCGGGTTGCCTATGCAGGGGTACCGCCCGGTGCTTATGCCGAGGTGAGATGCATCCCGGCGCATAGACTGGTTCGACTCCCTGCGGCCATCTCCACCCATGATGCAGCCGGAATGATGCTCCAGGGCATGACTGCACGCTATCTGCTGCGGGGCTGTTATAAGGTGCAAGCCGACAGTACCATCCTGATCCATGCGGTATCAGGCGGGGTCGGGTCTCTCCTCTGCCAGTGGGCCAACCATATCGGGGCGACGACGATTGGCACCGTCGGCAGCAGGGCCAAGGCGGAAATTGCCAGAAAAAATGGCTGTACCCATACCGTTCTGTATCAGGAAGAGGACTTTGTTGCCGCGGTCATGGACATCACGGGAGGCCTGGGAGTCAATGCCGTATATGATTCCGTCGGGCAAACCACCTTCATGAAATCCCTTGATTGCCTGCGGCCGCTCGGGACCATGGTTTCCTTCGGGCAATCCTCAGGCTCTATCAAACCTTTTGATATAGGCCTCTTGGGAGCAAAAGGGTCTTTGTTCCTGACCAGACCCAGTCTGATGCAATACACCGCCAGAAGAGAGGACCTCATCGCTCATGCCCAGGATCTTTTTGATGTGGTGACCCTAGGGGCGGTGAAAATACATATAAGACAAACCTATGCCTTAAAAGATGCCGCCCGGGCACACCAGGACCTCGAAGACAGGAAAACAACGGGAAGCACAATCCTTCTGCCATAGCCGCTTTTCTGCCATCGCACCAATCAGTGGAGGGATTGCAGGGAGGGAGCAGGGGATGGGGTCAGGTCTTGAAAAATAACACAATTGCTTCCAGGGAGTGACCAAGCTCAGAGAAAAAACAAAGGTGTAAAAATTGCGATGGATTTTTTTTCAAGTTCTCATTTTTTCAATCTGTCTTTCTTCTTAAGGTGTTACACAATTTTTAATGAAGCGCGGTGTAAATTAGTGAGGAAAAATCTCCATATGATTTGCAAAATAAAATTTTACAGTATACCCTTAAGTATGGTCTATAGGATTGAGAACTAACGGCATGGGGGGGCTGTCCGCCGCCTTCTTCTATGGACCAGGTATCAAATGTGGGTGTATAGAGACTGACGAGTCGATACATCCATTGTTGTAACCTTGCAAGGTTTTATTTTCAGGAGACCCCCCATGATCCCCGTTAGACGCCTCACCACTCTGCTCATCCTGTTCTCTCTGTCTGCAATGCCTGTTCAAGCTGACGAATTGTTGTCGTTGAAAGCTGGTTATCAGCTGTTTGGCCCGAAGGGTGAGTTCGCTGCCGAGGTGGGTGGTGTGGGAACCAGGATTGATGTTGACGACGATCTCAACTTCGATGACAGCAAGGGGCCGGTTGCCGAAGCTGCACTGCAGCTCGGCAGTTTTCGTCTCGCTGCGGGCTATTTGCCACTCGGTTTCAGCGGCAACGGTACCCTCAATCGAGAGGTGGTATTCAACGGGCGGACGTTTTCTGCGGCAACCAACGTGGACAGCGATGTTGACATCAATTTATACGATGTCGGTTTGACCTGGTACCTGATAAATATCGATGATATGCCGGTCCGGGTGCAACTGGGGCCCGAGCTGGCGGTGAAGGTGGCGGATGTGGACATTTCCATGACCGATCTGACCACCGGCATCAGAGAGCAGACTTCCGGCATTGCGCCTATTCCTACCGTCGGTCTCCGTAGCCGGCTGGCTTTTGGTGACATGTTCGGCGTGGTTGGACGGGTCGGTTATATCACCTATAGCGACAATAGTTTCCTTGATGCCGAGGCGCAGGTGGAGTTCTCCCCGGTGCCGATGGTCGGGCTTTATGCCGGATACCGCCTGTTCAATATTGATGTTGACGAAAACGATGTGTTTCTCGACCTTCAGTTTTCCGGACCCTTTGCGGGACTCATGGTCCGCTTCTGAAATTTTCTCCTTCTTTATAAACGAACAAGGCCTGTCCCTCCCTCATTGGGGGGCGGGCCTTGTCACGTTTAGTGACGATCCTGTTCTATTTGGTCACCTCCCGGAATGATAGCACTTTTCCATGGAAGCCGGGTGCTTTTTTGCAGTCAGATAAGCAGTGTTTTCCTGATGAGTTTCAGATAGCGTCTGCTGACCGGGATCGTTTTTCCGGTGCGGGTGATAATCCTGGCCATCCCGCCTTCAAGCAGGACAATTTCCTTCAGGCAGTCGATATTGATCAGATATTGTTTGTGGCAACGCAGGAGTTTGGTTCTTTTTTCGAGGATTTTGAGGGTAATTTCGGTGAAATAATCGCCATCCATAGTTGTCACGTGGACACCGGTTGCAGTGGAAGAGACAAATTCTACCTCGGCAAGACCAATCAGTCTGACTCGGTTGCCAAGCAGACAGGGAATACGAAGTATCTCTTCCGTTGTATATTTGGCTGGGCGTTTTTCTCCGATAGCCTGGCGGAGCTTGTCAATGGTTTTGGCCAGTCGTTCACTATCCACTGGCTTCAGCAGATAGTCGAGGGTTTTTTCTTCAAAGGCTTTAAGCGAGTACTGGTCAAAGGCGGTGACGAATACCACATGGGGCATGATGTCCTGGTTAACCATATTAAGCAGTTCAAAGCCGTTGATGACCGGCATCTGTATGTCGAGAAACAGTACCTGCGGCCGGAGTTTATTGATCAGTTTCAGTGCTTCGATGCTGTTGCCACAAGATCCGATAACCGAAATATCCTCAATGTCGGACAGCAGGGCGGCCATTTCCTCTCGGGCATGTATCTCGTCATCGACAATCAGCGCGCGTATCATTTTTCCCTGCACCCATTTTCCGGTATGGTGATGGAGATTACGGTCCGTTCTCCAGGAGTACAGGAGATCTTGAGACCGTGGCTATCCCCGCAGAGGTTTTTTATCCGCTTTTCGACTATTTTCATCCCCAGTCCCTTCTGGTCTCTTTCTGCAAAACTCCCGGCATTGTCCTCAACACTGATACGGACACAGCCCGGTTCCCGCACGGCAGACAACCGGATAATTCCCTGGTCGAGCATATTCGATATCCCGTGTTTGATGGCGTTCTCGACGATGGGCTGCAGGGTAAAAAGCGGCAGTTGCAGGGGAAGCAGAGCAGGGTCGATATCCATTTCCAGCTGCAGCCGGTCTTCAAAACGCGCCTTCTCAATTAAAAGGTAGGACTGGATATGATTAAGTTCTTCCTCCAGGGTGGAGGTATTGCCGGTACGTTTGAGATTCTTACGAAAAAAGTTGGAGAGATGCAGAAGCAGATCCCTTGCCCGGTCGCCATCCTTTCGGGTGATGGCAATTATTGTATTGAGTGCATTGAAAAGAAAATGCGGATTGATCTGGGCCTGGACAAGCTTCAGCTCAGCCTTGGTGAGCAGGTTTTTCTGGGTAGTGTAACGGGAGTAGAGGATCTGGTCGGACAGCAATTGGGTGATCCCTTCGCCGAGCGTCTTATTGGTGACCAGGAAAAGCTTATTTTTCGGTTCAAAGAGGTTGATGGTGCCGATCAACTCATTGTCGACCCTGAGGGGCACGGATAAGACGGACCCGAGAGGGCATGTGTCGGAGAGACTGCAGCGCCATTTATGTTCGCCGCCGTCAGCGTAGACTGTCCGATCTTCACGGATAGCCCTGAGGGTCTGGGATGAGGTTATCCGATGGCCAACCAGGTGGTGGTCGTTGCCGGCCCCGACAAAGGCAAGAACCTTGTCCTTGTCGGTGATAGCGACAGCCCCGACGCTGGTTTCCTCCTGAATGACCGTGGCCACTTCCCTGGCTGATTCCTCGTTAAATCCTCTGGCCAGAATGGAAAAGGTTTTTTCGGCCATCTTCAGGGCCTTGGCCGAGAAGGTGACGCTGAGCTTGTCATACATCTTGCGCTGATCACGTATGATACTGACAAAGATGGCCGCGCCGGTGCTGTTGGCCAGGATCATCGGCAGGGCGATAATCTGTACTAAAGCGTAAGCCTCGCCAAAAGGTTTGGACAGGAGCAGGATGATCAGCATCTGGACGATCTCGGCGACAAAGGTGGTGAGAAAGGCCACCATAGGACTGAGGAGCCGGTGTTGCTGGTAACGACGGATCAGATAGATATGGACGAAGCCGCCGATCAACCCTTCCACCGTGGTGGAAAGCGCGCAGGAATACGCGGTGAAACCACCAAGAAAATAGCGATGGATGCCTGCTGTCAAACCAACCGAGCCGCCGAGCAATGGTCCGCCGATAACGCCTGCCAGAACCGCTCCGATGGCCCGGGTATTGGCGATGGCGTCTTTTATCGGCAGCCCGAAATAGGTGCCGAGGATAGAAAAGACGGAAAAGACTATATAGAGAACAATCAGCTGGCGGCGGTGTAGAGTGTGGATGTGAAAGGAGCTGAAAAAGGGAGATTTAGTAAAGAGATAGGCGATGACGAGGAAGACCGACATCTGCTGCAGCAAGGCAAAGATGTTGTGAAATGAAAAAGTCAGCAGATCCATGTTACGCCCCGGTTTCTCAATTGCTTCTTTACGTATCTCCCTTTTTCACTACCTACCATAATCCGGGTTGAATGAAAACCGGAGAATATGCCGACATCTACAGACCATAGAGGTGAGGAAGAATCACAATGGAAGCCAACACTACCATCTGAATAAGAATAAAGGGCACCACTCCCCGATAGATGTCCACGGTCCGAACTTCCGGTGGGCAGACACCTTTTAAATAGAACAGGGAAAAGCCAAAAGGCGGTGTCAGAAAGGAGGTCTGCAGGTTCATGGCAATCAGGATCGCAAACCACATCGGCTCGATGCCGATGGTCCGCGAGATCGGCAGCAGGATCGGCACGACGATATAGGAAATTTCAATAAAATCGATAAAAAATCCGAGCAGCATAATCGTCGCCATGGAGAGGATGAGAAAGCCCCATTTCTCGCCCGGGAGTCCGGTCATAAATCCCTCGACAATAAGATCGGCGCCGGTGTAGACAAAGACCATGGAAAAGGCGGTGGCACCAATCAGGATAGCGAACACCATGGCGGTTATCTTCACAGTCTGCAACGAGGAGTCGAGGACGATGTCCCAGCTGAGTTTACGGTAGAGGGCGGCAAGAATCATCGAACCCAGCGCCCCGACCGCTGCCGATTCGGTTGGCGTGGCAACCCCGATGAAAATTGAACCAAGCACCAGGATGATCAAGGTGAGCGGGGGCAGGATCGCTTTTAAGGCCCTTAGAACCGATCCCTTTTTTTCCTCCTGCGGTACGATAATCTCCGGAGCGGCTTTCCTGTCAACCAGAGCGATTATGACGATATAGGCGATATAACAGCCAACCAGGACCAGGCCGGGAGCCAGTGCGGCCTTAAAGAGATCACCTACCGGAAGTTGGAACACATCGCCAAGGATGATGAGGACGATCGATGGTGGTATGATCTGCCCCAGGGTACCCGCGGCGCAGATGGTACCCGTCGCCAGTCTTTTGGAGTAGCCGTATTTGAGCATGACCGGCAGGGCAATCACTCCCATTGCCACCACCGAGGCCCCGACAACGCCGGTCGAAGCCGCCAGCAAAGTCCCGACCAGGACTGTACTGATGGCCAGGCCGCCACGGATCTTGCCGAACAGGATGCCCATCGATTCGAGCAACCGTTCTGCCAACTCCGATTTCTGCAGGATGATACCCATAAGGATGAAGAGCGGCACGGCCATCAGGATGGTGTTGGTCATGATCGAATAGATCCGAAACGGCATCATCGAGAACATGCTGAAAAACTCTTCGGCAACCATGACCAGAGTAGGGTGGGGCAACAGCTCAATAAAAGCGGCTATCGCACCGAAAAAAAGGGCCACCGCCCCGAAAGTAAAGGCCACCGGATACCCGACGCTGAGAAGCACCAGGGCCGCGAAAAACATTATTATCCCTGTCATTGTCTGCTCCTTAGCTGGTGTACGTTCTTGAGAATATAGCCTGTTGCGCTGATCAGCAGAAACCCGAAGGCAACAGGGATCATGCTCTTTATAAGCCAACGGTAGGGGAGGCCGCCGGGATCTTCAGAAATCTCATGGGTGAAATAGGCGTCGCCGACAAAGGCAAAGGAACCGAACAGGATGAGGAGGCTGAGCGGCATGAGAAAGACAAGCGTACCAACGATGTTGATGAGCGATTTGGTCCTAAGGCTCATCCGGTCATAGAGGAAATCGACCCGGACATGTGCTTCGTCCTGCAGGGCTACCCCGACCCCATAGAGGATGACAATGGCAAAGAGATGCCACTCCATCTCCTGCATACCGACAGAACTGGCATGAAAGAGATAACGCATCATGACGTCAAAAGCCACATTGAGGACCATGAGGAGCAGCACGACGGCCAGGAGTTTTCCAACCCCGTTGACCAGATGGGTGATGATTTTTTCAAGTTTTTCTAACATGGTGATCAAGAGTTGAAGAGATTTGAGACCGTACCGTCCTGGCCGGATGACCTGACGGTACGGGGAAACCGGCGGCTGCAGTCAGCCGACAGAGTTACTCGGCCAGTTCCTCGGAGGTTTTGATGTAGTTGTATTCGGAAATAGCGGTCCAGGCCCGGGCCTTTTGGGTATAGGCCCGCTGGGAGTCGAGTACTTCCTTGAAAGAGGCATCTTGTGCAGCATATTCATCGAGAATTTCGTCGGAGGCCTTCTTCATGGCCTGCAAGACCTCCTTCGGGAAGGTTTTTACCTGGATGTTTGGATATTCGGTCTTCATCTGTTGCCAGGCATCGATGCTGCCGGCGTAATTGTCGATGAACATGTCGGCGGCGACCGCCTTCATAGCGGTGACGAGCATTGCCTGATATTCCCCGGGCAGTTTTTCGTAGGCTTTCTTATTGATAAGGAACTGCAGTTCGGTGGCGGGTTCATGCCAGCCGGTATAGTAGAAAGGGGCGATCTTATGAAAGCCCATCTTGATATCCATGGCTGGTCCGACCCATTCCAGCGCATCGATGGTGCCGCGATCAAGAGAGGTGTAAAGTTCTCCCGGTGCAATATTGGTGACATTGACACCGAGTTTGGCAAATACCTCGCCGGCGAGTCCGGGAATACGCATTTTCAGGCCCTTCAGGTCATCGAGGGAATTGATCTCTTTCTGGAACCAGCCGCCCATCTGGACGCCGGTATTACCGCCGGGAAAACTGAGGACGTTAAATTTGTCGTAGGTTTTCTGCATCAGTTCCATCCCGCCGCCCTTGTAGAACCAGGCATATTGCTCATCGGCGTTCATACCGAACGGAACGGTACAGAAAAACACAGTGGAGATGTCCTTGCCTTTCCAGTAATAGGAAGCAGTGTGGCCCATCTGGTACTGGCCGCCCTTGGTCATGTCAAGAATGCCGAAGGCAGCCTTATGCTTTTCCGCTCCTTCAACCCGGATGGTAAAATTGCCGCCGCTCATTTCCTCAACCTTTTTGGCAAGTTCAATAGGGGCGGTGGCAAAGGGGGTGAGAGTCGATGACCAGGTCATGGCCAGTTTCCAGCGGACTTTTTCGGCTGCCAGAGCCGGTGATGCGAGCAGGGCGAGGGCGAGAGTCGCAGCTGCAAGACGGGAAATAAGTTTCATTGCTTCCTCCTGTTGTTGAATTGATGGGATCCTCCCTTTTGAGGACGATGCCATTTTAAGCAACAGGGGAAAGCGATAAAACAACAAGGTCTGCAAGCGGCAATATAAAGAATTTACCGGTTGAATAGCGAGGTATGCGGCCGGAGGAAAGGTATCCGGTTTCCGGGCGAAGATAAAAAAGCAGCCAGGTCCCCGTTAAAAGCGGCTACCTATGGCAGTTTCAGGAAGGAAGATAAGAGATGAAATTTTCAGCCACGTCGTAAGGATTCAGGTGCCCGCTGGTTTGCCCAATCAACGGGCACCTCTGCAATTACTGCTCATTTTCGCTCATTTTCGCAAGAATGAATACGGCCTCCTGTAAACCTATCCGACCGTCATCGTTGACGTCGCCGGCGAGGCGCAGCGGCCCATTGTACGAATTGCTCTGCACCTGCAGGACGACGATGACATCGGCCAGGCCGATTGTTCCATCACCGTCCACATCTCCTCGAAAAAGGCTCTGCTCCAGGGTTGCAACCAGATCACTTTGCAGGCGGTAGTAATCCGTGATGTTCATCCCGGAATATTCATCGCCGCCGTAGCTGTCATAACCGATACCGGCATGATTGCCGTACCTGTTGCTGAGCGCCCGGCTCACCAGGTTGCGGTTCCAGCCGTTTTGTTGGGCCAGCAGATTCAGCAATTCACAGAGTTGCTGACCGTAGCGCATCCCCTTCATGCGGATGGTGGCAATTCTTCCATCGAAGGCGCCATGTCCGGGAACATCTGCCCCTGACAACAGAAGCGAAAGCGTTGCATCCCCTCCTCCGTCCGATCCGGTGGCCGTGGTCCAGTTGTTTTGAAAGCTGTCCCAGTACGGCAGGCCGCCATCGAATCCATGCGACCAATGACTGAGAATTTCAGCACTGTGCGCGGTGAGGGTATCCGTTCGCCCCGGCCCGGTTCCGTACCACCATCGTTGTTCTGCCTGTTGCTCGGTGTAGTGTCTGTAACGGTCATGGCGATAGTCCCAGTATTTACCGTCTCCCTGTACCCGAAGATTGGCAATCCCCTTCAGTTGTCCCCAGTTTTGCTGCCATCGGGTGCTGGTGTCGATCCGCCATTGGAAGTGGGCTTCGGGGGCAGCGGCGGACTCCCACCCCTGTCTGCACAGTCGCATGAACCAGGCATCCGCCCGGAAGTCGTCGGCGACATACTGTTCTTCCAGGGTCCATAGTGAGTTGGTACCGGTGTAGCTGCGTTTGTTGTTAAGATAGAACTGAAAAGCGGTTGTCCAATTATGGTCCCGGGCATACTGGGCAAATTCCCGCCAGACATTGCGCGTTCCTTCGGAAAAACCCGGCGCAAATGCCGTCTGCACATCAGGGGCTTCAAGCCAGAAGGTCTGTACGCCGCCACCGTCCACGAGGCTATTCCAGTAGGCGTGTCCCATTCCGCCGGCGGCAGTTGCATCATACCCGTAGGTGGGGTCGGCGATACTAATTGGCCAGCCTTCAAAGCCGGTGGTGTAGAAATCGGCGATACCGGTATTCTCGCCGGGACCATGATAGGGATATGCCGGGTTATCCGGCGAAAATGCCGTACCGTCGAAAAACGGCCCGTATTTCCCGGCAAATTCGGTCCAGTCGCTGATATGTCGCCCCGCTCCGGAACCGGCCAGCTGAGGCGCCCGGTCGGTGGACCAGTTTTCCGACCAGCCATAGGGCAGAGTATTGGGTACCATTCTATGTTTATGGCTCAATTGAAAGACCTGATAGCGGGATGCCTCGCTGCTCCACTTATTGCCGTAGCCGTTGAGATCGAGAGAGAATGTAGGGGAATCCGGGATGACCGGAACGCTGACCACAACCTGCAGGTTCACGGTGATCGGGGCGGTGAGCTGATCACCATCCAGTACCAGCGGGGTAGTATAGGTACCCGGGACTGCATTTCGGGGTACATAGAGATCGGCCCAGACACTCTGGTATCTTCCCGATGGATTACTGACGCTTGGAATATCGAAGGTTGAAGCAAATGGTGGTGACAGCGGTATTGCCGGATCAGGATAGGGTGTGCTGCCTCCTGTGTAATGGAGCTTGAAAAATTCCAGGTTGTCAGCGGCCTCGATCATCGCTCCGGAAGGCCCGAGAAGATCCGCCGCCTGCAGGGAGAGCCCGGTGAGCGCCGGCAACAGGCGTTCGATGATCACCTGGAAGCCGACCACCTGATTGCGAACCGCCCGCAACGTTATGGTGTTTGTTGCTGCATCCCAGATAACATTGGCTTTTTTATAATCGTCATGACCTGCTTCAGAATAGCCGTCGACGATTCGGCTGCCGGTAAGCGGGCTCACCTTGGCAAGTTCGCTGCAAGCCCAGTAGTGGAGAACACCATCCTGCCCGGCGATCTCCCTGCCGGTCGGGTCCGGGGTGGGGAGGGCGCCACTGGCAAGAATCGGCGGAGGAATTTCGGCAGGGAGGGTGAGACTGGTCATAACCGGACTACTGGTGTTGCCGAAATTATCATAGGCGCTTACCCAGAAGTAATAGGTAGTACCGGGGACCAGGTCTTCGATAAGCAGACGATCGATACTGCCGGGAACTCCCGGCCGGGGAATTCGCCAGCGCTCGACCCTGGTGGCGCCGGAAAAATTATTTTCGGTGGCGTAGCGGACATCATATCCGAAGGCCTTCACAGTTTCCGTATCGGTCGGGGCAGTAAACGAGAGAATCGCCTCCCCGTTCCATTCCCCCGGGTCAACCGAAAAACCGGTAATATCTCCGGGCGGGGTGGCGTCGCCGGATGCAGTTGTTTTCAACAGCAGGCGTGGCTGGACTGCACTGTTCTGTTCGGATGAATAGATGCTCGGATTGCCGTTTTCCAAACCGAACCGGGGATCGGTCACAACCAGGCCGGGGTTGTCGAGAATCATCGCATAGACAATCGCCGGATCAAGCTTCATGGCGACCCATTGATAGCCATTGGCAGAATATTGTCTGAACGTATCGCTATGCTTGTAACCAAAGGTAACAAGCGTCCCGAAATTACCATAAGATGCGCTACTGAAATCGCTCCCCATGTAGGTCCATTCGCCGTCCGGATAGCTTCGCCAACGCCAGCAGGAATCGCCGTTCCCGGCAGTGCTGCCGTTCTTCGTGCCCTCGTGCCAGTCGCTATTGATGGTGGAGACGACAAGGGCATGAACTATCGAACTTCCGTAAAGGCAAAGATGCAGTTCCGCCTGATCAATCTTCTTGCCGGCGAATGACGAAAGGTCCCATTGCAGAGCCGATGGATCATCATATCCCTTAATGCGGATTGTCGATCGGGCACCATTATTCAGCAGCCACTCCGTCTGGCTGCCCGGACCGCTGTAAAAGGCAAACTGGTTGTCTTCAGTATTGAGTACGACATCGACATCCGCATCACCGGGATCGAGCCAGGCGTAAGTGGTCTGGCAGTTGAGTAGCATTATTAACAGGAAGAATATCGACTTCACGCGCACCTCTTTTCCGGGTATATCGGATCCCGGTATTTGCATTTCTGGTTCATCCCTTGTGCGGTGGAGCCCGCAGTCAATGGCACTTCCTGCAGAGGGCCTAAAGGAGCAACACCCTAAGGATCATGCACAGCCCATTGCCGGAACCAAACGGAAATATAGGGCATTCCCATTAGGATCGAGCCCTATGTATGACGCCAATAAAACAATATATCCTATTGATGGATGAATTTTCAACACCAGCAGGGGCGGATGCACTCAAAAAAACTACCGATTCTTCCTGGCAATCAATATGCTTTCTTTTTTCGGTGGTGGTGGGCAAGTGCTTGGAAACAGGCTGCATTTACTACCTCGACATCGCCCAATTTAATGAGGTGATGTCAGACTCTTGTGAGAAACCTATACTACAAAGTTTTACAGGACATAGAAGAAGTTGTTCGGCAGTGGGATGAGCAATCGTTGCAGGTGAAATGGGTCGACGTGACGTAGAGGGAGAACAAAATGAAATGAAAGAGATATACTGTGATGGTGACTGTATCCACCCGATATAAAATTCCAATGGGGCATTACTAGGTGCTTTTTATGGTCCATGACAAGCTGCATCATAAAACGAAGATTATAGCCTTCATATCCTTTCTCTTTATCGGACTGATGGCATGTGGTTTGAACAAGGGGGCGAGCAATATGACCGAGATCAAGCCTGACTACAGGATTTTCTCAAGTCCGGCGCTGTGGTACCCGGCTCCGGATAGTATGCCTGCCGTCGCTGTCGTCACAGGGGAGGAGGATTCAGAGGGACAAAAAATTAACGCCATCAATGCCTACTATTCAGATGGGCGCCCGGTGCCGGGATTTCCAGCCCTGCGGCAATTCGAACAGGCGGTGCAAGGTATCGCACCGGCGAACCAATTGAGTTCCATGAGAAGAACCGCCCAGGGACCGGCTGAACTGATGGCAGTCGATTTTGATGGGCATATTGTCTGTTTCAGGTCGAATGGCTCGCCTTCCTTTGTCTCCAATGCCGGAAACCCGGTGCATAGTGTGTTGGTCTGGCCCCCCGAGGTCTTCAATTTAGCCGGCAGCGGTAACCCGGCAATTCTATTGCTGTCCCTTGATATGTACCCATATGGCGGCTCAAAAAGTGCGGTTGATATTGTGGACGGCTCAGGCAACTCGTTGCCCGGCTATCCAATATTGCCGAAAAGTTCGCTTGCAAAGCATTCACCTCTGTTGGACCCTCAATCGGGACGTTTATTTGTTCTTCTTGCAAATGGCAGGGTGGACGGCTTCGAGTTGCTTGGCGGCAAGAAGCTCCCCGGTTTTCCGACAGCCTATCTGGAGTCGGAGGTACCGGAAGGTGGCTATCGTGCAGCACTTGTTTCCGAATGGAACTCAATAATATTAAGCGAAGGAACCGATCGGTTGTGGAAGATCGATACACAATCAGGCAACTCGACTGCATATGTAATTCCCAATGCAAAACGTTTCGTTGGCCTTGGCAGCGTCGGGAAAAATCTCTATGCCATGGATGACGGCACGGGGCAATTGCTGCGTATCGATGACAAAGGGGCAGTTGCAGCCTCTTTTGATCTTAAGCTCAATTTGCCGACTGTGACCTATCATCTTCAGGCGGTGGCGACACGGGACCCCGGCAAAAATATGATTGTCATTGTTACCTGTCCGGGCGTTGATTACGATGCCATGGTCAATACGCTTTTTGAACAGCATGCCACCCCGGAAATGAGGGCGATGGTCAACAAGTTTGCCGAAGATGATTTGAGGAAGGATTTCGGCGTGGCATCACGGGCTGAACTGCAGCCCCAGCAAAGGAAGATTTTCGACGACGGTGTTATCTCTATGAAGTCCAGCTATTTGGAAGACGCCATTGGGACCAAGAAGACTGCCAGATTGCTAAGAGGTCAGGAAGACAGTGAAATCCTCGTCATTTTGGATGATGGTGGGCAAATGAAACCGGTACTCAAGTATACAGCAAAAGGATATGAACCTCTTACGGACCCTGGATTAACCTCGGTACTTCACCCAACACTTCTCCAGTCCCAAAATGATAATGAAATTATCCTTGCTGTTGCTCTTAACGGTGTCAATACAATTAACGAAGCTGAGCCGAGATCCAAGTCGATTATCCAAATCCATCGAATAAGATATTAGGAAAAAAAGATAATATTATGCCGGGTCTTGCCAGCCATACCTATGTACTCTTCAAGGCTCTTTTGGAGTATGAGAGCAGTTCGCCGCTTTTTGAGATGATCCAAAAGAGCCATGCTCAAAGCTGTCAATTAAAACATCAATATCCTATTGATGGCTGAATTTTCAACACCAGCAGGGGCGGATCAATAGGCCTGCCATTGGATTGGGTGGCGATGGTACGGCATTTGATCTCCTCTTGCTTGCAGGGACCAATCGGCGTCCCATACCTCCCACTCATACCTCCACTGCGACTGTTATTTATAGGTAGGCGGATGGCATTCAAGAAAGATGCATTTGTTTAATCAAGTATTGAATTAGTCAGACAATTTATTTCTCTATAGACTCCATATATATGTAAGAAATTTATTGACATAATGTCATCATACTGCTACAGGTAGGCTGTCAAGTGAGGGTTTGGTTAGGCGATGCATCGATGCTCGCCATGGATAATGGAAGTAGATGGAGATTACTCATGCTCATTATACGTGATGTTCAGATGGAGGCCTTTGCTCAGGCTGGACGTCAGCGGTTAATCAAGCGCATGATCGACCGTGTGCAAAGGATTTGGCCGGAAGAATGCCAGCGTTTTGGGGACAAGGCGACACGCAATATGGTTGACTCGGCAGTGACACGGGCGTTTCATTATGAACTGACAACGGAATATGATGTGGTACGCTTTGTCGACTTGGTTTTCGCATTCGAGAGCACTGAATTTGATAGTTCGGATTGGGCCTCAGAGATACTCAAGCAATCTACCAACCCACGGCGAAGGATGAACATGTTGTGGGAAAAGGCCAGTGAACAACTGAAAGATGCTTAAGAGAACCAGAATGGACGGAGAAACCAAAGGCAGTCCAGAAAAATCAAAAGCCGGGAAGCTGGAAGCAGCTAACCGTGAGCTACAGAACAGCCCGGCGGCAGATAGTCCCGCCGATGGCAGGTATCTTTTGTGTCCCTCGGAAGAACCTTTTTTCAGGCTCATTCATCTCGCAATTGACTTCGTTCTGGAGCAATACTTCATTGCCGGCCGAAAGCTTGGGCTTCATCTTGCGGTTGTACCTAACGATAATTTCAAGGAGGCCGACAGCTTCCACAAACTGCAAGAAAACGCTTTTAAGAAGAGCGAAAACGAAAAGCAGCCACCGGAAGCACAATCACCCATGCAAAAGTACTATTCCGGGGACGGAGACGACGGCCCATTTGCCTATAGAGCGGAACTGACGACCTCGTATGCCTTGAAAAAAGAGAGAGGTGTGGAAGGATACCGGAAAGGAAATTCCGACACCTATTTCAATAATTATCTGGGCCAGTCCCTTGCTGTGCATGTTACCAGGACCAAAACTTTCAAAAACGAGAATAGCGGTAACTTTCACTGTGCTGACATGCGTCGGGTAGATTCGCCCGCGGCAACCGAGAAGATGGCCATGAAGATTTTCGTTTATGTCAAGGCGAATATAAATGATAAACGGGGCATATACGAAGTGGTAAACGGACAGTTTTCCGACAAGGCGATAGATGATGGGGAATATTATAAACGCAAAGTGATTGCAGACGATCAATATCAAGACAAAGAGTGTCAGTCGATGCCTCTCATACCCGGAGTCTGCCAGGTGCATGCCTTCATCGAGGAGAGCGGGGATTCGTTTGTTTTGAAAGAGGTATATTGTGATGGTGACTGTATCCACCCGATATAAAATTCCAATGGGGCATTGCTAGGTGCTTTTTATGGTCCATAACAAGCTGCATCATATAACGAAGATTATAGCCTTCATATCCTTTCTGTTTATTGGACTGATGGCATGTGGTCTGAACCAGAGGACGAGCAATATGTCAGAGATCAAGCTTGACTACAGGATATTCTCAAGTCCGGCGCTTTGGTATCCTGCGCCGGATCAAACCCCGGCCATCGCTGTCGTTACAAGTGAGGAGGACGCCAGCGGGCAAAATATTGATGCCATCAATGCCTACTATCCGGATGGCCGCAGGGTGCAGGGATTCCCAGTCCTGCGTCAATTCGAGCTGTCAATGGAAGGTGTTGCACCGGCGAACCAGCTGAGTTCTGCGAAAAGCATTGTCCAGGGACCGGCTGAATTGATGGCGATTGATTTTCAGGGGCGTATTGTCCGTTTCAAATCGAATGGAACGCCCTCCCTTGTCTCCAGTGTCGGTAACCCGGTGCATAGCGTGCTGGCCTGGCCACCCGAGGTTTTCAATTTAGCCGACAGCGGCGGTCAGGCAATTCTCCTGCTGTCCCTTGATATGCGCCCCTATGGCGGCTCGCGTAATGCAGTCGATATTGTGGACGGCTCAGGCAGCTCGTTGCCCGGCTATCCAATTCTGCTTGAAAGCTCGCCGGCACAGCATTCACCTCTGTTGGAGCTCGGATCAGGACACCTTTTTGTTCTTCTTGCTTCCGGCAGGGTGGAGGCTTTCGAATTGCATGGCGGCCGGAGGCTCCCCGGTTTTCCGACAGCTTTTCTGGAGTCGGAGGTACCGGAAGGCGGCTATCGTGCTACTCTTAATTCTGAATGGAATTCAATAATAATAAGCGATGGAACCGATCGGTTGCGGAAAATCGATATAAAATCGGGTGGCTCGACTTCATATGTAATTCCCAACGCCAAACGTATCGTCGGTCTTGGTAGCGTCGGCAAAAATCTTTATGTCATGGACAGCAGCACGGGACTATTGATGCGTATCGATGAGAAAGGGGCGGTGACAGGTTCTCTTGATCTTAAACTCAGTCTGCCGACTGTAACATATCATCTGCAGGCTATACCAACCAGGGATCCTGGCAAAAATATGATTGTCATTGTTACGTGCCCGGGAGTCGATTCCGATGCCAAGGTCAATTCGCTTTTTGAGCAGTATGCCACCCCGGCAATCAGGGAGAAAATCAATAAGTTTGCCGAAGATCGAGCACTCAGGGAATTCGGAGTGGCATCACGGACTGCATTGCTGCCCCAGCAGCGGAAGATTATCGATGAAAATATCATTTCTATGAAGTCGAGCTATTTGGAAAATACCCTTGGGTCCTTCAAGACTGCTGATCTAATTGACAGTGAGGCAGAAAGCGATATCCTCGTCATAATGGACGAGGGCAGGCGAATGAGACCGGTATTCAAGCATACAATCAAGGGATATGAGCCACTTACAGATGGCGGGTTAACCTCGGTAATTCACCCGACACTTCACCTATCCCAAAGTGAAAATGAGCTCCTCCTTGCTGTTGTTCTCAACGGTGTCAATACAATTGACGAAGTAGGACCGAAATACAAGTCTATTATCCAATTCCATCAGATAAGATATTAGGGAAAAAAGAGATCATATTATGCCGGGTCTTACCAGCCATACCTATGTACTCTTCAAATCTCTCCTTGAGTACGAGAGTAGTTCGCCGCTTTTTGAAATGATCAGGAAAAGCAATGATCAAATCCGCCAGTATGCCACCAAAAACGAACCTCATAAATACACTTCCGATGAAAAATGCCAGCTGGCTAGCTTTGCCTACATCGGCTGCTGCGGTCCTGATCTTTTTTACCTGGAACAGGGGACTCTGGGAAAATTCATTGCAGATCTGATGCACTATAATAAAACAGGTCTGTACATGATTTGGTGCCTTCGAGAATGCAAAAAACTGGCAGATCAAATGGTAACAGACATTGGTGTAGATCAGCTACGACAATTTACTTATTGCCTTGGCCATATCAGCCATATTGCCGCCGATATAACCGTTCATCCTTTTGTAAACACCATCGTTCAGGCCTATCCGGATAACCCATCCGACTTTTTCAAGAATGCCAGGGGCTGGTATTCAGGAAAGCTTTGGAAATTTCATAATATCCTTGAGCAATACCAAGATGCCTATGTTCTCAATAAGCTGTTCTTTGGCGATGAAGGGTTTGGCTCTCGATGGGAAACTGCAAATATGGCTATTGCTGCGGCTAACCTTTTTTTGAAGAAGTCCGAAAAATGGTTTTTGCTAAATAATTGCAAGAAATTCTACAGGTTCAAACAAACATATTCGAAGGATTTGGAAAATGGCAAGTATAAGTTCTTCACTAACAAGAAGCGATATATTAATCCTGGCAACTATTATGAGACAACACTTCCCAACAGAAAAATGATGGAAGCGTGCCCTCAACTTGTTCAAGGGGGGAAGTTTGATAAAAACGGACAATTATCAAAACCCGGCCTCTTTGACGAACACCTGAGAAATGCCATCGACATGACGAAGACCTTCTGGAAAGAGGTGGATGCATATATGGCAGCACCCCAGGAAAATCTGAACGATCCCGAACTGAAACCCGACAAACAATATTTTCCAATGCTGCGCCGTCACTGGAACCTTGACACCGGGCTGGCGATTGGTGCTCGGCCGAAGACAGCGAAAAAGGATGTGCCGGATAAAGAGGATACCAGTCTACTTCGAGCAGGAGACATCCTTTTTCAAAGTGTCCATACCTCGACCAAGGGTGATATCAAATGAATATCGCCGGTCAGTAATTTTTTAAGTACAGAGGGACCCTCCTTCACCACCCCATCTCTGCCAATCCATCGGACAGGTTGGGCTACAAACACGATACGTAACTCCAACAATAAAATGCACGGGTGCGACCTGAAAGTCGCCTCTTATATTGCTGACCTTTGAGTCCGCCTGCTACCCGAAAAACTCAAGGCTGATGGTCCCGTCCTCTTCGTTGGGGGTCATCCGGTAGGTTCCCGAGCAGGAGATGACAAGGCTGTGGGTTTTTCCTACGGTAGAGAACAATTCGGCAATCCCGTCACGTTTATCGACTTCCGAATCGACGTTGAAGAACAGGCTGACCTCTTCGCCGCGTTCTTCCATGCGCAGAAGAAAGGCGTTGTGCTCGATGAAGACCAGATCTTCGTAGCAATGGGTTACCTGAAAACCAAGACTTTCAATCAACGTTTTCAGCAGGCCAAGGGGTCTGTAGGGAACCGGTAGTTTGGATGTCACTCTGTCCTCCTCAATCACGGTGCGCGGGACGGGTAAAGCTGCTATTCGGCTTTGCTGATGGTGCGGATGGAAGCAATTTTCTCCCAGCCGTAATAGGTGTTTGTCGCCTCCTTGTCCACCTGTTCCGTGATGCGTATAAAGCCTTCGCCGATAAACAGTGCGGCATTTTCGTATATTTTGCCCTCGTTGATCTGCAGTTTCAGATCCTTTCTGGTTTTGCGCGACAGGGTCCCATGTACGGGCATGGAGGCATATTCGAAAATCTTTTCCAGGGTCTCTATCTTCATCTATCTTTCCTTGTTTGATTATTGAGTTACGGGGGTAGTTTGTCCATATAGATGGGGGTGGAGTACGTTTCGCACGTCCTCCCCGATGGCCAGCATTTTCACGACGTCAGCCTCGGTCGGGATCTGGATGGTAAAGTTATCTAGCGAGCATATCTCCTGAAACGTATCCAGATACATCAGCTTCTCCGACAAATCGGGGATCTCGCCAAGATGCAGCTGCAGCGCCCCGAGGAGATCGGCCATGGTGTGATTCTCGGCAAGATCGCCGTTTTTCATCAGAAAGGCCATGATCAGCTTTTCGATGGCCATGCAGGTCACGTTGTAAAGAGTATCCGTTGAGAAGGCCTTCTTCTTTTTCCTGTGTGCCTGCCTGGCGGTATGCAGAAATTGCTCGCCATCCCGTCGATAATCGCGCCAGTTGTCTATCTGTACGATATTCATTGCCTTTTCTTACCCTCGTTTAGATATTTACGCAGACAGATAAGCTGCGTCTGTTGCCAGTCTCGACGCAGGTAATAGTCAAGTGCCGGACTGTTGTTTTTATCGGCCAGTAACTGCATGCGGCCGGCCCCCCGGCTGGCCCCCCATTCTCCGAGTGCCTGGAGCAGGGCCGTGCCGATGCCTTTGTTTTGTTCGGACGGGTGGACCACCACATCTTCGACGAGAAGTGCCGGTCCACCCTCGGCGGTGGAGATCAAAAGCTGGGCCGTCGCCATACCGATCACCTTTTTCTGGTATTCGGCCACCAGGACCAGTGCCGTCCGACAGTCAAGTAACAGTTCAAGGCCTCGGAGCTGTTTTTCAGGATCAAAAACAAAATCCTCTTCGATGGCAAAGAGCTGTCGCAGCAGACTGACCAGCTGATCGAGATCATTTCCGGTGGCGATTCGGATCATGGAGCACAGTCTCCGGCCTATCTGATCAGGTAATCGGCGGCGGGTTCACCGTCTTCGAGCCCGTCAAGGACCGCATCAATGGCTCCTTCACTGTCAACACCCTTGTACCATAGGTTATCCGGCTGGATAACCATGATCGGTCCCGCCTCGCATTGTTTCAGACAACCTGTGGCTACAATCTGCATATCCAGACCGCGATCGAGTATCTCTTCTTCGATATACTGCAGAAAACCGTCGGTCTGTTTGTGGCAAATCCCCTTGGGATCGCCTTTTGAACGAAAACTCTGACAAAGAAGTATCTGTCTCTCAGGTAGTGCCATTTTTTTCTCCTACATACTCTTGTTGTGAAAATGGTTAAAAACCAACTATGATGGCGTCGTAAAAACTCTTCACCTTCTGAGGTTTTACTTAATCATCGCTGATTCTTGAGGTTTTTACGAGTTTGTCAACTATGCTTTTTTCTTGCCTTTTTTGCCGCCGCCATAGAGGACGTCGACGGTTCCTTCAATATTTTCTTCCATGATAAGGACTCTCAGCCCGTCCTCGGCGAGAAGCCGGCGCGGTGTTTCGCCGGCGCTGGCCGCGAGAAGGACAAAACAGTCGTGCAGGATTGTTGCCACCTGCTGCCAGCGACTGGACCCCGAGCCGGGCTCCGGTGCGTCCCGCACTTCCAGAAGGCAGGCAAGGCCATCCTCGCGCGGGCCATAGATCAGAAATTTAATGGCCTGGCCCAGATGCAGGTCAACCTCGATGCCGTTGGAGCTGACTACGGCGACATTTGGCCTCTTCTCAGTCGGTTTCGGTAAGTTTGGTTGAACGGCAGTCGAGGTGCCGAGGATGGTACCGGCCTGGCCGAGCAGGACCGGTGCGACCACAGGCAGGTGAATCCCGGCCTTGGCCGTTGCAGCGGCAATAACCTTTGAACTCGGACTCTCCAGGCTCACCTCTGCTCCCGGCTCGGGCCGGTAGGGGATGAGAGAGATGGAGGCTGCCCCAAGCTCAAGCATTTCCGCACTGATCTTCGCCACATGGTCGATATTCAGTCCCGGGTACAAGGTCGTCAGAATCGAGACTCGTATATTATGGAAGGATAGCGCCGGAACACCATTGCGCTGTTCCGTGATGAGCAGCTTGACCGCATCGGAAATCTTCAGGGTCTTCAGGCCGGGCCTGATCCAGGCATAAATTTTTTCCAGAATATCCTTTTTGACCCCGTCGACCTGCATCTCGAGGTAGTCGACTCCGGCCCTGGCCAGATCTCCGGCTAGCCGGTCGCTGCCGATGCCCAGGGTCCTAATGCCGATTTTTACCTTTGGATAGCGTTTTCGTACCATCTGCACGGTGTTCAGGGTGATATCCGGGGTAGCGAGCGGGTCGCCCGGGCCGGTGATGGCCACCATGGATATCGTCCCGCCGCTCTCGGCCATCGCCGTATCGAGTATCTCCAGAGCCTCCGGGACCATAAGACCTCCGGAACGGGCTGGGGGAGGCGGGGAAAAGCGCGTGCGGGCGACAGCCTGAGGGGCTACGGGCAGATGGATCACCGTCTCTTTTTTGTCCGGTTTCCTAGAACAGCAGCAGTCTGTAGGTTCTGCCAAAGGTATCACACTCATATTTTCACCCAAAAACGTTGACAGAAAAGCAGCAGGCACAACCTGGCCTGCTGCTTCTAAGAGGACTAGAGAACCAGTTCAAACTTTGATTCCGGATCGTCACGATCCTTACGGTCGAGCAATACCCCGAGGATCTTTTCCAACAGCCGCAGACCACCTTTATACCCTACGGTCGGGAAATACTGGTGTCCCTGGCGATCGAGGATGGGAAAGCCCCAGCGAACAAACGGCAGATCCTCGTCTTTGGCGATGTACTTGCAATAGGTGTTGCCGATGAGCAGGTCGACCGGCTCATTCTTGATCCACTGATGTAATAGGAACATGTCCCCTTTGCTCTTTACATTGACCTCATGGCCCATATTCTTGGTGATTTCCTTGATCCGGCTCTCAAACTTTTTCCCCGGGGTGCCGGTGACGATGTGAATCGGGCACATATCGATGGAGACCAGGAATTCGGTCATGGCGATCAGCTGATCCGGGTCACCTACCAGGGCTACCTTTTTGCCGTAGAAGTATTGGTGCATGTCGGAAATCATATCCACCAGCTGACCCCTTTCCATGGCGATTTCGTCGGAAACCGTGGTGCCGGCAACGATCCTCAGGGCATCGACAAAACGGTCGGTGGCCTGCAGTCCGAAAGGCATGTCGAGAATCGAGCAGGGTACCTTGCACTGGGTGTCGAGAAGTCTTGCGGCGTCGGCCGAACACCATTCGCCCAGGGCAAGGGTACCGACACTGCTGCCGCTGCCCTTGATTTCGTCGATGGAGGCCCCGCCGTCCGGAAACATCTTGTACTCACCGGTTAACGGACCGTTCAAGACCCCGGAGGTGTCCGGGAACATATTGATGTTTACCCCGATCAGAGCGGCGAGCCGTTTGATCTCCTCCATATCCGACGGTTCGACCCAGCCGGGAATGATATTGATCTTGCCGTTCTTTTTCGACGATGGTTCGGCAAGGGCGGCCATGGCTTTGACCATGTTGGAAAAACCGGTCACATGGGAGCCGACATAGCTCGGGGTCGGTGCACCGAGTACGGTCTTGCCCGCCGGCACCTTGTTCTCTTTACGCGCCTTATCGAAAATCTGCGGCAGGTCGTCGCCGATGGTCTCCGACAGACAGGTGGTATGCACGGCAATGACCTCCGGCTCGTAGACCGTGAAAATGTTGTCGATTGCCTGCAGCAGGTTGGCCTGGCCGCCGAACACCGAGGCACCCTCGGTAAAGGAACTGGTCGCGGCGGAGATCGGTTCTTTATAATGCCTGGTCAGTGTGCTGCGGTGATAGGCACAACAACCCTGGGAACCGTGACTGTGGGGCAGACATCCTTTAATTCCCAGGGCGGCATACATGGCGCCGATCGGCTGACATGTCTTGGCCGGGTTTATCATCAGAGCTTTGCGCTCTGTTATCTCTGTTGGTGTATGTCTCAGTAACATTGTCTTACCTTCCCGATGGTGGAGTTAAAACTCTTCATCTTATATTTTATTACGGCACCTGCAGGGGATCATTCCCAGACATAGGTTGCGGACAGTTCCGGATTCGTCTGCCAGGGTGCCTTCATATAGCTCCAGACCTTGCTGTTGACCAGTCGGTCGATCTCTTTGTAGAAGTTGACCGCTCCGAGAAAGCCGGCATAGGGACCACCGGAGTCGTAGCTGTGCAGCTGTTTCATCGGCACGCCGAGTTTCTGGATGGAAAACTTTTCTTTAATTCCGGCACAAAAGAGATCCGGCTTCATCAGTTCGACCAGTTTCTCAGCCTCGTACTGGTTGAGGTCGTCGACGATGATGGAATCTTTCTCCATATTCGGATTCAGTCCTTCATAGGCCTTGAACTCCAGGCCCTTTTTTTCAAGGGCGGCGATCTCTTCCGGGCTTTTTCTCGGTTTGAACAGCTCCGGGTCCGCCTCGACATGAATCTCTTCAATATTCCGGCTGTCGGCATCGACTTTGAGTGATGGAATTACTTCCCGCCCCTCGTAGTCGTCGCGATGGCCAAACTCATAGCCGGCGGACAGGGTCCTGATGCCCAGTTCGTTAAACAATTCCTGATAATGATGGGCACGGGAGCCACCGACAAAGAGCATGGCCGTTTTTCCCTTAGTCCGCGGGAAAATGGTATCCAGTGCAGCCTTGACCATCGGCATTTCTTCGGCGATGACCTCTTCCACCTTGTCGATCAGTGCCTGGTCGCCGAAGTACTGGGCGATTTTTCTGAGTGACTTGGCGGTTGCGTCGGCGCCGATAAAATTGACCTTGATCCACGGAATGCCGTACTTGGTCTCAAGCATGTCGGCCACATAGTTGATGGAACGATGGCACATGACACAGCTGAGGTCTGCCTGGTTGGCCGAGGCGAATTTATCGTAGGTGGCGTTGCCGGAAAAAGTCGAAATATTGGTGATGCCGCACTTATGGAGGATCCGGTCGATCTCGAAACCGTCGCCGCCGATATTGTATTCGCCAAGCAGGTTGATCTTGTATTTATCGGTTTTTTCCGTCTCACTCTTGCCGACGACGTGGGTGAACACCTGGTTGTTGGCAATATGATGCCCGGCCGACTGGGAAACACCCTTGTAACCCTCGCAACTGAAGGCAAAGACATTGCAGTCGCCGAATTTCTCTTTCATCTTCTTGGCCACGGCATGGATATCATCGCCGATCAGGCCGACCGGACAGGTAGCAAAGACGGCAATGGCCTTCGGGTGAAAGATGTCATAGGCCTCCTGAATGGCCTTCTCCAGCTTTTTCTCGCCGCCGAAGATGATGTCCGAATCCTGCATGTCGGTGGACATGCAATATGAGATATAGTTCGAGTCCGTATCATTAATTGCATCGGTCTGGTTGCGCCGGGTCAGCCAGGCATAAAAACTGCAGCCGATAGGGCCATGCACCAGGTTGACGATATCGCTGGTTGGCCCCATGATAACACCCTTGCAACCGGCATAGGTGCAGCCGCGCATGGTGATGATACCGGGGATAGTCCTGACGTTGGCGACAATTTCCGGAGTGGTATTCTCCTGGGCCTCGTTAATCATTATCTGCTTGGCGCGTTTGCGGGCAACTTTCGGAGGATATTTCTCCAGCAGTTTTTCCTTGATGTTGTGGGGCTCCCACTGCACCAGCTTGTTTGTCTTCTTCATGATGTATCTCCTTGGAGCCTATGCTATTGATTTCGTACCTTTTTCACCGGTTCGAACGCGAATGCCATCCGCCACCGGCAGGACGAAGATCTTGCCGTCACCGGGCTTGCCGGTCTGGTTGGCGCTGATAATCGTCTCGACCACATCTTCAACCTCGTCGTCGTTGACGACCACCGTGACCATCCTTTTCGGATAGAGATTACCTTTATCGCCAAGCAGTGCTGCTGCTTCTTCATACCCCTGTTCGGCTCCTTGAATGACCTTACGGTTGATATAACCTACCCCCCGTCCCTGTGCTTCGTGGGCAAAAAAGGCGTTGACGCCTGCGGCAGTAAGCGCGGCCTTGGTTTTGTTCATCATGTTCATCCGGACTATGGCAATGACCTCTTTCATGCCGCCACCTCTGCCACATCGGCATCCTCTTTCACGCCCGAACTGATGGTGTAGACATCCTGGACATCGGCGACAAAAATCTTGCCGTCGCCAAAGGCCCCCTTCTTGCCGGAGCGCGCTGCCGCCGTGATAGTGTTGATGACGAAATCCTTGTCTGCAGCTTTCACGACACTCATCAGCATGGTCTTGGGAATCTCATCGTAGGTTACTTCGCCAATTTTGATCCCGCGCTGTTTGCCCCGGCCGGTCACCGAATATTTGGTTACCGCCGGAAAGCCGGCATCCATCAGCGCAGCAAGAACGTCATCAGCTTTCTCCGGTCGAACAATGGCTCTGATCATGATCATCATTTTCATATCTCCTGTTTCTAGTCTCAGTTCTTATGCTTCTTCCAGCAGGCCAAAATCGAGCAGCAGCTGTTCCAGTTCTTCAATCTCAAGGGGTTTGGGGACAACAAACATATTGTTTGCATCAATGGCTTTGGCCAGTCCGCGATATTCGTTAGCCTGCGCCGCTTCGGGATTCCATTCGATGACTGTCTTGCGGTTGATTTCCGCCCGCTGAACATCATTGTCGCGGGGGACAAAGTAGATCATCTGGGTGCCGAGCTTTTTGGCCAGCTCTTCGATCATCTCTTTCTCATTGTCGACGTTTCTCGAATTACAGATCAGACCCCCGAGCCGGACACTGCCGGACTGGGCATATTTCATGATACCTTTGCAGATATTGTTGGCGGCATACATGGCCATCATCTCGCCGGAGCAGACAATGTAGATCTCTTCGGCCTTGCCGTCTCTGATCGGCATGGCGAAGCCGCCGCAGACAACGTCGCCGAGAACGTCGTAGAAGGCATAATCCAGCTCTTCGCTCTCTTCGTAGGCACCAAGGGACTCGAGCATGTTGATGGAAGTGATGATACCCCGGCCGGCACAGCCGACTCCCGGTTCCGGGCCGCCTGACTCAACCGCCCAGGTTCCACCGTAGGCCGGCTTTCTGATATCATCGAGTTCCACATCTTCACCTTCTTCCCGCAGGGTGTCGAGGACCGATTTCTGGGCCAGACCGCCGAGCAGCAGACGAGTGGAGTCCGCTTTTGGGTCGCAGCCAACGACCATGACCTTTCTTCCCAATTCAGCCAGCCCGGCCACGGTATTTTGTGTGGTGGTAGATTTTCCTATGCCGCCTTTTCCATAAATTGCCACTTTCCTCATCACGATCTCCTTATGGGTTGTTGTGATTGATTGTGTTTTTGTCGCCCTCTTTACCGGCTCCAGGGAAGTATTCCCGGTGAGGTGCCGTCGAGCAGGGTTGTTGTTTACGTTGCAGTTCTCTGAGCAAAGGCTGTGCCAATCGATTGATATGAATTAATTATCAATGATGCCGGAAAGATAACATGTATTAAGGTGGGATTTTTCGCGAACCGTGACCCTCGACAGAAAAACTCGATTTGGTCAGAAAGTGACAAAAAGGTAATATAAAGTGTATTTCCGTGAAGGAAAAAAGCATTATGAAAATATCACACATAAATGTAATAAAGACTTATGTGAATAAACAAATGTGTTGTGAAAATGCCGGGCAGAATCGTACCTGCGGTGGGTTCTAGCGAAATTGTAAAATAATATCATGTAGATATTACAATGGAACGCTGCTTGCTAGAATGTCTATATTGAGAAGTCGGCGGCGACGCTCTCTTTTTTGTAAGGGGTGATGATCGCGTGGAGAGTAAACAACACAAGATGAGAGAGCATGTAGATGGGTGAAGAATTTTCATCCATAAGGAGTGGAATAATGCCAAATGTATATACTCAGACCCAAGGAATAGAACTTTTGGCCTTGTACAGGATTACCGAGCTGATCGGTACGGCGGTGGACCTGGACAATACCCTGTCCCGTATTCTCGGTGTGCTGAACGATACCATGAAAATGGAGCGGTCGACCCTGCTGTTTTTTGACAAAAAGAAGCAGAAGCTGACGATTAAGGCGTCCTGTGGCCTGTCCGAAGTCGAGGAAATGCGGGGCGTCTATCGTCCGGATGAGGGGGTCTGCGGGCAGATCTTTCAGACCCGGTCTCCCTTCGTGGTGCCGGATATCAATAGCGAGCCTCTGTTCCTGAATAGAACGGGAGCACGGTCGAAAGTCAGCAGGAGCAAAATCTCCTTTCTCGGTGTCCCGGTAATGGTCAAGGGGGCGCCGGAGGGGGTGCTTACCGTCGACAGACTGTTCGCCGATGACGTCTCTTTTGAAGAAGATATTCGATTCCTCACCGTTCTTGCCACCCTGATAGCCCAGTTTGTCACCTTGCACAGGGAGATTGAGAAGAAAGAGGCCAAGCTGATAAAGGAGAATGAGTCGTTAAAAGCCAAGCTGCACCATGTCCATCGGGGGCACTTCATCATCGGTCATTCCAAGCCGATGCAGGAGGTATTCAGTGTCATCGACAAAATTTCCAATAGCAATGTAACCGCCTTGCTTTTAGGGGAATCAGGGACCGGCAAAGAGCTGGTTGCCAAGGCAATCCATGACGGCGGCCGCCGCAAGGAGCGGCCCTTTATTAAAGTGAACTGTGCCGCCTTGCCGGAAACCCTGCTGGAAAGCGAGTTGTTCGGCCACGAGCGGGGAGCATTTACCAGTGCCCATGCCTCAAGACCCGGCAGGTTTGAGCTGGCGGATGAAGGGACTATCTTCCTTGATGAGATCGGCGAGATGCCGCTGTCGCTCCAGTCGAAGATGCTCCGGGTTCTCCAGGAAAAACAGTTTGAGAGAATCGGTGGCTCCAAGACCTTTACCGTCGACGTGCGCATTGTCGCGGCGACCAATGTCAGCCTGGAGGAGGCGGTGGCGAGGGGTGCCTTCCGTGCCGATCTCTATTACCGGCTCAACGTCGTGCCCATTGTCCTGCCGCCGCTGAGAGACAGAAAAGAAGATATCCCGCTGCTGTTCAGCCATTTTCTCGGCAAGAGCAATGAGCGCAACGGCAAAGAGATCAAAATCACTTCGGAACTCCTTGATTTCCTCATCAGCTATTCATGGCCGGGAAATGTCAGGGAGATGCAGAATCTGGTGGAGCGGATGGTGATCCTGGCTGAAGGAGACCGGCTCAGTCTCGCTGATCTGCCGCCTAATCTCTTTTCTGCGGATCGGATTAAACAGGATAAAGCAAGAGAGGTCGTCGGCAAAGCGGAGAGCCGCCCGCCGGCGTTCACCCGGAAGTCTCTCCAGGATATCGAACGGGCGGAGATAGAGGCTGCTCTTCGCCGCAATGGCTGGGTACAGGTGCGGGCCGCGCGGGACCTGGGCCTCACGGAGAGACAGATCGGCTATCGGATCAAAAAATACGGCCTGAACCGTTACGAGTCCTTCCGCTAGCCATGGGCAATTGTAGTTAAGGCGAAGAGAGGAGACGGAGAAGTTCCGTATCACTTAAGGGACGGCCGAGGTTTGTGGCCGTCTGCCGGACGGTTTCTATAGTTCGGTCGGTCAGTGCGTCGTTGCAGGTACCATTCAGTTGGCGTATGCGCTGGACAATTGCCCGGCGGCCGCTTTTAGACCCGAAAAGCAGTCTGCGCTCGGCCTGAACCATCTCCGGGTCAAAAGGTTCATAGGTCCGTGGTTGGTTTTGTAATCCCTGCAGGTGCAGGCCGGTTTCGCAGGTAAAGATATCTGCGCCGATTATCGGCTGATTCCCGGCAATATTTCTCCCGGTAATCCCTGCTACATAGTCTGCCAGGGGTTTGAGGAACTCCGCCTTCAAGGTTGGAACTCCTCTGGCCAGGCTGAGATAGCCGACAATCTCTTCCAGGCGGGCGCAGCCGGTCCTTTCCCCAAGCCCCAATACCACCGCATCGACTGAGGAGGCCCCCGCCTCCAGGGCGGCTATGGCATTGGCCGTTGCCATCCCGAAATCATTATGGGTGTGGACAGCGAGCAGGCAGTGGCTCACCACCTTGTCAAGCCGGGTGATAAGCCCGGCAAATTGTGCGGGGGAGGCAATACCCACGGTATCGGCGAAACGAATCCTTACTGCCCCGTGCTGTTCGGCGGCCCTGGCCATTACCGTTAAAAATTCCGGGTCGCTCCTGGTTGCATCCTCAAAACCGACGGACACGGCCATTCCCTTTTTCCGGGCAAAATCAATACTCGACTGCATGGTCTGCAGCGCCCAGTTGCGGTCTTTCTGCAGGCGGTCATGCAGATGAAGATCGGAAACCGGCACGGAAAGCGACAGAATATCAGGCTGCAGCCGTGCAGCGTGGCTGATGTCGTCCTCTTTACATCTGCTCCAAAGAGAGAGTTGCAGCGAGGGATGCCTGGTTCGGCAATAGTTGATCAGCGGGCCCGAGCAGGGATGGAGTTTTGAGGAAACCCCGAGTTCCGCCTCCCCTACCCCGATCTTGACCAGACCATCGAGAATCTTTTTCTTCTCGGCCAGGGTAAAGAGCAATCCGGGGGTCTGTTCACCTTCCCGCAGGGTAGTGTCTATTATGTGGTGTTTGGGTTTCATCTGCATTCCTCAGTTATATGCGTAAGGAATGCAAAATAAAGACCAGGACCCAGGAAAGAAGGCGAAAGCGAGTGATTGTCCGGTTGGAGCAGGCAGGCCGCCGGGCAGTATCAACGGTACCGGGAGTTGGGTGTTACAAAAATGTAGTATTGAGACAATTCAGTAGCCGGCCGTCATTATCCGCCTTTTTTTGCCGGACAATCTCCAATCAATAGCGAAGGAGTTTTGGTTTCGGCCAGTCGGTGTTTGCCCCCAATTCAACCAGTATGGCCAAAGCCCGTTCGATATTCATTCCGACGGAACCGAGGCCGTGTGAATCATCGCCCGGTACTACCGAGATTCCTAAGTGCAGGGCCATTTCCAGAATCACCCGGGAGATGTACGGTTCATCTGCGCCTTTGAGGAGTGAGCGAAGGTTAAAATCCATGATGAGATCCAGCTCTTTGATGAGCTGAAGGTTTCTTTTGATCCGTGCCATGATCTCCGGATGCAGCAGTGTGTTTTTGTAGTCCGGATCAAAGATGCGGATAAGATCGAAATGGCCGACAACGGATGGCTTGAGGAGCTTGATCATCTCGAACTGCTGGTCAAAATACCGGCAGTACATCGGAATCATGCCCCCAAGCGCCTCTACCGTTTTGTCATACTGCTCCTGGGAATAGTCAAAGCCCATATCGTCGACGAAATGGACAGAGCCGACAATATAGTCAGGCTGAAAGATGTCCATCAATTTCGGGATGAATTTTTCATAGCCGCTGTAGGTTTCAATTTCCATGGCGGCAAAAATTTCTATATCCGAGTGGTATTTCTGCTGGAGTCTGCGGCACTCTTTCATATAGCGGGCAAAGCGGTCCAGCAGAAATTCCGGGGTCAGGCCCGCGGCTCTCTGGTCGGGATAAAGCAGTTCCTCGCTGATGGCGGGGGAATGTTCGGTTATTCCCACCCAGGGAAATTGTTTTGCAATGTAGAGCTGGATGATTTCTTCCAGGGAATCGGTGGCGTGGTGGCAAAACTGCCCGCTGTGGCCGCCATGGACGGAGACAAGTGATATTGTTTTCTTCAAGGAGAGTACCTGGCTTGTTAAAAATTCATGGTTCTACTGGGGTCAATGCAGGGATTTTCCGGTACTGGACATGGCCAGGTTGCCGTCACGGACGCCTCTCAGCGCGGTAAGCCGGTCCGCCAGTTCCTGAACTTCTTTTGCCTTGCCGCGCACCACGATAACTTCGAGGCAGTTGTCATGGTCCATATGGACGTGGGTGGTTGAGACGATGTGGTGATGATAGTCGTGCTGTACAAGAGTCACCTTCTCCTGGAGCTTATGTTGGTGGTGATCGTAGACCAGGCTGATGACCCCCATAACCTGCTTATCGGATTGCCATTCCTCTTTGACGAAGGCCTTGCGGATCAGATCCCGTATGGCTTCCGAGCGATTGCTGTAGCTGCGGGTCTTGATGTGTTCGTCGAAGATGTCGAGCAGTTTTTCCTCAAGCGAAATGGAAAATCTCTTCAGCATAAAAATCACCTCCCTGGTGGATACATTTTGCTGTCCACCACTATAAAGGCTCGTCACGGGATGTGCAAGCCCATTACAGGCAGCCTTCCCCTTGGCTGAAAAAATTGTGGAATCACTTTTATAAACCTGGGTTATTTTTTAAATATATCGCTGCCGGTGAGGCGAAGAAGGCAGTACAGAGTAGTTAGGACAAGGCAGGCGATGGTGTACCAGGGAAACCAGCCGATGGCGCGCTGAAAGGCCAGGTCCTCTATTGCCGTCTGTGCCCAGGTCGGATGGGCTGCTTCACTTGTCGATCGCTGATAGCTGATCAGCAGGGCAAAGAAAAAACCTATCAGGCCGTAGGCGAGATTGAAGGCCAGTCCCTTGAAGCTCAGGACCGTTGCCCGCTGGTGCGAGGCGGTAATACGATTGAGGTAATGGCTGGTGAAAAATGACACGAACATCATGGCAATAAAGATAAGTCCCATGGGCAGCAGGCCCCAATAGGGAAAAAAGCCGGTGAGGCCGAAGAGTCCCAGCAGGCTGATCGCGGATACCCAGCACATGTTGGCTGCTGGTGAGTTCTTTTCTGCCATATACTCGGCAATTTTCGGAGTGAGCAGCCCAAGCAGGGCAATAGCCGAGCCGATAACACCGAAACTTGCCTCCGGGAGGAGGATCAGCCGAAAATACTGGCTGGTCATGGTGACGATCATCCGTAGAATATGATCGAAGCACATGCCAACGAGAATGATGGCCAGGGCAAGAGGTGTTCCGGCGATCCATACCCCGGCATTCCAGGTCATCTTCAGGGCGGCCATGGTCTCAAAACCCTGTCCTTCGTGTCCTTCCCGCTTTTTCTCCTCCATTCTGAAGGCGGTTATCGTGGCCAAAACGGCGATGACCAGGGTGAGATAGATCGGAAAACGCATGGTGACCTGCTGGTCCACCGTCAGTGAACTGCCGAGCCAGGCAAGTAACCGGTTTATGACAATTGGATCGTAGACCATGGCGCCGACGGTCATGGTGATGATCGTGGCGATGGATTTCAGACGCATCTGCAGACTAAGCACCTTCGGCCAGTCATCGGGGTCGCCATCGACTACCAGGGCGTCGTAGGCGATGGCCTCATCCGCCCCGCTGGCCATCGCCTCGGCCAGGCCGCTCAGCACCCGGTTGAAGAGAAAGGCCCAGAAGATAAGGCTGCCGTTGCCCAAAGGAACAAAGGCCAGCAGGCTCATCTCGGCCATCATCAGCAGGGAGGTGGCGACAATCAGGTACCTTCTGCCTAAAATATCGGCCAGGGCGCCGGAAGGCACCTCGGCACAGACGATGGTTATCGCCCAGACGGTATTCAACAGGGCAAATTGCTCGATGGTCAGGCCGAAATCCAGGAAGAGAATGGTGAAGACCGGGTAGTAAAACCGGGCGTTGAAGAAGACCCGAAAGGCGATAAAGAGCCTGATATTTGGGATTGAAAAGGGTGATGACGCGGATGACATGCCTTATCCTTGAGGGTGGTTTCCAGAAGAGGGCGTAGATCTTTCCCGGCCATATTCTGCCTGGAGTTTTTATACAGTAATAGATTCTTGCCTTTTGGTAAAAGGAAATCCCCCTCTGCCGGTCATGGGGCATAGCGGCGACTGGGCAGTACCGGCCGGTTGGAACGGGAAAGATGGAGTTCGATTTTCCTGACCAGCAGGGAGAGGCCGAGACAGAGGATGAGGTACATCAGGGAGATGGTCAGCCAGACCTCGATGGTCGCCTGGGTCGAGGCCATTACCTGCAATCCCTGGAAGGTCAGTTCCTGGATGGAGATTATCGAGACGATGGAAGACCATTTAATGGTATTGATGAACTCGTTGGCCAAAGGCGGCAGCATGATGCGGATCGCCTGAGGCAGGACGACGAGCCGCATGAGTTTCCATCTGGTCAGGCCCAGGGCCTTGCCGGCTTCCCACTGGCCGGTATCGATGGCCTGAATTCCGGCCCGGACTATTTCGGCAATATAGGCCCCCTGGAACAGGGCCAGGGTAAGCACTCCGGAGAAAAACGAGGTTATCAGTCCCGGCGGAACAAAAAGAGAGGTCAGGAGGTGCTGCATCCCGCCAGGACTTGATCGAAAAAGCTCTTCTACGTTCAGGGCGGTGAGCAGCTGGTCGCTGACGAAATAGTAAAAGATGAACACCAGCACCAGGGGCGGGGTGTTGCGGATCAGTTCCACATAGGTTCGGCCAACCAGCCGGAAGAAAAGCCGGGTGGAAACCCGCATCAGGCCGACGGTGAAACCGAGCAGGACGGCAAAAAGCGTCGCCCAGATGCTGATCTTGATGGTGGTGAGAAAGCCTTCCAGCAGGATATTGGCGGTCCAGCGCTGCCGGTCGGCGTCGAAGCGAAACAGATAGGTGGGAATGACAGCCCAGTTCCACTTATAGTTGAGGGCAAAAAACAGTCGGTACCAGATATAGATAAAAAAGCCGACAATGACCGCAAGAACGATTCCGTCGAGTAAGGTAACCGCTGGTTTTTGAGGTTGCATGGTGAATCACCCTGCCGCAAGCCTTGGAAATAATAGTTTTTTTTCTTGATTAAAAAGCGGGTAAACCAAACGGTTATCCCGCTTTTTTTATCCAATGACGCTGCCCTGCCTACTCGACCTGATTTTTCCAGTCCTTGCTGCCGAACCAGTAGGCGTGGCGTTCATCCAGCCAGCCTTCAAGACTGACCACGGTAATCCAGCTGTTGAAGAAAGCCAGGGTATCGGGATCCCCCTTGCGCAGAGCGAAACCGATCGGTTCTTTGGTGAAGGTGCCCTGTACCGGCAGAAAAAGGGTGTCGCTGTAGTCGACGGCCTCATAGGCCGGCCGGGGGGCAGAGCCGACTACCGCATGGACATTGCCGTTGCGAAGTTCCTGGTAAGCCTGGGGTTCGGTATCAAACATACGCAATTTGGCCTTGGGCAGGAATTTTTTTGCGGCCGCGGCGGCGGTCGTACCAAGTTTGACGGCGATCTGCACCTCCGGTTTGTTGAAATCTTCCAGAGAGGAAAAGCCGGCGGCCAATTTTTTATGGGCGACGATGCTCATACCGGAAAACTCGTAGGGCTGGGTGAAATTGACCTGCAGGGCCCGCTGGGGAGTGATGCCCATGCCGCCGATAATGACATCGAATTTACCGGTGAGCAGAGCCGGAATGATCCCCGACCAGGCGGTGGGCAGAAACTCGACTTTTACTCCCATATCTTTAGCCAGACGGGTGGCAACGTCGATTTCAAAGCCGATCAGCTTGCCGTTCTTGTCTTTCATGGCCCATGGCTGGAAAATGTCCATGCCGACCTTTAACACCCCCCTTTTCTTAATGGTCTCGATGGTGCTGGCCGAGGATATCTCCTGCTGAATGGTCGCTGCATAACTGAAGCTGGTAAGGCACAGCAGGACGAGAGTAAGTGTCACCAGGCGCAGGAACGAACCTTGTTTTTTCATACCGATCTCCTTGTTCGGGTTGGGATTGAAGAGGTTTATGTTGCACATGTCATGGTAATTTAAGACGTTTTTCCATTATGCCAACAACTACGGATAAAAATAGCGTGATGGTCAGATACATCGCCGCCACGGTAAACCAGATTTCAAAGGTCAGATACGATTCAGCGATAAGGGACTGGCCCTGCATGGTCAGGTCGTAAATGGCGATGGTGCTGACCAGCGCCGAATCCTTGACCAGGGAGATAGCCTGGCTGGTCAGCGGCGGCAGCACCGTCCGGATGGCCTGGGGAATAATGATATGCCGGTAGGTGGCAAAAGGGGTGAGCCCAATGCTGCGGGCCGCCTCGACCTGCCCCCGGTCGACGGACTCGATCCCTGACCGGAAAATTTCCGAGGTGTAGGCTCCCTCAAAAAGACTGAGGGCGAGAATGGCTGCGGCCATCCGTTCGAGCCCCAGCATCGGCCCGAGGACGAAATAGATAAAAAATATCTGGATCAGCAGGGGAGTGTTTCGGCTCGTTTCCAGGTAGATGATCGCCAGCCCGCGGGCGACAAAGGAATTGGAAAGCCGAAAGAGAGCCGTTACCAGGCCGATAAGAAGAGCGAGTAAGAGGCTGATCAGGGAGATCTGCAGGGTTACCTTCAGTCCCTCGACCAGAGGACCGGCAGTGAGCCCCGATTCGCCAGCGGAAAACAGATAGTGGGGAATACGGTACCATTGCCAGTTGTAACCGATATTTTCGGCATTGTACTTCATGCACCAGCCGAAGAGGGCAACGAGCAGAAGAAACTGGGAGATATCAAAGATGGGGCTGTGTAAAAACGTCCGCAGCCGGCCATTGGCCCTGTTTTGTGGATAATCTGTAGCCATGGTTTGCATAAGGCCCTGGGATGCCGCTTTATCTGAGCGCATCATCACTTTTTCAGATGGAGACAAAGCTCAGGAGATGCTTTTCCTGGTGAGTTGCTCCCTGGCCATCTCCGAGATGGTCCGGAAATCGATTTTGCCGCTGCCCATTTTCGGCAGCGTCTCCCAGACGAGAAAGATTTTCGGCAGAGCGATGGCCGGGAGATGTTTGGCCATCTGCTTCATGACCGTCTTCTCATCAATGGGGGTGGTGGTAACCGCGACGATTCGCGCCCCTTTCATTGCGTCGGGGATCTCGACCACACAACAGTGACTGTCCTCCGGCAGAAATTTTTCCAGCACATCCTCGATCTTCACCAGGGAGACCATTTCGCCACCGATCTTGACGAATCTTTTCAGACGCCCGACATGCCACAGATAGCCATCTTCATCGATATTGCCCATGTCACCGGTATCGTACCAGCCGCGGCGGATGTGCAGCGAGGTCTGTTCAAAATCGTTGAAATATCCCTTCATGACATTATCCCCCTTAACCAGGATACGGCCATCCTCGCCAAGAGGGCATTCCTCGCCGGTCTGGTAGTTTTCAATGCGGACCCGCACCCCGGGGATCGGCTTGCCGACGCTGCCGGGCCGGTTGGCTTGTGTGCTGTTGGTGGAGATGACCGGGGAACATTCCGTTGCCCCGTATCCCTCGAGAACCGTAATCCCGTGCTTGTTTTTGAAGCCTTCGCGAAGAGCATCCGGACACTTGTCCGCCCCGGTCAGGGCGATACGCAGGCTGTCGAAATCGCCTTTTTCCGATTTGCGCAGGTAGCCCCAGAAAAAAGACGGCGTCCCGACCATGCAGGTTGCCTTCTGTTCCCTGGCAATGGTGCAGACCTTCTTAAAATCGAGCGGATTGGCATAGGTAAGGATGGTCATGCCAAACGAGATGGGCACCCAGAGGTCCACTGTCAGGCCAAAGACATGGAACAGGGGCAGGGTAGACAGGAAGACATCGTCGCTGGAAAACCCGAAAATCGGCGACACGGAGCGTACATTGGCCAGGATATTCTTATGGGTGAGCTGAACCGCCTTGGGATCCTTCTCACTGCCGCTGGTAAAGAGGATAACCGCGGTGTCGTCTTCGTGGCCACCGTGGACCAGTCTTTTGATGATCGGTGCCGGAAGGGCCGCGGTCAGCGCTGCCCTGACCTTCAGGCCGGTGGTAATGGAGGCCATGATATCTTCGAGATAAATCATCCCGTCGACATAAGGACACTCTATTTTCTCCAGCAGGGCCTTGGAGGTGATGATCGTCTTGAAATCACATTTGCCCTGGGCATATTTGGCATTTTGTTCGGCCCCGGTGGAGTAGTTGATCATCACCGGAATTCGCCCGCTCATCAGGATGGCGATCTTGGCCAGAATGCAACCGGCTGAGGTCGGCTGCATGAGGCCGACAAAGCCTCTGTCGAGTTTTCGGATAAAGCGGGAGAGGATCAGGCAGGCGATCAGCGCCCTGGTGTAGGAAAGCTCGGTGTTGGTAGTAAAGTCGTGGATTGCCAGCTTTTTTCCGAACTGTTTGGCGATGTCGATAAATTTGTGATGTAGCAGCACCGGCGTCTCCTGATGGGGAAATTATTGATGGCTTTGCCGTCGTCCCGGTTTATACGGATTAATTTTTCAGGTCGAGGTCGGTAAGGTCGGCCAGGTCGGTAATTGAGGCGGGGATCTCCTTTTTGACCTGAACTCCCAGCGCCTTCAATTGTTCCGCCTGGGCCACCAGATTGCCCCGGCCCAGGGTCAGCTTCTGTACCGCACTGTCATAGGTACTGTGACAGGTGGCCAACTGTCTGCCGATTTTTTCCATTTCCTCGACAAACCCGCGAAACTTGTCATACATGATACCTGCCCGCCGGGCAATTTCCTGTGAATTCTTGCTCTGATGCTCAAATTGCCAGATATTTTCGATCGTGCGCAGCGTGGCAAGCAGCGTAGTGGGAGTCACTATAATAATGTTTTTACCGAGCGCCTCACTAAAAAGTCCGTCGTCCTCGGCGAAGGCGGTAGAAAAGGCGGCCTCGATGGGCATGAACATCAGGACGAAATCAAGGGAATGTACACCAAGAAGTTCGGGGTAATTTTTGTTGCCGAGGGTGGTAACATGATCGCGAATGGCTTTCTGCAGGCCGGTCAGGTGCAGCCTGCGTTCATTCTCTTCTTCACTGTTGACGTATTTTTCCCAGCTGACAAGCGAGACCTTGGAATCGATGATGATATCCTTTCCATCAGGGAGATGGACAATCACATCCGGTTTCAACAGCCTGTTGCTGTTGTCACGAAAGCCGTTCTGGGTCTCATATTCAATGCCGAGTCGCAGGCCGGACCTCTCCAGCACCCGTTCGAGAACCAGTTCCCCCCAGTTGCCCTGGACCTTGGTGTCGCCTTTTAAGGCCCTGGTCAGGTTGATTGCCTCCCGGTTGACCTGCTGGTTGAGATCCCGGAGCTGGATAATTTCTGTTTTCAGGGAAATCCGTTCGCGGCTGTCATGGCGATAGATCTCGCCAATTTCCTGTTTCAGGGCGGTCAACTGTTGGTTGAACGGCTGCAGGATCGCTTCAAGTTTTTCCCGATTGAGGTCGCTGAACCTGGTACTCTTCTCCTCAAAGATCTGCTGGGCGAGACCGGTAAACTGCAGCCGCAGCTCCTCCCGGGCATCTTCCAGCAACTGGAGCTTTTCGGCACCATGTCTCCGCTCATTCTCCAATAAGGTGGTGAGTTTTGCCTCCCTGATAGCCAGACTGTTAAACTCTAGCTGGCCATCGGCCCTGTCCTCTTCCACCCTGGCAATTTGTCGTTCGGCCTCGCGCAGACCGGCTTTTAAGCCGGTTATTTTCAACAAGAGCAGAATACCACCAAAGACGCTCAGCAGGATAACAATGGTGAGCAGCAGGACCAGGGATGGCAGCGGGAAGCCCTGGGGCAGAAAGTGTTGCAGAAAGGTGACTAAAGCTCCAGCAAGTTCATTCATGCCGATAACAACTTGAAATAATAAAAGTAATCGGAACGTTGCTCCCGCATCAGCCGAGGGCCACGTCCAGGGTCATCATCAGGGCAAAGCCCACCATAACGCCGATGGTCGGGACATCGGAGTGGCGTATTGCCTTGGATTCTGGAATCAATTCCTCGGCGACGACATAAATCATCGCCCCGGCGGCAAAGGAGAGGGCATAGGGGAGAATCGGCTGCATGACGAGTACAGCTGCCGCCCCGAGAACTCCGGCGATCGGCTCGACAATGCCGGAGGCCTGGCCATACAGAAAACTCTTGCCGCGTGACATGCCCTCCCGGCGCAAGGGCACCGAAACCGCAGCCCCTTCAGGGAAATTCTGGATACCGATGCCGATGGCCAGTGCAATGGCCGCCCCGATCGAAGCGGCAGGGTGGCCTGCCGCCGCGGCCCCGAAGGCGACGCCCACAGCCAGGCCTTCCGGGATATTATGCAGGGTAATAGCCAGGACCAGAAGAACGGAGCGTTGCCAGCTGGTTTTAATCCCCTCCGCATCCTTTTCCGGAAAGCCGGGATGCAGATGGGGGAGGATTTTATCAACGACCCAGAGAAATGCCCCGCCGGAAAGAAAACCAATCAGGGGGGCCAGCCAGGGAATTCCACCGTTCGATTCAACCATGTCGATGGCCGGAGCCAGCAAGGACCAGAAACTGGCGGCGATCATTACGCCTGCGGCGAAGCCGAGCATGGCATCCATGACCTTCCGATCGATACTTTTAAAGAAAAAGACCAGGGCTGCGCCCAGGGCGGTGACAAACCAGGTGAAGCCGGTTCCTATAAGAGCCTGCATGACGGGCGAAAATTCCTGTAACCACTGTTCCATATCGCATTTCCTCAATAATACTGCGTAACAATCCAAGCGAAAGACGATGCAACAGCCGCTGCTCTTTCACCTTCGAGTTTTCCTGTATGACCGGCAGGGACAGGGCCGGAAGAGCAGTGGTTTTAGATGGGCCAGGGCTTGTCCTTGCCGCCGAGAATATGCAGATGGAGATGAAATACCACCTGCCCGGCTTTGGCACCATTGTTGAAGATCACCCGGTAGGCGTCACCGGTGCCGTTTTCCGCCGCCAGCTGCGCCCCGATACGAATCATTTTGCCGGCGAGCCGGTCATCCGTCTCGGTCACTGCCGAGGGCCCGGTCAGATGTTTTTTGGGGATTACCAGGAAATGGACAGGGGCCTGGGGGGCAATATCCCAGAAGGCCAGAACGTCATCGTCTTCATAGAGCTTTTTGGCGGGGATATCGCCTGCCACAATCTTGCAAAAGATACAGTCATTCATTGCCGTCTCTCCTTGTTTTCTTGTTATCTCGTAACCGAAATGGGGATCGGAACTGCATGTGTTTGTATTCTATACAACAATGGGAGGTTTTCGTAAACGATCGGAGCGAAAATGGGAATCTTTTCCTGCAGAAAATAAAAAAACCGCAAAACAGTATCAGGGTACTGTTTTGCGGTGGATGCAGGTATGCCTCTGTTATGGCACTTAACAGGTATACTTGAAAGTGAGTTGTTCCTCTTTCTCGTCTATGAAGGCTTCCCCTCCCTTGACAAGCTTGCCAAAGAGAATTTCCTCGGTCAGGGTGTCGCCGATCTCCTTCATGATCAGCCGCCGCAGAGGTCTTGCGCCATAATCCGGGTCATATCCTTTCCTGGCCAGATATTTACAGGCCTTATCGCTCAGTTTGATGCTGACCCGTTTCTCGGCGAGTTGTCCCTCCAGTTCCCTGATCAGTTTATCGACCACCCGCTCGGTGGCTTCCTGATCGAGTGAGCTGAAGGAGACGATGGCATCGAGCCGATTCCGGAATTCGGGGGCAAAGAGTTTGTTGATCGCCGTCTGATCCTTGCCTTTCTTGCTGGTGACAAAGCCGATGCTCCTGCTGGCAAGCTCCCTCGCCCCGGCGTTGGTGGTCATGATGATGATGACGTTGCGGAAATCCGCCTTACGGCCGGAATTGTCAGTCAAGGTCGAATGATCCATCACCTGGAGAAGGATCGAGAAGATATCCGGATGGGCCTTCTCGATCTCATCGAGCAGCAGCACCGAGTACGGATGTTTGCGAATGGCCTCGGTGAGCAGACCGCCCTGATCAAAGCCGACATAGCCCGGTGGAGAGCCGATCAACCTGGCAACGGCATGTTTTTCCATGTACTCACTCATATCGAAGCGCTCGAAATGGACGTTGAGGGTGACGGCCAGCTGCCTGGCCACCTCGGTCTTGCCCACCCCGGTAGGGCCGGCAAAGATGAAGCTGCCGGTCGGGGAGTCTGGATTACCCAGTCCGGCCCGGGATCTTTTTACCGCAGTGGTCACCGCTTCGATGGCATTATCCTGGCCAAATACAACTTTTTTGATATTTGGTGCCAATGTCTTCAGATCATGGATTTCCGAATTGGAGCTGCTCTTCGCCGGAATCCTGGCAATCCGCGAGACTACCTTCTCGATATCACCGATCTTGACCATGGTTCCCTGCCGGCCCTCAAGCCGGAAAAATGAGCCGACTTCATCCATCACATCGATGGCTTTGTCCGGCAGAAAGCGTTCGTTGATATACCGGTCGGAAAGTTCGGCCATGGCCTTCAGTGAATTTTGGGAGTACCGAACATTGTGATGGGTTTCGTATTTGCCTTTGAGTCCTTTGAGGATGAGATGGGTGTCATCCACCGATGGCTCTTCGATATCGATTTTCTGGAATCGCCTCGACAGGGCCCGGTCTTTTTCGATCTGGTTCTTATATTCTTCATAGGTAGTGGAGCCGATGCAGCGCAGGATTCCTGCCTGCAGGGCCGGTTTCAGCAGGTTAGAGGCGTCCATCGATCCGCCGCTGGTGGCTCCTGCGCCGACGATGGTATGCATCTCGTCGATGAACAGGATGGCGTTGTCTTTTTGTTCGATAGCCGAGACGACACTTTTCAGCCGTTTCTCAAAATCGCCTCGGTACTTGGTTCCGGCAACCAGGGTTCCCATATCGAGCAGGTGGATCTCCACATCCTGCAGGAGATCAGGCACCCGTTGCTTTTCCCCATTCTCCCTGGCAACCTTGTCTTCGTAAATCCGCAGGGCCAGTCCCTCGGCCATGGCCGTCTTGCCGACACCCGGCTCGCCAACCAGCAGGGGGTTGTTCTTTTTGCGCCGGCAGAGGACCTGCATGATGCGGCTCAACTCTTCGTTGCGGCCGATGAGCGGGTCGAGCTTGCCCTGGGCTGCATATTCCGCCAGGTTGATGGTGAACTCTTCCAGGGCCTTGGCGTCTTTGGTCCCTTTCTGAGGCAGAGGGCTCTCGGGCGGGGTGTTGAAAGGCTCTTTCTGCAGGCCATCCGCCGGCAGTTCATGGGAGATGAAGTTGACGACCGCCATCTTGCCGATGCCCACCGAGGTGAGAAAATAGACCGCATGGGACTCTTCCTCGGCCAGGATGGAAACCAGCACGTCGCCGCTGTCAACCTGCTGTTTGCCACAGCTCTGCACGTGGGCTACAGCCCGTTGAAGTACCCGGTTGAAGGCGATGGTCTGGGCCGGTTCCCCGGAATTGGTGTCGGAAAATTTAGGGATTTCCAGAAGGAAGAATTTTTCCAGGCGTTCCTTCAAAACCTGGGTCGAGCCACCACATTCGTTGATGATATAGCTGGTGAGCTCATCATGTAAAAGTCCATAGAGCATGTGTTCGACAGTCACATACTCATGATTATGGGTCTTTGCTTCTCTTATGGCCAGTATCAGGGCTTTTTCCAGTGTTTTGCTCAGCATAATTCCCGCATTTGGTTGGGTGAAAGGGCTGCTCTCACCTGTTAAACTGTTTCCATCGAACAGCGGAGTGGAAACTCGTTTTTCTTCGCCAGCTGATGAACAACCGAGATCTTGGTTTCACAGATTTCACGGGTGTAAATGCCGGCGATCCCTACCCCCTCGTTATGGACATTAAGCATTATTTTTGTTGCGTCATGGGGCGACTTGTGAAAAACGGTTTCGAGGATGGCGATGACGAATTCCATGGAGGTATAGTCATCATTGTGCAGCAACACCTTGTATAGCCGCGGTTCTTTAGTTTCAGTAATATCTTCTGTAAGTACAGACCCTTCTCTGCGTTTGTCATTCTCTGCCATGGTTTTACTTCTGTATATAAATCTTGTTATAGTCTGTTTCTGGAAAACAGGCCACTGACCCTAACTTTTTTGTTATGTGTGAAAACTCTCAGTTATCGAGTGTTGATGCACGCTTCGTTTTCGTCTGAACACCAACTACCATAATAATAAACTGGCCATTTTCAATATACCATAGATCGCCGTCTCAGGAAAATTTTGGAGTCCCTCGCAGCATGGAAAGAAAGAGTTCTTCGAGGACCAGTTGCTGCGGCAGAGGGGACCCTTTCAGGCGGAATTCCGCCTCGAGCAGCATAGCCATCCATCGTTTCAGGCCGGAACAGGAATAGTCCGACGCCTTGGTGAAACTCATAAAGAGCGCGTAGGGATGGCCCTGCAGCAATTCACTCCACTCCCCCTGGGCTTTCAGGTCGGGCAGGTAACGACTCTGGAAGTCTCTGGCATTCATGCCCCGCCGCCATACCGGAAAGGAACGCATCTGCAGGGAGCGAAAGATAAGCTGTCTTCTCAGGTAATTACGCATGGTCGCAAGAATGGCCAGACCGTGTACCCCCTGTTCCAGCAGGCGTGACAGAATCCCGAGGGCTCTCCCTGTCTGCCGTTTGCCAAAGGCATCGGTCAGTTCATACAGGGCGTCTTCCCGGTTGCGGACGACCATCTCTTCCAGGTCGTTGCAGCTGATGAGCGGCCGGTCACCGACATAATGGGCCAGTTTTTCCGTTTCGGTCACCACCGCCACCGGATGGAAACCGACCCGCTCAAAAAAGATGTCCAGGGCCTTGGCGTCAATTTTCTTGCCGAATTCAGCGAGGGTCTTCTGCATCATCTCCTGCAGTACCGCTTTCTGTTCATTTTGCGCGGCGGCATTCGATCCGGTGGCCACGGAACAGTCGACGACGGTGCCCTTTTTCTTTAAGTAGGTGAAGAGTCGCTGGCGTTTATCGACAGTTTCGGCGGTCAACAGCAGAATGTTGCCACCGGGGAGCCCTTTATCGAAGGCCTCGATATATCGATCGACGAGGTTGTCTTTGCCTATTTTGGTTATCTCCTTTGTACCCTCGAGGAGCTGGTCGGCCCAGTCAAGGCTTTCCCCTGGTTTTTCGAAACCGAACAGTTTTTTCCATTCCTGCGGGGAAATTTCCGAGAGCGGGGCGGGGCCGTCTATCTTCAGCTCCACCGCCTGGACCATGGCCTGCAAATGCCTTAGGGCAGGGTCAGGGCGGCCGGCCTGGAAGGACTTGAGCGCCTTGGTCCATATCTCTTCGACGACTGTCTTGCTGTGAAAGATCCGGCTGTTTGACACACGATAAAGCTGTCGGCCCGGGAGCAGGCTGAAGCTCATCAGCCGGGCCAGCGTCTGGCCGGGGTCCTCGCCGTCGCCGTCGATACTGTGTACGGCACCGGTTTGCAGGCCGAGGAGTTTCTCCTGGATGGCATCGGCTGCCTCCCTGCAGAGGAAGCGTTCGCCGAAAAAGAGAAAAACCTGTGAGTTGTAGGGGAAGGCTTCGTCCTGAAGCGTTGTGAGCAGTTCCGTTCGTTTGATTTCTGCCATGTGTTTGTCCTGTGCGGTTTTATCCTGTCGGTTCAATCCATAAAAGTATAGCGGCTGAGTGGCAGGGTTGCCAAGAGGTGTTAACTTTAATTTTTATGACTATAAGCCTAGTTGTTTTCCTTTGGATTTTGCAAGTTTTCAATTGTAAAACAGAGCGGATAATATAAACTCATGAAGAATCATGCCTATTTATGAGGGGAGCCGACTTCGGCAAAAAAACGTCGACCGGTTTTCATCGCTGACCGTAATACACTGATCATGGTACTCATCCCGGGTGGCTTCCCCCCGTGGATAAGACCGGAGAAAAGAGAGAAAGAATTGAAATTGCCCAAAAGAAATGATCCCTGCTGGTGCAACAGTGGCAGGAAATATAAGAAATGCCATCTGCGCTCCGATGAACTGGGGAATACCGTTCCGCCGGGCGGGCAGGAGCGCGCAAGCAGACAACCGACCGTGTTGGCCGGAAGGGTGAGTCCCTGCAACGCGGTACCGGATCATATCGGCCGACCCGAATATGCCAAAAGCGGCGCCCCGACCGCTGCCAGATCTTCCTGTAAAAAGGAAACAGCCGATCAGATAGAGCGGATGCGCAAGGCGGGGAAGATCGCCCGCGATGTGCTGGATACGGTGTTGGCTGCCGTGCGACCGGGAATCACCACCGATGAGCTTGATCTGATTGCCCATAACCGCATCATTGAACTGGGTGCATATCCAAGCCCGCTCAACTATATGGGCTTTCCCAAATCGATCTGCACCTCGATCAACGAGGTGGTGGTGCACGGTATCCCGGACAGCAGGGAGCTGGTGGAAGGCGATATCATCAACTGCGATGTGACCGTCTATGCCCATGGCATGCACGGCGACTGTTCGGAAACCGTTTTCGTCGGGGAGGTGGATGAGGCGTCCCGAAAGCTGGTCCTGGTGACCTGGGAATGTCTGATGAAGGCCATCGATGTCGTTCGGCCGGGGCAGAAGCTCAACGCCATCGGCCGGGTTATCGAAGACCATGCCAAAGAGAACGGCTACAGCATTGTCCGGGAATTTACCGGTCATGGTATCGGCGAGTCATTTCATATGGCCCCCTATGTCGCCCATTTCTTCGAATCGCACAATTCGAAGCTGCTGGAAGAGGGCATGACCTTTACCATCGAACCGATGATCAATGCCGGCTGTGCCGAATGCGTCATCTGGCCAGACAAATGGACGGCGGTAACCGGCGATCTGGCCAGGTCCGCCCAGTTTGAGCACACCATCCTGGTCACCGCCGACGGCGCGGAAATCCTCACCGGCGGGCGGGAGCCCTGGTTTCTCAAAGGGTGATGTGGTCCGGCTTATCCACGGAACACACGGAACACAAAATTATTTACACGCGGCCTGTTTAAAGCTTATCGCAGAGATTTACTGTTCCCCGCACTCGCGGGGATGAACCGAAAAAATAAAAAAAGGATTCAGCCTGTCCGGCCTGTTTGTGTTCAAGAAGGTTGTTGAGCATATAGATGCAGAAACAAACCAGTGCCCTGGAGGCTACGGCCAAGAAAGATTTTCCCGAGGACATGTCAAGTACCCTGCAATACAAAAATGGGTTGGTAATTTGATAGTTAGCTTAAAGCAAAATGCAACCAAAGGTTGCATTTTGCTACGTCTTGGCCTATGTTGACAATAGGGAATCAAACTCAATTCAGGAGGTGGTAAAATGCCAATGCCGGTTAGGATATCTGACGAATTATTGAATGAAGCGCGTAAATACAGCAAAATTGATCATAGATCTTTAGCGGGTCAAGTTGAACATTGGGCAAAGATCGGAAAGTGCGCGGAAGAAAATCCGGATTTAACCTATGATTTAATTAAGGAAATTTTTATCGGGCTCGCCGAGCTGGAACAGGGAGAAAAAGAGGAATATAAATTTGGCTGAGGGGACTATGAAAGTATTTCAATCAAGTGCCTTCGGTAGGAAAGTCAAAAAAATTACGTACAAAGAAAAACATGAATTAGATGATGCAATTAGGGCCATCATCCACGACCCTTCGATCGGTATTGAGAAGAAAGGAGATTTGAAGGGTGTCTACGTGTATGAATTCAAATTAATCAATACAGAGTATCTTTTATCATATCGTATCGTTGGCGAAGGTCTCGAATTGATTACCCTCGGACCCCATGAGAACTATTATAGGGATCTGAAATCATACTTGAAAAATAGATGACAGTGAACGGACAGCTTGGTAAACGCCATTTCGACAACAAGGGTCTTGTTGCCCCGACGTTTCTGACCACGGCAAGTGATCCGGGCCAAAAAGAGTTGTTCGCTCTCCCTGGGGTGCATGGTTAGAAACGTCATATCGTACATGACGCTTTTTTCTGCTTTAATTGCTTTTACTTAAATCTTTGAGTCTGCGTGTGAGCTGTTCCTTGAAACTTTCTCGATTAATGGTGCCATGATCAAGTCTTTCAACCTCGATAATGCGCTCCTGGGCAAAATCAAACGGGATATTAGGCGAATTTTTTTCACGAATGGGAATCCAGTTCGCTGACATGTCGATTTGAGATTCTGTCAGCGCATGCAACATGCCGGCTTCAAAAAGGACATTTGGGTTATCGATAAAATGATCTTTCTGTTGCGGGTCCGGTTCTGAAAAATAGCAAATGCCGAAGGAACAACTTCTGATCTTATCAGAGATCTGGGTAACTATATTTCCCTGCTCGTTGATATCTTGCCAATATATTTCTTCCAGGTCCTTGAATTCGTGAACTATCTCCCGTATAACCCCCATGACTTTATTATCTGCGCTTTTCGAACAGGCAATGAACACTTTTTCTTTTTTAAGCGGGGTAATATGTCGCTGCACTTGAGCCCAGTCGGAAATGTCTTTAAACGCATCTTTGGAACAGGCAATCCTGAGTTGGCTGGCATCATACAGCCATAAGATGATACCGAGAGCATCGGCAACCATTTGCAGTTCTTTTTTTGCTTTCGGGTTAATATTAAGGATTTCGGCACTTTCCATACACAGAAAGCCAAAGACTCGTTTGCCATATTTTAATGGAAAGACGATCGATGTTCTGATATCAGCTTTGGACGCCTCATAAAAACGGGGGAGGTCTTCAATATGGCTCCACTGGTCCATGTACTGCCATCTATTTTCAATTTTCTCAACGTCATTGAGTGGCTGACCGGACTTCCCCGTTATCCACAATATTTTTCCGCTGGCATAGGCAAAGGTTGACTGTGCCTTATAGGCGCCATCTTCTTCTGTTACCGGCACGGTGTCGCATATGTCGCTATTGCTCCAACATTTCCCATCAACCATGGCTGTCTGCAGTGCCGATTGTCCTTTGAATTCCACGCCATCAACCATTATCCCGTAATGCAGCATATTGAGTTCACTTATGAAATACTGGTGGACCAATTGGCGAACATTGTCACATATTGATGAATCAACAACGTCTACCGACAATGCAAAATTTTTGAGTTGTTTTCCAAAGGTATATTTCATAATTGGCTCCCATTCGCAGAGGTCATATAAAATAAAATCTTCGTTAGAGATGCTCAATATTCATCATAGAGCTGAAGCTGCTGCCTGTTCGAGCTTTCTTGTAGCTGTACAAACAAAGAATTTGTGGGAAAAAACTCTATTTTTTAGAAATCTGGAGTTGAGAGGTTCACGATTTTCAAGGAGCGAGGGGACTGATTTTTATTTTTCTTGTTTGAACCGGGGACAGAATGATTTGCACAGCATTATTGCTACAGATTCAACCACATGATAGTACGAGGTAAAGAAATTCGTTGCCACACATTTTCAATCATTTCGAAGTACCTCTTGTACGTCGAAATGATTGAAAATTCGCGCGCCTTGAATCTGATTTTTTACTTAGCCATCCCTGTTTTTAGGGGTTTTACAAGACATCAATTTTACCCGAATGCACTATTATCTCAGTGAATGCGGGTTCAATAACATCTAAAGGACCTTTCCGCCTGACATTGTATTCATTATTTGAAGAGGGCCGCCCAGAGTCGGGAAAAGAAGTTCCCGTGCTCTTGTGTTTCTTCCAGGGAATCGGATTCCGGCGTCTTCTCAGGCAGTACCTCACGTAATGATGAATCTACCTTCATGATGTGGTTTGAGAGCCAGCCACAGAGGAATCCCTCCAGTCGGATAACCATCTGCCGAGACAATCCTTCATCATTGATCCTTTTCTTTATCTTGGCAAACTGTTGTAAAAATTTCTTATGCTCAGCAACGTTGACGTCTTGCAGAGGACTGCGGTATCGTTCCATATACTCTTCTTCGGTCTGGAAGTGTTCCACAACATATTTACCGAGAAACTCCAGTGTTTCAAGTGTCTTTTCCTGCGCAAGCTGGCTCGCTGTGCCCTCGATCGTGGTGCACGCCGCTAAAAAGTCGTTAACTCCTTTGAATAATTCTTTGTGTTGAATATCAACCTCTTCGACACCGGTCAGATAAGTAGCATCATCCCATTTGAGTATCATTTCCAGCCTCCTTGAAGTAAAATTCACATATCAAATTATAAGAACATTATATTTGAAAATTCTTATAATATTCAAGCATCATGTGCGGAGTTCGCAAGATATCAGGGGACAAACGGAGTCAGAGCAGAATTATGTGGTCAGTCATACTCTGAGTTAAATGGTGCCGGTTTAAGGGTTTTGCATGAAAGTAATCATGTATAACTGTTTGTTATAAATTATTTTATATTCATGGGCAGCCTCTTGGAGCGAGAAAGTATCTGTAGAGTTAAGGTTTCGCGAAAGAGACAGGAAGACGATTCAGCTGCGATCTTACTGGGCTGCACCAGCCAGTTTTTGCAGGCTGTAGACAGCTTCCGCCAAGCCGATTTGGCCATCCCCGTTTACATCGGCTGAAATATTGACGGCGACATCCTTCTTGCCGCAGATGATCTGCAGCATGAGAATGGTATCGTTCAAATTTACCACGCCGTTGCCGTCGGCATCTCCCCGCACTGCACCTGCCGGAGTCAGAATTAAGAGAGTGATCGAATTGCCCGGGAACGTGGAGGTGAAGCCTGTGCCTGTCACATTCTCGTCGGGCAGTTGGCTGATGCTGTTGAGATTGGCGGGGCTATAGCGATAGACTGCTGCCGTTGCTGCCGGATCAAAGCCGGAAAGGGAAAGGCCGCTGGTCTGGCTGATTGATGTCTTGTTGATGATCATGATAGTCAGGGCGTTGTCTTTGCTCCGCACTGCGGCATAGACTGACAGCTTTGCCTGGTCCGAACTCAAGGCCTGCACGCTTGTCTCGCCGAAACCGTTTCCTGCGCCGTCGTAATTGCGATAGAGACGAAAGGCGAAGGCGCCGGGCTCGGTTGAAGAGGGGGGACCCCACAGTGTCGCCAAATCCAGGCCTTCCCGGCCGAAAATACCGAGGATATCCGCCTGGGCCAAAGCCCCGTTCATAAAGCCGAGAGCACCCCAGTTGTATTCGGTGATCGCGGTTTTGGTCCCGGGATAGTGTGCAGCAATCCATTGTTTCATACGCGGAATCAGATAGACAGGGCTGTTGATCCATCCTTCATGGGTATATGTCGGGTCCCACAGTTGACGGGTCGATCGCAGCCGTGCGGCCTGGACGGAAGTACTCCCGAGGCTATCGGAAAACACGCCGTCAAGCTGGGGATAAATATGCAAATCGACATAATCCAGGATACGCATGCCGTGCTGTTGCTCATAAATTTGCATTTGCCTGAGATACCAGGGAATAAAGGGGATATTCCCATGCGCCTGGTAATCGCTGCCGGATGTGCTGCAGTTATCGACGGCGGAGTAAAAATAAGCACACCACCCCCAGACCGCCGGGCCTAAAGTCCTTGCCGAAGGATCGGCCGCCTTGATGGCTGCCGCGTATTGATAGGTCCGATCGCGTATCTCGTCATAGCTTGTCGGATCAGGATGAACATCGCGATGGGTGCTGTTCCAGAGCATCGGTTCATTGTCGAGGTCATAGTAGGCAACACCGCCGGTTGCCGCGGTACCGTAATTTTGGCTGAGATGACCTATCCACCCGGCAATAAACGACGGTTCGGCAGCGGTGCTTGTATCGGCAGGGGCATTACCGGAGAGATCGCTGCCATCGACATGCCTGCCGTTGCCACAGTCAGCATCCCATGGATCAACCGACTGCTGCGGACCATATTTTGAAACCTTGAACCCGCAGTCATAGGGATGGCCGTCCCGCCTCTCCTTAGAGACCCAGCCGATCAACGGCACAGTCATCAGGGTCTTGGTGGAGGTCCGCCGGTCCTGTTCGACGAACCTGTCCGCGGCAGAACCGTCCGGCAGTGATTCGGGATGGGTATTGGTTTCCGGGATATTCTCAAAATACCAGTCACTGCCCCTGTTGCTGGTATCGTTTTGCCAGTTATAACGCGATGTCCCGTTGCCGCCCCAGCGGCGAACCGGCAATCGCACCTCGGCAGCCAACTCCTCGTCGGCATAGTTCATGCCGTAGATGTCGTCGCTGATGGCGTGGCGGCCGGCGGCTGCATCAACAGTAAGATTGGGACCGGCAGAAGGCGGGTCGGTCGATGCAACCAACCGGATATCATCCAGATAAAAGGTACCCTGGGCCGTCCCGGCGGTATCCTGCCAATAAATATCGGCGAGTGAAGACGGGCTGCCCAGGGCGGATAAAGGTATGTTTACCTGGGTCCAGGTGTTCGCCTGGGCGGAGACCGCAAAAACGTTCCCGCCATCGCCGTTGCCGAACACCCCCAGCTGATTGCCTGCCGCACTGCCGCGTATCCAGAAACTCAACTGTCCATAATTGGTCAGATCGATAGCTGAGTTTTGATGCAGATACAGCGCAGCCCAGGCCGCATTCAAGGTAACCGCAATGGACTGGGAACCCTCGTGAACTTGTGAGGTATTGGCAAAATCAGCGCTTGTATCCCACGACCAGTTATCCCACCCCGCAGCCCGACTGTCGCCGTAAATGATCCGATCATCCGCCGATGCCATTACTGCGGAAAACAAGAAAATGATCCCTAACAAACCGCCAATCAACCGGCGAATCCGAGAATTTCTGCGTACCGATAATGGCATATGGACCCTCTCTAAGGATGTTTCGTTAAAAATCAATCACATGTGCCTGTATGGCTAGTAAATTCATACTGTGCCTGCATCCCCATTACAGAAAAAGCCTGTAGGCCGGGTTCGTCGTTTCTTCCTTATAACGGTAGCCGAGGGTGTCCAGTCGTTTTTCGAGATCGCCATCCTTGCCCTCTGTACATTCCAGCCCGATCAGCACCCGGCCGAAGTCGCCGCCCTGGGCCCGGTAATGAAAGAGGGAGATATTGTGTTTCCCCCTGGTGGCCTCAAGAAAACGAGTCAGTGCTCCCGGGGTTTCCGGGAACCAGAAGCGGAACAGCCTCTCGTGCAGGACTTCCGCCGACCTGCCGCCGACCATATAGCGAATATGGGTCTTGGCCAAATCGTTGTCGGTAAGATCGGTATGTTCATAGCCGGCATCTTGGAGCCGGTTGGCAAAATCAAGGCGTTCCTGCTCGTTACGTGTCGAGATGCCGACGAAAATATGGGCCTGACTGCGGCTCGCCAGCCGATAGTTGAACTCGGTGATATTGCGGTCGCCGACCATGTCCAGGCAGAAGGCTTTCAGGCTGCCGGGCTTTTCGGGAATGGTCACGGCAAAGAGCGCCTCCTGTTTTTCGCCGATCCTGGTTCTTTCCGCGACATAGCGCAGCCGTTCAAAGTTCATGTTGGCCCCGGAATTGATCGCCACCAGGGTCTGGCCCGTGCAACCACTTTCATGGATATACTTCAGCAGTCCGGTCATCCCCAGGCCGCCTGCCGGCTCAACGATGGACCGGGTCGACTGGTAGATCGCCTTGATACCGCCGCACAGTTCGTCGGTACTCACCCTGATGATTCGATCGACATATTTCCGGCAGAGTGAAAAGGTCAGCTCGCCGACCCGGCGGACAGCCACCCCGTCGGCGAAAATACCCACGGATTCGAGGGACAGCCGCTTGCCGGCCTCAAGGGATCGGTGCATGGCGTCACTGTCCATCGGTTCCACGCCGATCACCTGGATCTCCGGGCGGAGTGTTTTTATATAGAGAGCCATGCCGGCAATGAGCCCGCCGCCGCCGATCGGCACAAACACCGCATCGAGCCTGCCGGGGTTCTGGCGCAGCAGTTCGTCGGCGATGGTCCCCTGACCGGCAATGACCAGAGGGTCATCGAAGGGATGAATGGGCACCATCTTCGTCTCTACTGCCAGTCGTTCAGCGTGGTCCGCGGCTTCCGAATAGTTCTGGCCAAAGAGGATGACCTTACCGCCGAATCCTTCCACCGCCTCAATTTTAATCCTCGGTGTGGTCTGCGGCATGATAATCAGGGCGCGGATGCCGAGCTTTTTCGCAGCAAAGGCTACCCCCTGGGCGTGATTGCCGGCCGAAGCAGTAATCACCCCTCGCTGCCGCTCCTCTGACGGCAACTGGGCCAGCTTGTTGTAGGCACCGCGCAGTTTGAAGGAAAAGACCGGTTGCTGATCCTCCCGTTTCAAAAGAATTCGGTTCTCGAGTCTTTTCGACAGGACGCTTGCCTCGTCAAGAGAGGTCTCAATCGCCGCCTCATAAACCCTGGAGGTTAGAATCTGTTTAAAAAGTTTCTGCACGGCTGCGGCCCTGGTTTATGGAACATGGAAAATGACGGCTGATAGAGCCATGCCGGACCTCGTCTTCTTTGACAAGATCCGACGAGAAGGATGGCCTATCTGAGGCTTTGGTTAATCTTCTGCAACGCGCTGCTACCGGGACAGAGATCTGTTTCGGTCAGGGTATTGAGAGGTCGCAGAGAGGAATTGATTATATCATGGGTATCGGTGATGTTTGGATTGACGTAAAGCAGGCCGGTGAGCAGTCTGCCTTTTACTTTTTCCCGCTCCAGATTGTTGACTGCGATCAGACGGTCGGTCACATCTGTAGTGGAATCGGCCTTATGCAGATGGATGATACTGCCGTCATGCATCACCACCTCCTGGCTGGTTCCTTCCGGGTATTGGGCGAGGATCTCCTGCTGCAACGGGACAAAATCGAAGGTGTTGGTCGCCTCGATATGGTCCCGGACGTACTCGTAACTCTTGGTGGAGGTAGCAGTATTGTTAAAGGTTACGCAGGGCGAGATGACATCGATGAAGGCCAGGCCGTTGTGGGCAAAGGCGCCTTTGATAAGCGGCACCAGCTGCTGCTTGTCGCCCGAGAATCCCCTGGCCACATAACTGGCACCGAGTTCTATAGCCAGCTCGCACAGGTCGATGGAGGAATACGGGTTCGGAATACCTTTTTTGCCCGCCGAGCCCTTGTCGGCCGTGGCCGAGTCCTGTCCCTTGGTCAGGCCGTAACAGCCGTTGTTCATGCAGATATAATTGAGATTCAGGTTGCGGCGCAGGGCGTGGGCAAACTGACCCATGCCGATGGAGGCGGTGTCGCCGTCTCCGGAGATACCGATATAGAGCAACTCCCGGTTGGCCATGTTGGCTCCGGTGGCGACCGACGGCATACGACCATGGATGGAATTGAAGCCGTGGGATCTGCTCAGCAGATAAGCCGGTGTTTTAGACGAACAGCCGATGCCGGACATTTTTGCCACCCGGTGGGGCTCGATAGCCAGCTCAAAGCAGGCCTGGATCAGGGCGTTGGTGGTCGAGTCATGACCACAGCCGGCACAGAGTGTGGAAATAGCCCCTTCATAATCCTTGCGGGTATACCCTGCCGAGTTCTGGGCAAGTTTTGGGTGACGAAAAGTTGGTCGTTCAAAGCTCATGCTGCACCTCCTTTAGCAACCTTTCGAGTGGCCGGGTCCTCATCCGCAAGAAGAGCCTGAATTTTGTCGGTAATGAAATCGGCGGTGACGGGCAGTCCATCGAAGTTGAGGACGGACTGCAGCTTTCCGGGTGAAATGCCGTTTTCGACCATCAACATGGTGCGGAGCTGGGCGTCGCGATTCTGTTCGATCAAAAAGATTGTCCGGTGATCGTTGATGAACTCGATCACCTCGTCCTGAAACGGAAAGGCACGAAGGCGCATACTGTTTATCTTCAGACCGCGTTTGGAAAATCTGCTGATAGCTTCATAGGCGGCGTGGGTGGTTGTCCCGAAAAAGATAACACCAACCTTATAATCGATATCTCTGATTTTGATCCGTGGTGCCGGAACCAGGCTGCGAGCGGTCTGCCATTTCACCAAGAGCCGTTCCATCCCGGCCTGGTAAATCGGACTCTCCTCGGTGTAGCCGGCATACTCGTTATGCGAGGTTCCCCGGGTTACAAAGGCGCCTTTGGTAGGATGGGTCCCGGGATAGGTCCGATAACAGATGCCGTCGCCGTCCACGTCGCGATACCGGCCCCATTGTTCTTTGAGGGTATCGAGGTCTTCTGCGCTCAGGACCTTGCCGCGGTCGTATCTGCGGCTGTCGTCCCATTGCAGGGGACCGCTGATATGGTCGTTCATGCCGAGATCGAGATCGGACATGACGAAGACCGGTGTCTGCAGTCGATCGGCGAGATCGAAGGCCTCCGCACCAAGGTCGAAACATTCCTTGGGATCGCAGGGGAATAATAAAACATTTTTCGTGTCGCCATGGGAGGCATAGGCGCAGGACAGCAGGTCTCCCTGCTGGGTGCGGGTAGGCATGCCGGTACTCGGACCGGTTCTCTGCACATCCACGAGCACCGCCGGGATCTCGGCGAAATAGGCAAGACCGATAAATTCACTCATCAGGGAGATGCCCGGACCGGAGGTAGAGGTAAAGGCCCTGGCTCCGTTCCAGCAGGCACCGACGACGATGCCGATGGCAGCCAGTTCGTCTTCCGCCTGGATTATCGCCGCTTTTCTTCTGCCGGTATCATCCTCTATACGAAATCTATTGACGTACCGTTCAAAAGCCTCGACCACCGAGGTGGAGGGGGTGATCGGATACCAGCCGGTAACTGTGGCCCCGGCATAGACGGCGCCAAGGGCAAAGGCCGAATTCCCGTCCATGAGGATGTCATCGCCGAGTTTATCTGATTTTCGAACCGACAGTTTGCAGACTCCCGGGAAATGCTCTTTGGCGTAGTCATAGCCCAGCTCAAGGGCCTTGATGTTTGGTTCGGCAAGTTTGGGCTTCTTTTTAAACTGCGTCTGGATGGAATCGGTCAGGATGGAAAAATCGAGGTCGAGGAGAAAGGAGAGAGAACCAACATAAATGATGTTTCTCAGCAGTTGCCTCAGTTTGGGGTTCTTGAATTCGCTGTTGCAAAGAGTAGTAAAGGGAATACCCATGGTTGTGATATCCTCACGGGTAAACTTGTCCGACAGTTCTCTGGTCGAATCATAGAGGAAGTAGCCGCCGGGCAGCACCTCCTGATAATCGTTGAACAGGGTCTGGTGGTTGACGGCAACAGCCATGTCGACCCCGCCCCGTCTGCCGAGAAAACCATCTTCATTGACCCGTACCTCGTACCAGGTGGGGAGCCCCTGGATATTCGAAGGGAAGATGTTTTTCGGGCTGACGGGAACCCCCAGGCGGAAGATCGCCTTGGCAAAGAGATTATTGGCACTGGCGGAGCCGGAGCCGTTGACGTTGGCGAAACGGACGACAAAGTCGTTGATGCTCTTGATTTTCTTCATTTTTGACCCGCTACTGCAGAGTTGTAGGTGTACTGTATCATTTCCCAGGAAGATGTCGGGCAGCGTTCGGCACAGAGCCCGCAATGCAGACAGACATTCTCGTCCTTGACCATCACCCTGCCGGTAGGCAATACCTCTGAAATATAAAGGGCCTGCGCCGGATTATCCGCCGGAGCCAGGAGTCTGGAACGGAGGTCGTCTTCGTCGCCGTTTTCAATAAAGTTAATGCATAACTCCGGGCAGATATCGACACAGGCATCGCATTCGATACAGGTGGAATAGTCGAATACCGTCTGGACATCACAATTCAGGCAGCGCAGGGATTCCTCGTGACCGGTTTTTTTACTAAAGCCAAGCTCTACTTCCACCAGACGGTTTTTCAGCGATTTGACCCGGTCAACCGTGGGTACCGCGTACCGTTTGTCACTGGAGACATGGCTGTCGTAAATCCAGTCCTGGATACCCATTTTCTGGCTGACCAGGTTGGTCCGGGGTGCGGGCCTGTCGTGGAGGTCCTTGCCCTGGCAGAACAGGTCGATGGAGATTGCCGCCTGGTGTCCGTGCTCCACCGCGGTGATGATATTTTTCGGCCCAAAGGCGGCATCACCGCCAAAGAAGACATTCGGCACGGAAGATTGAAAGGTCTCTTCATCGAGTACCGGCAGTCCCCATTCGTTCATCTCAATGTTCATATCCTCCTTGATAAAGGGGAAGGCGTTGAGCTGACCGACGGCAAGGAGTACCTGATCGCAGGCGATGAAGATCGGAGGCTCGTCTGCAGGTTTCAGTCTGCGCTTGCCGTCCTTGCCGTATTCGGCGGTCATTTTCTGAAAATGCATGCCGACCAGTTGTCCGTCCTCAACGACAAAATCTACTGGCGAATGATTGTCGATGATAGGGATGTCCTCGTCTTCGGCATCTTCTATCTCCCAGGGGGAGGCCTTCATGTCCTCGCGCGGGCTGCGGACGATGACCTTGACATCTTCGCCGCCAAGTCTCTTGGCCATCCGGCAGCAGTCCATGGCGGTGTTGCCGCCGCCGAGTACCAGGACCTTCTCGGGGGCTGAGATGACATGGCGGTAGAGTACTGCGGCCAGCCATTCGATGCCGATAAAAATCGAGGCATCTCCCTCCTGCCGGCCGGGCAGGTCGGGAAGATCGCGGCCCCGGGGAGCGCCGGTACCGACGAAGATGGCGTCATAGCCCTTGTCGGCAATTGTCTTGAGGCTGTCGACATAGTGGTTGAAATGGGTGGTAACCCCCATATTCAAGATCCGGTCGACCTCGTTGTTGAGTACCTTTTCCGGAAGGCGGAAAGACGGCACCTGGGTGCGGATAAAGCCGCCGGCCTTGGACTGGTCGTCATAGAGATCGATTTCATAGCCGAGGGGCAACAGATCACGGGCGACGGTGAGCGAGGCGGGCCCGCCGCCGATCAGGGCAATTTTCCTGCCGTTTTTTTCGTTTGGAATCTCGGGAAGAAAGTCGGTGCTGTCGCTTTTATAATCAGAGGCCACCCTTTTTAATCGACAGATGGCGACAGGCGTTTCTTCGACCCGGGTGCGCCTGCAGGCTGGTTCGCAGGGCCGGTCGCAGACGCGGCCGAGGATGCCGGGGAAGACATTGGAAATCCAGTTGATCTTGAAGGCTTCGTCGTATTTACCCTGGCTGATCAACCGAAGATATTCCGGAACCGGAGTGTGGGATGGACAGGCGTACTGGCAATCGATTACCTTATGGAAATACTCGGGATCTTCAATATTTGTCGGTTTCAAGAATCGCTCCTCTCTGGTCGGTGGGCTGGGATACTGTGATCTGCTGCCGGGGCGGAGTACCGACTCGGCAGAATAAAAGTCGCAGTCGGACTATACGGTCAGGGCTGCCCATGGTCAATACTTCTCATATCCCCCGTAAACGGGAAAGGTGTCTTCACGAAATTCATTTTTAAATAAGAAAAGAATTTCCAGGGCACTCATTATTCCGGGAGAATCCGGACCGCACCCTTGTCGGCGGAGGCTGCAAAAAGTGCATATGCTTTCAGGGCCTTACTGATGGTTCTGTCCCGGTCTGCCGGGGAAAAAGCAGCCTTGCCCTTTGCTTCCTCCTGTTTTCTGCGGGCGGCGAGTTCGTTGGTTGTGAGAACGACATTAATGCTTCTTGCCGGGATATCTATCTCGATGGTGTCACCGTCCTCGATGAGGGCAATAGCTCCTCCCGCGGCAGCTTCCGGGGAAACATGACCGATAGAGAGACCGGATGTGCCACCGGAGAATCGGCCATCGGTTATAAGAGCACACTCCGCGCCGAGGTGGATCGATTTCAGGTAGGAGGTCGGATAAAGCATCTCCTGCATCCCCGGACCGCCTTTCGGGCCTTCGTAGCGGATAACAATGACGTCACCGGCCTTGATCTTGCCGTTCAGAATGGCGTCGCAGGATGCCTCCTGGGAAGAAAATACACGGGCGGTTCCGGAAAATTTAAAGATCGACGGATCGACACCGGCGGTTTTGACGATACAGCCGTTCTCGGCAATGTTACCGAAAAGGACCGCCAGGCCGCCATCCTTACTGTAGCAATGGGCAAGATCCCGGATGCAACCCTCCTTGCGGTCGAGGTCGGCCTCCTTGTACATCGTGCTCTGGGAGCCCATAACCAGGTTCAGACCGGCTGCTGCCGGGGCGCTCTGGTAGAGGGCTTCCGCCTCCCTGCTGTGAGTGGGAACAGAGATGTCCCAGCGGTCGAGGACCTCCTGCAGGGTCCGGCTGTCAACCCGGTGCACCGTCGGATCGATCAGCCCGGCCCGGTTGAGTTCGCCGAGGATGGCCATGATGCCCCCGGCCCGGTTGACATCCTCGACATGATACTGGGAAGAGGGAGAAACCTTGCAGAGATTGGGTACCCTGCGGGACAGGCTGTCGATGTCAGCCATGGTAAAATCGATTCCTGCCTCGTGGGCAATGGCCAGCAGATGCAGCACGGTATTTGTCGAGCCGCCCATGGCGATATCCAGGGTCATCGAATTCATAAAGGCGTTCTTCGTGGCGATTGATCTTGGCAGCACCGAACTGTCTTCGTGATCGTACCAGGCACTGGCCATTTGCACGATCCGTTCGGCGGCTCGTTCAAAGAGCAGTTTCCGGTTGGCATGGGTGGCAACCACCGTTCCGTTACCCGGCAGGGCCAGGCCGAGGGCCTCGTTCAGGCAGTTCATCGAATTGGCGGTGAACATTCCCGAACAGGAACCGCAGGTCGGGCAGGCGCATCGTTCAACCCGGTCAATTTCCGCATCGCTCACCTCCTTGTCGGCAGCCAAAACCATGGCGTCGACCAGATCGTAACGTTTGCTGCCGTCTACACCGGCCTCCATGGGGCCGCCGGAGACGAAGATAGTCGGGATATTGAGGCGCATGGCAGCCATCAGCATACCGGGGGTGATCTTGTCGCAGTTGCTGATACAGATCATCGCATCGACAGTGTGGGCGTTGCACATATATTCGACGCTGTCGGCGATCAGGTCACGGGACGGCAGGGAATAGAGCATGCCGGAATGGCCCATGGCGATGCCGTCATCTATGGCAATGGTATTGAACTCGGCGGCAAAACATCCGGCCTGGTCGATTATCTTTTTTAAATGCTGGCCGATTTCATGGAGGTGGACATGGCCCGGGACAAACTGGGTGAAGGAGTTGACGATGCCGATGATCGGTCGGCCGAATTGTTCCTCCTTGACGCCATTTGCCCGCCAGAGGCTGCGCGCCCCAGCCATTCTTCGTCCCTCTGTTGTTACCGCACTGCGTAATGGAATTGCCATGATGATACTCCGGAGAATTTATCTTGAATCCGTAACGGAAAGAAATATGTAGCAAAACAGAAAAAAAGCTTGCAACACGCGTTATATTATAGACAATATACTATGAAACCAGGTGGTATTGCACAATTTTTCAGGGGAATCAGATGAAAAAGACGGAAATCGACTACTGGATCGCGGCAATGTTGGAATCTTATGGCAATGTTTCCGACCTCAATATTACCGTCGGTAAAACCCTGCAGGTTGAGTCCGCCGGGCAGCTTGTGCCGGTCGAGGTCGTTCCGCCGATCAAGAAGCTTACCCCCTTCCAGACCGAAGTCTTCGCCCTCAACCTCATCGGCAACAACCGCAGGCTACTCAAAGATCTGGTTGAAAACGGTTCCTGCGACCTGTCGTATTCTCTTTCTGATAAGGCTAGATTCAGGGTGAATGTCTTTACTCAGAAGGGCTATTTCACCACCGTTCTCAGAAAACTCGAGACCGAAGTGCCTTCCATTGAAAACATGCAGTTTCCCGATGCCTTCGGTAAGATGGCGGCTGAATTGAACGGGCTGATCCTCTTCACCGGGGCGACAGGAACCGGTAAAACCACCTCACTTGCCGCGCTTCTCAATCGAATCAATCAGGAGAGATCGGTGCATGTGGTGACCCTGGAGGATCCCATCGAGTATGTCCATGAACAGCTGAAGGCTACGTTTAACCAGCGGGAGCTGGGCAACGATTTCAGCAGCTTTGCGGTGGGGATGCGCGCGGCCCTTCGTCAGGCGCCCAAGGTCATCCTGGTCGGTGAGATGCGTGATCGTGACACCATGGAAATCGGCCTGACAGCTGCTGAAACAGGTCATCTGGTACTCTCAACCCTGCATACCATCGACGCCGGGCAGACCATCAACCGTATTCTGGGTATGTTCGAGCAGGATGAACAACCGCAGATACGTAACCGGCTGGTCGATACTATCCGCTGGATTGTCAGCCAGCGTCTGCTGCCGCGGGTGGGCGGCGGTCGGGTTGCTGCCATGGAAATCCTCAGGACCAGTCTGCGGGTAAAAGATCTGATCATCAACGGGGAGACGGAGGACAAAACCTATTACAATATTATCAGTGAAGGTTCGGCCCTCGATATGCGGACCTTTGATCAGCATATTCTTGAGTTGTACAGTCGTGGTCTGATTACGGAGAAGAGTTCCATCACCTACTGCTCGCATCGGGCCGAGATGAACCGGGGACTCGACCGCATTAAATCAGAGCGGGGTGAGGCGACAACCAATTTGACCGACCTGGCCATGGAGACTGGACAGGAGGAAGGCGCCGGCTTCTACGGCAGATGAGTAGAGATACAGGGGTCAAGAGACAGGGACACTCCACCCTGGTTAGCAGGAAAAACGAGTTTCAGGTTATGAGGGAAATATGATAGTCAATTGTCCGCATTGTGGTAAGCAGCTGAAATTGAGTGAAAAGATAAGGGAGAACGTTCGGCAGTTGGGACCAGGCAAAAAAATCAAGGTCAAGTGTGTTCATTGTGCCGAGCCATTCGGCCTTGATGAGAACACTTTGAACCTCGCCGGGCCCAGCCGTACTTCTTCCAATCGTCCCCAATCGGCTGAAGGGGCTGCGGGCAGAAAGGTCAGGCCCCCGGCGCCTCCTGAAACTGAGTGGCTCAAGGATGGGTCCTTTGAGGAAAAGGAAGTCGTAGAAGATATCCCCAGAGCCCTGACCCTCATGCCGGAATCCTCGAACCGTGAGGCGGTAATAAAGGCAGCCACAGCTTTTGGCTATCGGGTTGAGCTGGCATCAACCGCCGATGAAGCCATCGATAAAATGAGGTTTGTCAATTATGCCGCCGTCTTCCTGCACAGCAGTTTTGAGTCCGGTGACATGAAAGACGGTAAGTTTCATCAGTTCATGCGGGCAATGAACATGTCCCGCCGCCGCTATATTTTCTATGTTTTGATCGGAGAAGAGTTCGAAACCCTTTACGATCTGCAGGCTCTGGCCTATTCAGCCAACCTGGTTGTCAACGATAATGAAATTCCTTTTATCGGAACTGTGCTGAAAAAGGCCATTCCTGAATTTGAAACCCTGTTCGGACCGCTGATGGAGGAGTTGCAGGTCGTCGGAAAATAGAGTAAATTGCCCTGCAATGAGTCGTGATCAAATCCGTCCGAAAGTGATTCCTGCCTTTTTACCTTCGCTGACGCCACCTCTCCCACAGGTTGTACTAAGCCGCATCCTGACATGTACCATCCGTTACGGGATGGTGCCATTCCCGCCACTTTGGATGTGCGCAGGGCCGGCACGATACAATTAAGAGTTATGCCGGATTCACTAACAGGTTATATTTCGAGTAGAGAATGAAGAAAACAATCCTCTCTGTAGGAAAAAAAATAAGAAGAATTGCCCAGGCCGGAAGACATCGATACGGCAAAATAATGGGTCGCTCAACCGCAGCGGAACATCCCGTCACCACTGAAGAACCGCCTCCGGTAACTTCAGCGGAAGGCAATGGAGGGGAGGTCCCCGCGCCTGAGAATATCATTACAAAGGAGAGCAAATATCGGGCTCCGGCAAAACCTAAACGGAAACCGGCGTGGACCCTGGATGATTTTCCTGTCACTCCAATGGAAGGGAAGAGTCGTTTTCACGACTATACCATTCCTCTGAAGGTGATGCGGGCAATAGCCGATCAGAAATTTGAGTATTGCACGCCGATTCAGGAGCAGGCACTGGAGGAAGTGCTGGCCGGCAACGATCTCGTCGGCAAAGCCAATACCGGTACCGGAAAAACAGCGGTCTTCCTGATTACCATTTTATCCAGATTACTGGCTGAAGCAAAATCCGGAAAGGGCAATGTCCGGGCACTTGTCCTGGCACCCACCCGAGAGCTGGCCATGCAGATAGCCAAGGAAGGTGTGGTTTTCGCCAAATACTGCAATCTTTCGGTGCGGGCGGTCTATGGCGGTGTGGATTATCAGAAGCAGATGCTGGCGCTGCAGAACAGACAGTGTGATCTCCTGGTCGCAACTCCCGGACGTCTCATCGATTTCATCAAAAAGAGAGTGGTTGATCTCAGCGGCTGCAGAATTCTGGTGCTCGACGAGGCGGACCGCATGCTCGATATGGGTTTTATTCCCGATGTTCGGCGAATTATCGGACACCTGCCGCAAAAAAAAGATCGACAGACTCTGCTCTTTTCCGCAACCGTCTCGGAGGATGTGCAGCGCCTTTCCGCTCAGTGGAGTGTGCAGCCGAAACTCGTCGAGGCGGAGCCGGAACAGGTGGCGGTTGAGACGGTCGAACAGGTTGTCTACCTGGTTACGACGGAGGAAAAATATGCGGTGCTCTACAATCTCATTCGTCAGAACCCTGACGACCGGATTATCGTCTTTGCCAATATGAAAAATGAAACCAAACGCCTGGCCAACAGGCTGCAGCGAAACAGCATAGATTGTGTGCTGCTGTCCGGGGATGTCGACCAGAACAAAAGGATGACCCGGCTGGAGAGTTTTCGGGCGGGCAAGGTCAAAGTTCTTGTCGCAACCGATGTCGCCGGACGAGGAATCCATATCGATGGGATCACCTTTGTTGTCAACTATACTCTGCCCTATGAACCGGAAGATTACGTCCATCGCATTGGCCGGACCGGCCGGGCCGGCGCAAATGGCAAAGCGGTGAGTTTTGCCTGCGAAGAGGGGTCATTTTATCTGCCGGCTATTGAGGAATTCATCGACAGAAAATTCGACTGTGTGCTGCCGGAAGAAAGCCTGCTCACCCCTCCGCCAAAAGGCCAGGATAAACCGGTGGAAAAAGATGGCGGCAGGCCGCCGGGAAAGCGAAAGAGAAAACCGAGAAACAGAACCTCCAGCCGGAGGAGGGGGAGTTACGAAAAGAAATCGGCCTAAGCCGATGATTCCCCGGGACTCGATCGATAATCAGGTGCTGTCGGCGGGCTCCCGGAACGCATGAAAAAAATAGATGTCCCTGCAAGAAGTAGTTGTCCTTTTCCTGATAAATTGCTATAAAGTAAGGTTCATGTATCTGAAGGTTGCTTCCTCCTAGGGAGTGGCCTATTTTCTTTTTACCCTTAAAACGTCTACTTAAAAAGGGTGAATTAACCTTTACCGTTTGGCCTCCGGTCTACAGGAAGAGTAAAATCCATGACAGAACAACTTAATCAATCAACCCAGGACAGCAGCGAAGAGATGAGTTTTGCCGAGCTCTTCGAGATGGAAGAAAACAACAAGGTAGTGGCCGTTGGTGATGTGGCAATGGGCACGATAATCGGTACAGTGGACGACTATCTCCTTGTTGATGTTGGCGATAAAGCCGAAAGCTATATTGCCAAATCGGAATTCCGCCTGGAAGATGGTGAAGAAATCAAAATTGGTGATGTCTTTGAGGTGTTCGTCGAGCGGCGTAAGGAAGAAGGCGGGCTCCTCCTGTCGAGAGAAAAGGCCATTGCGATAAAAGTTTGGGAGAAAATTGCCGAGATCCAGGAAGAAGACGGCGTGATCTCCGGTCGGGTGGAAAGTCGGGTGAAAGGCGGGATGTCTGTTGATATAGGTGTGCCCGCGTTCCTGCCCTACTCCCAGATTGATCTTCGTCCGGTCAAGGACCTTGATGCACTGATCGGCGAAACAATGGAATTCAAGATCCTCAAGTTCAATAAGAAGAGAAACAACGTCGTTATTTCCCGGCGGGCCATCCTGGAAGAGGAACGCAACAAGCTCCGTGAAGAGATGCGCTCCAAGCTGGAAGAAGGTCAGATTATCAAAGGGGCCATTACCAATATCACCGATTACGGCCTCTTTATAGATATGGGCGGCATGGACGGTCTTTGTCATATCACCGATCTTTCCTGGGGGCGGGTGTCTCACCCGGCCAAACTTTACAAGGTCGGCGAGGAACTCGAGGTAAAAGTCCTCAAATACGACAGGGAACATGATCGTGTTTCCCTTGGTGTCAAGCAACTCCGTGATGATCCCTGGGCAACCGTTACTGAAAGGTATCCGGTGAATGAGACTACCAAAGGCAAAGTCGTTTCCATTACCGATTATGGTGTGTTTGTCGAGCTGGAGGAAGGTGTCGAAGGGCTGATTCACGTTTCCGAGATGACCTGGTCGAAGAAACCCCGACATCCGTCCAAGATAGTTTCCGTCGGCGACGAGGTGGAGATCATGGTGCTGAATATCGAGACCGAGACCAAGCGTATCTCGCTTGGAATGAAGCAGCTCCAACCAAATCCATGGGATCTGGTCACCGACAATTATCCGGTCGGGTCCGTTATTGAAGGGAAAATTAAAAATATTACCGATTTTGGTGTGTTCATCGGCATCGAAGAGGGCATTGACGGTCTGATCCATGTTTCCGATCTGTCCTGGACCGAACGGATCAAACATCCGTCCGAGAAATACGCCAAAGGGGAGACGATCCAGGCCGTCGTACTGAAGATCGATAAGGAAAATGAGCGTTTCTCTCTGGGGATCAAGCAGCTTGTTCCGGATCCATGGCAGGCGGCATATAACAATTACCCATCGGGCACCGTTGTCGAAGGTGAGATTACCAACGTCACCGATTTTGGGGTTTTCGTTAAGCTGGAAGAGGGAATCGAAGGCCTCGTTCATGTCTCCGAGTTGAGTAAAGACAAGGTCAAAACTCCGGTCGGCATGTATCAGGTCGGGGACACCCTGAAGGCCATCGTTATTAACGTCTCGGCAAAAGACCGGAAGATCGGTCTTTCGGTCAAGACTCTCGAGGGTGACGATGAAGAGGTCGCGGTTGAAAAATTCAAGAAGGCCGAGAAGGTCGCGGCCGAATCGGCACCTTCAACCTTTGGTGATCTTCTAAAGGCGGCGGCGGAAGGCAATGATTCAGCCGACAACGAGTAGGAACCTGCCTGGCTAAGGCTTGTTTGAAGCAGCTGAAAGGTTGTCTTGCCGGATCTCCGGCAAGACAACCTTTTTTTATATTTTCATTGGAACAGACCTTACTGGTAGTTCCTGGTAACTTATTGATTATACTTATTAGTTATGTTGAAAAAAGATTTGGTAGACAAGGTCAGCAGTGAACTTTCCATGCAGAAACAGGATGTCAGTCTGGCGGTTGATATCATGCTGGAAACAATGGCATCGGCTCTGGTTAATGAGCGGCGCATCGAATTACGCGGATTTGGCAGCTTCTCGGTACGGGCGAGAAAGCCCCGTTCCACCAAAAATCCCCGGACTGGGAAAATTATGAATATTCCAGACCGGAAAACCCTGCATTTCACCATGAGTAAATCACTGAAGGAAGCACTCATCAGCGAAAAGGATTAACGTCACCCTTCCCGACACGGAGAATTTCCGGGGTATCGCTGGTCAGATCGATTACGGATGAGGGATCGGGGTAGATAGGCCCGCCATCAACGATCAATTCGATCCTTTTTCCAATATATTCATCGATCTGAAAGGGTTCAGCCAGTTTGATCTCTTCATCTTCAAGCTGGACACTGGTGTTGACGATAGGATTGCCGAGGGTCTCCAGCAGGAGCTTGCAAATCGGATGGCCTGGCACCCTGATACCGACGGTCTTCTGTTTGGTGGACATGATCTTGGGAACCAGTTTTGTTCCCGGCAGGACAAAAGTATACGGGCCCGGCAGGTTTTTTTTCAGCAGCCGGTAGGCGGTATTGGAGACATGGGCATATTGGCTGATATCGGTAAGGTTGGAGCACATAAAGGAGAAGGGCTTGTGTGCAGGCCTTTTTTTCAGTTGGACGATCTGTTTGATGGCTTTCTGGTTGAACAGGTCGCAGCCGATACCATAGCCGGTATCGGTAGGATAGCAGACGATGGCCCCGTTCTTCAGTAATTTGACAACCTGCTCAATAAGACGGGGCTGAGGATTTATCGGGTTGATTTCAAGCAGCATAGTGCAGATCTATCCTTTGTCCGAGCATTGCGGACCAGTTTTATTCTCTAGAGCCACATTCGCATAGAGCCTCAGGCATCATAAAAAATGAGAATTTTTATAAAGATGCTTTACAATGGTAGTGTTAAAAATAAAGCATAATGTGAATTATGAAAGGCGGTCAAGATGTCCTTTCATGGTTCATTCCCTGATAAAGGAGGGGACATGTTACCAGATCAGATAGAAACCGCACTTACATTTGATGATTTACTTCTCGTACCTTCCGCTTCAGAGGTTCTTCCTAATGAGGTAAACCTTGAAACCCGGCTCACCGATACAATTTTCCTGAAGACTCCCCTGGTCAGTTCGGCTATGGATACCGTGACCGAGCACCGAACCGCCATTGCAATGGCACGGGAAGGGGGCATCGGCATCATTCATAAGAATATGACCATTGAGCAGCAGGCGATTGAGGTCGAAAGGGTGAAGAAGTCAGAGTCGGGGATGATCATCGATCCGATTACCGTCACCCAGGATCAATCGGTAGGCGAGGTTCAGGAGATCATGAGTGCCTACAAAATATCCGGCCTGCCGGTTCTGCATGAAGGTAAACTGGTGGGGATCGTCACCAACCGGGACCTGCGGTTCGTCTCCGATGACGGTCTGAGGGTTTCCGATGTCATGACCTCGAAAAACCTTGTCACCGCCAAAGTGGGCATTGATCTGGAGCATTCAAAGGCCCTGCTGCACGAACATCGGATCGAAAAACTGCTGGTGGTAGACGACATGGGCGGCTTGAAAGGGCTGATTACCATCAAAGATCTGGAGAAAATCAAAAGATATCCCCAGGCGGCCAAGGATAAATTCGGTCGTCTCCTCGTAGGTGCAGCTCTTGGCGTTGGACCAAACATCGAGAGCCAGGCGGAGCGGCTGGTCAAAGCAGGAGTCGATGTAGTGGTGGTCGATTCGGCCCACGGTCACTCGGCGGGTGTGCTGAAGGCGATCGCCAGAGTGAAGGCTGCCTTTCCCGACCTTTCGGTGATTGCCGGTAATGTTGCCACGGGTGAGGGGACAGAGGATCTGATCAAGGCGGGAGCCAATGGCGTGAAAGTCGGTATTGGACCGGGCTCGATCTGCACCACCCGCGTGGTGGCCGGGGTCGGGGTCCCGCAAATGACCGCGCTGCAAAAATGTGTCAAAGTCGCCAATAGATATAACATCCCGATCATCGCTGATGGCGGGATCAAATATTCCGGGGACCTGGCCAAGGCAATTGGTGCCGGGGCCAGTACGGTGATGCTCGGCAGTCTTTTTGCCGGAACGGATGAAACGCCGGGTGACACCTTTCTCTACCAGGGTCGAACCTACAAAGGCTATAGGGGTATGGGGTCCCTCGGGGCAATGAGTCAGAGTGAGGGGTCGGCTGACCGCTATTTCCAGTCGGAAGTCTCTGCCACCTCTAAACTCGTGCCCGAGGGCATAGAAGGAAAAGTACCCTACCGTGGGCCTCTGTCGACCGTCATTTACCAGATGATCGGTGGGCTTCGATCAGGAATGGGCTATGTTGGAGCAGCAACTATCCCGGAACTGCAGAAAAAAGCCAAATTTGTCCGGATTTCACCGGCCGGGCTCAGGGAATCCCACGTTCATGATGTCATAATTACCAAGGAAGCGCCAAACTATCGGTCTGCGTAATTCCCCGGCCGAAGTCGGTGGCTGTGGCAGTTGCTGTTCTGCACGGGACAGACAGGATAAATACTTGAGGAGAACACGAGAAAGGCCATGGATATTCATAGCGAAAAAATAATCATCCTTGACTTCGGCTCTCAGACGACCCAGCTGATTGCCAGGCGAATCAGGGAACAGAAGGTGTACAGCGAAATCCACCCCTTCTCCATTTCCCTTGAAAAAATCAAAGAACTCAACCCTTCCGGAATTGTATTGTCGGGAGGCCCATGTTCCGTCTACGACGAGGATGCACCCCATTCCGATCCGGCACTGTTGTCGCTTGGTGTTCCCGTGCTTGGTATCTGTTACGGCGCCCAGCTCATGCTGCAGCAGATGGGAGGCCGGGTGGAGAATGCCGAGAAACGCGAGTTCGGCAAAGCTGAACTGACGGTTAAATATTCCGCGGGTCTTTTTGCCGGCCTGGAAATGAACGGCATGAAGCATCAGGTCTGGATGAGCCATGGGGACCGCGTCGAAATGATCCCCGACGGTTTCGAGGCCACGGCGGTGAGCGACAATTCGCCTTATGCGGCCCTGCGGCATGAATCCCTGCCGCTGTTCGCTGTCCAGTTCCATCCGGAGGTAGCCCATACCCTTATCGGCACCGATGTGCTGAGGAATTTTATCTTCGGCATCTGCAACTGCCGCCCGGAATGGACAATGCATTCGTTTATCGAACAGAACGTCCAGGCTATTCGCCGGAAGGTCGGCAGCGACAATGTCATCTGCGCCTTATCCGGCGGCGTTGACAGTTCGGTTGTGGCGGCTATTATCCACAAAGCCATAGGTGATCAGCTCACCTGTATTTATGTCAACAACGGCCTGATGCGAACCGGAGAAACCGGCTCGATCCTGAGATTTTTCAAGGAAAAGAGTAAGCTGAAAGTCATCGATATCGATGCAACAGACTATTTTCTCGCAGAATTGGCAGGAGTCGAGGACCCCGAGGTGAAGCGTAAGCGTATCGGTCTCGGCTTTATCAAGATCTTTGAGGAGGAGGCGAGCAAAATAGGCAGGGTGAAGTATCTGGCCCAGGGAACCCTGTACCCGGATGTGATAGAATCGGTGAGTTTCCGGGGCGAGGCCCCGATTAAATCCCATCACAATGTCGGTGGTCTGCCGGAGATTATGCATCTCGATCTGATTGAGCCCCTCCGTGAGCTGTTCAAAGACGAGGTTCGCGAACTTGGACTCGAACTTGGTCTCCCGGAGGAAGCAATCTATCGACAACCTTTTCCGGGACCGGGACTGGGCATCCGTATCATGGGTGAGGTGACCGCGGAGCGGCTGAGAATCCTGCGCCAGGCGGATGTGATCGTCCTCGACGAGATGCGCAGGGCCGGCTGGTACCGGAAAGTGTGGCAATCTTTTGCCGTACTGCTGCCCATCCAGACCGTAGGTGTCATGGGCGACGGGCGCACCTATGAGCATGTTATCGCTGTCAGGGCAGTCGATTCGCGGGATGCCATGACAGCGGACTGGAGCAGGGTTCCCTATGAGGTACTCGGAGAGATTTCCAGCCGTATCATCAACGAGGTACGCGGGGTCAACAGAGTTGTCTACGATATCTCCTCTAAACCTCCGTCGACCATCGAGTGGGAATAGACTGAATTCGACCCAGGTAATCCTGATGAAATAGGTGGGGAATGCTCAAGACCGGAATCTATGTCGATGCGGAAAATATACGAATGTGCGGCGGCTACGGCATGCGTTATGACGTGCTGGTCGAGCTTGCCGGTGCCGGGAATTCTACGCTGCTTCGAGCGAACTCATATCTCGCTGAGGATCGGGAGCGGACCAAGGATGATCCGGAATATCGACAAAAGCTCTATCGTTACCATGATGTGATTCGTCAATGCGGCTTCAAGGTGATTAAGAAATTTGTCAAGCACTTTGTCGACGACGAGGGTATCCTGACCACCAAGGCCAACGCCGATATGGACCTGGCCATCGATGCGTTGCTGCAGGCCAGAAACCTTGATCGAGTTATTCTCCTTACCGGAGATGGCGATTTTATTCGTCTGGTCCTGGCCCTGCAGAACATGGGCTGCCGGGTGGAGGTGATTGGTTTTAAACATGTCAGCAACGAGCTGAAGGAGGCGGCGGACAGCTTTCTGTCCGGCTTTCTTATCCCCGGGCTTTTGCCGATAGCTGCGCAGGGTGGGGAAAACCGGCAGCGGGGCATCCCGATCAACTATAATCCCGACCGAGGTTTCGGTTTTATGCGTTTTTACCGCTTAACCCCGGAAGGATTGCTGGCGCAGTCGGTCTTCTTTCATTGCTCCAAGGCGCCGGAGGTTAATGATTCGCTCTTTCTTGATTCTTCCAATATTTTTGAATTCACCATCGTCAAAAATCCGGACAATAGCGGCCGGACCGAGGCCTGGGATATCCATTCTCTGGATGCTTAAATAACCCTTTATCAGGGTTGTCCTTTTTACAAGTTGTTGACTGCAGTTGTCGGTTTCATGGGGGAGGGGACTCCTTTTTGGGAAAACAGGAAATCTAATTAGGGGAGGAAAAAATGGCACTGAATATTGATGTTGAAACATTGAAGAGCCTGCAGCCGTTGTTAATTGACTATGGATCCAAGATAATTGCCGCTCTTTTAATCTTCTTGATTGGAAAATGGCTGGCCCGGAAGATTACCAATTTCCTGGTCAGGGTGCTGGAAGGCAGAAAAATTGACTATACCCTCACCGGTTTTCTGGAAGGGATCGTCTACTACGCTCTCTTTATAACGGTGGTCATTGCCGCGGCCGGTCAGCTGGGTATCAAAACCACCTCTTTCCTGGCAATCCTCGGCGCGGCGTCTCTTGCAGTGGGGCTTGCTCTCAAGGATTCCCTGGCCAATTTTTCCTCCGGCGTGATGTTGATCCTTTTTCATCCTTTCAAGGTCGGTGATGTGGTAACAATAGGTGGTGAGACGGGGAAAGTCATTCAGATTGACGTCTTCAATACCATCCTCAATACCGGTGACAATCAACGTAAAATTATTCCCAACGGGGCCATTTCCAATACCACTATCACCAATATCACCGCAAATCCGACGCGGCGGGTTGATCTGGTCGTCGGCATTGGCTACGACGATGATATCCGTAAGGCAAAAGAGACCCTGGAAGAAATCCTGGCTGCTGACAGCAGGATACTCCCTGAACCAGCTCCGTTTGTAGCCGTTTCAGAACTGGCTGACTCTTCAGTGAATCTTGTGGTCCGGCCATGGGTGGCAAAAGAAGACTATTGGGACGTCTACTTCGGGCTCACAGAAAAGATCAAGCTGACCTTCGACGAGCGGGGAATATCCTTTCCCTATCCGCAGCGTGATGTCCATCTGTATCAGGCAGCGGAATAGTTTTTCCGGGAGTGTGAATCAACTGGTGTAAAAAATGACGACACTCTTTGCTGCCGATATTGGCGGGACGAAAAGCGAGCTGGCTCTTTTCCCCTTGGAGGGGGCGAAAATCGGGGCGCTCAGGCAAAAGAGGCATCTCAATGCTGAATTCGGCGAAATTGAAGAGATCATCGAAAAATTCCTGGCAGAATCGGCGCGGAAGCCGAAGATCGCATGTCTCGCGGTGGCTGGAGTAGTCGACGGAGACAGGGCACACCTGACCAACCTGCCGTGGAAGATAGATTGTCGCAGTTT
>Ga0210123_1000040_pt1 | contig 72218 bp, 70 predicted proteins | sample Muzzi_PWB_D2_FD_185535 | JGI IMG/M metagenome (GOLD analysis project Ga0210123, IMG submission 185535) | Wetland microbial communities from San Francisco Bay, California, USA, that impact long-term carbon sequestration - Muzzi_PWB_D2 (SPAdes) | ecosystem: Environmental > Aquatic > Marine >... | reverse complement strand
GAGAAAGTACCCAAAGAGAAGGGCCCCCGGAGCACTCACCGGCTGCGCCGGTCCCCTGCGTTCCTCGCCAATCCGGGGGCCGCGCACAACTCGGCAATTTACGGGGCAAAAACCCGCCCCGTAAATCCCCTCAAACAGGGTGCGCGCCTGTTCCCCGGATTGGCTGCGGTACTCGGTGAGTGCTACGGGAGGGGTAGACCTTAACCCCCCGTAGGCGCAGCCGAGCATCGCAGGGAAAACCGGATGAAGCTTGCGTCTGTTTGAGCGTTCGAGCGGAGCGAGAGCGCGAGTTGAGCAAGCGCCGGTTTTCGCGAGAAGCGCAGGGGACCCGCGTAGCGGGCAAGCCTCCGGGCCGCCTTTCTTTTGGATACTTTTCTTTGGCGGAGCAAAGAAAAGTATCTCGCCGGCGGGCGCGAGAGCCCGCATCTAATTCAATCGCGCCTGCAAGACGCCCAACACCAACAGAAAAAACAAAAACCAGTCGCGGATGAGATCCGCTCCTACGGGTGGTTTGTTTGGGTGGGTGCAGGCCGGCTAGAGAGATTCCCTCTCCCCGGCCCTCCCCCGGAGGGGGAGGGAGAAGAACATCGCGGATTAGATCCGCTCCTACAAAGTGCGCGAACAATGAGAAACGCCATCCCGTGTAACCTTATCTATAGAATCTATTTCTCTATCGAAAATTCAAGTGAATCCACCCCCCCGAGGCATATGGCACGGCCATGGCATACTATGTATGGCGATTAAATGCGTCCGTCCCCTTTTGATTGGTCAGGCAGCTGGAAGCGATTGCCGAACGCTAAACGCCCGGTCACCGGCAGCCACGCACAAGGCCCCTCGTCGATGGGCCGTTTTTATGCCCGCAAGACCGTCAATGCACGGATGGACGCCGGAGTGCAAGAACGGTGCGAAACCGGACTATAATGGGCCTATCAAACACCCGGGACATTGCAATGCAGACTCGACTGACAGCCCTCATCCTTGGCGCGGCCCTCCTCACAGGCTGCACCACCTCGCCCTCCGGCCGTTCGCAACTGATACTCATGCCGGACAGCGAAATGGACCAGATAGGCCTGCAGGCCTTTACCAACATCAAGGACAAGACACCGGTCAACAGCAACCGCGCCACCAACAGTTATGTGCAGTGCGTGGGCAATGCCATTACCCGCGAAGTGGGCGGCAACTGGGAGATCGTGGTGTTCAAGGACGATTCCGCCAATGCGTTTGCCCTGCCTGGCGGCAAGATCGGGGTGAATACCGGCCTCCTCAAGGTGGCGGAAAACCAGCACCAGCTGGCAACGGTCATTGGTCATGAAGTGGCGCATGTCCAGGCGCATCATTCCAACGAACGCGTCTCCCAGAAGTTTGCCGTCGATCAGGGGATGAGCCTGCTCAATGCCATCGCCAGCCCGCAGACCGGCACCGGGCAGGCCCTGATGGGCCTGCTGGGTGTCGGCGCCGAATACGGCATCCTGCTGCCATTCAGCCGTGTCCAGGAAAGCGAGGCTGACGTCCTGGGCCTGGAATTGATGGCAAGGGCCGGGTTCGACCCGCGCGAGAGTGTCAAGCTGTGGATAAACATGAGCCGCACCAACAGCGGCCAGCCACCGGAGTTCCTGTCCACCCACCCGTCCGACAGCTCGCGCATCAGCGGACTGAATGCCCGCATACCGTCGGCGCTGAACCTGCAGAGCCGGGCCAGACAGCAGGGCAAGCAGCCGGCGTGCCGTTGAGGGCCGGTATGGCGACCTCCATTCAAGGGACCGTGGAATTTATAATTCCCTGCAAGGCCCCTGTTTTCTTCACGACCATTTATCCGGAGAACGCGACATGAATGAACGGCTGAATAACGCAACAGCAGGGAAACTGGTATTGCGCCTGACGCTTGGAATCCTGTTACTGTTTCATGGTTTTGACAAGCTGCTGCATCCCGCCTCCGTCAACTTTATCAGCAGCACCCTCACCGGGGCAGGCCTGCCCGGGTTTATTGCCAATGGTGTCTACGTGGGCGAGGTGATCGCGCCCCTGATGATCATCCTCGGGGTCTATTGCCGCGTCGGCGGCCTGCTTGTCGTCATCAACATGCTTTTTGCCGTCCTGCTGATGCATACGGGCGACCTGCTCACTGTGACAGAGCATGGCGGCTGGCGTCTAGAACTGCAGGCGTTCTACCTGTTCAGCGGCCTTGCGCTCATGTTCCTTGGCAGCGGTAAACTGGCGGTCAGGCCCGACTGAGGGACACAAGGCACAACTAGTGCGTGCCCGGGCCACCCTGTTTATTCCTGAAAACGATATCGCCATACCAGGCAACGGCGGACTCCCGTGTATTGTCCGTATCCGTCATGATCGCCACACCGGATACCCTTGTCGGTTCTTCACCAAAGGCCTGTTTGTAATCCTCATAGACATTGCGCTCCTCCGTTATCCACTGCTGCACTTTCCCGGTGCCGCCCTGAACAACAAACATCATGACCCGGTCGGTGTAGGCATTCGCAATCATGGTGCCAGCCGGGCTGTTGCTTCCCCAGATATAGGAGATTGCCCGGTACGGGACTTCATGCCCCCGGACAAGGCTGGCGGCCTCGTGTGCCAGCCGCTCCAGATAACCGGCCCTGTCAGGGTCAAACGCGAAGCTGATATAGATCCTGGCAGGATAGTCATCCCCGTCCTTGCTGCTTACATCGCCCTTTCGCAGGATATTATTCACTTTCCAGCGCCACTGGATGAAGGGGTATTCTGCCGGGTCAAATGACAGTTCCCGCGTCAGTCCGGAAGCGGACTGATCACTGACGGCCCTGACGACGACCGTGCCGGCCTCTTCCACCAGGGAATATTCGGTGTGCCGCTCGATCCGGCTGAAGGTCAGCGGCTGCCAGCCAAGCGGGAGGCCTTCACCGGGCCGGGTTGATGAAAACATGCCCGCCTCAAGTTGTCCGGGTGACTGCGCATACGTCAACCCTGACCCCGCCAGCAGGTACATCAGTAACGCCAGGCGACTGTTGCAGGTCCAGGCGCCCGGCAAGGTCCACTTCATCAGGCTGCCCCCGTTGCTGTCGTTTTACCCATACCGCGATAGACCCCGTGGCTCGGGTACAGTTCAGGCCGGCCCGAACAAGGGGGTGCACAGCGCTTCTTCTCACGCACCCCCAAACAGGCATACTATGCCGGCATACTAATGAGGAACAGGGTAAGCCGACATCGCTTACCTTGCCCCCCATTAGTAAAAATGTTTAATCACACTACCCCCACCCTGTCCCGCCCCCTTCAAAGGGGACGGGGACGCAGGCCGGAATGTCGGGATACTTTCGTATTCCTTAGTACAATCACGCTATCCGCAACCGGACAACTGCAGGGAAACGCCTCATGACCGAAAACAGCTCTACGGACAATCCCGTACTACCTGGCAACGATGAAAACCACATCAGTGAAATGGTCGCACTGGTACGACCGCTTTCCCCGCTGAACGTCATCAATACCCTGCACGAGGAATCCGATACCGCGTTTGCACAGGTGCTGGACCGCCTGCCGCAATCCATGGCCCTGCGGGTATTGCATCACCTTCCTGAGGAAAAAAGTACGGCCATCGTCAGCAGTCTTGATTTCGAATCGGGTCGACAATGGTCGGTCACGCGCCACTATCCGGAAGACAGTCTTGGCCGCCTGATGTGCACACCGCATGGCGTGTTCAGCCCGGACACCAGCGTCCACGACGCCATCACCGAGATCCGTGCAATTGTGAAGCGCATGATGATTACCTACGGCTACGTGGTGGATGCGGACAACCGGCTGATCGGCGTACTGGTGATGCGCGACCTGATGCTGGCAGACCCCGGCCAGCCACTTGGTGAAGTCATGCAGGCGCATCCGTTCTCATTCAGGCCGGATACCTCCGTCAGCGATGCAATGCAGGCCATGGTGCGGCGCCATTACCCGGCCTACCCGGTCTGCGACGATCAGGACAGGCTCATCGGGATCATTCACGGAGAGGTACTGTTCGGGGAGTTTACCTTCCATCTCAGTGCACAGTCCGGACAGATGGTCAACGTGTCGAAGGAGGAACACCTGAATACCAGCTGGCCGAGAAGCCTGCGCCTGCGACATCCCTGGCTGCAGCTGAACCTGCTGACCGCATTTATCGCGGCCTACGTCGTCGGTATGTTCGAGGAGACCATCCAGCAGGTGGTACTGCTTGCCGTCTTCCTGCCGGTGCTGGCCGGACAGTCAGGCAACACCGGCTGCCAGTCGCTGGCCGTTACCCTGAGGGGCCTCACACTCGGTGAATACAAGCAGGGTTTTACCCGCATTATGATGAAGAAAGAAACCCTGCTCGGCATACTCAACGGTGCGCTGGTCGGCATCACGGCCGGCCTCGGCATGTTTGTATTCGCCTGGATGAACAACAACCCGGATGCCTTCCTGCTGGCACTGGTCGTATTCCTTGCGATGGTCGGCAGTTGCATGATCAGCAGCGTTGCCGGCGTGCTGGTACCGATCACCCTGCAGCGCTTCGGCATCGACCCCGCGACTTCGTCGAGTATATTCCTGACGACATCGACAGACGTCGCAAGTATGGGACTGTTCCTGTGGCTGGCTACAGCACTTATTCTATAAAATGAGTAATTTATAAAGGGTTAGTACCTTTATCAACACTCGATGACGTTGACCGCGAGACCACCGCGCGCGGTTTCCTTGTATTTTGTTTTCATGTCGGCGCCGGTTTCACGCATGGTCTTGATGACCTTGTCGAGTGACACAAAATGAGTGCCGTCGCCGCGCAATGCCATGCGCGAGGCATTGATCGCCTTGATGGCACCCATGGCGTTACGTTCGATGCAGGGCACCTGTACCAGTCCGCCTACCGGGTCGCAGGTGAGCCCGAGGTTATGCTCCATGCCGATCTCGGCCGCATTCTCCACCTGCTCGGGCGTCCCGCCGCATACCTCGGTCAGGGCGCCGGCGGCCATGGAACAGGCCGAACCGACCTCCCCCTGGCAACCGACTTCGGCACCGGAGATGGAGGCGTTCTCTTTATAAAGGATACCAATGGCGCCGGCCGTGAGCAGAAAACGGATAATGCCGTCTTCACTATGACCGGGGGAATAATTCCAGTAATAGTGCATCACCGCGGGGATGATGCCGGCGGCGCCATTGGTGGGCGCCGTCACGACCCGGCCGCCCGCCGCATTCTCTTCATTCACGGCCAGGGCATACAGGTTAACCCAGTCCATGGTACCCAGCGGCACCCTGTGCAGTTCCTGCTCATTCGTCAGCTGGCGATGCAGACGGGCCGCACGGCGCTTGACCTTCAGCCCCCCCGGCAACACGCCCTCGGTACGGCAGCCACGCGCGACACAGGCCTGCATGACACTCCAGATATTCAGCAGGCCTGTCCTTATGTCACCTTCAGTGCGCCATGCCAGCTCGTTTTGCAGCATGATCTGACTGATCGACAGACCCTGCTCCGTACAGTGTTCAAGCAGCTTGACCGCTGTTGTAAAGGGAAATGCCAGCCGGGTCTGGTCTTCCACGATACGGTCCGCGCCGGCGGCCGCTTCATTGACGACGAAACCACCCCCGACCGAGTAATAGGTCCGTTCATGAATTGAATGACCGCCGCTGTCCAGCGCATGGAATCTCATCCCGTTGGGATGAAAGGGAAGCACCTTGTTTTTATGGAAGACCAGGTCGTGCTGCTCATCAAAGACCAGTTCCTTGCCCCCGGGCAAACGGAGTCGTCCTGCCTCCTTTACAGTATTGAGCCGGCCGGGGATGCCATCGGTATCAACCGACTCGGGCAGTTCGCCTTCAAGACCAAGAATTAATGCCTTGTCAGTACCGTGGCCTTTACCGGTTGCACCCAGGGAGCCGAACAATCCGACCTGGATGCGGGCAAGCCTGTCGACATCACCCGACTCCAGCAGACCCCGGGCAAACATCCCGGCAGCCCGCATCGGCCCGACGGTGTGCGAGCTTGAAGGCCCGATGCCAATCTTGAACAGGTCGAAAACGCTGATAGCCATGGTGCACCCTGTGTGAGATCACTATTGGCCGTATAATAAGCCGTTTAGTGAATGCTGTCAGAACACATTTTTGCACCCCCTGGCCGGCAGGCCCGCAACAAGCACAGGATCAACCATACAAGTGTCGAGGATTCCTCAGGAAACAACAGCTCAGCCGGGAGCCGTATCATTGCCGGTTTATGTTATTCCCTGCTGCACTGATAAATGAACGCGACGCAGGTACACGGCAATCATTCTCACCCACATGATCCACCGGCCCACTCCCTGACATGAAGGCCAAACGCCTGCGCCGCTGGATCATCGGGACACTGGCGGCCATACTGCTTGCCAGCATCGTGCCGGTGCTCGTACTGCGCTGGGTTGCGCCGCCCACCTCCTCGGTCATACTGCAGCGCAGTCTTTCCGAGGGCCAGCCCCAGGACTACCAGTGGGTACCGCTCACCCGCATCTCCCCCTATGCCGCGCTGGCGGTGGTCGCGGCGGAAGACCAGACATTCCCGCAGCATCACGGGTTTGATATTGCGGCCATCAGGGATGCCATGCACAGCAACGCAAGTGGCGGCCGCCTGCGCGGCGCCAGCACACTGACACAACAGGTCGCGCGCAACCTGTTCCTGTGGCAGGGCCGCAGTTATCTACGCAAGGGACTTGAGGCCTGGTTTACCCTGTTGCTGGAAGTTTTCTGGCCCAAGGAACGCATTCTCGAGATCTACCTGAATATCGCCGAGACCGGCAAGCAGACCTTTGGCGTAGAGGCGGCGGCATGGCGTTTTTTCCAGTGCCCGGCCATTGCACTCAGCAGGGAACAGGCCGCCCTGATTGCGGCTGTCCTGCCCAGCCCCCGAAGATCGAGACCTGACCGGCCATCAGACTATTTACTCGGGCGCCAGGCCAGAATCCTGCAACAAATGCAACAACTGGGTGACACCGCCTGGCTGAAAGACATCCTGCCAGCGGTTGAAAAATGAGTACCCGCCGGAAACAGGGCCCCCGTTTCGCGGCACGCAGAAGAATATTTGCAATGGATACACCACCGGCCAAAGCCGGATCGATCGGTCCTCCGGCCGATTAAACCCCTCCCCCTCAGGGGGACGACTACATGGATGTAGTCGGTAGAGCGACGCAGGAAGCCAAAGCCGGGGGTTGGGGAGAGCGAAGCGGGAGGTTTAGGGATTCCCTGTACGGGGACTCTAAAGGCAAGGAATGTGACACACAGCACATCCAGTTTTCCCTGGATGCGTCGTAATATACAGGTATGAGACTGCCGATCTCCACTGTGCGAATTAAACAGCCGCCTTTGGGTATCAACAGGATCCCTGATATACCCCATCGACATAATGCCATGTCCAGCAGTACAAACGGGGCACCATGGTCACACTGAAACGACAAAAACCGAAACTTGCGGACCACACGGTACTGCGGGACCTGGTCCCGCTGAATTCCCTTACAGATACGCGCCTCAGGGAAATCTCCGGCGACTTCAAGGTTGAAAATATCGGTGCAGGCCTGTTCCTGTTCGGTGCGGGAGAATACGATAACCGTTCAATCTACCTGCTGGATGGTGAAGTCAATTTCATCGATGCAAACGGCAGGGTCACCGGTTGCGTGTCCGCCGGTTCGGAACCCGCCCGTTACCCGCTTGCCAATCAGCAACCGCGCCTGGTCTCCGCCCGCACCGCGACCCGTTGCGTCATAGTCTGGCTGGACTCCACCTTGCTTGACGTCATGCTGACGCTGGACCAGTCCGCCTATAAGAGGCCCGCCAGGCACGAAGGAGGCGCAAGGGCAAGGATAGAGGATGACTGGATGACCCGCATGCTGCAATCCCGGACATTCATCAAACTGGCCCCTGCAGAAATCCAGCGTTTGCTGCGTACGCTGACATCGGTAACCGCAAGTGCCGGTGATACCATTATCCGCCAGGGGGAGGAAGGCGATTATTTCTATATTATCCGCGAAGGAAGATGCTCGGTCACCCGGGAGGCCTCCAGCACGGGCTGGGATGTACCACTTGCTGAACTTTCCGGTGGCGACTGCTTCGGTGAAGAGGCCCTGGTATCAGATGCCTGCCGTAACGCCACTGTCGCCATGCTTACCGATGGACAGCTGATGCGTCTGTCCAAGAAGGAGTTCCTGGAATTATTGAAAAAACCGCTGGTTCATTATGTCGGCATCGAGAAGGCACGCTCGATTGCAGCTGCCGGCGGCATCTGGCTTGATGTACGGCTGGCGGATGAGTGCAGCAATGCCATGGAAAACAGCATCAATATCCCCCTTGCCGAGATCCGCAAAAAGGCGTCCGGACTTTCCCGCGACAGGAACTATATTATCTGCTGCGACACCGGGCGCAGGAGCGCTGCCGCCGCCTTCCTTCTCAGTCAACGCAATTTCGAGGTCAATGTACTCGAAGGCGGCCTGAACAGCGTTGTCCCGGTCAATACACCGAACCCTGCTGCAATTGCCAGCACCTCCAGCTCCGTCTCTGCAACACCCGGAGTAAATAATTTGTCTGACTGGTCAATCGAAGCAATGGATACCGGCAGGACTGGCGGTAGCAGCATGGGTGACCCGGTTAACAGGGAACCCGCCAAACAGGGCCTGTCCGAACTGGAAAGCATCAAGCGGCAGCGCGATGCCCTGGAGAAGCGCATCCGGGAACTGGAGATGCAGCTTCCCGCCGGAAGCGTAAGCACCGGATCCCGCTAGTACTTTTCTCCAAACAGGCGAATTGGCCAGCGCACCGGCCTGGCCATCCGGAAGCACCCCCGCCAGGTGGTTTTTACAGCTCTCCGCCCGACTGTTACCCTTGTGCCCGGACTTAACTTATTTTGTACTGTCCGGTACAATATAACCAGGTTTCCCGCAGGAGTACTGGCACCATGGCCAACGATTCCACAAAAAAGGTTGTACTGGTGATTGCCGATATCAGCGGCTACACCAGGTTTATGGTTTCCAGTGCACTGGAAATAGAACACAGTCAGCATATTATCTCGGAGCTGATCCACTCCATTATTGCCCAGGTCGAAATCCCTCTCGAGGTCTCCAAGCTGGAAGGTGACGCCGTCTTTCTATACGCCATAAAAGACAGCGACGACTACTCATGGGATGAGGTTGCACACAGGATCGGCGAGCGGTTGATACAGTTCTTCGAGGCCTTTCATGACAGGCTTGACGACCTTGGCAGTTGCGGCGCCTGCAATTGCGGCGCCTGCAGCAACACCGATGTCCTTAGCCTCAAGGTCGTAGTGCATAGTGGAAATGCATTGTTCTACAGGATACACCGGTTTGACGAACTCTCCGGCAGTGATGTCATTCTCGTTCACCGCCTGTTGAAAAATTCTGCCGAAAGTGGCGAGTACATACTAATGACCGAGGATGCCTACACCGACGTCGCCTTCCCGCGGCACCTGCAGGTAGAAAAGGGCCGCGAGAAGTATGAACACCTCGGTGAAATCAACACCCTGGTTTACTACCCGCATAAACAGGCGGCAATGGCGCAAACCAGCAGCTGAACTCCATCAGTGCCTGCAAACAGGCCATTACCCTTATAACCACGCGTGCCAGTCAGTTATAATGGCCCGATTCAGGCAGCCTTCCAGGGGAACAGGGGTTATTTATGCGTCCAGCCACACTACTGATCTTCATCTTCATCATGTCAGCCTGTGCGAGCATGGATGACAGCAAGAAGACAATCACACTGGATACCGCGACCCGCCATTATGAGCAGGCAATCCGCTGGGGAGAGTACCAGCTGGCCGACAGCTTCAGAAGGCAGTCAACCACTTCAGCCGCGGACATGGCCCGCCTGAAGGACGTCAAGGTCACCTCGTATGAAACCGTCAGGACAACAGAATCCGCGGACCGCACCGAGGTACAGATTGACGTCGTAATACGCTATTACAAGGAATCCACCATGAAGGTAGTCACCATTACTGATCATCAGTCCTGGCAATACGACCCGGTCAGCAAGTCATGGCATATCACCAGCCCCATGCCGGCCTTTAAATAAGCGGCCCGGCAAACGGTTATCCGGAAAATGAACAACAGAAACAATCGCCCCGGCAAGGCCGGGCCAGTTCCTGCAACACGGACGGCACCCTGATGTCCTGGTGGGGAACCATTCTCGGCGGAACACTGGGCTACATGCTGGGCGGGCCTCTGGGCGCCATCCTGGGCGCCGCCATTGGCCGCAACTTCAGCCGGGGTATACAACTGATTGACGCTCAGCCCGGCTACGACCCTGGCCAGCAGGAACGCGTACAAGCCGCATTCTTCGCAGCCACCTTCTCCGTTATGGGCCATGTCGCCAAGGCGGATGGCCGGGTGACCTCCGATGAGATCTCGGCAGCCCGGTCCATCATGGACCAGATGCAACTCAGCGCACAGCAGCGCAAGGCCGCAATCCAGCTGTTTTCCGAGGGCAAGAAAGACGGCTTTCCCCTGCATGATGTCATGTTGCAGTTCAGGCGTGAATGTCACAGAAGGCGCAACCTGTTACAGATGTTTCTCGAAATCCAGATCGCCACTGCCATGGCGGATGGTCATGCCCACCCCGATGAAAAACGGCTTATCCATACCATTGGTGAACTGCTCGGTTTTTCCCGTCCCGAAATCGAGCGCCTGTTCCGGTTTACCAACAGCAGCCAGGCGCCCGCCAGCCACCACCAGACCCTGCCGGAGGCCTACGGAATTCTCGGCGTCAGCAGGGATGCCACTGACGTCGAGGTCAAAAAGGCCTACCGCCGCCTGATGAGCCAGCATCACCCGGACAAGCTGATTGCCAAGGGCCTGCCGGAGGAAATGATCAAGCTTGCTACCGAGAAGACCCAGAAGATCAAGGCCGCCTACGAGCAGATCAGGGAAAGCAGAGGCTGATTCATCCAGTCAGCTATCTGCCCCGTAAACCCGACGGTATACTCAGTGACCGTGAATACCCCTGCATCCATACCTGTCGATTACTCGGACCTGACACCGGATACCCTGCTGGATGCGATTGAGGATTGCGGCTACGAAACAGACGGCCGGTTCCTGGCACTCAACAGCTACGAGAACCGGGTGTACCAGGTCGGACTGGAAAACGGACCACCGGTCATTGCCAAGATTTACCGGCCCGGGCGCTGGTCGAACGAGGCCATCCTCGAAGAACATGCCTTTGCACTCGAACTTGCGGCCGAGGAGATCCCGGTTGTCGCCCCACTGTCCATCGATGGATCCACGCTGCACACCTGGCACGGCTACCGGCTGGCCGTCTACCCCCGCCAGGGCGGCCACTGGCCCGAATTAAACTCGGTTGAGGAACGTGAATGGATGGGCCGGTTTATTGCCCGCATGCATGCCGTGGGCGCAACACAATCGTTCAGGCATCGCCCGGTACTGGACATCGAGAACTTTGGTCACCAGTCACGCAGTTTTCTGCTGGAAAACAATTTCATACCGGCCTACATTGAAAATGCCTACCGGACACTGTCGCAGGACCTGCTGCTGCAGATCAGCGATATCTTTGCAGGCGCCGGAAAAATCCGGCAGTTACGCCTGCACGGCGACTGTCACCCGGGGAATATCCTGTGGACGGTAGACGGGCCGCACTTTGTCGATCTTGATGACTGCCGTACCGGTCCCGCCATACAGGACCTCTGGATGCTGATCTCGGGCGATCGCAATGACATGCAATCACAGCTTATCGATATCATCGAGGGTTATAGCCAGTTTCATGACTTTGACCCGCGCGGACTGCAACTGATCGAACCCCTGCGTACACTGCGCATTATCCATTATGCGGCATGGCTGGCGCGGCGCTGGGAGGACCCCGCCTTCCCGAGGGCCTTTCCGTGGTTTAATACGGCGCACTACTGGGAAGAACATATCCTCGCATTGCGGGAACAGGCCAGCCTGCTGAACGAACCGGCACTGCTTGTCTGACTTCATCTCACCGGGGGGGATCATCATGCTCACGACTATCTCCATTGCACTGGTCGCCCTGCTGCATGTGCTGTTCATGCTGCTGGAAATGTTTCTCTGGAAGAAACCGCTCGGGCGGAAGATCTTCGGACTCAGCCGCGAACAGGCCGACCAAACTGCCGTGCTCGCCGCCAACCAGGGGCTCTATAATGGCTTTCTCGCCGCCGGCCTGTGCCGGGGATTGCTGACCGGCGCTGACGGGGAGAGCGTCGTTATATTCTTTCTTACCTGTGTAATCGTGGCCGGGGTGTTCGGGGCATTCACGGCCAGGCGTTCAATTCTGTGGATACAGGCGCTGCCGGGGGCCATCGCACTGGCGCTTGTATTGCTGGAGGTTTGACAGGGAATCCCCGGCAATGCTCATGCTGCATGATCAACAGCGCCGAGGTTGCGTGCAACACCCGGTTGTCTCAACTTCCATATAAACATGTCATAGAAGAAATGCAGGGCCCCGAGAAAAACCATCACCAGGGTATATATCACCACGGTTGCGAAGTTCTCAAGCACGATCAGTATCACGGCAATGGCGAGCAGGTAAAGTATGAAGAACCCGGCGCGCCCGCTACGAGCACTCAACGCTTTAGCAAGCAGGCCGTCTTCTCTGCCAGTGGCTCTTGTTTGATTACCCAGGCTGCGATTGACGATCACGAAATATTCGCAGGCATGCGCCCCCACACCACCGATCAAACCGGCTACGGGGTGAAACATCATCAGTGTAAAAAGCGCGGCGGTCGACAGGCCGTATAATTGCTTGGCACGGTTGGCCTTGCGACTCCGTTCCTCCCGGATCCACTTCAGCAGCAACAGGAATGTAGCGGCAAGTGCAAAAGGCTTTAACAAGCTCGCAACAGATCCCATACCTGCCGCCAGATTTACAATAGCAGTATTGGTATTGCCCAAATGAAGCGCCGATAAACTTTGCATATTAGCCGGATCTGCTGCTGCCCAGACAACAGCCAGAAAAAACCATGAAAACAGCAGGTACAGTTCAACACCGCCCGTATTCTGGCCGACCATCCTTCCGTATATGCGCATAATGCCGTAACGTTGCATTACAGTATGTTCTGCATTCCATAGCCCGGCTGCAACGGCAAGCAACAGCGGACTGTAATTTACAAGCATGAGAACGGCAATGCCGAAGACCAGCGGGCTCCAGGTAAACAGTTTCGAACGCAGTGCAAACCTGGCCTTGTCACCATAGACCAGCACCAGGGTCAGGGGCTGGTGCGAAAAAGAGAAGAATAAAACGTACAGCACAAAGACGCGCAGGGCATCCCCGGCATCCTCGATCAGGATGGCCAGCAATGCAAAGGGTACCCAGCTAAACGCCATGATGGTGTCTGTTGCCGGCCCGCTGAACCAGCGCACAGATTCATTCTGCAACTCACCCGCCGTGCCACTCATTCCAGTATCTGCCTGAACACTCTACCACGCCGCCTGTGCGTCAGGCGGCACCCGGGAAAAGGGTATGCTCATTTCCGGGAGGTCGCAACCCGGTGCGCGGCCTGCGAGTACCGTCAGGCCTGGAAAATTTCAGGGATTGTATTGTCAGAAACCGTTTTCTCGCATACCCTTATGATGTAAGTTCAACAGAGGAGGAGAAAACCATGGGTCGGATCATTAGCAAAATCTGCAGGAAATATGCAAAACTGGCGCTGGTTGTACCGTTGGCATTGGTTGTCGCCGCTTGCTCCAGCAGCTAACAAGGGGAAACACGCCCGCATCCGGGCGGCACAAAGCTTTCCTTTGTTAACCAGCCGATGCACTGCAACAGGCCCCTGCCCGCGCAGGGGCTTTTTTACCGGTCTCGACTGAATAATAACGCCGGCAAAAAGGCTGCCTGCATAGATCGCTAAAAAAACCATTCCAGTGACGTGTAATAAACATCGGGCAAGTCGCCGTATTCACTACGCTCACTTCCTGAAAATAATTGCACTCCCAGCGTCCAGTCCAGATCGGGGAGAATATTGTAGGCCAGCGTCGGGGCAAAAAAGACGCTACTGCCATCAATGTCATAGATCAGCAGTGAACCGACCTGTACGAGGGGTGTAATGTCATAGGCCAGACCTGAAGCCAGGAAGTTACTGTTGCGGGTCTCGATCTCACCGGAAAATATCCTGCGGTTTGATTCCAGGGTAAATCCACCCGGCGCTGCAGGCCTCTTGACGTTACCCCCGTTATAGAGGTACTCGAACATCACGTACAGGGGGTTTTTAAACGAATAGTCCCAGCCCAGTATTGCCTGCCAGTAATCGTTGCCCGCGTCCGGATCAGTATAGGTCGCCTCACCCCGCAAACCGGCACCATTGAGGTCCCCCGTAAAACCAAAACCGACAACCCGGTTCTCCCTGAACTCGCCAGCCATCAGATGAAGATCATACTTGTTGATATTTGCGGTGCCCTTCAAACCAATACTGTTCTGATCACTGTCATCTCCAGCCGCAAACACGAGATTCAGACTACTTAGCGAGCCCGTGTAATACTCCAGGTTAACTGCATCAACTCCGACTCTCTGGTCCTGCTCGATTTGCAGCGGGCTTATCGGGTTGAACAGGTCAAAAGGATTCCATACCCTGCCTACCCCCCAGGCAACACGCTGCCGTCCCAGTACCAGCTTTGATTTTTCCGCAGTATAGGTGAGGTACATCCTGTAAATACTGGCCTGCCACAAAAGGTCTTCACTGTCTACAACCAGGTGATCAAGATCCAGGAGCGTATCTGTAGAAGCGTCCTTGACCAGGTTAAAATCCCTTCTGTCGAGCAGCGTTCCTGCAAGAAATTCATTATCAATGGATGTCGAGAACCGGATACTGTCGTTAACATCAGCGTCAAACCTGAGCCTGATACGATTCAGGTCACTCCAGAAACCATCCCTGGAGACTGGAGTTTCGGAAACCGTAAGGAGGTTCTTGTACGAACCGGCAAGACTGTAATTGCCGTGTTCTCCAAAAAGACTTCCTGCGGCCTGCACCACAGGTGTGAAAAATACTACCAGTAGAATAATCGCCTTCAGTCGCATGACTCTGTCCCCAAAAAGCACCAGCCGGCCCCATACATGTCGCGCTCACATATTACATAACCCTTGCCCGGGGTACAGCTGACTGGCTGCTATCTCGCACCGTCCAGGCAACCGTCCCGCATGCGCACTACCCGGTTCACCCTCTCCATTACCATGGGGTCGTGGGTAGAAACAATAATGGTCACCTGCTTGTCCCGATTCAGTTTTTTCATAAGATCTAGGAGGGATGCCCCGGTTTCAGAATCCAGGTTCGCGGTCGGTTCGTCTGCCAGCACAATGTCGGGTTCTGTAACGATGGCCCTTGCCACAGCTACCCTTTGTTGCTGTCCTCCCGAGAGTTCAGCGGGCCGCCTGTCCTCCATTCCTTCAAGCCCGACCTCCCTGAGTATGGCCCGCGATCTTGCCTGCCTGATGTTCCTGTTCAGGCCCTGGAGCAGCATCACATATTCAACATTCTCAATGGCCGTCAAAACGGGAATCAAGTTGAATTCCTGGAATACGAAACCTATTTGACGCAGTCGTATTTCTGCCTGCCTGCCACTGGACAGGCGGCTGATATTGCTTCCCCCGACAAAGATCTCTCCCCCCGTTGGACGATCAAGTGCACCAATCAGGTTCAGGAGCGTGGTCTTGCCTGAGCCGGACGGCCCGACGATTGCAAGGAACTCTCCCTTGTCAACCTCCAGATCAACCCCGCGTAGCGCCTCAACGGGTATTCTGGATTTGTTATATACCTTGCTCAAGGCAACCGTGCGGACACTTTCCATGGCTGCTTCAGACAAAATGCATTGCCTCAACAGGCCTCAGCCGCGCTGCCTTCAGTGCCGGGTATATTGCGACCACGAGTGTTGTCAAAAACACCGCAGCCGCACACAGTGAGACGCTGTAACTATCCGTATACGGATAAATGACCGGGTTCAGGCTCGAGACAAGCTCCATTGCCGCAGACCAGTCCGAAAGATCAAAACCGTCGATTGAAACAAGCCTGTTGGCTGAAACCCCGACGATTACTCCAAGCACGGTACCAATCAGACCCAGCAACAAAGACTCAAGCATTACCAGGCTTACAATCCGCGCAGGCCTTGTCCCGAGTGCCATCATTACCCCGAATTCCCGGGTGCGCTCCATGATCGACATCAACATGGTGTTCAATATCCCCAGCGCCACAACGACCAGAAAGATAGCAAGTACCACATACATAAATATGGAACTCAGATCGATCATCTCCCTTGCCTGCGGCATCAACGTGTCCCACGGCAGCACGTCAAACCCCTGCGAGCCGATTTCCTGATTGAGGGTTTCGGTAAACGGGCGCACATACTCGGGACCATCCAGGATCAGTGCAACTTCCGTAACGCCCTTGATCACCGCAAGATCCTGTGCATCCTTGATGGAAATCACAGCGAGATGCTTATCAAGATCAATGGCCCCTGCCCTGAATATGCCTTTCAACCGAAACAGCTCGGCGCCTATAGAGCCATCGGCTGCCTGCACCATCAATACCACCTTGTTTCCTATGTTGGCATGCAATCGGCTGGCAAGCCCATGGCCCAGCAATATCTCCTTGCCGCCTTCATTGTCCAGATATTCACCCGTTACTATTCTCCGGTCAAAACCGGAGATCTGTTTTTCCTTCTCTGTTTCAATACCCCGAATCAGCACTGCAACGGAATTTTCTGCCGTAGATGCAAGGCCATGCATATGGACACGGGTTGTAAACGCATTCAACCCTCCTGCCTTTCCGGCCATCTCTTCAACATATTCCGCGTTTTTTATATTCCTGTTCAGGTTCCGGTTCTCATAAAACCCATCCGCGTACACAACCACGTGTCCCGCATACAATTTCACGGAATTCTCGACCCACTGTGCATGAAAACCGTCTGTGAATCCGAACAAGATGATGATCGATGCCAGGCCAAATGTGATGGCGGCAAGCGTAATCAGGGTACGCCTCAGGTTTCTCGTGATATTCCGCCAGGCAACCTTGATAAACAGCAGCACCGCTTCACCGGGCTCCCTTCAGATTCTGTATTGAAAAAACAGCATCATCAATATCAATATCAACCTGCAGGTCTATCACCTCCATGACCGTTTTCCGTCCCGCTTTCTTTACCGGTGTCATCTCCCAGTACACCGGGATTTCCCTGTCCCTGATCTTCCTGATGTCACGGAAGTCCAGGACCCTGATCAACTCATCCTCTTCATCAAAGAATTCCTGCCGCAGGGGCATCGAGTCAGCCACCCTCACCCAGGCAAGTATCCTGCCCCAGACTACCGGGGCCTCCGGCCGGGGCAACAACTCGACCTTGTAGGCATCCTCTCCCCGCAGTTCTACTTCCTGCAGCACCTTATGGGAATAGTCATTGACCAGGCTTGAAACCTTTACCAGGTCATCGTTGCTGAAGTCACTGCCCATCCATGGCTGCATCATCATGGAAGGGGGGATTTTTACGACCCGCTCAACCCTGGGCAAATAGTTCCACATCTCATACTGGATCTTCAGGGTCACTATTCCGGCTTCTTTAGGCGGCGATAAAATATTGATGAATGTCTTGTTGTCTTTTGTTTTTTCCCACACCTTGAGTGTCAGTGTTCGTTGCCAGTCAGGATCAGTAATTGTCATCCGGTACTCGCCAAAGCTGGTGTCACCCCTGAGGATCAGGTCCATCTTCCTGATGATTTCTTTGGCATCTGCAGGGTCTTTGCAGAATGCGTCTGCGGAAACAGTCAGAAGAAACAGGAGCAGGCCTGCACTCCAAATTGCCGGAAAGAAACGGTACTGTCTGCAAAAATGAACAATGTCAGGGGATACGCACATGCATGCTGGATGATAATTCCGGCATCCGTGGTTTACCAGTGGTAATTTCCCGGGCGATCACCGGAAAGACAAGTGTGTATCCCGGAATTTTCAGGCCGCGCCGAAGTCCTTCGAAAAAATTGCAATACGGCGTGACCAGGCAAACCTTGTTATGCCGTTTTATAAACCCCGATCACCATGGAACTCAGCGGCACGGGCCTGGAAATACCATAGCCCTGCGCATAATCAACCCCGATCTCTGCAAGCCTCTTCAGGATCTCGTCATTTTCAACGAACTCGGCAATGGTCTTGATTCCGACAAGACTGCCAAGCTGGCGGATGGCGCTTACCATCGCACGATCAACCGCATCGGTTTCCATATGCCTGACAAAACTGCCGTCAATCTTGAGGTAATCGACCGGAAAATTCTTCAGGTATGCAAATGAACTCAGGCCGCTGCCAAAATCATCCAGCGAGAAACGGCAACCGAGCTTCTTCAGGCCGCCGATAAAATCCACCGCTGCATCCAGGTTTGCTATTGCGGCCGTCTCGGTAATTTCAAAACATATTTTCCCCGGGTCCACTTCATATTCCAGAAATCTATTCTTGATAAATTCCATAAAGCCGTCATCCGTGACAGAGGCCCCTGAAAGGTTAATCGACATGGTATCCAGGCCGCCTGCCTCGATAGATGCGCTGTTCTCTGCATACCAGGCAAAACTGTGGCTTACAACCCAGCGGTCAAGACCGGTAATCATGTTATAGCGCTCTGCTGCGGGCAGAAAACTGCCAGGCGGGATAACCTTTCCACTGGTATCCAGCATCCTCACCAGCACTTCAAAATGACAGCCTGCATATTTCTCCTGCCTGATTGGCACAATTTCCTGGCAGTAGAGCACCAGCCGGTCTGCATCGATGGCGGCCGTGAGCTTCGATACCCACTGCATTTCAGTATGCCGTCGCACCAGTTCCTGGTCACCCGCCTCGTATACATGAAGCCGGTTACCGCCAAAGTCCTTCGCGGCATAGCAGGCAAGGTCTGCCGCACTCATGATGCTGGTGACGTTTACGGAATCCCGGTTAACCGGCACCACACCGATACTCACGCTCGTATCAAAACCACCCCTGCAACCCGTGAGGGTCATGTCCCTGACGTCTGTCAGCATGGTATCTGCCAGGGTAACCGCGTCCTTCAGGGAACAATTCTTCAACAGCACTCCAAACTCATCACCTCCGATCCTGGACAGGATATCGCTATCCCTCAGGCAGCCCTTCAGGACACCCGTGACCTCGACAAGCATATTGTCGCCTGCCTCGTGGCTGCAGGTGTCATTTATAATCTTGAACTGGTCAATATTCAGATAACACAGTGCATGATGCTCGTTATTGGCTATGGTTGCCTGCAGCGCATGATCAATTTGCATTTCAAATTCATGCCGATTGATCAGGCCTGTTAGCGAATCGTGTGCCGCCTGGTACGAAATCGTTTTCTCCATGTTGCGTGCTTCGGTGACATCGGTGAATACAATAATTACGCCCAGTGGAGCCCCCTCCTCGTTCTTGATGGGTGAGACAGAACACTGAATGGAAAACTTGTCACCGCCATGTTGCCTTAGAACAAGATCTTTACCTGACTTGACGATATCCGAAGTTGCCAGACACTGGCTGACAGGGCTCTCTATCAACTCGCGGCTATCCTCGTCAAACAGGCAAAATATCCTGGATACCGGCAACCCACGGGCAATCTCATTGACCCAGCCGGTCATCTGCTCAGCCATTGGATTCAGATATTCAACCTGTCCGTTCACGTCCGTTGTAATCACCGCGTCGGCAATTGAATGCAGTGTCACCTGTATACGATCTTTCTCTTGCTGCAACTCGAACTCGGAATTCTTGCGTTCGGTAATATCGAGCATATACCCGGAATAATGCGTAATCTCTCCGCTTTCACTGATCACCGGAACTATGTAGTCATAGATCCATCGAACCCTGCCATCCTCGCATAACAGACGGTAATCAATACCCAGGGACAAGGATCCATTTCTACCCACCAGCAGTTCGGACTCTTTTACACGTTGTAAATCATCTGGATAAATCAAATCAGCAAAGGGCAGCTGGTGCCTCATGATCTTTTCAGCTTCATAACCAAAACCGGATATCGTTTCAGATACGTATTCAACGGGCCAGCCGCTCTCGGCACGGCAACGGTACACAACCACAGGACCTTCAGTAAAAAGCTGCCTCTCCTGCAGTAATTCACTCTCTGCATCCTGGCGGGTTGATATTTCCATCTCAAGGGATGCATTGGTTATTGCCATCTTGCGCAACAGGTCCCCGTACTCATGGCGTAGCTGCAAAGACTTGAAAATGCTTCTACTGCTATTGCGCGAGATTGCCAGCAATACAGCACCGCCAACCAGAAACAACAGGCCCATCACATTATGGTCACCGCCAGGCTGAGATAGCAGCGACTGCGTAAAGATAAGAATTGAAGGCGCCATGAAGGCAATATAGACCCCGGTGACGGCCGAGTAGGATGAGACGGCCCCTGCCTGCAAGCCAATCAGGCAAATGATCACGAGCACCTGGTATTGAACCTCCCAGCCGGAACTGTAGATCAACCCGATGCAGCCCCAGGCGGTTCCCGAGAGCAGGGTTCCGGCAAGGAAGAATTTTGCCCATTGCGGGTTGTTGCGCGCCTCCTGGTCAGCCCGCCGATAGCAATGCACATGCCACAGGCGCATTCCTGTCAGCAGCAGCTGGACCCCGAGCCATGCAAGCAACAGCGATTGATCGGCCACACCCCAGAGACTCACACCAAGCACCACCGCGACAATGAAGGCTGCAGCGAGCGCGGCAGGCGCCTGTGTAAACACAAGTTCAATCTGCTGCTGCTCTATGTCGGGTTGTGCAACAGGCGCGATCGCGTCACCCATCGCCACCGCTTCGGTCCATTCAGACGGGTTTTCCTGTACTCGCTGCATGAATATAGAAGGCCTCCAGGTAGCTGATGACATTGTTTTACCTGAAGGTTATCGGTCAAAACCCGGGGAGATTGAGTCCAGATCCTGCGGCAGAGCGGCCAACTCCGGGGATACATGCAGATACCGCGAGAAACTTATGTATAACTTTGTTTTTATTAGATATTTAGTGAAACCTCATTGCCGGGGAAGTAAAGAGAGGTAAGCAGCAAAAAGTTAAGAGTAAGAAATGAGGGGGTGGTTGGCCTCACTTCCTTCTTACTTCTCACTTCTGACTTCTGACTTCCCTTTATCCGCCTCGGTATCGACCGGGAAATCGGCAAAGGTGTCCTTGACCCGCCGTGAAGTCGCCAGGTAGGCGATAATGCAGGCTGCAATCACCAGCTGCCCCCAGCCCATCGGGTTGATTCGATGGGCCATGTTGAGAATGAATGGCGCAAAGACAATCAGGACATTCAAAACGGCCGTAAGCACCAGCAGTTTGCCGCCGTGGCGCCAGAGTGTGCGTATGTAATCCTGCGCCTCCGGTTTGCGCTTCATATAGGCGAAGATGACCAGGAATACCGGTATCGTCGTCAGGAATGCCAGGAAGAGCCCGAAGTCGTCCGGATAGACCAGGTCTTTCAGACCGCTAACACTCGATGATTTTGCTCCCCGCCCCATCTGGAACGACGAGATCTCGAGAATCAATGGCCTCAGGAAATAGGCAATGATCAACCATAATTCGAAATTTATTTTCAGGGACAGATACTTGTCATAGTCAGTGAAGTCGTAAATTTTTGACATTGGGAAATTCCTGCAACCAGCAGTCCATACAAGACGCTAGCGTAATTATTTAACACGCCCCGGCAATCCCGGAAATGAAAAAGGCGGCCAGGGCCGCCTTTTTCAACCCTGGCCCGGCTGTCCTATTTTACAGTCGGATCAAGCTCGCCACTTTCATAGCGCTTGAACATATCCTCAAGATTGATCACCTTGATCCGGGAGGCATTACCCGCCGTACCAAAGGCCTCATAACGGGCCTTGCAGATATCCCTCATACCGTCCGTCGCCGCTCTCAGGTATTTACGCGGATCGAAGTTCGCAGGGTGGTCCACCATGTGTTTGCGAATTGCACCGGTAGAGGCCATGCGCAGATCGGTATCGATATTGACCTTGCGGACGCCGTGCTTGATGCCCTCCTGGATTTCTTCAACCGGTACACCATAGGTTTCACCCATGTCACCGCCATTCTCATTGATGATTTTCAGCCAGTCCTGCGGCACCGAGGAAGAACCGTGCATGACCAGGTGGGTATCCGGGATGCGCGCATGGATCTCCTTGATCCGCTCGATCGCAAGAATATCACCGGTCGGCGGACGCGTGAACTTGTACGCACCGTGGCTGGTACCGATCGCAATCGCCAGCGCATCGCACCTGGTATCAGCTACGAACCTGGCGGCCTCTTCCGGGTCGGTCAGCAACTGATCATGCGACAGGACGCCTTCCGCGCCGGAACCGTCTTCCTCGCCCGCCATGCCGGATTCCAGCGACCCCAGGCAACCCAGCTCACCTTCCACGGAAACGCCGCAGGCATGGGCCATTTCCACGGTGCGCCGGGTAACGTCCACGTTGTACTCGTAGCTCATCGGGGTCTTCATGTCTGCACCCAGCGAGCCGTCCATCATGACTGAACTGAAACCCAGCTGAATAGAACGCTGGCAGACCGATGGAGAAGCACCATGGTCCTGGTGCACAACAACCGGAATATGCGGCCATTGTTCAATAGCCGCCTGGATCAGGTGGCGCAGGAAGGGAGCACCGGCGTATGAACGCGCACCGGCCGATGCCTGGCAAATTACCGGGCTGTCGGTCTCGTCTGCCGCTTCCATGATGGCATGCATCTGTTCCATGTTATTGACGTTATAGGCTGGTACCCCGTAGCCGTTTTCGGCAGCGTGATCCAGCAATTGGCGTAAAGATATAAGGGCCATTTCATTCTCCTGTTAAGCTATTAGGGTTTACTATTAACAAAAACAATCAAGTTACTGCAGGCTGTCCCAGCCGTTTCCGTAAAGCCGTGAATAATACCCTGTAAAAGGGAATTACTGATCCGGTATTTCGTGCTCACCCACCTTGATGATCTTCATGGCGTTGGTGCCGCCATGCACCCCCGTCAAGTCACCCTTGGTGATAATAACCAGGTCGCCGTCGCGCACTGCGCCACGTCGAACCAGTTCATCAATTGCCTCTTTATTTATGGTCGCATGGTCGGTACTGGTATCATCAAAACTTATCGGGTAAACACCCCGGTACAGGGTCACCTTTCTGCGTGTCGCGACATGTCTTGTCATCGCATAGATAGGTATGCCGGACCTGACGCGCGACATCCACAAGGGTGTTGCACCGGACTCTGTCAAGGCCGCGATTGCCTTCACACCCAGGATGTTTGCAGTATACATAGTCGCCTTTGCAATCGCTTCGTCGGTCCGCTTGACGCTCATATTCATGCGGCGCTCCGTCGGCATCCTGGTGCGCTGGCGTTCAGCACCGGCACAAATCCTGTCCATCGCCTCGATCACCTTCGCGGGGTACTGGCCGGCAGCCGTTTCAGCAGACAGCATAACCGCGTCGGTGCCATCAATCACGGCGTTGGCTACGTCAAATACCTCTGCACGCGTCGGTATCGGGCTCATAACCATTGACTGCATCATCTGTGTCGCCGTTATCACGACACGATCATGCGAACGCGCAACTTCTATAATTCGTTTTTGTACAGCCGGCAATTCTGCATCGCCGATCTCAACACCCAGGTCACCGCGCGCGATCATGACAACATCGGCCGCCTCGACTATATCATTGAGATTTTCCAGTGCCTCGGCACGCTCGATCTTGGCGACGATACCACCGTGACCACCGGCCTCCCTGAGCAACTCACGTGCCTGATGAATATCATCGGCACTGCACGGAAAAGAGATGGCAACATAATCGGCCTTCATTTTCGCGGCTATCTCTATATCCTTCCTGTCCTTGGTGGTCAGCGCAGCCGCTGACAAGCCACCGCCCTGACGGTTAATTCCCTTGTTGTTGGTCAGTCGTCCACCCACGACGACGCGGCAATGCACCTCGAGCCCCCTGACCTCCTCGACCCAGAGAACCAGCATCCCGTCATCCAGCAGCAGCGTATCTCCACGCCGCACATCATCGGCCAGCGCCTTGTAGGTCACACCGACGCCTTCCTGGGTACCGGCAGCGGATCCAAGGCCGGCATCGAGGACAAAATGATCACCCTCCTCAAGGACAACCATGCCTGCCTCGAAACCCTCTATCCGTATTTTCGGGCCCTGTAAATCCGCAAGCACGCCAACCTGGCGCCCGAACGCACGCGCGCGATTACGCACATCCTCGGCACGTTGAATGTGATCTTCTTCTTCACCATGGGAGAAATTAAGCCGGACAACGTCCATGCCGGCCTTGAGCATTTCATCAAGCACATCCTGCTTGTCGGTAGCCGGACCGAGGGTTGCAACAATCTTGGTGCGTCTTGGCATTGTGTCAGTTGTCTATGCTTGGCAGGCTGTCTGAATTACGTGATTACCCGGCCCGCTCTTCAAGTATTGCAACCGCGGGCAGTTTCTTGCCTTCAAGAAATTCCAGGAAGGCGCCACCGCCCGTTGAGATGTACGAAATCCTGCTGCCGATGTTGTACTTCTCTACGGCTGCCAGCGTGTCGCCGCCACCGGCAATCGAGAACGCATCCGATTCCGCGATTGCCAGGCCCAGCGTACGGGTACCCTCACCAAACTGGTCAAATTCAAACACACCAACCGGCCCGTTCCAGACTATGGTCCCGGCATTCTTCATTATCTGCGCAAAGCGTGCCGCCGTATCCGGACCGATATCAAAAATCATGTCGTCATCTGCAACATCACTGACCTGCTTGACCACGGCCTCGGCAGACTCCGAAAACTCCTTGCCCACCACGACATCCGTCGGCACCGGAATCTCGCCACCCTTGGCCTTCGCAGCTTCCATCAGGCGCTGTGCCTCCGGAACCAGGTCTTCCTCGTACAGGGACTTGCCGACGTTGTAGCCGCAGGCCGCGATAAAGGTATTTGCAATACCGCCACCGGGAATCAGCTGATCGACAACGCCTGACAGTGACTCGAGCACGGTCAGCTTGGTTGACACCTTGGATCCACCGACGATGGCCGCCATGGGGCGCTTTGGATTGTCCAGCGCCTTGCCGAGCGCTTCAAGCTCACCGGCCAGCAGCGGTCCTGCACAGGCAACCGGCGCATATTTTGCCACGCCGTGGGTCGATGCCTGTGCGCGGTGCGCCGTGCCGAAGGCATCCATCACATAGATATCGCAAAGTGCCGCCATCTTTTTCGACAGTTCGTCGTCATTGCCCATTTCACCGACATTGAACCTGACGTTTTCACACAGGACCACTTCCCCGTTGCGCATCTCGCCGACGCCATTGATCCAGTCCCTGACCATTTCGACGTTATGACCCAGCAGGGCGGCCATGTGTTCACCCACGGGGATCATGGAAAAGGCCTCGTCATACTCACCTTCAACAGGACGCCCCAGGTGTGACATCACCAGCACCCTGGCGCCTGCGTTCATGGCCATTTCAATGGTCGGAAGTGATGCGAGAATACGCGTGTCGCTGGTGACCTTGCCATCCTTGATAGGGACGTTCAGGTCCTGACGAATCAGAACACGTTTACCGGCAAGATCCAGATCGGTCATCTTGATTACAGACATGGGCGACTCCATAAAATAATTGTTTCCAAACAAGCCGCCGGCCAACAGCATGGTGCTGCTGCTAACCGGCGCCTGATCACTATCCCGGCAAATTAAGTGCCGCTTTAACCAGCGATGTGCTCGACAAAACGCATCATGTTGCAGGTGTAGCCGTACTCGTTGTCATACCAGGAAACAACCTTTACGAACGTCCCGTCCAGCGCAATGCCTGCGCCTGCATCGAAAATCGATGATGCGCTGAAGCCGCGGAAGTCGGTGGAAACCACCTTGTCCGTGGTATACGCCAGCGTACCCTTCATCGGGCCTTCGGAGGCGGCCTTCATCGCGGCACAGATGTCATCGTAAGACGCCTCCTTGTCCAGTTCGGCAGTCAGGTCGACAACGGAAACATCAGATGCAGGGATACGAAAGGCCATACCCGTCAGCTTGCCATTCAATTCAGGCAGAACTACACCGACGGCCTTGGCAGCACCGGTCGAGGAAGGAATGATGTTTTCCAGGATACCGCGGCCACCGCGCCAGTCTTTCGAGGAAGGCCCATCAACCGTCTTCTGGGTAGCCGTTGCGGCATGCACCGTTGTCATCAGGCCGCGCTTCAGACCCCAGTTGTCATTCAGTACCTTGGCAACCGGTGCCAGGCAGTTGGTGGTGCAGGAAGCGGCAGAAACAATCGCCTGACCAGCATAGGTTTCGTGGTTAACGCCGTAGACGAACATCGGGGTGCCGTCCTTGGACGGTGCGCTCTGAACAACCTTCTTCGCACCTGCATCAATGTGTTTCTGGCAGCTTTCTTCGGTCAGGAAGAATCCGGTAGAGTCGATAACGATTTCAGCACCCACCTCATCCCATTTCAGGTTGGCCGGATCACGCTCGGCAGTCAGGCGGATCTTCCTGCCATCAACGATCAGGTTATTCGGATCTGAAGAAACATCACCTTTAAAACGACCGTGCACCGAATCATATTTCAGCATGTAGGCAAGATAATCAGCGTCCAGCAAGTCATTGATGCCAACAATCTCGATGCCAGGAAAGTCTGCTGCGACAGCACGGAAAACCATACGGCCGATACGGCCAAAACCATTAATACCGACTTTTATAGCCATTGAATTTTTCTCCTGAATTTAAAAATAATTACAAAGCGAATCCGCCCCGGGAAACGGGGCGGATTTGTGCTTTATGTGATGCTGTTAACCGCCTTCACAACATTATCAACGGTAAAGCCGAACAGCTTGAACAGTTCACCCGCAGGTGCCGACTCACCGAAGCGGTCGATACCGACAACCTTGCCGCCGAGGCCAACATACTTGTACCAGCCTTCCGTGACAGCGGCCTCAACCGCGACGCGCGCCGTCACAGCCGCGGGCAGTACCGACTCCCTGTAGGCATCATCCTGCGCATCGAATGTTGTGGTCGATGGCATGGAAACCACGCGGACCTTCCTGTCTCTGAGCTGATCGGCTGCGCCCGTTGCCAGTGCAACCTCGGAACCGGTTGCAATAATAATGACATCCGGTGTGCCATCACACTCGCGCAGCACATAACCGCCCTTCTCGATAGCAGCAATCTGTGCATCGGTACGGACCTGGTGGTCCAGGTTCTGACGCGAGAAAATCAGGCAGGAGGGACCGTCCTTCCTCTCGATCGCAAGCTTCCAGCAGACGGCGCTTTCAACCGCATCGCAGGGGCGCCAGACCGACATGTTCGGAATCATGCGCAGCGTCGGAATCTGCTCCACCGCCTGGTGCGTCGGACCGTCTTCGCCGAGGCCGATAGAATCGTGCGAATAGACAAAGATGCTTGGAATCTTCATCAGCGCCGCCATACGCAGGGCATTGCGCGCATATTCAGAGAACATCAGGAAGGTGGCACCAAACGGGATGAAGCCGCCGTGGAGTGTGATGCCGTTGACGATGGCCGACATGGCAAATTCACGTACACCGTAGTTGATGTAGTTCGCATCGGGTGTATCAGCGCGCATGGCTTTGTAGCCGGACCATTCCGTCATGTTTGAACAGCCAAGGTCTGCCGAACCGCCGAAGAGTTCAGGCAACAGGGCCGCATAGCCGTTAATAGCTGCAAGTGATGAATGACGTGTTGCCGTGGTCTTCGCCTCTGCATTCACCGCGCTGACAAAGTCGGCTGATTTGGCCGCCCAGTCAGCCGGCAATTCACCGGCCATGCGGCGTTCATATTCAGCGGCCTGCTCGGGATAGGCCGCCTTGTAGGCCGCAAACCTTTCGTTCCACGCGGCCTCGGCCTGTGCGCCACTGTCCTTCGCACTCCACCCGGCATAGATGTCATCCGGTATCACGAAGGCAGCGTGCGGCCAGCCAAGCTCCTTGCGGGTCAGCACGATTTCATCGTCACCCAGCGGTGCGCCATGACAGCCATGGGTGCCGGCCTTGTTCGGAGAACCAAAACCAATAATGGTTTTGCAGCAAATCATGCTGGGCTTGTCGGTAACCGACCTCGCCTCATCAATGGCTTTTTGCAATGCAGCCGGGTCATGCCCGTCGACATCGGCAACCACGTGCCAGCCATAGGCCTCAAAACGCTTGGGCGTATCATCTGTAAACCAGCCTTCCACGTGACCATCAATCGAGATGCCATTGTCATCCCAGAATGCCACCAGCTTGCCGAGACCCAGCGTGCCGGCAAGGGAACAGGCCTCGTGGGAGATGCCTTCCATCAGGCAACCATCACCCAGGAACACCCAGGTGTTGTGATCAACAATCTCGTGGCCATCACGGTTGAATTCAGCGGCCAGTGCACGTTCGGCAATCGCCATACCCACGGCGTTGGTAATACCCTGGCCCAGCGGCCCCGTGGTGGTTTCCACGCCCGGCGCATAACCGTATTCAGGGTGTCCCGGTGTTTTCGAATGCAACTGGCGGAAGTTCTTGATATCTTCAATGCTCAGGTCGTAACCGGTGAGATGCAGGAGTGAATAAATCAACATCGATCCATGCCCGTTGGAAAGCACGAAACGGTCACGGTCAGACCAATGAGGATTAGCCGGGTTATGCTTCAGGTTGTCATTCCATAACACCTCGGCAATATCGGCCATTCCCATTGGTGCACCCGGATGACCGGAATTTGCCTTTTGCACGGCATCCATACTGAGCGCACGGATTGCATTGGCTAGGTCTTTACGCTGAGCCATGATTTTCTCCTGTTCTGATTTGAATTCTGTGTTTATGTCCGCACCTACAACCGGGCGCCGACACGTGTTCCTGCACCGCGGTTCACGGCAACAGCTACTGAAACCGGTCCCCGATTACAGCGATAAAAAAAGCCTCCAGTGCCAGTTGGTTTGCACTGAGGCGATCAAAACGTCACTTCCAGTGGCAGCCCGGAGATGGTTATCCGGCTGCCGGTCTGACGCCCATCCCGGAGACAAGGCGCGCTATTTTCCCCTAGTTTGCCCCGTTCGGCAATAGCCCAGATAGATCGTCATCGTAACAAACCTGTAACATTTTATTGCTATATAACAATAACTTATAAATAGCGGCCCTCAGCCCCGGCCGCCTCATCCCGCCACTTGATGGAGCAGCCCATACCGGGGATCTGGTCGGCCGGCCCCTGCCCGGTTTCAGCCACCTGGCGCATGGCCTCGAACAGGTCACGACGCACATCCGCGGAGGCGGTCTCCATGCGGCTGGCATCCAGGCGGCCCCGGTACTGCAACTCCATGTCACTGTTATACCCAAAGAAATCCGGGGTACAGACCGCGCCGTAGGCCCTCGCAACCGCCTGGGTTTCATCCATTAAATAAGGAAACGGGAATCCATACTCCCGCGCCACGGCCTGCATGTTCTCGAAACTGTCTTCCTTATACTGGGTGGGGTCATTCGACATAATGGCAACACTGTTGACCCCAAGGTCCTGCAACTCAAGGGTGTCACGCACAATGCGCTCCCGAATCGCCTGCACATACGGGCAGTGGTTGCAGATGAACATCACCAGCAGACCCGCCGGCCCGCGGCATTGCTCAAGTGTCCACTGCCGGTTATCGATACCCGGCAGATTGAAATCAACCGCGGGTGCACCGAAATCACAAACCGGCGTTTCCAGACTGACCATCAATTTTCCCTTCCTGTGTGAGCGGGAGGCTACTGTAAGGGAATTACCCGGCAGATGAAAATATCACTAACGTGAGGTACACTTAGCCGTTTTCCACACATAATACTCAAGACAACCAAATAATTATGTCCACATTTCAAACGTTTACATCAGAATCCGTGTCCGAAGGGCATCCCGACAAGGTTGCCGACCAGGTCTCGGATGCCGTACTCGATGCCCTCCTCGAGCAGGACCCCAGGGCACGAGTGGCCGTTGAGACCATGGTCAAGACCGGCATGGTGATTCTCGCCGGTGAAGTGACCACCAGCGCATGGGTCGATCTCGAGGAAATCGTGCGTCACACCGTCCGGGACATCGGCTATAACAGCTCGGAAATCGGCTTTGACTGGGAATCCTGCGCCGTACTGAATGCCATCGGCAAGCAATCGCAGGATATTGCCCTGGGTGTCGACGAGAGCGAGGACCATGAACAGGGGGCCGGTGACCAGGGCCTGATGTTTGGTTACGCCTCGAATGAAACCGATGTATTGATGCCGGCGCCCATCACCTACTCACACCGGCTGGTAAAACGCCAGGCGGAGGTGCGCAAGAACGGGACATTGCCGTGGCTGCGACCGGATGCAAAAAGCCAGGTTACCTTCCAGTACGAGAATAACCAGCCTGTTGGCATCGATGCCGTCGTACTCTCGACCCAGCACAATCCGGACATCACGCTGGCCGCCCTGCGCGAGGCCGTCATGGACGAGATCATCAAACCGGTACTGCCTGCCGAGTGGCTGGACACGTGTCCACAGGAGCACATCCACATCAACCCGACCGGAAACTTTGTAATCGGCGGGCCAATGGGTGACTGCGGCCTGACCGGCCGCAAGATCATCGTCGACACCTATGGCGGCATGGCGCGCCATGGCGGTGGTGCATTCTCGGGCAAGGACCCGAGCAAGGTGGACCGGTCAGCCGCCTATGCCGCGCGTTATGTGGCCAAGAATATTGTTGCTGCCGGCCTGGCCGAGCGCTGTGAACTACAGGTTTCCTATGCCATTGGTGTGGCCGAGCCGACCTCGATCAGCATCGATACCTTTGGCACCGGCAAGCTGGATGAAGACCGCCTGAAGGAACTGGTGCGCGAACACTTTGACCTGCGCCCGCGCGGACTGATCGCAATGCTTGACCTGTTGAGGCCAATCTACAGGGCCACAGCCGCCTATGGACACTTTGGCCGGGAAGAAAGTGATTTCACCTGGGAAAAAACCGATGTTGCTGATGCCCTGCGTAACGCAGCCGGCCTGTAACACACCCAAACATCTGAATTTTTATTTACGAGGCACAACATGAGCACACAACCCGTTGAAAATCTGACCCCGGATTACAAGATTGCCGATATCGGTCTGGCCGGCTGGGGCCGCAAGGAAGTCGCCATTGCACAAGTTGAAATGCCGGGACTGATGGCACTGCGTGATGAGTACAAGGGGCAGAACCCGCTCAAGGGGGCGCGCATTGCCGGTTGCCTGCACATGACCATCCAGACGGCCGTCTTGATCGAGACCCTGATCGAGCTGGGCGCCGAGGTGCGCTGGTCCTCCTGCAATATTTTTTCCACCCAGGACCAGGCCGCCGCTGCAATGGCGGCTGCCGGTGTGCCGGTATTTGCCTGGAAAGGCGAGACCGAGGATGAGGCCTGGTGGTGTATTGAACAAACCATCTTTGGCCCCGATGGCTGGCGGCCGAACATGATCCTGGATGATGGCGGCGACCTGACCCAGGTCATGCACGACAAGTATCCCGAACTGCTCAAGGATGTCAGAGGCCTGTCGGAAGAAACCACCACCGGCGTGCATCGCCTCTACGAAATGATGGCTGCAGGCACGCTTATGACCCCTGCGTTTAACGTCAACGATTCAGTCACCAAGAGCAAGTTCGACAACCTTTACGGTTGTCGTGAATCGCTGGTCGATGGCATCAAGCGCGCCACCGACGTCATGATTGCCGGCAAGATCACGGTTGTCCTGGGCTACGGTGATGTCGGCAAGGGCTGTGCACAGTCGCTGAAGGGACTGGGTGCGTCGGTCTGGGTGACAGAAATCGATCCGATCTGTGCCCTGCAGGCCGCAATGGAAGGCTACCGGGTAGTGAACATGGACGAGGCCTGCAGCCAGGGAGACATCTTCGTGACCGCAACCGGCAACATCAACGTCATCACCCATGAGCACATGAAGGCCATGAAGAATGAAGCCATCGTCTGCAATATCGGCCACTTCGATTCCGAGATCGATATTGCCAGCCTGCGTCAGTACGAATGGGACAATGTCAAACCCCAGGTCGACCACGTTATCTTTGCGGATGGCAAGCGCATCACTGTGCTGGCCGAAGGACGCCTGGTAAACCTGGGCTGCGCCACCGGCCACCCGAGCTTTGTCATGTCCGCCTCGTTTACCAACCAGGTCATTGCACAGATCGAACTCTGGCAAAACCCGGGCAAGTACGAGAACAAGGTCTATGTATTGCCCAAGAACCTGGATGAAAAGGTTGCGCGCCTGCACCTGGGGAAAATCGGTGCTCACCTCACGCCGCTGACCAAAGAGCAGGCCAGCTACATCAATGTGCCAATGGAAGGACCCTACAAACCGGATTATTACCGCTACTAGCTGAAGAACGCAAAGAAGTGAGAAGTTAAGAGAGAGAAGTGAGCGGAAGTTTGCTTCTTACTTCTTACTTTTTAATCTGTCAGGGGTAATGAAACACGCAATGACGGGTATGGCACTCAAATAGCAATGGACTCTCAGAAAAAATATACCCCGACCTTCAGTTTCGAATTCTTTCCTCCGAAGACGGAAGACGGCATCACCAGGCTGGAAGAAACCGGCAAGCGGCTTGCCGCAATAAAACCACGCTTCTTTTCAGTAACCTTCGGCGCCGGCGGCTCAACCCGCGATCGTACGTTTGATACCGTTGTCGACCTCCAGGAAAAGTCCGGCATTGAAACCGCGCCGCACCTGTCCTGCATCAGTTCCACCCGCGACAACATCCGTGAAATGCTGAATGATTACCAGGCAAAGGGCATTCGCCATATTGTCGCACTCCGCGGCGACATGCCTTCCGGCATGGTCGAGGCCGGTGAGTTCCGCCATGCCAACGAGCTGGTCGGTTTCATCCGTGCGGAGACCGGCGATCACTTCCATATCGAGGTGGCCGCCTACCCGGAGTACCACCCGCAGGCAAGCAGCCCCGACAGGGACCTTGCAAATTTCAAGCGCAAGGTGGAAAGCGGCGCCGATAGCGCCATCACACAATATTTCTATAATTCCGATGCCTACTTCCGCTTCATCGACAGCTGCGAGAAGTCCGGTATCGACATCCCGATCGTGCCCGGCATTATGCCGATTACCAACTACCATCAACTGGCACGCTTCTCCGATGCCTGTGGCTCGGAGATACCACGCTGGATACGCAAACGCCTGGAAGCCTGTGGCGAGGACCTCGACTCGATCCGCGCTTTTGGCGAAGAGGTCGTTACCGGCATGTGTCAAAGACTGCTTGATCATGGCTCACCGGGACTGCATTTCTATACCCTCAACCGGGCAGAACCTGCACTCGCCATCTGGAAAAACCTGGGCCTGTAGGAGCGGATCTCATCCGCGAGTCGTATAAGCAGGATGGGTAACCTTTGCATCGTGGACATGCTTTCCAGTATCTTCGCCGCATGCGCATCCCCCGTATTTACACCCCGCAGGCGCTCGCGGAAGGTGCCTCGCTGACAATCAGCGGCCAGCCGGCTCATCATATTACCCATGTATTGCGCCTGCGCATTGGTGCCGGACTGATCGTCTTCGGACAAGGGCGCGAATACCATGCAATTTTGCGCGACATCCGGCGCTCGGAAGCCACGATTGATGTGGGCGAGCCAGCCGGCCACACGGATGAGTCCTCAATCAATGTAAGCCTGCTGCAGGGCATTGCACGCAACGACCGGATGGACTTCATTCTGCAGAAATCCGTAGAACTTGGAGTAAACAGGATCCAGCCTTTATGGATGCAGCGCAGCCAGTCCCGCCTGCAAGGGGAGCGGCTGGAGAAACGCATCCGGCATTGGCAGGGCGTGATCACCAGTGCCTGTGAGCAATGCGGGCGTTGCACCTTGCCCGACCTCATGCCGCCGGATGAATATGCACGCCGGCTGGACAATCAGGCACACGACGGCCTGAAGCTCATGTTGCAGCCGGACAGCACAGTGACCCTGCAAGACCTGGAGCCTCCCGGGGGAATCATTTATTTACTGGTTGGGCCCGAGGGCGGACTGAACCCTGAAGAACAAACACTTGCCAACAACGCCGGCTTTAACGGCATTCGCCTTGGGCAACGCATCCTGCGCACCGAAACCGCCGCACTCGCCGCACTCGCCGGCATGCAAACCCTGTGGGGAGATTTTAAATAGTTTTCGCCTGAAAAGAATAATTCGCGCAAAGACGCCAGGAAGATCAAAACAAAGCCACAGAGGACACAGAGAAAAAACAAGGATCTATCTCGCGCAAAGCCGCAAAGACGCCAAGTAAATCAAAAAACGTTTATACAACCGAACTCAGTCAACCAGAATTTGAATGTCTGCATAGCAGCCCCGTGCCTACAGCAACAGAATTAATAATAAATTTCTTGGCGCCTTTGCGTCTTTGCGTCTTTGCGCGAGAAATTGTTATTTTAATTTTATGCCGCCTGGTCGAGACACTGCTCAAGCATCGCCTGCAGGCCGTCCAGGTCCGGGATTACCGCGATTTCATTACCCACCTGGACCACGCAGTGCAGACCTTCCCTGGCATACGCCTCAACACGGTCAGCCGTCTCATAGCCAAACTGTATCAACCCCGGCAATCCCGCCGTTACAATCCCGTAATATTCCACGCTGCTGTCCGGTCGAACCGAATTGACGATCATCAGGCGTGAGAACACGGGATTGGTGGGAATTGTCAGCCCACAGACCGATTCCAGAGAGATCACCGCTATATCATGCTCACGCCATCTAACCATACCCAGGAACCATTCCGGCATTCCCGGCACTTCCTCGGGTGTACGGTAACTGCCGATTTCGGCAACCGCCATGTTTGGCAACAACAGGTTCATCTCCCGCAGTGGCACCCACAGGCTGTGTATCTTTTCCCCCGCGCTGTCCGGCAGGGCTGACGGCCCCGGTTCACCGCTATTCATGCGCACACCTCTCTTTTCCTGACCTCAATCAGGTCTTGAATGGATTCCAGTAATTCGCTCTCCTGGTACGGTTTCCCGAGATAAGCGTTTACCCCGATCTGTTTCGCGCGTTCACGATGCTTGTCACCGGTGCGTGATGTAATCATGATGATAGGAACATGTTTCAGGCGGTCGTCATTACGTATGTGGGTTGCCAACTCGAAACCATCCATACGCGGCATCTCGATATCCAGCAACATGATGTCCGGTACATTTTTCTGCAACTGTCCCATTGCGTCGACCCCATCCTTCGCCGTCAGCACCCTGAATCCATTGCGCCCCAGCAGACGGGTCGTAACCTTGCGCACCGTAATCGAATCATCCACCACCATTACATGCAGATGTTCATCGCTCCTTGAGGCCGCCCTCATATCCGGCACGGCAGCCCGGCCATGCAAGCGGGATATCGACATCACATCCAGGATCAGGACCACACGGCCATCACCCAGAATGGTTGCCCCGGATATTCCATCAATATTACTCAGTTGTGCGCCAAGCGGCTTGATCACGATTTCCCGGCTCCCGAGTATGGCCTCCAGATGGAATGCAACGCGCTTTTCACCAAGACGCACCAGCAAAACCGGCACCCTGCCCTGCTGCGGTACATGTTCCACGCCACCGCAGCCCAGCAGGCTGCCAAGGTGTTTCAACTGGTAATAGCTACCTGCATATTCAAGAAGCTTGTCTTCCGACTGATAGCAATCGGCCAGTTCCTCCGGAGAAATTCGTGCAACACCCTCAACACTGCCCAGCGGTATACAGAAGGTTTCCTCGCCCGCCTTGACCTGCAGGGCCTGATTGACCGCCAGCGTATATGGCAGGCGCACGGTAAATACCGTACCCACCCCCGCAGTGGAGCCTATGTGCAGTGATCCGCCCAACTGCTTGACCTCACCGTTAACAACATCCATCCCTACGCCACGCCCGGATATCTGGGTAACCTCCGTGGCTGTAGTAAATCCCGACTGCAATACAAACTGCATTATGTCGTAGTCAGGAATCCTTGCGTCGGCATCAAGCAAATTGCGTTCGATAGCACGCGTTCGAATTGCTTCGAAATCAAGTCCTGCGCCATCGTCTTCGATGAGCAGAACGATCTCGGACCTTTCTCTCTGAATACTGATGGCAACTGACCCGACCACCGGTTTACCCAACTGCCGGCGAATGGCGGGAGGCTCAATGCCATGTGCGACGGCATTGCGCAGCATGTGCTCAAGTGGCGCGATAATTCTTTCGATAACAGTGCGGTCCATTTCACCATCCGCACCTTCAAGCTTGAGATCCACATCTTTGCCAAGTTCTTTTGCTGACTGGCGCAAAATTCTCCGCAGGCGTGGCGCAATCCCTGCAAAAGGAATCATGCGGGAGTGCAACAGGCTTTCCTGCAGGTCAGTACTGACACGTGACTGCTGCAATAACAGCGTTTCCGATTCACGCGTCGTGTTTTCCATCAACTCCTGGATACTGCGCAAGTCGTTGACACTTTCGTTAAGTGAACGCGACAACTGTTGCAGGTTTGAATAACGGTCCATTTCAAGCGGATCAAAATCCTGGTCCAGGATTTCGCCTTCCTGCTCATAACGAAACAGGATATGCGCCTCCGTTTCTATTTCTACCTGGCGCAACTGCTCGCGCAAACGTCCAATCGTCTGATCGAGCTCACCCAGGTTATAGCGGTAGTCGCTGATCTGCTGCTCCATGCGCGTACGGTAGATATTGATTTCACCTGCATAACCCACCATGTCGTCCAGCAGATCGGCCCGCACCCGCACCTGTTCACTGCGCACACGCGGTCCCTTGCAGCGCTCGACCTTCGGCGGCAATACGCCCATCTTCCGCAGTGTTGCGGGTTCTGGCAGGATTTCCAGGAGTTCCATGCCCGCTTCTGTTGCGGGCTCCTCACCCGCCTCTGGTTCGTCACCCGGTTCCGTTGGCATTGCCGGCCCTGGTTCAGGTTCAGGTTCAGGTTCAGGTTCAGGTTCAGACCCTGATTCAGGCTCTGGTTCTGATTCGACGATCGACTCTGCCGCAGTTTCAGGCTCTTGCTCTGGCTCGGATGCGACGGCCCGCTCTGCCGCGGGACCAGACGCCGATACGGGTTCGGATTCCAGCCCTTCGACGACGGCAACGTCAACCGCAGCCTCAGACCCGGGAGCATGATCCGCTTCATTCTCCTCTGGTGCATCGGCCGGATTTGCGTCGCTGCCACCCCCGGCATCCCGCCCTATACCACTGATCACCGCCGTCAACTCACCGGCATCTGCGGGCTGTTTACGCACCTTGACGTACTCCAGCATCCCGGCAAGGTGGTCATGGGAATCCTGCAACAGAATAAACAGCTCGGGTGATGCCTCGATCTTTCCTTCAACAACCCGGGTCAGCAGGGATTCAAGTGTATGGCTCAGATCACCGATCGGCGTGATATCAACCATGCGGGCGCCACCCTTGAGGGTGTGCAGTTGCCGCTGGAACTCGACCATCAAACCCTGGTTTGCGGGCTCTTCCGACCAGGCACGTAAGGTATTCTCGCCCGCGTCGATAATCTCCGAGGCCTCTTCAATGAAGACCTCAAGGAGTTCACTGTCCACGGACGAATAGGGATCCTCTGCAGGCTGCGCCACACCGGTTTTCGACAATGCCTCAACCCGGGTACGCACCTGCTGCAGAAATTTCCAGTCAAATGACATATCCGGTAACTGTTGAATCAACCGGTTAATTTCTGCCGCACTGTCGCGCAGAACGTCGAGCGCATCAGCCTCTGCCAGGTGGCGCCCCTCGAAAAGGCCCTCAAAATAATCGTCCAGCACACCGGCGAGACTACAGACCGAAGAGACATTAGCGGACCTGGAAATACCTGAAATGGTATGCAGTGCGCGGTACAGCGATTCTGTCACCGCACACGGCGCCTGGTTCGAGCCCAGGAAAACGTCGATCAACTGCAGGTTTTCAGTGCACTCCCTGAAAAAGACCTCCAGCAGTGCCGGATCATCTTCAGACGCAAGCCCTGCTGCCTGATTTTCTTCAGGAGCCGCCGGCTCATCTGCGGATGATTCAACCGGGGCAGCAGCATCTGCCGCTGCCGATTCCATAATTTCACCACGGACGAAGGCCTCGGCATGCGCTACCATCTCCTCGATATCCAGCTCCGGTTCAACCCCGTCATGCAACTGCCTGTATAATTGCTGCAATGCAAGCGGTGCCCGGGCCAGCAAAACAAATACCGGATCACTGGCTTCGACCGACCCCTCGACTACCATGTCAAACAGGTTTCCCAGGGTCCTTGAGAACTCTCCCATAACCCGGGCCCCTGTCACAAGGCAACTGCCTTTCAGGTTATGCAAGCTACAACGCAACGTCTCCAGCAGCCCGGGGTTATCAGGCTGACTGATCCATTGCGGCATGGTTTCTGAAATGGAGGTGATCTCTTCAGCTGCTTCTTCAAGAAAGATCTCCACTATCACGGGGTCGGCATCATCAGCCAGCACAGGCAAACCGGACAAGCCCGTCTGTGGCGCTGGCGCCGCTTCAGCTGTACCGGCAACTGCTTCGCCTGGCGGATCGACTGGCTGCATATCCGGCTGACTCAGCATTACTGCCTTGCGCGCCAGCGCATTAACATCCACTTCCAGCACTGCATTACCGTCCTTGACCTGTGCAAGCAGTTGCGTCATCGCGGCAACTGACTGGCCAAGCAAGTCCCGCAATTCATCCCCCGGCCCAACCGAGCCATCAATAACCCTGTTGAGGAGATTTTCAAATGTCCAGGCAAACTCGCCAAGCGCCAGCGCACCAACCATGCGTCCGCTGCCCTTGATCGTGTGATAACCCCGATCTGCTTCCTCAAGGAGTTGTACATTATCAATAGCAGCAAACCATGCCGGCAATTGCTCGCCAAGCTGTACCAGCACCTCATCGGCCTCTTCAATAAAGATCGCCAGTATTTCCTCATCCGCACCGGCATCAATTATTTGCAGGCCAGTAATATCCGGTACCGCAAGGTAATCAGCCGGTCTGCCCCGCGGGGCATCTGCAACCATGCGGGGTTCGTACGGGTCCTGCCGTGCCGGAGCATCATCCTGCACGACTCCAGCCTGTTCTTCCTCCGGTGACAGGGCCGGACATGCACAACCCAGCGCCGCCAGGCTCTTCTCGGCAAGGCCCAGCACACTGTCGCCCCGGGCATGCCCCTCGCCTGACTCCTCGATGCAGTATTCGACACCGCAGACGGCATCAGCCAACAGTTCAAACTGGCTGTCACTCAACGAGTTATGTTGTTCGATCAGCTCCCCAGCAATGAATTGCCCAATCCGGCCGGCGGCAACGGCCGCCCGCACCTGCCCGGAAAGCTGCAGGCTGCCCCGGACGCGGGACATCAGCCCCGGTACAGCGGACAAGGTTTCAAAGTCACCGGGTGATTTTATGAATTCAACAATGGCTTCCCTTGCGCGGACCATATCGGCGCCCGCTTCCCTGATAACCGATTGCATCCCATCCCTGAGGTACAATCCGTTTGCACCACTGCCCTGCGACCGGGAATCACTGTCGCCGGGATTGTGGAACGCAGCCTCGGCAGCAAGCAGCAAATCTGCCACGGCCACCAGCGCGGATTCTTCAATGTCGCTGGCGCCTGCAGCCATGTCGCGAATCAACTGCGCCTTCTCAACGACGGCATTTCCAAGCTGCTCAATCCCGACCATGTCCAGCATATTACCCAGGGCGTGCAGTTCATCAGCGAGCGGTAACAGGCTGCCCGGGTCACTCCGGGTTCCGCGCGTAAATATATCCAGCCTCTCCTTGATACGCTCGATATCTGTGGATGCCGCCACGGCAACCGTCTGCAGCAATTCATCACTGCAGCCAGCCAGACTTTCATCTGCAGCAGTACTGTCACCGGATCCTTCCAGCTGCCTGTTCAGTTTATAGGCCGCCTTGATCAACTGAATGCTCTCCAGGGATGATTCAGTGATTGCAATGCAATACAGCAGGCGCTTCATCAACTTGTCAGTCAAGGGATCTGCGAAAACCGATTCACCCGCATCGACAAACCGTTTGATCTGGCGATCAAGCTGGCCAAACATCTGTTTGATTGCGGCTGTCTCGGCTATGTCGCCTGCGATCATGCCCTCGGTTATGGCAGCCGCCGCCCACCAAACGCGCGCAACACTTTCCAACCCTGCATCCCGCAGCATCTGCCTGAGCACATCATGCAGGGTCTGCAAACCGGTATTGCCCTCGTTACCGCGGTACCACTCAAGCAAACCGGCCTGAAACCGCAAACGTGCCGCACGCGCCCCTGCCTGGATTTCCCTGTCAGGAACTGACAGGTGTGCGGTAAACACCTCGCGGGGAAGCGGCAACGAAAGATCAGGAAAAAACACGGCACTCTCTTCAAGCACCGGGACACCCCGCACTGCGCGCAAACTGTTAATGACGGGCAACAGGACTGCCGGGGTATCCACCTTCCCGGAATTGAGACGGGACAGGTAATCAGGCAGCTGCAGAAAGGCCTGCATCAATACCTCAAGCGCCGCCCCCGGCTGCGCCAGTGTTGCCTGCAGCAGGTCGGCAACGAGCTCCTCCATCTCGGATGCCAGCCGGTCTGCACCCTTAAGTCCCACCATCTGCAGCGGACCACGCGCCTGGTGCAGATTTTTCGCACAGTCCTGCAGACAGGCGGTATTGTCCGGGTTTTCGGAATATTGATCGAGGAACGAGCAGGCCTGCTTGAGGACCTTGCCCAGTTCCTGCCGCACCCAGTTCAGGGCGTTGTAATCAATTGCTTCATTCATAATGGTTGTTCCTGGCCACGGGTCTTGCAGGCAAGCCACGACACAGACCCGCAGGGTTTTCCCCTGTGTGGCCGGCTCCGGTATGCATCCGTTTGCACTGTGGCGGCCTTATTGCGGTAACTTGAATCCGGCGACAGATGTATCGAGGTCCTGCGCAAGGCGCGACAGGTTCCTGATCGACCGCGAAGTTTGCTCGGTACCACTTGTGGCCTGGGTAGTTATTTCCTGGATACCCTGCATCGTTGCTGTCAGGTCGGACGCTGCCTCTGCCTGGTTACGCGCAGAGTTTGAAATATTCTGAATCAGGCCGGCCAGTTGATCGGAAATGCTTTCAATTTCTTCCAGGGAGCTGCTGGCATCTTCGGCCAGCTGCGCACCCTTGACCACGCCCGCTGTACTTTTCTCCATTGAGATCACGGCCTCGTTGGTATCTGCCTGGATGGTTTTCACCAGGACGTCAATCTGCCTGGTTGCGTTCGCTGAACGTTCAGCCAATCGCTGCACCTCGTCAGCAACCACGGCAAACCCGCGGCCTGCCTCACCAGCCATCGCAGCCTGGATCGATGCATTCAATGCAAGAATATTGGTCTGCTCGGCAATATCGTTAATCAACTCCACGATGTCGCCAATTTCCTGCGAACTCTCACCAAGTCGCTTGATGCGTTTTGATGTTTCCTGGATATGCTCACGAATTGTATCCATGCCCTTCATGGTACGCTGTACGGCTTCACCGCCATTTCTTGCGATCTCCACAGAACGCATGGCAACCTTGGATGACTCGCTCGCATTACCCGATACTTCATTCATTGAATCCGACATCTCGTTAATGGCGGAACTGGCAGCCGTAATGTTCCGGGATTGCTGCTTGCTTGCCGTCAACAGCCTGCCCGCAATATCCTCTGTTTCCTGCACCGATGAAGACAGCTGCGATGATGTATCGTTAATGGTTTTTACCAGACCTCGCAGGGAATCAACAGTCACATTGATCGAGTCCGCGATCGAGCCGGTAAAGTCCTCGCTCACCGTGGCATGCACCGTCAGATCACCCTCTGCCAGGTCACCCATCTCATCAAGCAGGCCCATAATGGCTTGCTGGTTCCGCGCGTTCTCTTCCTCCGCATGGCGGCTGCGCAGCCGCTGGCTGCGCAGGGTTTCAAAAGCCATCCAGAACAATATCAACAGGGCAACAGCTCCCAGAATATAGGCCAGTTCCGTGTTTACAAAACGGTTTTCAGGGATTGAATCCAGTACCACGTTGAGATGCTGCACCGTGCTGAACAGCGTTTCACTCTGTCCGCCAATCCCGGCAACAGCCGCCTGAATTGCAACCAGCCCTGCGGACTTTTCGACGATTGCGCCAACCTTGTCTCTCACCGGCTTGAACAGCACTGCGATATCCCCGGCATTTGACTGCAGTGATTCTCCCTGCAACGCTTTGATACCGCCGGTGCCGCGCTCAAAACCATCCAGGACACGGCCGAATTCCCGGACATCCTCTCCGAGGGAGGCAACGGCCGACTCAACCCCGTCGCCCCTCAAGACACCATTCAGACTGATCAGGATGCGCTGGGCCAGGACGGCCTGCTGGCTGGCCAGTTGAACCTGTGCGGCGCTGGCGCCGTTTTTCACCAGGGTGTCGGCAATGGCCCGGGTATGCTTCATCAGCTGCGGCATCGCCTCGTTCATGAGGCTGGTCGCTTCGGCTGTCGCCATAATCAGGGACTGGCCTTCAAGCACTGCGTTGATGCTGTCACGGAAATCGCGCCAGCGGCTATCCAGATCGGCCAGGGCATAATATTCGGGCGTACCGGTCTTGCCGGAGGCCTCGCCAAACTCGGACATCTGCGTCTTGGTGATTTCTGTAAACCGGTCCCTGGAGGATGCCAGCTGTGCAAACGCATCGGTATCACCGCTGGCAGCCGCCAGCGCATATTTTGCAAGGCTTTGCGACAACACCATCTGTTCACTGGCAGCCATGAATCTTGCCCGGTCGACCTCGACCTGGTTGCCAATCTGGACAAAGACCCATGCCATTGCCAACACAACCGATAACATCATGAATGTCAGGATCTTCATCCTGTCACCGGCACCTGACTTTTTCATTCCTAACTTCGCTTTCATGGCCTGTCCCCAACCGATTGATACACATTGATACACAAGATTTCAAAAATAATGGCCCCCGCACTGACCCGGTTTTGCATACCGGCTCAGACCGCGACCTGTAAAAACTGTGGTGATTCAGCCAGTGCATGCAGGCTGAATAAACCCCAATACTGTTCGCCCCTTTGAAAACCGTTTTGCGTATATGGCCTCAGGAACTCTTCAACGACGGCCTCTCCATCAACGTATTCGTCATTCATAAAGTGCTTCATGCCAAGCACTTCGTCCACAACAAGACCGGTAAACACGTCGTTATAATCAACGACCAGCACACGGGTCTTGCTCGTGACCTTCGTCGCAAGACCATTCAGATAGCCGGTTAAATCAATCACCGGCAGCAGGCTGCCGCGAATATTCGCTATCCCCCGCACCCATGGACGGGTCATTGGCACAACCGTGAGCTCAGGGAACTCGAGTATTTCGACAACCTCACCCAGGGGAGTCACCAGGCGGGTATTACCAATCCGGAATGCAACTCCGGACCATTCACTGCGTGCCTCCTGCTTGTGCGGCAAGCCGTTTGAACAAACACGACAACGCTCTTCAATTTCCCTGAGCAGCGCTACAGGATCTGTTTTTCCGGTGTTTTCCATGTTCAGGCTACGCGGCGAGTGTTTCGGAAATCAGTTCCAGCAATGCACCTTCCGTGACCGGCTTTGTGACATAGTTGCGGGCCCCCTGGCGCATGCCCCAGACACGATCGACCTGCTGGTCCTTGCACGTCACTATAATGACCGGGATGGCTGATGTTTCCGGATCCGAGGACAACACCCGGGTTGCCTGAAAGCCGTTCAGTCCGGGCATAACGATATCCATGAGAATCAGGTCCGGTCGCTCGCGTTTCGCCACCACGATACCTTCACTGGCATCATTTGCTGTCAAAATAGTAAACCCGTTCTTCTCCAGCATCTTCTTCAACCGGTGTGTTTCAGTTGGTGAATCATCAACAATCATTATTTGTATCACTGGAATCTCCTCGTTAGCGCTCTTCCTGTTCCCCGGTCCCGCCACCATGCTGCGCGATTGCGCTCAACAGATCCTCCCTGGTAAACGGCTTCGTAATATAGTGATCTGATCCAACAACCCTTCCACGCGCACGATCAAACAGCCCGTCCTTGCTTGAGAGCATGACCACCGGTGTATGCCTGAACACCTTGTGGTGCTTGATCAGTGCACAGGTCTGGTATCCGTCCAGGCGCGGCATCATGATGTCCAGAAAAATCAGGTTCGGTCGGTGGTCTGCAATCATGCTGAGTGCCTCGAATCCGTCAGTCGCGGTAATCACCTGGTAGCCTTCCTTTCTGAGCAGGGCCTCGGCAGTACGCCGGATAGTCTTGCTGTCATCGATGATCATGACCGTGAACGGGTTCACAGCTTCCTCAACAGCGCCTCCTGCCACATTCTCGCCGATTTCACCTGCCGCTACTGTCCCTTGCATTGGAGCCTCTATCTGATTGATTTTATATATATTAATTCAACTCGTTAAACGCGATCGCCGTCCAGTTCCTGCCCCCGTGAACGCCCGGGTACCCGGTACTGCAAATTAATCTAGAATAAGCAATCGACTACACCGCTTTATCGTCATATAAACAGCAAACTTTATGCCGCCACTGCATTCCCGAGAACGGGGCTGCAACTGCGTGAAAACAGGAACACTATGAAAATCAAACTGGGCGTTGTCATGGACCCGATCGGCACGATCCACTTCCACAAGGACAGCACACTGGCCATGCTGCTGGCCGCCCAGGCGCGCGGCTGGGAACTCTATTACACGGAGCAGCCGGACCTGTTCCTGCAAGACGACCGCTGCCTTGCAAGGCTAAGCCGCCTGTTTGTCAGGAATGATGAAAATGACTGGTTCAGCCTTTCTGAGCCCTATACGTCCCCGCTCGATGAGCTCGATGTTGTATTGATGCGCAAGGATCCGCCGGTGGATATGGAATTCATGTACACCACCTTCCTGCTGGAACGTGCCGAGGCCCATGGGGCACTCATCGTTAACAGGCCGGCAGCCCTCAGAAATTCGAGTGAAAAACTCTATACCGCCTGGTTCCGGGACTGTTGCCCGCCAATGCGGGTCAGCCGGGACATGCGACTGCTGAAGGCGTTTCTCGAGGAACAGAATGACATCATCGTCAAACCACTCAATGGCATGGGTGGTGCATCGGTCTTCAGGGTTCAGCAGGGTGACCCGAACGTAAATGTTATTCTCGAAACCATTACTGACAACGGCAGGCAAACTGCCATGGCACAACGCTATATCCCGGAAATTGTCGAGGGCGACAAGCGCATCCTGATAATTGACGGCAAACCCTTCCCGCACGCATTGGCGCGAGTCCCGGCTTCCGGCGAGACACGCGGCAACCTGGCAGCCGGTGGCAGCGGCAAAGGCGTTGATCTCAGTGAACGCGATCGCTGGATCTGCGATCAAGTCGGCCCGGCGCTGCGTGAACAGGGACTGTTGTTCGTTGGCATCGATGTCATCGGTGATTACCTGACCGAGATCAATGTCACCAGCCCGACCTGTATACGCGAACTCGACAGCATCTATCAGGCTGATATTGCCGGCGACCTGATGGACGCAATCGAAAAACAGCTAAAAACCGGGGCATGAACTCACGTATGCTGAACTCCAGTACGCTTATAACGGAATTATCAAATAGCCACGGAAACACACGGGATTACACGGAAAAAAGTCTTTTAAGGCATTTATTATTCCGTGTTTTTCTGTGTGCTTCCGTGGCAAAAATATTTGTCTTTATCAGATTGAAGCAGTACCTGAAACCTGTTGGGTCTGGTACGAATCCATTGCGAAAGCCCCCCCCGCTCCCGGCCCACCTGTTTATTATCCTGCTGCTGTCGCTGGCGGCCAGCGCCTGCAGCCAGGACCATGATGATGCCTTCCACGACCAGTTCTTTGCCTTCGGCACGCTGATTGACCTGACCCTGTACGGTGTTGACCCCGCCACGGCCAGGCAGGCCAGCGAGCGGATCGAACAGGACTTCCAGGACATGCATAACAGCTGGCACGCCTGGCAGGCAAGTGACCTGACACGCATCAACGAACAACTCGCCACCCGGAAAACCGCTACGGCGGATGACTCCATCCTGTCCATGATCGCGGAAGCCGACCGGCTCTCGTTGCAGAGCAACGGCCTGTTCAACCCCGTCATCGGGGAACTGATCGCCCTGTGGGGCTTTCACGATAACCCGCTACCCATCGGGACATTACCGGATAAAGACACACTCAACAGGCTGGTTGCGCAGCGGCCATCTGCCGATGACATTACAATTGAAGGCAACCGTATCAGCACCCGCAACCCGGCGGTACGCTATGACCTGGGGGCCTTTGCCAAGGGCTACGCGATTGACCGGGCCGTCGAACGCCTGCGAGAACTGGGCATCGGCAACGCCATTGTCAATGCCGGTGGTGATCTCCGTGCAATCGGGCGGCACGGTGACCGTCCATGGCGTATCGGTATTCGGCACCCGCGACAACCCGGCATCCTGGCCAGCGTTGAAATCGAAGGCGATACCAGTGTATTTACCTCGGGTGACTATGAACGTTTTTTTGAAGTCGACGGCATACGCTATCACCATATCATTGACCCGCGCAGTGGCTACCCGGCAGACAGAACGGCCTCGGTCACCGTTATCCACGGCAATGCAGCGACTGCTGACGCCGCGGCGACGGCATTATTTGTGGCCGGGCCTGATGAATGGTCAAGTGTCGCGTCTCGCATGGGCATAAAATATGTGATGTTGATCGATACGGACGGCATCATTCACATGAACCCGGCCATGCAGGCACGCATCCGGTTTGAGCCCGAAACAAACGCCGTGATACGCTTGAGTGAACCACTGCCATGACTCGTGCTGATCGCATACTGCTGGTCTTTGTGGTCTGTATACTGCCCTTTTTATATGCGCGCACGTGGTCCCCTGACGAACAGGCCCGCTATGTACAGATACAGGCCGGCGACGCCGAGCCGATTGCGGCCGAGCTCAGCCCGGATCGCATCCTGCAGGTTCACGGGCCACTGGGTGACAGCGTGATCGAGATAAAGGAATCGCAGGTACGCTTTCTTGAATCCCCCTGCACGGGACAGCAGTGCGTGCATAGCGGCTGGCTGAGTGCTGCCGGTGAGCTGGCGGCCTGCCTGCCAAACCGTATAAGCATTCAGCTGCTTGGCCAACACCCGCTGTTTGATGCCATTAACTTCTGAGAAAATGCAAGTACAAACCACCCCGGAAGACCACCGTATTGCCTGGCTAACGGCACTGGCGATCAGCATCCACCTGCTGGAAAGCGCGTTCCCCTCACCACTGCCCGGTTTCAAACCGGGGCTCGCCAATGTCATAACCATTGTCGTTTTGATGCAGTTTGGGTGGCGAACGGCCGTCTGGGTCAGCCTGCTGCGTGTCCTTTGCGGCAGCCTGTTGCTGGGTACATTCCTCTCTCCCGGATTTATCCTCAGCCTCAGCGGCGCTGCCTGCAGCCTGGCGATGCTCTGGCTCGGGAGCAAGTTGCCCGGCCAGGGTTTCGGCCCGGTCGGCTACAGCGTACTGGCGGCGCTGGCACACATGACGGGGCAATTCACGATTGCATGGCTGCTGTTTATCCCGCACCCGGCAGTGTGGCGATTATTCCCGATTCTGTTAACGGCAGCACTGCTGTTTGGCTGTGTTAGCGGTATAATTGCCCGCGCAATGTGCCAGCACCGACTTCCATGTCAGACATAGATACCCCTCTCCTTGCCGATACTTCAGTTACGGCCACCGACCGCCTGGCGCTCACCCTGTTCTTCGCGGTGGTGCTGCACGCCATGATCATACTGGGCATAACCTTTGGCGTGTATGACGACCAGAAGACCGAGAATGAACTCCCCACACTGGATATCACGATCGCCACCCGCGACACGCCGCCCCCGGACGAAGCCGATTACCTGGCACAGACCAGCCAGGACGGCGGCGGCAACGTCAGCGAAAAAATAAAGCCGACCATGGCCATGCCCGAGATGGCGCCGAGCGTCGAACCGCAAGAGCCCGAACCTGCGCCCGCACAGATCATCACCACGCTGGAGGCCGACAACGAGATCATCCAGAAAGAGAAGGAGACGCCCGTAACGGAAGAACCGGATGTTACGGCAAGCGAACTGATCGAACGCAGCATGGAGATGATCAACCTGAGCGAGGAAATCAGCGAGTCAAGGCAGGCCTATGCACATCGTCCCAGGCAGAATTTTGTCTCGGCGCGCACCCAGGAATACAAGTACGCAAACTACATGAGTGAGTGGGTCAAGAAGGTTGAACGCGTCGGCAACCTGAACTACCCGGATGCCGCGCGACGCGAAGGGATATCCGGAAGCCTGATGATGGATGTGGCACTGAATGCCGATGGCACGATACACGATATCAATATCCTGCGGCCCTCCGGCGAGCCGGTCATCGACGAGGCCGCCAGGCGGATCGTCAATCTGGCAGCACCCTATGCGCCATTCCCGCCGGAAATCCTTGAAAATACCGACATCCTGCATATCACCCGAACCTGGGAATTTTCCACATCCAACCAGTTGCACAGCCGTTAGAATTTATTCGTCATTTCGACAAGGCAGAGACCCCTATATATAAAGAGAGGCTTGCTGGAGACCATACATCTGCCTGATACTGTACGCATGGACGAAGCCAATTCATTAAGCAACCACTTTCTCATCGCCATGCCGATGCTGGATGATCCGAACTTTCATCACACCACGACCTATATCTGTGAACATAATGAAGATGGCGCCCTTGGCGTTGTCATCAACCGTCCCCTGGATATACAACTCGGGGAAATCCTCGCGCACATGGATATAACGACAGATATCGAGGCCATCCGGAACCAGACGGTGTACATGGGCGGGCCGGTGCAATGTGATCGTGGTTTTGTACTGCACGAGCCGGTCGGCAACTGGGAAGCGACCCTCAAGGTCACGGACACGATTGGTATTACCTCGTCACGGGATATCCTTGAGGACATCGCAAAAGGAGGAGGACCCGATCACGCAATCATCACCCTGGGTTATGCCGGCTGGGGGGCGGGGCAGCTTGAACAGGAACTGGCTGAAAATACATGGCTAAGCGGTCCGGCCAGTTCACAAATCGTGTTTGAGACACCCAGTGAAGAACGCTGGCTGGCCGCCGCAGCACTGCTCGGTATTGACCTCAACCTGCTGTCAAACGATGCCGGGCATGCCTGAATAATGGCAGAGAAAGACAATCACACCTGCGCGAGGCAGGTTGTGCTTGGATTCGACTTCGGGCGGCAACGTATCGGTATAGCCGTTGGACAACAGGTCACAGGGACTGCCACCGCCATTTGCACGGTACAATCCCGCGGCAGCAAACCTGACTGGGACAGAATCTCCGGCCTGATTAACGAGTGGCAACCGGATACACTGGTTGTCGGCCTGCCACTGCACGCCGACGGCGAGGAGTCGGAAATCTCCCTGGCTGCCCGTAAATTTGCACGCCAGCTGGAAGGGCGTTACCGTTTGCCGGTACACAGCATGAATGAATACCTGAGCTCAAATGCCGCCGCGGAGCTTTCGATCCGGGACAGGCAGGCGGCCAAAACCGGGCTCGATGCCATCGCTGCACGCATTATCCTGCAGAACTGGCTGGAAACGCACACGACATGAATACAATTGACAACATCCCGGCCATCATCGATGACATGGCCGGACAACTGGACACACTGACAGGCAAACGCGGCTATGCCAACCCGGCCATGGTCGGCATTCATACCGGCGGCGTCTGGATTGCAAAACTGCTGCACGCAAAACTCGGCATCAGTGATCCGCTGGGCAGCCTGGACATCGCCTTCTACCGCGATGACTTCACGCGCATCGGCATGAACCCGGTCGTGCAACCCTCACAACTGCCCTTCAGCATCGACAACCGGCATATCATCGTCGTCGATGACGTGCTGCATACCGGCCGCACCATCCGCGCGGCAATGAATGAACTGTTTGACTACGGCAGGCCGGCCTCCATAACGCTGGCAACGCTGATCGAGCGTGACGGACGCGAACTGCCGATTGAAGCGGGCGTGGTCGGACGCCATGTCAAACTGGAACCCCGGGAACACATCAAGCTGACGGGGCCGGCCCCCCTGGCACTGGAAATAAAAAAGACGGCATGAACCTCAAAAGCCTGCAAATCGATGACCAGGGACGATTGCGTCATCTCCTCTGCATCAGCGGGCTAAGCAGACAATTATTGACCGAGATCCTCGACACGGCCGAATCGTTCTCCGGCGTTACCGAGCAGTCGATAAAGAAAGTCCCGCTGCTGCGCGGCAAGACCATCACCAACCTGTTTTTCGAAGCCAGCACCCGCACCCGCACCACCTTTGAACTGGCTGCCAAGCGCCTGTCCGCCGATGTCCTGAATATCAACGTCAGCACCTCAAGTGCCGTCAAGGGTGAGACCCTGCTCGACACGCTGCGCAACCTGGAAGCCATGCATGTTGACATGTTTGTGGTCCGGCATGCCGACAGTGGCGCCGCCCACTTCATCGCCAGCAATGTTGCACCACATATCAGTGTTATCAACGCCGGCGACGGGCGCCATTCCCACCCGACACAGGCACTGCTGGACATGTTTACCATCCGCCGCGTCAAGGGGGGTGACTTCGGACGACTGCGTGTTGCGATTGTCGGTGACATCCTGCACTCGCGGGTTGCGCGCTCGCAGATCCATGCATTGAACCTGCTGAATACCGGCGAAGTACGCATTGTTGCACCCAAAACGCTCATACCATCGCATGCGGAAACGCTGGGCACACACGTCTACCATGACTTGCACGCCGGTATTAGGGATGCAGATGTCATTATCATGCTACGGCTGCAGCGTGAACGCATGCAGGGCGCGCTGTTGCCGAGTGAGCACGAATACTTCGAATTATTCGGCCTGACGGAGGAGCGGCTGGCGTACGCCAGTCCGGATGTAACCGTTATGCATCCGGGTCCGATCAACCGCGGTGTTGAAATGGACTCGGAAGTTGCCGACGGCCCGCGCTCGGTCATCCTCGAACAGGTCACGCATGGCATCGCGGTACGCATGGCGGTGATGTCCATGGCCATGCACCACGGGGAAGAGGGGTCGGTGTAAGGCCTATGACAAGCTTTCGTATCAGCGATCCAAAAAGCATCCGTATCCATGGCGGACGCGTCATTGACCCTGCGAACACTATTGACGCAATACAGGATGTGTATATCGCCAGCGGCAGGATCGCCGCCCTCGGCACTGCCCCGGACGGATTCAGGGCCGACCTGGAAATCAATGCCGGGGGCTGCATCGTTTGCCCCGGCCTTGTTGACCTCAGCGTCCGGGTCCGCGAACCGGGACTGGAAAGAAAGGCCACCATCGCATCGGAATCACAGGCGGCAGCAAGCGGTGGCATCACCACCCTGTGCTGCCCGCCGGACACCGACCCGGTCATTGATACGCCGGCCGTTGCCGAGCTTATCCGGCTGCGTGCCGAGGCCACCGGTAAAACCCGCATAGTCACGCTGGGTGCCCTGACCCGCGGTCTGGGCGGTGAGCAGTTAAGCGAAATGGCGGCACTCAAGCAGGCAGGGTGTGTCGGCGTCAGCAATGCACTGCAACCACTGGCCAACCCGCTGGTAGAGCGCCGCGCCCTGGAATACGCCGCCTCCTTCGACCTGACCGTATTCCTCTATGCCAACGATCACTGGCTGGCCAATAATGGCTGTGCACACGAAGGCCGGGTAGCAACACGTTTGGGACTGCCGGGGATCCCCGAGGCTGCAGAAACTGCCGCGGTTGCCAGGGATCTCGCACTGATCGAGCAGACCGGTGTACGCGCACATTTCTGCCGGCTGACCACGGGCCGCGCAGCCCAGATGGTGGCGCGTGCGCAGTTCGATGGCACACCGGTCAGTGCCGATGTCGCAATCCCGTATCTCTACCTCTCGGAAATCGATATCAGTGATTTTGACAGTCAATGTCACGTGCTACCGCCATTGCGTACCACTGAAGACCGGCAGCATCTGCGCGATGCACTGCGTCGCGGCACCTTTGCTGCGCTCTGCTCCGACCATCAACCACACGAGCCGGATGCCAAGCGGAGTCCCTTCCCGTCGACCGAACCGGGAATTTCCGGGCTCGACACACTGCTGCCGCTGGGGCTGCAACTGGTGGAAGAAAAGGCACTCGACCTGGTGGAACTGATACGCCGTCTGACATCGGGCCCGGCCGCTATCCTCGGCCTGCCCTATGGCACGCTCTCGGTCGATGCCAGCGCCGATATCTGCATCTACGATCCGGAACTTGCCTGGCAGCTGGATACAGGCAACATGCAAAGCCGCGGCCACAACACCCCTTTTATGGGCTGGGAACTCAAGGGCCGGGTCACACACACCCTGCTGGAAGGCAGGCCGGTGTATTCCCTGGAATGCGATGCCTAGAAAACCGGCACACCGCGATACCGTGTTTGTCGAAGATGCAGAAATTCTGCTGCATGATACCTGGCCGGGTGACCAGTACGTATTGCGCGTGCAGGCACCAAAGTGTGCGGCCCATGCAATGCCCGGCAGCTTCGCACACGTACAATGCGGGCCGGGCCTGCCGATGCGCCGGCCCCTGTCCATCATGCGCGCACATGCAAGTGCAGGCTGGATCGAGTTTCTCTACAAGGATGTCGGCCGCGGTACACATGAATTGTCAAAACGCAGCAGCGGCGATTCCATCAGCCTGATCGGCCCGATTGGAGTGGCGTTTACACCGCACCCGGAACGACCACGCACCCTGCTTCTCGGTGGTGGTGTCGGCATCCCGCCCATGGTGTTTCTCGCTGATCGTCTGCGCAAGGACGACCGCTGGCAACCCGTGGTATTCATGGGCTCTGAAGCACCCTTCCCGTTCAACGCCCGGCCTTCACGTTTTATCCTGCCCGGCATGCCTGAAGGCGTCATTGCCGCCATGCCCTTGCTGGAAGACTGGGGAATCCCCAGCCGTCTTGCCAGCCTGCAGGACTACCCGGGCTGCTACGAGGGCTACATTACCGGTCTCGCACGTCTCTGGCTGGATGAACTGAATGCCGAAGAGCGCACAAGGGTCAGCCTGTATGCCTGCGGCCCTCACCCGATGCTGGCGGCCACCTTTGCCCTGGCCCGGGAGTACGGCCTCCCCTGCCAGGTATCACTGGAAGAATACATGGCGTGCGCGGTGGGTGGCTGTGCCGGCTGTGCGGTCGCCATCAATACACCGGATGGCCCGGCGATGAAGCGGGTCTGTGTAGACGGCCCGGTATTTGATGCCTACACGGTCGACTGGTAGACAACCCCCTTTTAGCTTTGACGGCTACGTCACTTCTTACTTTTTACGCCTCAAAGGCTAGTCCTGCTCTTCCAGGAAAACATCCTCCATCGCAGCGGCATACTTGTCGACATCGCCCTTGTCCAGCTTCACCATAAGGCGCACTTCGTTGGCTGAATCGGCATAGTGCAGGGCATCGTCGAGACTGATTTCACCTTCCTTGAACAGGGCAAACAGCGCCTGGTCAAAGGTGACCATGCCCTGCTGGGTGGACTGTTTCATCAGCTCTTTCAGCTTGTACACTTCGCCCTTGCGAATAATATCCTGCACCAGGGGTGTTCCAAGCAGGATTTCAACACAGGCCCGTCGACCATTCCCGTCAGCCCGCGGTATCAACTGCTGCGCAATAAATGCCTTCAGATTCATAGACAGGTCCATGAACAGCTGCGGGCGCCGGTCTTCCGGAAAGAAGTTGATAATGCGGTCCATTGCCTGGTTGGCGTTATTTGCATGCAGGGTCGCCAGGCACAGGTGGCCGGTCTCTGCAAATGCAATCGCATGGTTCATGGTTTCACGATCACGGACCTCGCCGATCAGGATGACATCCGGTGCCTGGCGCAGGGTGTTCCTCAACGCTGTTTCATAGGATTCGGTATCAATACCTACTTCTCGCTGGGCAATGATGCAGTGATTATGCGGGTGAATGAATTCAATAGGGTCTTCAATTGTGATGATGTGACCGTTACCGGTTTTGTTGCGATAGCCGATCATGGCCGCCAGCGAAGTCGACTTGCCGGTACCGGTGGCCCCGATAAATACAATCAGGCCGCGCTTGGTCATGGCAAGATTCTTCAGGATCGGCGGCAGTTTCAGCTCTTCAATGGTCGGGATATAGGTTTCAATACGGCGTAACACGGCCGCGGCCTGACCACGCTGAATAAATGCACTGGCACGAAAGCGCCCGATACCTTTCTCACTGATTGCAAAATTGCATTCATTCGTGGCCGCGAAATCCTCCCGCTGGGAAGGACTCATCATACCGGTGACAATCTCCATCGCTTCAGCGGCACTAATGACATGATCGGAAACCGGTGCTATCTTGCCGTCGATCTTTATTGAAGGCGGGAGACCCGAAGTTATAAACAGGTCCGACCCTTTTCTGTCTCGCATCATCTCCAGCAGTGGAATCAAATCCATTACAGCACCCCTGATCTATACAGTTACCGAAAACTATCTTTGTTAGCCGCCTTGGAACGCGCATCCTGCTTGCCGATCAATCCTCTTTTCAGCAAATCCTGGAGATACTGATCCAGCGTAATCATGCCTGCCGCTGACCCCGTCTGGATGGAGGAATACATTTGCGCCACCTTGTCCTCGCGGATCAGGTTACGAATTGCCGGCGTTCCAATCATGATCTCCCAGGCCGCTATCCGGCCACCTCCAATCTTTTTCAACAGCGTCTGCGCTATCACCGCGCGCAGGGATTCAGACAACATGGAACGAACCATGGTTTTTTCCGCGGCCGGGAACACATCGATAATTCGGTCAATCGTCTTCGATGCCGAGGTGGTATGCAGGGTCCCGAATACCAGGTGCCCGGTTTCTGCGGCGGTCAGTGCCAGTCGAATGGTTTCAAGGTCGCGCATTTCGCCGACCAGTATGATATCCGGGTCCTCGCGCAGAGCGGAGCGCAGGGCCTCGTTGAACCCGAGTGTATCGCGGTGAACCTCGCGCTGATTGACCAGGCACTTCTTGCTCTGGTGAACAAATTCAATCGGGTCTTCAATCGTCAGTATGTGTTGATAGGCCTTGTTATTAATGTAATCAATCATCGCGGCCAGTGTCGTGGACTTGCCGGAACCGGTCGGCCCGGTAACCAGCACCAGGCCACGCGGGTTGTCAGCAATCTCCTTGAAACTGGGCGGCGTCCCCAGATCTTCCAGTGCAAGTATTTCAGAGGGGATCGTCCGGAATACTGCCCCGGCACCCCGGTTGTGATTGAACGCGTTGACACGAAACCGGGCCAGGTCCGGTATCTCGAAGGAAAAGTCGGTCTCAAGGAATTCTTCATAGTCCTTGCGTTGCTTGTCATTCATGATGTCGTAGACAAGCCCGTGAACTGTCTTATGATCCAGCACGGGTACATTGACCTTGCGCATATCGCCGTCCACGCGGATCATCGGCGGCAGACCCGCGGAAAGATGCAGGTCCGAAGCTCCATTCTTGACGCTGAAAGTCAGTAACTCAGCAATATCCATAGCTGCTCCCTTGCAGTATTGTGCTCATCACAGCATATCGACTGTGGCCCGGAATACTTGAAAAAAACCTTCTTGATAACGGTAACCTGCCGCACTGAACCGGGGACCCTGAAACGTTGAATCCGGACCCTGCAAGACCTTTAACGGGCAACGCGCCACTGCTGCACACCGCAGCCGCCCGAGTATGCCGCATTATGATCATTTTTCAAGCAAGCCGCTCTCATAATGCTCCGGGAGTCACTGACATAATCGTCAGAATACCGACCCCCGCAGCCGGGGCTGCTGGCCACGGGTGCACTGCTGACAACTACACTGCATCGGCGCTTGTAGTCCGCCGGTTTCATCCTGTATTGTCAATTCCATGACTGAGACCACACTTGCATTTATTGGTGGCGGAAACATGGCAGCCAGCCTGATTGGCGGCCTGATCGCCGATGGCTGGAACCCTGCAAACATCCGCGTTGCAGATACCGATCCCGGGCGACTGGAACGCCTCTCGGAACGCTTTGCCGTGGCAACGATGCCCGACAATCTCAAAGCGGCTGAACAGGCGGATGCCATCGTGCTTGCCATAAAGCCGCAGGTAGTAAAACCGGTCGCGCAGGAACTGGCGGCACTGGTCGAAACCCGGCAGCCCCTGGTCATCTCCATTGCCGCCGGCATCCGCGAGGCCAGTTTACATCGCTGGCTGGGCGAACACGCCGCGATTGTCCGCACCATGCCCAACACCCCGGCACTGGTACAAAGTGGTGCTACCGCACTGTATGCCAATTCGAACACCAGCGAGGACCAGCGGAATATTGCGGAGTCGATTCTGCGTGCCGTGGGAGTAGCCATCTGGGTCGATGACGAGGCATTAATGGATGCAGTCACCGCACTGTCGGGCAGTGGCCCGGCCTATTTCTTCCTCTTCATGGAGGCCATGCAGGCGGCCGGCCGTGAACTTGGACTGCCGGAAAAAACGGCACGTTTGCTGACCCTGCAAACGGCCTTTGGCGCCGCCAAAATGGCCCTGGAAAGCAGCGAGGATGTTGCAACCCTGAGAGCGCGCGTCACCTCACCGGGCGGCACGACCGAATGCGCCCTCCAAAGCTTCCAGGCAGATGGCCTTGAGGCCATCGTAAGGAAGGCGTTGAAAGCCGCCGCCGAACGCTCCAGCGAACTGGGCAGCAAACTGGAAATATAGACATGCCGGGAAATTATTACACCAACCCGCTGGAATTCCTGATCTCAACCCTGTTCAGCCTGTACATCCTCGCGGTCATGCTGCGGTTCCTGCTGGGCGCGGTGCGTGCCGACTTCTATAATCCGATCAGCCAGTTCCTGGTGCGCATTACCAACCCCGTGCTGGTGCCGCTGCGCAGGATCATTCCCGGCATCGGAAAATTCGACACCGCCTCCCTGGTATTGCTGCTGATACTGCAACTGCTCTCGCTTGCCGCGATCGTGCTGCTGCGCGGCGGCAACATCCTGTCTATCACCCTGCTGGCAGCCGCTGTTATCGAACTTATTGTTTTGATGATTAATGTATTTATTTTCGCGATTTTCGTGCAGGTCATCCTCAGCTGGATAAATCCCGGCACCTACAACCCGGTCAACACCCTGCTCTACAGCCTTACCAGCCCGGTACTGAGCCCGATTCAACGCCTTATCCCACCCGTATCCGGCATGGATCTGTCACCCTTGTTCGCACTTATCGGCCTGCAGGTCCTGAAGATGCTGTTTGTACCGCTGCTTGGTTAGCAGCCGTGCCCGCCCCCTGGTATCAGTGGGATGGTGAAGACCTGATTCTGGCCGTCCATATTCAGCCGAAGGCCTCCCGCGACGCACTGGACGGCACCTATGGCGAACGCCTGAAAATCAGGATCAGCGCCCCTCCCGTGGATGGCAAGGCAAATGAACACCTGATCCGTTTTCTTGCTGGCCTGTTTGACGTTCCGCGCCGCCAGGTACTGTTGCTGTCGGGGGAAAGCGGCCGGGCAAAACGTATCCGCATCCAGCAACCCCGGACACTGCCGGCTGAAATAACAGACGCCGGGCAAGACTGACTGCTTGCATGATCCGGTTGCAGCAGCCAGACTGAATCATTGCTATACGGAGCCGGGCTCGAATCCTTCGCACACCGGGGGCAGTTCATCTATCATATGGCCTGTAGTTAGAGTCAGTTAAGCATCGGAGAGTAAGAATGAATCCAAGACATATTATTATCTCATTGTTGCTGGGTATCGCCTTCCTGTTCCCGCTCGCTGCGGCGGCGGAAAATTCAAAGGACTTCGGCGAGTACGTGGTCCACTTCAATGCGCTGGCGACTGATTTACTCCCGCCGATGGTCGCGCGCGAATACCACATCACGCGCAGCCGGAATCGCGGCATGATCAACATCACGGTCCTGAAAAAGGTGCTTGGCAGCCCCGGTCAACCGGTGCATGCCAGGGTTGAGGTACGTGCCGAAAACCTGGTCGGCCAGGCCCGTGACATCCGGTTGCGCGAGGTACGCGAGGGCAACGCCATCTATTACATCGGTGAGTTCCATGTTGCCCACGAAGAAACCCTGAAATTCACGGTCTGGGCACGCCCGCAGGGCACGCAACAACCCCTGGAGGTAGACTTCAGCCAGGACTTCTATAACGATTAACCAGCGACGGATATGGGCGTATCAACCCCCGGGCCGCTCTGGTTCCGGGGTTCGCACATGCATATGTTCCTGCGAAATCGCATTAATTTACGCCATTTGTCGGAATAATGACTAGAAAAGACCCGATTTTCAAAAATTGGCGTGAACTCCTGTATATCTATCGTCAGCCCCGCGTACTGGGGATGATCAGCCTGGGGTTTTCGGCAGGACTGCCATTCCTGCTGGTATTTTCGACACTGTCCGCCTGGTTAAGGGATATCGGCATCGCCCGGACAACCATCGGCTTCTTCAGCTGGGTGGGCATCACCTACTCCATCAAGTTCTTCTGGGCACCGGTGATCGACCGGCTGCCGTTGCCGGGACTGACCACGTGGCTGGGGAAAAGGCGCGGCTGGATGCTGACTGCCCAATGCACCATCGTTCTGGGCCTTGCCGGCATGGCGCTGACCGACCCGCACAGTGAACTGACCCAACTGGCAGTATTTGCGTTGCTGGTTGCCTTTGGCTCCGCGACCCAGGACATCAGCGTCGACGCCTATCGCATTGAAGCAGTCGCACAGCGCCTGCAGGGCGCCATGGCAGCCACCTATGTCTTCGGTTACCGGGTCGCCCTGCTGGTAGCCGGTGCCGGTGCTTTTTATATGGCCGAGGCCTGGTCCTGGTCAACAACCTACCTCGTCATGGCTGCGCTCATGGGCGTCGGTATCACCACGACACTGATCATCCGTGAACCTGAGCATATTAGCGATCAGCGCACCCGGGAACTGGAAGAACGGCTGGAAAGATCCATCGGGGTTCAGGAAAAGAGCACCGTGTTCGCTCGCCTCATCGCCTGGTTCACGGATGCCGTGGGCAGCCCGTTTGTCGAATTCTTTCAACGTAACGGTACACTCGCGATCGTCATCCTGCTGCTGGTCAGCACCTATAAAATCAGCGATATCACCATGGGCGTTATGGCCAATCCCTTCTACCTCGACCTGGGATTCAACAAGACCGAGATCGCAAACGTCACCAAGATCTTTGGCTTCTTCATGACGATCGCAGGTGCCGCCCTCGGCGGACTGCTGGTGTTGCGCTACGGCATGCTGCGCCCCCTGCTGGTCGGCGCAATACTGGTCATGTCCACCAACCTGTTATTCGTCTGGCTGGCCGTCAGTGAACCCGGCCTGATATCACTGGCGATCGTCATCAGCGCTGACAATCTTGGCGGCGGTTTTGCAACATCGGCATTTATTGCCTACCTGTCGAGTCTCACCAATACTGCATACACCGCGACCCAGTACGCATTATTCAGCTCCCTGATGACACTCCCGGCAAAATTCATCGGCGGTTTTTCCGGCTGGGTCGTCGACACAAGCGACTATGCCACTTTCTTTCTGTACACGGCTCTACTGGGTCTGCCGGCCATTCTGCTGGTGCTGTACCTGATTCGACGGCAAGACGAACAATCGCCGGACGCCCCCGGGATGGACTAAATCGCATTTTCTTAAAGACCCGCCACCAACCTCGCAACCTCCTGTGAATATTGATTTATCAATATTTTCCTACTCAAATTTCAGCCCCATATTCCATGCAATTTGCATGGTAATAAGGCCTGCAGCCCGTAACTTCGACTAGTCTTAACCATGCGGGAGGTGAAAAAATTGCTTGAACGACGCAACAAGGGACAGCGCCGCTGGGACCTCGACACCGGGTTCCCGGTGAAAGACTGTAACGGTATTACCGTCATTGCCGAGCGGCGCCGCATGTCTGACCGCCGCCTGATGAACACCTCGCTGGAAGAACGCCTGATGATGTTTTCCGAAATGCCACTGTTCGACCCCGAGCGGAAGAAAAATCATTAGGCTCTGAAAAACCCTTTGCCACTGAGGACACAGAGAAAAAACAAAGATCTATCTCGCGCAAAGACGCAAAGGCGCCAAGTAAATCAAAAAACGCTTATACAACCGAACTCAGTCAACCAGAATTTGAATGTCTGCATAGCAGCCCGTGCCTACAACAACAGAATTAATAATAAATTTCTTGGCGCCTTTGCGTCTTTGCGCGAGAAAGGTTTTTTCTCTGTGCCCTCTGTGCCCTCATGTGGCAAAAAACCTGATTGCTACAGCTCGTAATCGTAATCCATGATCAACGGCGCATGATCTGAAAAGCGCTTGTCCTTGTAGATGCGCGCAGCCTGCACGGTCTCGCCGATAGCGGGTGTTGTTACCTGGTAGTCGATGCGCCAACCAACGTTTTTTGCCCAGGCCTGTCCACGATTTGACCACCAGGTGTACTGATCCGGCAGGTCGCTCACGGCACGAAATGCATCAACAAAACCCGCCGAATCAAAGAGCTCGTCCATCCATGCGCGTTCCTCGGGAAGGAAGCCGGAATTTTTCCGGTTAGCACGCCAGTTTTTCAGGTCAATTTCCTTGTGCGCAATATTCCAGTCGCCGCACAGCACATACTCACGCCGCTTCAACCTGAGTTTGCGCAAGTACGGCATGAAACGTTCGAGAAAACTGAATTTGATGGCCTGGCGTTCCTCGCTGGAGGAACCCGATGGCAGGTAGACTGAAATAACGCTTAACGCCCCAAAACGCGCCTCTATATAACGCCCTTCCGCATCCATATCCGGCCAACCCAGGCCGGTTATGACCTTGTCAGGTCTACGCTTGCTGTAGATGGCGACGCCGCTATAACCCTTCTTCTCGGCATCATGGAAACAGGCATGCCAGCCCTGCGGCCAGAACACCTTGTCCTCCAGTTGCCGGACCTGGGCCCTGGTTTCCTGGATACAGACCACGTCGGCGTGCTGGCGCACCATCCACTGGTAGAATCCCTTCTTCGCGGCCGCACGAATCCCGTTTACATTTAGCGTGATGATGCGCATGTTTTTCCCGTCTCAATCCGGCGTCTATGATATAGCAAGATTTACGGAAAATACCGTAACCCGACGATTCCTGTCTTTGCCACAGAGAGCACAGAAAAAAACAAAGGCCTATCTCGCGCAAAGCCGCAAAGACGCCAAGTAAATCAAAAAACGCTTATACAACCGAACTCAGTCAACCAGAATTTGAATGTCTGCATAGCAGCCTCGTGCCTACAGCAACAGAATAAATAATGAATTTCTTTGCGTCTTTGCGTCTTTGCGCGACATTTATTTTCTGTGTACCCTGTGGCACCTGAAAACTCTGTGGCAAAAATGAAATTTCCTTTATGAAAGACTACCAACACGAATTTATCGACTTCGCCATTAATGCCGGGGTGTTGCGCTTTGGCGACTTCACCCTGAAATCCGGACGCACCAGTCCGTATTTCTTCAATGCAGGGCTCTTCAATACAGGTGAACACCTGGCTCGGCTCGGGCGCTTCTATGCACAGGCCATTACCGACAGCAAAACCGGCTTTGACGTCCTGTTTGGCCCGGCCTACAAGGGCATCCCGCTGGCAGCAGCGACCAGCATCGCACTGGCCGATCATCACCAGCACAATGTCCCCTGGTGCTTTAATCGCAAGGAGGCCAAGGTCCACGGTGAAGGCGGCAACCTGGTTGGCGCCGGCCTGAACGGCCGCGTACTCATCATCGACGATGTCATTACCGCCGGTACTGCGATCCGGGAAGCCGTGGAGATTATTCAAAGTGCCGGGGCAACCCCGGGTGGCGTGGTGATCGCACTGGACCGACAGGAACGGGGGCAAGGCATGACATCGGCGATCCAGGAGGTCGAAGAATCCCTCAAGATACGTGTTACCAGCATTATAAAACTGGTGCACTTGCTGGAATACCTGCAGGACAAGCCGGGACACGAACAGGATGTTGCAAAGATACAGGCCTACCGGGAACAGTACGGCGTGTCCTGATATCAACCCCGCAATAAAAGGGCCTGGCTAATTTTTCCGATCACGGGTGTTTGCCGCGGAAATTGATCAGAAGCCGTATCCTGCCCCTTCCTGTTTCCTGTTACTAAGGAGTACGAAAGTATCCCGACATTCTGGCCTGCGTCCCCGTCCCCTTTGAAGGGGGCGGGACAGGGTGGGGGTAGTGTTTTTAAACTTTTTTACTAATGGGGGGCAAGATAAGCGTTGTCGGCTTACCCTGTTCCTCATTAGTAGTTTTCTTTCAGGGTCCTGCATGTAAGTAGTTTCCACAATAGTAATGAGGTGATGCTTAATTTATAGTTGTAACAATTGTTTTTTATTTCATTGCGACTCCTCAACGGTAACCGTAATCTGGTTGCCGTTTTTTTTTCGTTTCCACAGGGCCGCTACAGTCCGGCCTCCTGGCACATGGCATATTTCCGGACCAGGTCCGGAAGCGACTCCGCCCCCATCTTTTTCATGGCCCTGGAACGATGGACTTCAACCGTCCGCTCGCTGACGCCAAGCACTTCACCCAGTTCCCTGTTCGACAGGCCGGTAACCACATGCTGCAGGACCTCCCGTTCACGGTCCGTCAGACCGGCATAGCTCTTTCTTGCTGCGGCGAGCTGGCCGCTGCGCTTTCTGCTGGCCCTGGCCCATGAAAATGCCTCCTTGACGCTCGCGAGCAGGTCTTCATTGCTGAACGGCTTTTCGAGGAAATCGATCGCACCGGCCTTAACGGCCTTCACGGACATCCGCACGTCCCCGTGCCCGGAAATGAAGATGATCGGGAGATTAATACCACGCCTGGCGAGCTCGGCCTGCAATTCCAGACCGGTCATCCCGGTCATGCGCTGATCCAGCAGCAGGATGCCGTCCACCGGGCTTCCGGCATACTCAAGGAAGGCCTCGGCAGAGGGAAACATCTTTACGCCATACCCGGAGGCCTCGAGAAATACCGACAGCGCATGACATACGGCCGCGTCATCATCCACCAGAAAAATGGTCCTGTCTTTTTGCATGGCCTTATTCACACCCCGGCAGGCTTATGCAAAATAACGCGCCCTTCGGCCGCTGCTCGTCGGCCCACAACTTGCCATCATGGGCCTCGATAATCGAGCGGCTGATAGACAACCCCATACCCATAAGGGTCGCTGTATCAATTTCCGCTTCCGGGATATCTATCTCGATACCCGTTCCAGGCACCTCCCGGTCCTTGCGGATAAAAAACTCCGCCTGCGGCTCGGGGAAAAAATCATAATCATTCCTGCCGATGAGTTCCCGGGCCGTCAGCCCCAGCAACCTTTCTCCGGTATGGTTGACGCGTAGAAAGCGCAACTCTTCAGCACCCTTGATAAAGACCCTATCGGGATTGTTATCGACGATGGAATTGAGAAACATTTCCGTGGTCTTTGCGCATTCGCTGGTTGCACGCTCACGTCCCAGCAGAAATTGCGCATACATTCCGAGGGCTCCTGCCAGTAACAATACGCAGGTTTGCACCCACAGCTCGGACGCCGACGGGTGCAGCAGCTGCTCACGCAGCGAGCCCTCGCTAAACAGCACGGTGTCGACGAGGACATCGACGATATAAAAGCCCACGCCAACCAGCACGCCCAGCCAGAGGAGGCTATGGCGCGATGCAGACACTGTGGTTAGCGTAGAAGCATCCTTTCCTGTCATGGGCACTAACGATCAAAAAGCCGTTACTTGCTGATTATAGCAACAATTTTATTGTTCCCGGTTACACGCACTATTTCATATACGGCCCTGCGTTTCTATAAGGGAATACCGAAACATGGGCAACACACCCATGGCCGGCAAGCGCCGGCAACAGCCTGGTCAGGTGGTGAGCTGTGCGTTTGACGGCCTGTCTGCCTTTTATGCGTATATTCCACAATATCCCGACTCTGACTGACCTGCTAGAATTAACCTTACAGGCAGGTATGCAGGAACAATAACAATAACGCCTGGATGGTGGTGAACAATGAGCGCATTAATACACAAATTCGGGCTTGAGCTTGACCTGACGTCACCCGAGGCCCGCCATCCGGATCACAAAAACGGGATCGAGGCAGAGATACGCGGGAAAGACGGCGTTATCTACGTCTGGTTCAGCAAGGAACATCCTGACATCGTTGTCGTTGAATATGACCCCTGCATTACGACGCCGGACGATATCTACAAACAGGCCAAACACCAGAATGGTGAAATCAGGAGGAAAGTCTTTCTGTAAACACACCGGATATTAAGGGCATACACAAGGGTCTCACCCGACGATGAGTTTTATACCCACTAACAGGGTCACAATTTCGAAGGCTCGCTTGATCCAGCGGTTGCCCGACCGGATGGCCATGTGTGCACCCAGGTAACCACCAATCAATGAACCTCCCAGCAGGGCCGGTAACCAGTTCCAGCGAATCTCGGCCAATATCCCCAGTGTTATTGCGCCGGTACTGTTCCAGAACAGGCCGACCAGTATCAATGTATAGGCAATCGCCCGACGGTAGTCCAGGCCAAACCAGCGCACCAGCCAAATAGTGACAAACAACCCGGTACCGGACGTCAGCGAACCGTTCAGGATACCGATGCCGCACAGCACCAGTCCGCCAATCAGCATGCCCGGGCGATCGCGGTGGGCAAGCTGAACGGTCTGCCCTAATCCCGGATTCAGCCATGAATAAACACCCAATCCTGCCGTCAAAATTCCGAGCGCCACTTCCGCACCACGCTCAGGGACATTGAGGATGATATGTGCACCCAGCACGACCCCGGGCAGTCCAAAGACCAGAATAGTCATGGCCAAACGGCGTTCCAGCCGCTCCTCTCTCAAGTGCCTGATTGTTGCGCCGATACCCAAGGCAACACTGGCAACTTTGTGGGTCGCAAGGGCCACGGTAAACGGCAGACCCAGGAAGATCAGGGCCGGGAGCTGGATCAGGCCGGCGCCACCGCCTGAAAAGGCAGAGAAAAGATTGGCCACCAGGGAAACCAGGAAAAGGGCAACTTGTTCCAGCGCGTTCACAGTCGTACCCTGTTCGCGCTAATATAGACTACGGAAGCCATGAAATACATGCTTCAGGATACTGTTTACAGCATAGTGATTACCAACCAATGAGATTATCCCCGAGAACTTTTTTTTCGACACTGCTTTCATTTACCCTTTTGTACGGGTCCATGGCCGGGGCCGGGATGTATAAATGGGTCGACGACCAGGGCGAGGTCCATTACGGTGACCGCATTCCTCCTGAATACTCCGACATGGAACGCAGAAAAATCAATAAGCAGGGCAGGACCCTCAAGGTATACGAAGCCGCCAGGACCCCCGAGGAAATCGCAGAAGCAGAACGCCTTGAGGCCCTCAGGGTGGAACAGGAAAAACAGGCTGCCGAACAGGCAAAAGTGGATCACATTCTGATGTCGACCTACTCCAGTGAAGATGATCTGCTGAAAACACGGGACGGTAAACTGGCGTCACTGGAAGGCCTGATACAGCTGACCTCCAGGCGGATCGAATCCATGCACGAGCGCATGAAACAGCTCACCGAGGATGCAGCAGACTTCGAGCGCGGCGGCAAGCCTGTACCTGAAGTGCTTACACGCCAGATCGAAAATATTCGTGCACAGACTGCTGAAAACGAGTCCTTTATAGTGATGAAAAAACAGGAGCAGGATGAAATTAGCGAGCAGTTCCAGAAAGATATCGACCGCTTCCGTGAACTGCAGAAAGATAACAAGGATTAGGAGCCCCGGCGAATACTCAGGCCCGAATCAGGGTACCGACGCCCTCGTCGGTAAACAACTCCAGCAACACCGCATGTACTACCCGCCCGTCTACGATGTGGGAAGCCGCTACACCACTCTGTACCGCTGACAGCGCGCAGCGTATCTTCGGCAACATCCCGCCATGAATCGTGCCATCATCGATCAGCCGTTTTACATCATCGGCATCAAGCCCGGTCAACAATTCCCCGTCCTTGTCCAGCAGGCCTTTTGTATTGGTCAGCAGCACCAATTTCTCTGCACCGAGCACCTCGGCCATGTGCCCCGCAACGAGGTCGGCATTTATATTGTAGGAGAACCCGTCCTCGCCCACACCAATCGGTGCGATAACCGGGATGAAATCCCCGCTGACCAGCATATTCACCACAGAGGGATCAATACTTGCCACCTCACCAACATGCCCCAGGTCGATAATCTCGGAGGCATCGATTTCCGGCAAGCTGCGCGTGATCGTCATCTTGCGAGCCCGGATCAGGTCCCCGTCCTTGCCGGTCAACCCCACTGCCCGGCCACCATGATGCGTTATAAGGTTAACGATCTCCTTGTTCACAAGACCGCCCAGCACCATCTCAACGACATCCATGGTTTCACTGTCGGTCACCCGCATTCCTTCCACGAAGGTGGTTTCCTTACCGATTCTTTCCAGCAGACGCCCAATCTGCGGCCCGCCACCATGCACCACTACCGGGTTTATCCCCACCAGCTTCATTAAAACAATATCACGCGCAAAACCACTCTTCAGTTCCTCATCAACCATGGCATTACCGCCATACTTGATGACCACGGTCTTGCCACGAAAGCGACGGATGTAGGGCATTGCCTCGGTGAGGACGTGCGCAACATTTTTTGCAGTTTCAGGAGTCAGGGACATGGCAACCATTAACCGTACAGGCGGTTATCAATTTGTGTTCCTGCGGAGTGTACGCGGGAAAAAGGTGATCTCACAAGTGGGTCTGGTGGTTATTCAATTCCAGGAATACTCTTTTAAATTGATAACAACGTATGCTGAATTATATGAAGCCGGGCGCCAGCTTTATTTAATATCAGTCTTTATCAGATTGAAGTAGTACTAGAATGGCAAGGCAAGCCCGGCATCGACCTGGTGCATGACACGCCTGAATTCACCCATGATGCGCTCCAGGGCCGCATCATTGTCGGCCTCGAACCGCAATACCAGTACCGGGGTAGTATTCGATGCCCGCACCAGCCCCCAACCGTCATCGTAGTCAGCACGCACCCCGTCAATCGTGGAAATTGTCGCACCATCAAAATGCGCACTCTCCATCAGCTTGTTTATAAACACCGGTGGCGCACCTTCCTGCATTGCCACATTCAGCTCTGGCGTGTTAACACTGTCCGGCAGGCTGGCGAATATTTCCGTGCTTGAGCGTACATCCTTGCCCAGGATCTCCAGCAGACGGGCAGCCGCATACAGGGCATCATCGAACCCATACCAGCGTTCCTTGATAAAGATGTGGCCGCTCATTTCACCCGCCAGCAATGCACCGGTTTCCTTTATCTTTGCCTTGATGAAGGAATGACCGGTCTTCCACATCAGTGGCTTGCCGCCATGTTCGCGGATTACCGAGTCGAGATTGCGCGTGCACTTTACATCATAAATAATCTGGCCACCCGGATTTCGCTCAAGGATGTCCATGGCATACAACATCAGGACACGGTCTGACCAGACAATGGTTCCATCGGAAGCGACCACCCCGAGGCGATCACCATCGCCGTCAAAGGCGAGACCAATATCGGCCTTGCTTGCAGTCACGGCAGCTATCAGGTCCTGCAGATTTTCAGGCTTGCTCGGGTCCGGGTGGTGGTTCGGGAAATTACCATCCACCTTGCAAAACAGTTCAATCACGCTGCAGCCAAGCCGGTTCAGCAGTTGCAGTACAACCCCGCCGGCAACACCGTTGCCGCAATCAACCGCAACCAGGATCGGTTTATCCACGGTGACATCGCCGCAGACGCGCTCGATGTAGTCGGGAACAACATCAAGCGTATCCACGCGGCCCTGACCGGAAATAAAGTTCCTTGTCTCGATACGTTCGCGCAACTGCTGGATGGATTCACCCGACAGTGTTTCACCGTCAATGACAATCTTCAGGCCATTATAATCCGGCGGGTTGTGGCTGCCGGTCACAACAACCCCGCTATGGGTATCCAGGTAATGCGTCGCAAAGTACAGGACCGGCGTCGGCACACAACCGATGTCCTTTACATTACAGCCCGTTTCCGAAATCCCTGCTATCAGGGCCTCGACAAGCTTGGGGCCTGACAAGCGGCCATCGCGACCAATCACTATCGTATCCCGCCCGCGCTGCAGTGCCTCACTGCCAATGGCAGCGCCGATCAATTTAACAGCCGCAACCGTCAGCGTCTGATCTACCACTCCACGAATGTCATAGGCCCTGAATATTGATGCATCAATACTGACCTCGTCTTCATGTTCCTGTTCGATATCCAGCGGGTCATCCTCCACAATCAGGTTATCAACCGGTATAGCGCTACCATACTCAGCCGCCACTCCTTCTTTCAAATACGGGACTACAGTCTCTTCATCCTTTGCATGCCCTGTATCCGGTGTTTCCCTGCCAGGCGCTGTATCCTGCTCGCGCGGTGCAATGACGCCTGTCTTATGGACAACCCCACCACCGGCAAGCTGGGTCATAAACGCGACCGATTCCCGCATCTCGACCAGGCCAACGGGGTATTCACGCCGCACGCGCCCGTCACGAAAATCCTTGATCAGGGTCGTTATGCTGGCCTGATCCAGGAGCAGCGCACTGTTGAGCCGGTGGAACAGCACCATGATCAGGGCTATGATAGCCGTGGCCGCCGACAGAAATGCCCCCAGCACCCAGATACTCAGGCTACTCAGGTATACGAGGCCACTCACGGCCGGCCAGTAGGCAACCTGCCAGCGACTATCCCCGATCTTCAAACTTCGTTCGGCATTACCTGCTTGCAGGGCCTGATCGCCTGCAGCAGCAATCCTGACCGGCCTGCCCTTGACGCTGGACTGCTGCAATTCGATATAGCCGTTCAGCCCCTGCAGATTATCCAGGATGCCCTGTAAAATATCATTGGATAACGACAACATGATGTGCCCGACCACACCGTTTCCCGCCGGGTCCATTACCCGGCGTACAATATTCACATGCTGCTGCGGGGAATTTAACTGGTGTACCTCGACAGGCGGTACCTGTTCACCCTGCTCTGCGGCTTGAATCTGCGTTAGCGCCGCATAACCGAGTGGCGGTGACGCCTGCATGTCTATTTCCTCGATACCCGGCGGCAACAGGCGCACATTAATCGCATCCGGGTAGACGTAACGGAGTGATTCTTCTTTCGCCCGTAACGCACCCTGGTTACCACTCACGAGCAATTCGGAAATACCGGGGTCCTTGGCCAGCATCGACACACTTGCGCCATAGAGATCCACCACGGCCGAGACGCGCGCCGCTACCTGTTGCGTGACCAGGCTGGTTTCATGATCAATGGCTCGCGTGATGTAGCCCGACATTAACTGGAAACAGAACACGGCAAGTACACCCAGCAATAACACGGCGGCAATCAGGAGCTGCAGGCGAACCCTCGCAAGGCTGGCAGTCTTGCTGCCACCTGCCAGCTGCGGCAGTGGTTTAGGCACCGGTTTGTCGCCTGCTTCCTGCTTACGCCTGAAGAGATTGGCAAGTGAAAACTTCATTGTAATATTAGCTACGTCCATAAGCCGCCTTGCCGGAAAATTTGAAGTATGTCTATTAGGCAGCTATCGGCAGGCACGCCTGCATCGTTAAGTATGGAACACCTCCGAATCCGGATGATCGGAGCGGGCATTTCAGGGCTATTTGGGCCACTTTTTACGAAATTGCGCCAAAATCCACAGATACTAATAATAATTATCAATAACAGTAGCTTATGTCATATATCCGGGCAGACCCACCCCCGTACAGGCCCCTAGTGTCGCCCGGTGTGGCCAAAGCCGCCGGACCCGCGCTCGCTGGTGACAAATTCCTCAACAATTTCAAAATCCGCATGAACCACGGGCACTATGACCATCTGCGCAATACGTTCGCCGGGCTTGACCGTAAAGGACTCGTTACCGCGGTTCCAGCAGGATACAAACACCTGGCCCTGGTAATCAGAATCAATCAGGCCCACCAGGTTACCGAGTACGATACCATGCTTGTGGCCAAGCCCGGAACGCGGTAGCAGGATTGCCGCCAGACCCGGATCCTCCATATGAATGGCCATGCCGGTGGGTATCAAATGTGTTTCACCCGGCGCCATCTCCAACGCCTCGTCAACACAGGCACGCAGGTCCATCCCGGCAGATCCATCCGTCGCATAGTGTGGTAGCGGGAATTCCCCGCCCAGGCGCGGGTCAAGGATCTTAAGCTGAATCTTTTGCATGGGGCTCCATAATGTTGACCACCTTGTCGCGCTTGCGACTGATTGTAAATCGTTCGGCAAGCGTTGCAATTAATTGTCTTGCCAGCCTGTTTTTTCCGGTACGTGCAAGCGTGACCGAGCCACCCCTCCAGAACACCTGCAGGGCATTGTCTTCCGTTTCAAACCCGAGTTGCGAACCAACCTCATTGGCCGCAATCATGTCGAGCCCCTTGGCCTCCAGCTTGCCCCGGGCATGCGACTCCAGCCCCTCGGTCTCGGCAGCAAAGCCGACCGTGAACGGACCGCCCGGGAGGGCGGCCACGGCCGCCAGGATATCCGGATTACGCTGTAACTCCAGTGTTATTGTATCCGTGGACGTCTTGATCTTCTGCTCCGCCACGCTGGCCGGCCGGTAATCGGCGACGGCTGCAACACTGATAAAAATATCAATTCCAGCCGCAAGTTCGAGAACGCGGTCATACATCGCCTGTGCCGTTTCCACATTGATGCGTTCTACATGCGCCGGCGCTTCCAGACTTACCGGCCCGCTTACCAGCGTGACCTGCGCACCGGCCTCGGCAGCCGCACCGGCGACCGCAAAACCCATGCGTCCGGAACTGCGATTGCTGATGTAGCGTACCGGGTCGATGGCTTCACGCGTCGGACCGGCCGTTACCAGCACCCTACAACCGGCCAGGGCCCCACTGTTAAACAGGCCCGACAATGCACTGACCAGCGCATCCGGTTCGAGCAGGCGGCCCGGACCCGTCTCACCGCAGGCCTGCGGACCCTCCGCCGGCCCCATGATCCGGACACCACGGTCCTGCAAGACGCTCACATTGTCCCGGGTGGCAGGGCTCTCCCACATGACACGGTTCATCGCCGGTGCCACGGCAAGCGGCGCTTCACAGGCCAGGCACACGGCCGCCAGCAGGTCATCCGCACGACCCTGCACCAGCCGGGCCATGAAATCCGCCGTCGCCGGCGCAACCAGCATGACATCCGCCCAGCGCGCCAGTTCAATGTGCCCCATTGCCGCTTCCGCCCCGCTGTCCAGCAACTCCATATGCACCGGGTGACCCGACAGGGCCTGCAGGGTAAGTGGCGTAATAAATTCGCATGCACCCCGGGTCATAACCACGCGCACCCCGGCCCCCTGCTCACGCAGCTGCCGAATCAGTTCGGCGCTCTTGTAGGCCGCAATCCCGCCGGTCACGCCCAGCAGAACATGCTTTCCGGATAAATAGTTCATGATTATGGAGTTTAACAGAATATTTTGCGTGACCCTGAAAATCACAGGGGTAAATACAAGAAGTGAGAAGTGAAAGAATAGAAGTAAAGAGTGAAGGTTATTACATCCTTCCACTTCTTACTTCTTACTTCATTATTTTTTTCCAGGCAGGCAATAAAAAACCCGGCAGCACCGGGTTTTTCTGATCTGGTATGCACTCGGAAAAGCTATTTGATCTTCGCTTCCTTGTACATGACGTGCTTGCGTACCACCGGGTCGAATTTCTTGATCTCCATTTTCTCCGGCATGTTGCGCTTGTTCTTGGTCGTGGTGTAGTAGTGGCCGGTGCCCGCGCTGGAGACGAGTTTGATTTTGTCACGCATGATTATTCTCCTAGGCCTGTTCGCCGCGACTGCGGATATCGGCAAGTACGGTATCAATGCCCAGCTTGTCGATGATGCGCATGCCATGGGCAGAAACACGCAGTTTCACGAAGCGCTTTTCGGATGCAACCCAGAAACGGTGCTCATGCAGGTTTGGCAGGAAGCGACGGCGGGTTCTGTTCTTGGCGTGGGACACGTTATTGCCGCTTTGCGGACGCTTTCCCGTGACCTGGCATACTCTGGACATTGTTCTAAACCTCGTAAAAAAGCCCGCTCTCCGCGGGAAGGGCGGCAATTTATACCAGAAACAGTTGCCGGATACAAGGCAGGCTGAGACCGGGCATTAGACGAGGCCCGAGTAAAATCAGCGGGATAGACTGCAGACGCCGAATTAAATCAGGCCCCGTTCTGCAAACGAGACCCCGTCCCCATCGCCGATTACCACGTGATCGAGGATACGAACATCCACCAGTGCCAGCGCATCGACCAGCCGCCGGGTGAGCTGGATATCGGCGCGGCTGGGCTCTGCCACCCCGGACGGGTGATTGTGGGCAAGGATGACGGCGG
>Ga0210123_1000039_pt1 | contig 72512 bp, 59 predicted proteins | sample Muzzi_PWB_D2_FD_185535 | JGI IMG/M metagenome (GOLD analysis project Ga0210123, IMG submission 185535) | Wetland microbial communities from San Francisco Bay, California, USA, that impact long-term carbon sequestration - Muzzi_PWB_D2 (SPAdes) | ecosystem: Environmental > Aquatic > Marine >... | reverse complement strand
GGGGGCCCGCCATGACCGACACCCCATTGCCCGACTACGAAAAGCTCGGCCTCTTCTACCTCGGCCGCCCGGTCGACCCGACCACCGGCGAGACCGACCCCACGCCTCTCCTCTACGACTCCCGCGACCTCACCACCCACGCGGTCTGCGTCGGCATGACCGGCAGCGGCAAGACCGGCCTCTGCCTCTCGCTCCTCGAAGAAGCGGCCATGGACCGCGTCCCGGCCCTCGCCATCGACCCCAAAGGCGACGTCGGCAACCTGCTCCTGACCTTCCCCGAGCTCCGCCCCGAGGACTTCCGCCCCTGGATCGACGAGGACGCCGCGCGCCGCCGCGGAGTCACGCCGGAGGACGCCGCCGGCGAAACCGCCACGCTGTGGAAGAACGGCCTCGCCGAATGGGGCCAGGACGGCGCGCGCATCGCCCGCCTCCGGGCCAACTGCGACTTCCGCATCTACACCCCGGGCAGCCGCTCCGGCCTGCCGCTCTCGATCCTCTCGTCCTTCGACGCCCCGCCCGCCGAGGTCCTGGACGACCCGGATCTGCTGCGCGAACGGATCGGCGCCGTCGCATCGAGCCTCCTCGGCCTCCTCGGCCGCGACACCGACCCGCTCAAGAGCCGGGACCACATCCTGGTCTCCCGCATCCTGGACGAGGCCTGGCGCCGCGGCGCGGGGCTCGACCTGGCGGGCCTCATCCGCTCGGTCCAGCGCCCGCCCTTCGACCGGGTCGGCGTGCTCGACCTCGAGAGCTTCCACCCAGAGCGCGAACGCTTCGAGCTCGCCATGGTCTTGAACAACCTGCTCGCCTCCCCCGGGTTCGAAGCCTGGATGGAGGGCGACCCCCTCGACCTCGACACCCTCCTCTTCACGCCCGAAGGCCGGCCGCGGGTGGCCATCGTCTCGATCGCCCACCTGTCGGAGAAGGAGCGCATGTTCGTGGTCAGCCTGCTCCTGGCCCAGACCCTCTCCTGGATGCGCCGCAACCCGGGCACCGGGTCGCTCCGGGCCCTCCTCTACATGGACGAGGTCTTCGGCTACCTGCCGCCGGTCGCCGAGCCGCCGTCCAAACGCGCCTTCCTGACCCTCCTCAAGCAGGCCCGCGCCTACGGCCTGGGCCTCGTGCTCGCGACCCAGAACCCTGCCGACCTCGACTACAAGGCGCTGTCGAACGCCGGCACCTGGTTCATCGGGCGGCTCCAGACCGAGCGGGACCGGGAGCGGGTGATCGAGGGACTGCTGACCGCCTCCGGCGCCGGCCTCGGCGGCCTGGATAGGGGCGAGATCGCCAAGGTGCTCGCCTCGATCGGCAAGCGCACCTTCATGCTCCAGAACGTCCACGAGCCGGAGCCGGTGCTGCTTCGAACCCGCTGGGCGCTCTCGTACCTCGCCGGCCCCATGACCCGGGACGACATCGGCCGCCTGATGGATGGAGTGCGCCCCGACCGGCCGACCGCGCCGGCCACGCAACCGGGCGCCGGCCCGAGGGCTGGAGCGAGCGCCGCGCCGCACCCGCACCCGTCGTCATCACCGGCCAGCCGAAGCGCCAACCAGAGCGTTGGGGGCCCGCCGATTCTGCCGGCCGACACGCCGGTGCTCTACATACCCACCTCCTCGCCGCCGCCGCCGGACCTGGTCTACCGGCCGGCCATCCTCGGCCTGGGGCGAGTCCACTTCCACGATGCCAAGAGGGGGATCGAGCACGCCGAAGAGGTCTCGCTCCTCGCCGAGCTCACCGGCGGCGCCCGGGCGGTCGACTGGCTCGAGGCCCGGGAGGCCGGTGTGGACGAGGACGACCTCGCGCCTGACCCGGCCACCGACGACGCCTCCTGGGAGGAGCCACCGGCGCCGGCCCTCGACCCGAAGAGCTACAAGAGCTGGAGCCGGGAGCTCGCCGACACCCTCTACCGGAGCCGCCGGCTCACCCTCCACCGCAACCCGCTCGTCGACGAGACCTCCCGCCCGACCGAGAGCGAACGGGACTTCCGCATCCGCGTGGCGCCCCTGGTCCGGGCCGAGCGGGACCGCCGGCTCAGCGAGATCGAAGACCGCCTGGGCCAGCGGCTCGCCAAGCTCGACGACCGGATCGCCAAAGCCGAAGACCGCTCCGCGCGGGAGGCGGCCCAGGTGAAGGACAAGGGCTGGGACATGGCGATCTCGGCCGCGGCGACGATCGGCTCAGCCCTCTTCGGGGGCCGGAGCCGCACCCGATCGGCCCTCGGACGGGCGACCACCGCGGCCCGGGGCATGGGGCGGGTGCAGAAGGAGCGGCGCGAAGCCGAGGAGGCCGCCGCCCGGGTCGCCGAGCTCCGCACCGAGCGCGACGCCCTGGCCCGGGAGCTCGATGCCGAGCTCCGCCGCCTGGCCGACGAGCTTGACGGCGCCGCCGAAACGCTCGAACCGGTCGAGATCACCCCCCGCCGGGCGGACGTCGAGGTGAGATGGACCGGCCTCGCCTGGGTGCCCAGCTCGTGATCGCCCCCCAAGCCCCTCGGTCCCCTTCCTCTGTGACACCGGGGGTGAGGCCGCTCGCTTCGCTCGCACTTCGGCCCCGACGAAAAGAGACCCCGTGAACCGGAGCAGGGTCTCTTCCCAAAGGCGACACCGGTAGGGGCCGGGGTCGGGGCGCCCCCTTCTCCCCAGCCTCCCTACTGCGGAATCACGTAGAGCAGCACGCTGAAGAAGTGGAGCACGCTCCCGAGCAACACGAACAGATGCCAGACGGCGTGGTTGTACGGCATGCGGCGCAGCGCATAGAACGGCACGCCCAGCGTGTAGGCGAGGCCCCCCGCCACGATCAGCGCCACACCCCCGGGCGGCAACGCCCCGAACAGCGGCCCCGCCACCGACAGAGCGGCCCACCCCATCGCCAAATAGAGAGCGAGCGAAAAACGCCGCGCGAGCCGCGGCAGGGCGGCCCGGGTGACGATCCCGAACACCGCCAGGCTCCAGAGCACCCCGAACAGGGCCCAGCCCACCACCCCGCCCAGAGTCACCAGGCAGAACGGCGTATAGGTACCGGCGATCAGCAGGTAGATCCCCGAGTGGTCGAGCACCTGGAGCACCCGCTTGGCCCGGGGCAGGTGGAGCCCGGGAATCGCATGGTAGAGGGTCGACGCCGTGTAGAGCAGCACCAGGCAGGTGCCGAAGACGCTCGCCACCACCACGTGCTCGGCGCTGCCGCTCAGGCTGGCGAAGGCCACCAGCACCGCCAGCCCGGCGATCGACAGCACGATCCCCAGACCGTGGGAGACGGCGTGAAAGATCTCCTCGCCCAGGGAGTACTCGGGCAGGTCGTCGTGGAGCAGCTCGCGGGTGGGATTCGGTTCGCTCATGGCGTTGGACAGGGTCTCCAGGTCAGGGCAGGTCAGGGCAGGTCAGGGGCCGATGCCGGTTCATGCCGCAGCGCGACGTACGGGCAGTGTCGCCCATCGGGCGGCTCCCGTCAATCTGCAACAGGGGCCGACGGTCCGAGCTTCCGGACCCGCGGCGGTAAACCCGGGTCAGAGCGCCCGGCGCAACGTGGCCCGGAGCGCCTTGAAGATCTCCACGCCGGCCACCACCACCACGATGAGGGCCACCCACCGGAGACCGTCCTGGGCGCGCCAGAGGAGCTCGCCGCCGAGAAGCTCCCGGTAGCGCGCGATCGCCTCGGCCGACCAGCCATGCTCGGCCATCCAGGTGCCGTCGACCACCAGAAGCGGCGGCCCCTGGTGGAGGCGCCAGAGAATGAAGGCGGACAGCAGGGAGAGCGCCGCCTCCGCGAGATGGGAGAGCGCGCTCCACCGGCCACGCCAGAGCAGCGCCACGTCGAAGGCGACCGTGCCCAGGAGCGACAGGTTGATCAACGCGAGCTGGGCGGCCACGGCCGGCGAGGTCAGCGGCACGAACCCGCCCTCGCCGCCGACGGTCACGTGCGCACCGAGCAGATGGGGGAAAAAGTTGAGCACCACGAAGGCGGCGGCGGCCAGGAGCATGCCGACCGTACGCTCCGCCCGACCGACGCGCTCCGGGTCTTTACGCAGCAGCTCCCGGGGGTCCCAGCGGCGCCGGACCGCCGCCTCGGTCTCCAGGGTCCGCTCGATGACCAGGAACACACCGACGAGCACCACCAGGAAGACCAGCCCCCCCAGCACCAGGTCGTCGAGCGAGGCGACCAGGCGAAAGAAGAGGTCGAGCCAGTCGGCCGGGCTCTGGGGGTGCGAGCCGCCGACGGCGCCCAACAGCTTCAGTACCACGAGCCCCGCGAAGCAGATCGCCGCGGTGGTCAGGAACCGGGGCATCAGGTGGGGAGCGATCAGCCAGTCCCGCGCCGGCCGCAGCGCGGTCGCCATCGCCTCCGGGGGCCCGAGCTCGACGAGCACCTCCCGGGCGGCCTGATAGCGCTCCTTCGTCGCCACCTCCTCCGGCGGCCCGTCGAACCGGGCCGCCATCCGGGCGGCGATCTTCTCGCGCAGGCGCTCCTCCGCCTCTTGGCGCCCCTTCGCCGGCAGCAGGCGGACGGTCTCGGCGACGTAGCGGTCGATGAGCAGGTCGGCGGATTTCATCTCACCACCACCTACGTCGAAACAGGTGCCCAGGTTCGGGGGAGATTCCCAGTGGGTGCCCTTCAGTGCACTGCCGACTCCCGGGGAATCCACTCCCCAGTCAACGGAGCAGAGCCGAGGGGGTCAAGAGAGAAGCCCCGAAAAACGCCCCGCGGCGAAGGGCCGGGGGAAGGCGTCCCCTGCCTCCCGTGAGGGAGGAAGGGGATCAGAGGGGATTGGAGGGAGATCCAGACAACTGTCCCCTGACTCCCTGGCAAGGGAGGAAGGGGATCAGAGGGGATTGGAGGGAGATCAAAACTACATGTGGATCTCGACCGCGTCGCCTTCCTCGAGCGCGTGGCCACCCTGCACGCGCTGGCCGTCGTGCACGCTCTTGCCCCAGACGCGGGCGAACTTCAGCCCGTCGGCGATGTCCTGGTGGATGAGGCGCGCCAGGTCCTCGACCGTGGCGCCGAGCGGCAGGGTGAACGGCTGCTCGAGGTCGGCCTCGTGGCCCGGCTGCTTGGTGTAAACGCGGAACACCTTCAGCGCATCGAACGTCAAGCGGCCGAGGGCGTCGATCCCCTCTCCGGTGACCGACGACACCGCCACCCGGGGGAAAGGCGCCTCGATCAGCCGCTCGAGCAGCGGCAGGTCCTCCCGGGCGTCCTGGCGATCGATCCCGGTGAGCACCAGAACGGTCTCCTTGTAGGCCCACCCCGGCCGATGCTCGGCTTCGCCCTCGACCTCGGCCACCCCGGCACTCTCTGCCAGCTCGGACGCCAGCCGGGCGGGGACCAGGGCGATCCCCTTGTCTGCCAGGAGACCCTCCACCAGCTCCAGCCCCTCCAGCGTCCGCTCCACGTCGAGCATCAACCAGACCAGGTCGGCGGCCCGGATCAGGTCGAACACCCAGCCTTCCACGTACTCCTCGGAGACCGGCGGCAGGTCGACGAGCTGGAACGCCATGTCCTCGAAGGGCATCATGCCGGGGGTCGCCTCGCGGGTGGTATGCGGGTACTCGGCCACCTCCGGGTCAGCATGGGTGAACCCCGCCACCAGGGACGACTTGCCCGCGTTCGGAGGACCCACGAGAGCGACCTGCCCCGCTCCCTCTTTGGGGATGCGGTGGCTCTGGCCACGGGTGTCCGGCTTCTTCGTGGGCGCGCGCCGGAGCTTGGCGATCCGCGACTTGAGGTCGGCCTGGAGCTTCTCCGTGCCCTTGTGCTTGGGCATCGCGGAGAGCATCTCCTCAAGCGCAGCGATCCTCTCCTCCGGGGTCACCGCCGCCCGATAGCGCTCCTCCGCCGCCTTGTAGGCCGGGGTCAGATTCGCGGGCATGGCGGAACCATCGTACACCCGGAGCCCGGCGGCGCCCGCTGCCGCGTACGACCCCACTTCACGGTGCCGGCTTCAGCGCTCGACAGTCTCGATCACCCGCGACATCGAGCGCATGAAACGCTCGACTCCCTCCCCGATCTCCTCGAGCGCCTGCCGAGCCTCGAGCCGATCCCGGCCGAGATCCAAGGGATCCGCCTCCGAGCCGTTGTTCGAGAGCTCCATACGCTCCGAGGCCCGCTGTACGGATCGGAGCGCCTGCCCCAACCCCGTCACGTCCTCGCCCAGGGCATCCAAGATCTTGTCCAATGTCTCGGTAGTCGGCCGCTTGGTCCCGGTCTCGTAGGCGCTCATCATGGGCTTGGTCACCCTCGCCCGCTCTGCCAATTCGTTTTGTCGAAGCCCCGCTCTGTGCCGTAGCAATCGCAGGGCCTCGGGAAGCTTGTCGAAAGCATACATCCTGATAACTCCTCCACCCCTTCAGGTGCGCTGGGGCATGAAGACGGGACTCTTGCCCGCAGCAACTACATAGAGCCGCTCTTCAGCGAACAACAAATCCCTGATCAAGGGACTGAATTTCCCGCAAGAGAAACTTGATCTTCCAACCAGGATCGCCCGCCCGACGGCGGCGGTGGGGCGCCAGCGGCCGGGACCGACCTCGGGCGCTCCACCGGGTCCGGGCCGTCACCTCTCCGGTCCGTGCCCGAGGCATCCTCCCGCGCGGAAGCCCAGGACCCGGACGAGCCCTCGACGCCGAGCCTCGGACGGGCTATCAGATTCTGAAGATTCGCACGACGAGACGTGATATCCTGCCCCGAACAACCTGATAAGGCCATCGTCCGATGAAAGAGCGGCGCAGGAGCCCTCGCTTCAACCCCGAGGGCCTCGAAGGAACCCTCAAGCTCGCCTCGAAGGCGGAGGTGCTGAACTTGAGCCTCACGGGCATGGCGATCCGCACCAGCGCCCACCTGGGCGCGGGACAGCGGTGCGACATCCGCCTCAACAACGGACGCCGCGAAGTGCGCCTCACCAGCACCGTCGTCTGGTCGCACCTCGTCGGCCTGCGCAGGAACCGACCGGCCGAAACAGGACCGGTCTACGAGGTGGGCCTGGAGCTCGACGACATGCTCAGCCACCAGGCGCAGCAGCTTCTCGACCTGCTCCGAGCATGTAGCGAGGTCACCCCCGAGACCCGGCTGAGCGGACGGTTCGAGCTCTCGGAGGACCAGGCGGCCGACCTCCAGACGTCGAGCCCCTTCCTGGTCAAGACCCTCAGCCCCAACGGCCTGCTGGTCGAGACCGAGGCCGAGCTCGAGCTCTCGGCGGAGGTCGCGCTCGACCTGCCGGTGGAGGGCAACGCGGTCTCCGCGCGGGCGCGGGTGGCCTACGTGGAGGAGCTCCCGGAGCGCCAGGGCAAGCGGCGCATGGGGCTCGAGTTCGTCGACATGCCCGACGACGACCTGGACAAGCTCTGGATGCTTCTGGCGGCGGCACCCGAGACGGCGGAGTAGAGTCGGGCTCGTGGAGCCCGTCCCACCGATCCCTTTCGAGGGTAGCCTGAGCTTCCCGGCGTACCGGCGGGGCCGCCGTCTCGCCATGCGCCCGGTGACCCGCGCCCTGACCTGGACGATCGTCGCCATGGGCACGCTCGGGCTCTTCGGCCTGGTCGTCACCCTCGCCCTGCCGGGAGTGACGTTCGACCCCCTCATCCTCCTCGCCCCCGCCGGCCTTCTCGCCTACCTGGGCCTCGGCCACCTCCTGGTCGAGCACCGGATCCGCGCGAGCTGGAGGGACGACGAAGCCCTGCACGAGCCCTTCTCCGGCATCCTCTCGGCCGACGCGTTCGAGGCCACCTCGAGCCGCGGCACGGCCACGATCCCGTGGACTCGGTTCGAGCGCTGGTGCGCGGACGAGGAGGTCCTCGTGCTCTTCCGCTCCCGCCGCTCCTTCACCCTCCTCGCCCGCGAGCTGTTCGAGACCGAGAGCCACTGGCAGGCGGCCCGCGACCTGATCGCCGAGCGCGTAGGCACCGCCTGAGCGCGGTCACGCACGAGATCTCCCACCGGCCTCCGGAGCCGGAAAAGTTCCGCGAACAGGATACGTGGTACCGTCAAAGACGAACCAAAGACTCTAGATCTTCGAATCAGCTCGAAACAGATGGGTATGGGGGCCTCCATGAACCAGTCCGTGAATCGACCCGCGAGCCAGTTGACGACCAAGCTCAAGGCGGAACGCATCCAAGAGAAGCTCAAGGCCGAGCGGATCCAGGAGAAGCTCAAAGCGGAGCGCATCCAGCAGCGGCTCGCCATGCTCCCCGGCTGGCAGACGGCCCGCGACGAATCGGCTCTGCGCCGGGTGTTCGTGCTCCCGACGATCCGCGCGGCGACTCTCTTCGTCAGCCTGGTCGCCGAGATCGGCGAAGCCGCCGGGTTCATTCCTGTGATCCGGATGCACTACCTCGAGGTCACCCTGGTCATCGACACCGACCGCAAGGAAGGGCTCACCGACCTCGATTTCGATCTCGCCGAGGTCTTCAACCTCTGCGCCTGACACTCTGCCTGACACTCTGACGGCCCCCGGCCACAGTGCCGGGGGGCCTCCCCGTTCCAGCCGAGGCAAGCACTCCCCGCCGATCCCGGAGGGTAGTGTGCCCTCGAGTCCGGAATAAATCCACCCCGATAGCGCACTACAGCCACTACCGACCCTCACGGACCCAACCACCCCCGCCCCGCCGCACCGCCCCCCTCGGGACATGCGGCACACTGAGGAGATAGAAACCTCCGGCGCCTGGCGACAATCAAGCCGCCCCGCGACCGGTCCTTGGAGGAGGAGACCATGTTCCGACGACTCATCCCCGTCCTGCTCGTCATCGCCCTCTTGACGCCGGCGCTCACTCCGGTGGCGCTGGCCCAGCCGCCGTCCGATTGCTCGAACGTTGGAGATCCCAACGGTGCACCCTGCCCTGCGTCGAGCTCGACCGGCGACCCCATCTTGCTGTCCATCGGGTCGAGCGCCGTCCAGGCCCCGTCACCGACCACCCACGAGCTCAGCCTTCTCGACCTGATGCTCGTCACCATGCCGCGCCTGCTCTTCCCCTTCTTCGGCATCTGAAGAGGGGCATGCGCGTCCTGTCCGCGCGCCGGTCGCCCTCCTCCCGAGGGCGACCGGCCTGGGCAGGCCGCCCGGCATCGCCCTGGAGGCCGTTCCCAGAGGAGAAGCGACCTCACCGTGTTACAATTGCGGGTTAATACCGGCACATGGTTGCGGAATGGGGGGGAACTTGCACCAGCACTGGACCTTCGGGGACTGGCTCGACGCCTTCGGTGATCCGGAGACTGAGCGGCCGCCGGCACACGGCTGTGCGGAGGCACGCGCCCTCTGGCCCCACCTCGGGCCTTGGGTCGCCCACGCCACGGCGTGCTCCCGCTGCCGCGCCGCCGCGGCCGAGATGCAGCTCGTGCCGGACTCTGTCCTCGACTGCCCCCAGTGCCGCGAGTCGGCGGACTTCGTGTGGGCCATGGTCCAGGACCTGGACCACTTCGACCCCGCCGTCGCCCGGGAGCTGCCCGAGGCCGAAAGGTTCCTGGACGAGCTCACGCCGCTGCCCCTCGACGAGCAGAAGGTCCGGGTACGCTCCGAGCCCGGCTACCAGCGATGGGGGCTCTGCCACCGGCTCCTGATCGCCGCCAAAGCCGCCTGGCACAAGGACCCTCAACTCGCCCACGACCGGGCTGCCCTGGCGACCACCGTGGCCGGTCTCCTCGATCCGCACAAGTACCACCCCCAGTGGCTGGCCGACCTTCAGGCCAAGACCCACGCCTACCTGGCCAACGCCCACCGCATCCAGGCGAGCTTCACCGAAGCCGAGCGCCAGTTCCTGATCGCCGAGGGCAAGCTCCGCGAGGGAGTGGGCGTCCGCGCCGAAGCGCGAGTGCTCTCCCTCAAGGTCTCGCTGTTGATCGACCAGTATCGCTACACCGAGGCGCTGGCGCTGATCGACCGGATCGAAAGCCACTACCAGAAGCACAAGGCTGTACACGAGGTCGGTCGCCTGTCCATGCAGCGTGCGAGGGTTCTGGAGGCCCTCGAGCAGCCGACTGCCGCGGCGGCGGAAAGTGCTCGCTCCGTAACCCTCCTCGATCCAATGACCGAACCCTACCTGGTTGCGCTCGCTCGCCAGAATGTGGTCACCTGCCTGAACAAGGCGGGTGAGACCGTCCGGGCACGGCAGCTCTTCGAGGAGCTGCCGCCGGCGACGGAACCGGGTATCTCCATCCGGCGCATCTGGATCGAGGGTGACATCCTCCGCTCCGAGCAGCGCTACTCCGAAGCGATCAACGCCTACGACCGCGCCCGTGAGGCCTGGAGCCAGATGAGGCTCCACTACAACGCCGCCCTCGTCACCATGGACATGGCGCTCGCCGCCTACGCCGCCAGGGACCTTCACCGAGTCGCAACCTACGCCGAGGAGGCGTCGGTGCTCCTGGTCCGCGCCGCCGCCAAGCATGAGGCCTTTGCCGCCTTGAACCTCCTGTTCCGGGCGATCGAGGGCGAGACCCTGAGCCAGGCGGTGCTCCAGACGCTCCGCCAGCGGCTGGCCAAGCTCCAACCCTCCTGATCCGCAACCGCGCCCGGCTGACAGCACGGCCCGAGCTCCCCGATTCCGCCGCCCTGGAGGCGCAGCTCGAGGAGAGCTTCACGCAGGTCCTCGACGGACCGGGAGGTCCACGCCGGGCGTTCCCGTCCGGCATGTCCCGATACAGTACCTCCGCAACACCTATATTGTAGAGATATCTACATGAGGCTCTGGCCGAGCCGCCCGGCTCGGCACCTCTCCCCCGCGCGCCCGCCCCATGACCGCGGTGCGTGCCGGGCATTTCTTCCCCGATTCGGAGGTCAACATGCCCAGCAACCAGCCCCATCCCATCCGCCTCGCCGTCGTGCTCGTCACGGTGGCCCTGATCCCGGCGCTTGCCTCGGCCATCGTGCCGACGGAGGCGCCACCATCCATCGCTCCCGTGCCGGGCTTCGAGCTCGACGTCCACGCGTCCACCGACCACTTCCCGGCGGGCGCACCGGAGGCTCGCAGGCCGGAGCTCGACCGATTCTTCGACACCTTCTCGGACCGCTGGGACGTCCAGTGGGACCGCCGCGGCGACCGGCCCCACCTGCTCCAGGGACCGGGCATCCCGATTCTGCCCGGCCGCGGCAACGATCTCTCCGGCCCGAAGCCCCAGGGTGTCGACCAGGTCGCCCTCCTGGTGCGCGGCCTCCTCGCCGACCTGCCCGAGCTCTTCCGTGTGCCCGACGCCGACCTCGTGCTCGACCGGGAGGCGAGCGGTCCGTTCCAGGACCACTTCTGGAACATCGAGCTCCAGCAGTACTACCAGGGCCTGCCGGTCGAGGAAGCCAAGGTCTTCTTCCGCATCAACCACGGCAACGTCGTGCAGCTCGGCGCTGATCGCGTCAGCGAGATCCACCACCTGCAGACGACCCCGCGACTCTCCGCCGAGGAGGCCCTCGCCCAGGTGCTCCGCCAGGCGGAGGTCCCCGCGGCAGAGGTGACGCCTCTCGGCGACGGCACGCTCAAGATCTTCCCCGCCCTCCCCGCCCACGAGCTCCCCGCGCAGGCTTACGTCGGCGGGGCCGGCCTCGGTTACCGGCACGTCCTCGCCTGGGAGCTCACCTTCCGTCGGCAGGGTGACGCGGCGACCTACCAGGCCGTCGTCGACGCCCAGACCGGCAGGGTCCTCCGGCTGGTGGACGAGAACCGGTACGCCCGGGTGACCGGAGGCATCTTCCCCGAGAGCAATCTCGACACCGAGGTCGTCCGGGGCATGCCCTACTGCAGCGTCACCGACAACGGCGGCACTCACGTGAGCGACGCCAACGGCTACTTCACCCCGAGCAGCGGCACCCGCTACGTCCGCCTCGACGGCCGGTACGTCGACATCTCGGACGGCTGCGGCTCGATCGAGCGCTCGACCCAGGGCGATCCGGCCCTCGGCACGAGCGGCGGTACCGACTGCACCACCCCGGGCTACGGCGGTGCCGGCAACACCCACTCGGCGCGCACGGCCTTCTACCATCTGAGCAACATCAACCGTCAGGCCGACTCCTACTACCCGTCGAACACCTGGCTCGACGGCACCCTGACCGCCAACACCGATATCGCGGACGACTTCTGGTGCGGCCTGTTCGGCTCGAACCTCTACTGCAACGCCTACTGGAACGGAAGCACCGTCAACTTCATCCAGTCGGGCTGCGGCTGCGCCAACACCGGCGAGCTCTCGGACGTCATCTTCCACGAGTGGGGCCACGGCTTCGACGACAACACCGGCGGCCCGGCCGGCGAGTACGGCTCCGGCGAAGCGCTCGGCGACACCTTCGCCTTTCTCCAGAACCGCAACTCCTGCATCGGCGAGGGCTTCGTCACCTCGAACTGCAACAACTGCAGCAACTGCACCGGTGTCCGGGACATGGGACCGTTCTCCCTCGACGGTGCCGCCACCCTCGCCCGACCGAGCTCGGTCACCGACAACGCCGGCATCGACTGCGACCGCTGGGCCTGCCCGCTCTCCTACGCCGGCCCGATGGGCTACGAGGGCCACTGCGAGAGCTACATCGCCTCGACCGCCAACTGGGACCTGTCTCGGAACCTGGTGGCGGCCTACGGCACCGAACCGGGCTGGGACGAGATGGAGCGCATCTGGTACGGCAGCATCCAGCCGAGCGGCAGCGCCTACCGGGTGACCTCCGGCGGCCAGTGCAACTCCGGCGCCTCCGTCGACGGCTGCGGCTCGGACAACTGGTACACCGTCTTCCTCTCGGTCGACGACGACGACGGCAACCTCTCGAACGGCACCCCCAACGCCGGCCGCATCTGGGACGCCTACAAGGCCCACCGCATCGCCTGCGGCAGCACCCGCCCGGACTCGACCGACGCGAGCTACACCTACCGCCTCTACCCCTACAGCTCGTCCGGATCGAGCTGCTCGCGCACCAACAACTGGTTCGGTTACGGAGGCTGTAGCTCCTACAAGGAGTACGACGTCACCCCCGGCTCGTGGATCGGCCTCTACGCCTACGGCGACAGTTGCTCCGGCTGCGTCCTCTACCACGTCAACTTCCAGATCCAGGAGGACTACGAGGACGGCTCCGGCTGGGTGAACGTCGAAACTCACAACCCGCCCGACTCGAAGGGGATGATCTACACCTCCTCCTTCCGGCCGAGCACCGGCGCCAACGGCAAGATCCGCGTGTACGGCCTGGAGGGCTTCTACCTCAAGGTGTTCGAGGAGGGCGTGCCGAACGGCGGCTTCGAGACCGGGTCTCTCAGCCCCGGAACCGGAGTCAGCGGTGCCCAGAGCGCACCGACCATCACCAGCAACTCGACCTACGTCGCGGGGCGCGGCATCTACTCCCTGGGCAACGTCGGCAGCGGCACCTACGGCGGCTCGAACAGCATGCTCTGGGGGTACAACGTGAGCGTGCCGGACTTCGAGATCACCGCGAGCTCGAAGCTCTACTTCGACACCTACGGCGCCACCTACTCGCCGTACTCCCACTACCACGTGACTGTCTGGTGGACCACCGGCGGCAGCACGACCTACGACAACTACGTCTGCTGCTACAACACCGGCATCCCGGCAGGCTACGCCCAGCAGGTGTTCGACTTCCCCGACACGGCCCACGGCAAGACGATCAACAAGATCCAGATCAGCTTCCACAAGGACCACAGCGGGTACTCGAGGTACAAGCCGACGATCTACCTCGACAACATCAGCCTGCGGTAGAAGCGATCCGGGATCGCTCTACCGCCACGTCCGGGGGGCCGGCCAGCGCGCCGGTCTCCCGGACCCCGTCGACTTCGGCTCAGGCGTTCAAGCGCCAGAGGGCGAGGTTGAGCGCTGCCGCGAAGCCGACCCAGCCCAGGTAGGGCACCAGAAGCGCCCCGGCCAGGGGCTTCACCCGCCAGAAGAGGACCGTCGTCGCCAGGATGGCGAGCCAGAGGGCGACGATCTCCACGAACGCGAGGCCCGGCCTCTGGAGGCCGAAGAAGAGCCAGGACCAGGCCCCGTTGAGCACGAGCTGTACGGCGTAGACCCCGAGGGCGATGCCCCGGGACGGACCGCCTCCGGTACCGACGGCCGAGCCCCCACCCCGCCACACCAGCCAGCCGGCCACGGCCATCATGGCGTAGAGCAGCGTCCACACCGGCGCGAACACCCAGGCCGGCGGGTTCCACGCCGGCTTCTCGAGCGCCGCATACCACGCACCGGGCGCGAACTGGCCGCCGAAGGCGGCCGTGCCAAAGCAGATCACCAGGAACAGCACGAGGGCCAGGAACGAGCGCATGATCGCCTCCTTGGTCCCCGAAACCTTACACCGACCGGCGCCGACGGCCGACCGGGGACAAGCGGCGGACCGCCGTCCGGGGCCTCGCGGGAGACTCCGGACGGCGGGAGCCTGGAGACGGCCTACGGCCCACCGTCCTGGATGTCCGGGCACTTCTTGCCGCAAGGCGGGGGGGTCGAGTCGAAGCCCCGGTAGAGCCTCACGTAGCCGGTGTCGCCCCAGCTCTGGGGAGCGCCGACGGCGAAGTCCTCAAAGCCGTCTCCGTTCACGTCCCCGAGGTTGGCCAGCGCGTGGCCGAACCGATCCGCCCAGGCGCTGCCGTCGAAGCGGTAACCCTTCGAGGCGTCGTAGACCCGGCCCTGGTCGACGGCGAAACCGCTCGAGTCGAGGTACCAGGAGGGATCCCCGATGAGCAGGTTGTCGTAGGCGTCGCCGTCCGGGTTGACCACCGCCACCGACCAGCCGTACTGGGTCCAGTCGGTGTTCGAGCGGTAGAACCCGTCGGCGACCGAGTCCGGGTTCGTGCCGCCGTAGTAGCGATACACCCCGCTCTCGGCGCTCGAGTTGGAGAGGCTGTCGGCGGCGCCGACCACCAGGTCGTCCCGGGTGTCGTAGTTGAGGTCGCCGGTGGCGAGGGTGTTGCCGTAGCCGCCGGTCGGCTCGGAGAAGACCAGCGGCGTACCCGGCACGCCGGAGGCCGATCCGAAGAACAGGAGCACCTTGCCGCTCCCCGGGGCACCGACGGCGAAGTCGCCGTAGCCGTCGTCGTCGAAGTCGAGGCCGACGAGGCTGGTGCCGAAGCCGTCCGAGATCTCCAGGTGGGAACCGGCATCCAGCCAGTGGTCGGCGTAGGTCTCCACCGGTCCCGTCAGCGGCCTGCCGAAGTAGATGTAAACCCGACCGACGGTCGGGACGTTGACGAAGCGGCTGTCCCGATAATAGGGAGCGCCGACGATCAGGTCGTCCATGCCGTCGCCGTTGAAGTCGGTCCGCGCCACCGCGTGGCAGAAGGTGTACCAGGCGTCGGGATCGACGATCTGGGTCCCCGGCTGCGTCGGATAGAGCGCGTACGAGGCCCCGGTGGGCGGCGGGCTTCCGCCGAGGTAGACCGTCGCCACCGACTGCCCGCCCCGCTGGCAGATGACGATGTCGTCCACCCCGTCGTCGTTGAACCGGCCGGCGGACGCGACCGCGTAGCCGATCTCGGACCCGTCCAGGGTGTAGCCCTCGAGCACCGGGCCGGCGGTCGGCGGCGAGCCGCCGTAGTAGACGTAGGCGGCGCCCGAGTCGGTGCCGAAGGCATTCGCCCACGGGGCGCCGACCAGGACGTCGTCCTTGCCGTCGCCGTTGAAGTCGCCGGCGCCGGCCACGGCGAAGCCGAAGTGGTCGCCGGAGGCCGCGCCATGGAGGGTGGTCATGACCGGCGGTTGGGCGATGACGGAGCCGGCGGTGGCGAGCGCCAGCGCCAGCACGAGGGCGACCCGGAGGCCGAGGATCGGGGACTGGTTGCGACTCATGGATTCCTCCTCACTCGATTCGAAATGTGGAACCAGGGCCCACCCGGAGAACGGCTCTCCCCACCTCGACCCGCTCGGGGCGACCGGTGCCCGGAGGTCACTGGTTCATTGGCTCTGGTCCTACCGTCGTCGCACGTCCCGGAAGGTTCAAACGTGCGTTCGATTGCGAGCGGGCTCATGGTCGGGAGTACTAAGATCGGGAATCGATGCCTGCCCGGGAAGCCGACCCCCACGAGGCCGGGGACCGCCTCGACGACACCCGTCTGATCGAGGCGTACCTGGCGGGCCACCCGGACGCCGTCTCCGAGGTCGAACGCTGGATCGGCGCCGAGCTCGCCACCCGCTTCCCCGCCCTGGCGGGGCGTGCCGAAGAGAGGGAGGACCTGTGCCAGACCCTCCACCAGCGCCTGCTGGTCAACCTGCGCGACGGAAGGTTCGGGCACCGCTCGACGCTCCGGACCTACGTCGCCCGCATCACCCGCTACGCCGCCATCGACCTGCTCCGCTACCGGAGCCGCCGGCCCGAGGGGCAGGCGCCGGAGGGGGCGCCGCCCCCGGTCGACGCCGACACCCCCGAGCGGGCGGCCCAGCGGGAAGACCGAAGGAGGCAGATCCTCCGCGCCCTCCAGCGCTCGCCGGAGCGCTGCCGGGAGCTCTGGCGGATGATCTTCCTCGACGGGCTCGGCTACCGGGAGATCGCCCACCGCCTGCGGGTCCCCGAGGGCACGGTCAAGTCCCGGGCGTGGACCTGCCGCCAGCGCCTGGGGGAGCTCCTGGAGGAAACGGGCCGGGAGGTCGGCGCCCGCCATGAACCTTCCCCTCCTTCAGACGACAGAATTCCCAGGAAGGACACCCTCCCATGACGCCTGAGCCAGCGACCGGCCATCACAAGATCCAGGGGCTTCTGCCCTGGTGGGCCAACGGCACTCTCGGCTCCGAGGAGAGCCGACGGGTGGAGGCGCATCTCGAGCACTGCCCCGCGTGCCAGCGCGAAGCGCTCCTGCTGACCGATCTCCAGGAGACCCTGGAGGAGGCGCCACCGGTAAGCCGTGCCGGGACCTCGGGGGCACCGGCCGCCGGTCGGCCGCCGAGGGGCCGGGTCCTCCCCTGGCTCGGATGGGCCGCGGCAGCCGTCCTGGCCGTGGTGCTCGGCCTGCAGCCCAGGATCGAGCAGGCCACCGACAGCGGCCCGGCCCCAGGCACCGTCCGGGGGCTCGGGTCGACCCGGGTCGTCCCCACCTACCGGCTGGACGCCGTGCGCCGGTCGAGCTCGGACACGGTGATCATCCCGACGGCCCCGGCCGGCGAAGGCAACGGCGCGCCCGAGGCCGCCGCGGAGCTCCAGCTCCTCCTCCACGTCGACCTGGGGCCCGGTGCCCTCCCCCTCGACCTCGTCCTCGAAGATGCCGAGGGTCGGGTCGTGCTCCGGGAGCCCGGCATCCGGAGCCTCTACGACGGGCGCTTCCTGTTCATCCGCTGCGCCACCTCGGAGGTACCGCCGGGCCGCTACCAGGTGCTGCTCAGGGGACGGGGGCCCGGTGCTCCCGAGGAACCCGTGCGTTACTCCTTCCGGGTCGTCGAGGCTGCGGAAGGAGGCGACGTGGAGGGCCCGGAGGGGTCGTGAGGCGGCCACGGGGCCGGCGACGAATCTGGCGCCAGGGGGCCCCTTGACCACGGTCCCGCGCCCGATCCGGGTCCTGCTACCGGCTCTCCTCCTCCTGCTCTCGGCCGGCCTCCTGGTCCGGCCCCCGGGTGTCGACCCACCGGCCGGCCCGCACGGGAGCGGCGACCTCGAAGAGCTCCGGCTCCGGCTCGAGGCCGGCGAGGTGGCGCCGGTGGTGACCGAGATCGAGCGGCGGCTCGCCCGGCTCTTGAGCGAGGCCTCCGCCGACGGCGCCCGGGCCCGACGGGCGGACCTCCTCGACCTCAGAGTCGAAGCCTACTGGCGGGCGGGAGAGATCCACTCCCCGGAGGCGTGGCGCCTGGCGCGCCAGGCCCTCGAGATGCGCCAAGAGCTGGTCGGCCCGGACCATCCCGACCTCCTGCCGAGCCTCGACAACCTCGCCATCCTCCACGCCGAGCGCGGTGACTACGACCGCGCGCAGCACGTCTTCGGACGCGCCCTTGAGATCCGCCGCCGCGAGCTGCCCGGCACCGCCGAGCTGGGCCGGGGCCTCTACCGCCTGGGCAACCTCCATCAGCTCGAAGGAGAGCTGATCGAGGCCCGCGCGCTCTACCAGGAATCCCTCGAGGTCACCCGCAAGGCCCTCGGCCCGGAGGACCTGCAGATCGCCAACATCCTCGATGCCCTCGGCGTCGTGGAGCGCGCCCTCGGGCACCTGGAAACGGCCCGAACCCTGAACCAGGCCTCCCTGGACCTGCGCCAGCGGCTCGAAGGGCCGGATCACATCGACCTCGCCTACAGCCTCTTCCACCTGGGCGAGCTGGCGATGACCGAGGGCAACACCCGGGAGGCTCTGGCGCTCTTCCGCCGCGCCGTGGAGATCGATCGCCGGGCCCTGGGCCCGGACCACCCGCTGGTGGCGACCGACCTCCAGAGCCTGGCGGTGGTGCACCACGAGTTGGGCAACGGACGGCGGGCCAGGGAGCTGCTGAGCAGGGCCCTCGACATCCGACGCCAGGTGCTGGGGGCCGATCATCCCCTGGTGGCGGAGAGCTCGAGCTACCTGGCGATGCTGCTCCTCGAGACCGTAGGCCCGGGCGACAGGGCCGCCACAACCCGCGGCGCCACCGGCCCCGCGGACAGGGCCCGTGCCGAAGCCCTCCTCTCCCGGGCGCTCGAGATCCTCGAGCCCTCCCTCGGACCGGACCACCGCCTGACGGTCGAGAGCCTGACCGGGCTGGCCACCGTCCACTGGCTCCAGGGCCGCTGGGCGCGGGCGGTGGCGGAGGCCCTGGACGCCGAGGACCGGGCGCGCCATCACTTCTTCCAGACCGCCCAGGCCCTCACCCAGTTCGAGGCGCTCCGGCTGCGGCCGGCCGCCGTCTCATCCGGGCTGGACATCGCGCTCACCGCCCTGGCCTCCGAGGACCAGACAGGGTGGGCGCCACCGCTGGAGCAGGTGTGGAACGCCCTCGTCCGCTCCCGTGGCGTGGTCCTGGACGAGATGGTCCGCCGGCGGCGGTTCATGCGCCGGGACGCCCCCGAGGACGTGCGCACCAGGGCGGTCCGGCTGGCGGCGTCCCAGGACCGCCTGGAGCGGCTCCTCAGCCGGGACCCCGAGCCCAGCAGCCCGGACGCCCACCGGCGCCGCCTCGAGCGGGCCCGCCGCGATCTCGAGACGGCCGAGAGCGACCTCGCCGCGGTGAGCACTCTTCACCGCCGACCCCGCCCGGAGATCGACAAGCGCCCCGGCCTCGGCCTGGAGGACGTGCGCCGCGCCCTGCCACCCGGCGCGGCCCTGGTGGCCTACACCACCTACCGCCGCCTGACCCGCCCGGGCATGCTCTCCGACGGGCTCACCCCGGGGCCCAGGCAGCGCTCCGACCTCGCGTACATGGCGCTGGTCCTGCCGGCCGGGGGCGGCGAGCCCCGGACCCTCCCCCTGGGCGACGCCCGAACGATCGACGCCCTGGTGGCCGACTGGCAGCGCCAGGTCGCCGTACCCGACCGGGACCTCCGGGGCGGCCCGGGCCTCTCCCCCGCCCTGGCCCGGTCCGGCGAACGCCTGCGGCAGCTCGTGTGGGACCCGCTCGCCCCCAGCCTGGCCGGCGCCGAGCTGGTGCTGGTGGTGCCGGACGGAGCCCTCCACCGGGTGAGCCTCGCCACCCTGCCGGCCCCGGGCGACGGCGCAAAGAGCGAGACGGGGGGCAGCCCGGGGGCACGCTTCCTGGTCGAGAGCGGGCCGCCGGTCCACTACCTCTCGACCGAACGCGATCTCGTCCGCCACACGGACCGCCAGCCGGCAGGCCGCGGCCTCCTGCTGGTCGGCGCACCGGACCTCGCACCGGGAGCGCGGCTCGGGGGCCTCTGCCCGGGCGACCCCGGCCTCGAGCTACCGAGCCTGCCCGGCTCCTCCCGCGAGGTGGAGGAGATCGCCACGCTCTGGGTCCGCTTCCTGGGCGGAGGGAAGGACGGTGCCGTCTCCCGGCTCACCGGCCCCCGCGCCCGCGAGGAGGCCCTGGCCAAAGCCGCCGCGGGCCGGCGGGTGATCCACCTGGCGAGCCACGGCTTCGTCCGGTCAGCTCCGTGCACCTCCTCGGAGAGCCAGCCCCTACTGGCGAGCGGCCTGGTGCTCCGGCCACCGCCGGAAGACTCCGGGGAGACTGCCGAGCCCGAGGACGGCATCCTCTACGCCGAAGAGCTGGCCGAGCTCGACCTCCGAGGCGTCGAATGGGTGGTCCTCTCGGCCTGTGAGACCGGCCTCGGCCCGGTCGAGGGGCGCGAAGGAGTGCTGGGCCTGCGCCGTGCCCTCGAGACGAGCGGCGCCGAGACCCTGATCATGAGCCTGTGGAAGGTCCAGGACCGGGCGACCCGGGAGTGGATGGGCGCCCTCTACGGCGAGCGCCTGGCCGGCGCCTCGACGGCGGCGGCGGTCCAGGCCGCGAGCCGTCGGGTGCTCGACGCCCGCCGCCGCGACGGCCGAAGCACCGACCCCTTCTTCTGGGGGGCGTTCGTGGCGAGCGGCGGCTGGGAGTAGGGTGCGACTCAGCGCGGAGCACCCTGACCGGATCGAGCCGGGCCGGAGGGAGGAGAACGACATGGCGCCCGCTTCGCCGGTGAGCTCCCGGCCGTCGATCGCCACCAGCAGGTCCCCTTCGCGAATCCCGGACTCCGACGCCGGACCGGTTTCGTCCACCCCACCCACCGTCGGCAGCTCGGGGAGCGACGACGAGCCGTCAGTCTCCTTGGGACACGACCCACGCCGAAGCGGGCTCCCCGGGGAGGTAGAATCTCCCCATCCACTCACTTCAAACAGAGAGCTGAGACCACGAACGGCCGAGTCAGAACGCCCCTGCCGCCCCGGTCCTTTTCGCTGAGGAGACTGTCATGCCCTGTGATCGCAGGCCGGGAGGGCCGGTGCACCGTACCCGCCTCCCCTTCGCCCTCCACCTCGCCCTCCACCTCGCCCTCCCGCTGGCGCTCGCCCTGGCGCTCGGAGCCGTGGCCAGCCGTCCGGCGACCGCCGAAGCCGCCACGCTGGCTCCGGCGCCTCCGGCCGGCGCCGCCCTCGTCCCCCTGTCCTCGCCCCTGACGACGGTTCAGGAGCCGATCGTCAACGGCGTCCCGAGCTGGGCGAACCCTTCGGTCGGCTACTTCGTCGACGACTTCGGCGAGTGCACCGGTACGCTCATCGGCTGCACCACGTTCCTGACCGCGGCGCACTGCATCTGCTCGGTCGGGGAGGACACCCTCCCGGGCAGCCAGTGCGCCCAGCGCTCGGACCTCCTCAACCCGGCCTCGAAGTCCGTCTTCTTCCAGCATGCCGGGCTCTTCGGCGTCTCCAAGGTCACCGTCCATCCCAACTTCCTCTTCGGCACGCGGAGCGACCTGGCGATCCTCGAGCTCGCCGCACCGGTGCCCGGGGTTCGCCCGTCGCGGATCAACCAGGTGGGCCGCCCGGCGATCGGCACGACGGGAGCGATCGTCGGCTTCGGGATCACCCAAGGCAACCGGGACGATTCGGGCATCAAGCGCGCCGGAATGATCGAGACCGCTCCGTGTACCGGCGGTCTGCCGAACAGCACCCACATCTGTTGGGACTTCTCGGGCCCACTGGGAGCTCCCGGTTCGAGCTCGAACACCTGCCCGGGAGACTCGGGAGGACCGCTCTTCTTCGACTTCGGAACCGGCCCCGTGCTGGGCGGGGTGACCTCGGGCGGAGACCTCACCTCCTGTCTCCAGGGCGACCACGCCTTCGACGCCGACGTCTTCGTCGATCGGGCCTGGATCCAGCAGGTGGCGGGGACCGACCTCCACCGCACCGACTGCGGAGCGCTCGCGTTCGCCGGCGAGCCGGGAGGAACCATCCTGGCGGGGAGCGGCAACCTCTCGGCCTCTGACCGGGAGGACCGCTTCACGTTCGAGGTTCCGGCCGGCCTCGGCCGCGCGGCCGTGACCCTGAACGGCGCCACCACCGGGGACTTCGACCTCTACGTCCGGCGGGGCACCGCGCCGACCACGGGAAACGCCGACTGCTCCTCCGAGAACGAATTCACCCTGGAGACGTGCGTCTTCGACGCGCCCCAGGCCGGCACGTACCACGTCCTGGTGAGCCGCTTCGACGGCTCGGGCGACTACCAGGTGACCACCACCCTCTTCGGCAGCGCCGACACAGGAGGCGGAGGAGGGGGCGGAGGCGACGACAACGGGAGCGGCGCCCCTGCCCCGCCGGCCGGTCCCTGGCTCTCCTCGCCCGGGCTCCAGGGGTTCGAGGCCAAGGTGCTGATCAACAACGCCACGGCGGGCCGGCGGGAAGCGGACTGCATCCCGGAGACCCTCTGCATGAGCGGCGCCCTCGCCGGTCGGCCGGAGATCTTCGTCAAGGTGATCGGCCCGCGGCAGAACGGTTTCCTCTGGACCCAGATCAGCCGCTTCACACCGTCGAAGGTGGAGCTCTGGCTGCGCCGGACGAGCAGCGGACAGATCAACTACTACAAGCTCTCCGCCGTCGGAGCGGCCAGTGACGACGTCTCCGGGCTCCAGGACCGGGAGGCGTTCACGCCGTAGGCAGGGCGAGGGCTCCGAACCGTGTCGCCACGCGGTGGCGTCCCCTGGGAATGACGGAGGAAAACAGGGGACGCCACCTCCCACCCTCCCGTTTCGCTCCAGGAGCTAATGGTCGGCCGACGACAAGCCCCTCCAAAACTGAAGTCAGCTGTAGGGTGAGGTCGTGCTGGGGGAGGGTGAAGTGGGGATGCCTCAGGATAGACCGACGGCGCAGTGGAGCGTCGTCGACATCGCGCAGGAGGTCATCCCCATGAAGAAGCGGCCGGACCTGTGCCGGCCGAAGTGCGAGCGTAGCGAGCGGCCCTATCCGGCGCCAGCCAGCCCGACACCATCCGCAGCAGAGGGCCGGGAGGTGGCGTCCCCTGCCTCCCGCGAGGGAGGAAGGGGAACGAGGGGATTGGAGGGCGATCGAGACACTCGGCCGGCACAGGTCCGGCCGCTTCAAGCGGTTCAGTTAAGTGGGCTGTTACGCGAGGTAGGAGAAGGGTGGCTCGCCGCATCCTCCACCATCGACTCCGGCGAAAAGAGGGCCGGGCGGGGGCGTCCCCTGCCTCCCGCGAGGGAGGAAGGGGAACGAGGGGATTGGAGGGCGACCTGAACACCCGATCAGATCACCCCTCGGGGAACGCCGGAATCTCGAGCACGTCGGCGCACTCGAATCGCAGGTCGTGCCACGACGCCCGGAGCCTCCCGAACTCGGGCGTTCCCTGAAGGTCCCGGCTCTCGGCCACCAGGCCCGCGAGGGCCGCCTGGCGCTCCCGACACGCCTGGCGCCGCTCCTCGATCCCGGCGTTGATACGGGCGGCCTCGGCGAGCGCCTCCATCTCGGCGACCTTCTCGGCGTCTCCCGCGTTGCGATAGGCCTCGGCGGCGCGCTCGAACTCCTCCTGGTGGCGGTACGCCGCACCCATGCCGGCGTGGATTCGCTGCTCGAGCTCCGCGTCGGGACCGCTCTCGAGGGCGCTCCGGAGCTCGGCCAGAGCCTGGTCAGGCTCCCCGAGCGTCACCGAGCACACGCCCAGGTAGTAGCGGACGCGCGGGTCGCTCAGGTCCGCCTTGCGGAACGCCTCGACAGCCCCGGCGCAGTCGCCCGATCCCAGGCGGGCCTCCCCGAGGAGGGACCAGCTCTCGGCCTCCGGGTGGGCTTGGGTCAATCGCTCGGCCACCTCGGCGCCGCGGCGATACCAGCCCTTGCGTGCGTCCCGGTCCTCCTCGGCCTGGGCGGCGCCTAAGGCGTCCTGGACGGCGAGCCGGCCCAGGGCCGGGTTCGAGCCGTCCAGCGCGAACGCCCGCTCGGTGGCGGAGAAGGCCTCCCCGGAGCGGCCCGCCGCGCGATGGAGGCGCCCCAGACCGAGCCAGAGAGGGGCCGAGCCCGGCAGCTCGGTCACCGCCGCCTCGAGGGCCTCCAGCCCGCCGGCACCGCCGGTCTCCTCCGCCGAACGCGCGAGGGCCGCGGCATACGCCTCCCGCACCTGCTCCGGCACCGCCGCCAGCGGCCGGCCCGACAGCACACCGAGCGCCGCTTCGGGGTGGCCGGCCCCAAGCTGCGCGCGACCCAGGAAGTACCGGTTGAGGGCGGCTCCCGGATCGAGCTCGACGGCCCGCTCCAGGCTCGCCAGGGCCTCGGCGGACTCTCCCCGCCCGAGGAGGGTCCGCCCCAGCATCAGGTAGGCACCGGCATAGTCGGGATGGACCTCGATGGCCGAGCGGAACTCCTGCTCCGCCCGCTCGAGGTCGTTGCTCTTGAACGCCTCGACACCCTCGACGTACCCCGCCAGGAGCTGCCCCGGGGCAAGAACCGTCAGAGCCAGGAAGAAAAAAGCTGCGGCACGGCAAGTCTCGTTCATGACGCTCCTCCTTGCCCAGTTGGACTCGGCAAAGAGCGTCACCGTTCCCGCCTCCCCCCCCCAACGACGGGGCCGAGGGGGGAGGGAGGAGCGGCCTACCGAAGCGCCCTTACAGCCGGAGACGGCCCGCCAAGAAGAGGCCGCTCGTCGCCATCAACAGCATGAGCAGGATCATCCCCCACTCGGAGAGGGTCGGAATCTCGAGAACCGACGGTGCCGCCAGGAGAATCGGCGTCGGGTCGTTCTCGCCGCCTTCGTCGCCCGCCCCGTTGCCGTTCGGGTCCGGGTCGAGGCCGTCGTCGGAGGTGTCCGTGACCGGGGCTCCCGTCGGGCTCTGGCCGCTCGCGATCGCGCTGTTGACGTACGGGTCGGCCGGCGGGTCCGCGACCGTGATTCGCACCGTGAAGGTGATCGTGCCGGTCGCGCCCACCGCCAGGGTCGAGCCGGCGGCGGCGAGCAGGTTCGGATCCGCGCCGCCGTCGAAGCCGGCGTTCGCCGCGAGGGTGCCCGTCGTCGCCGGAGCCGCCAGCACGCTGAAGGCCGCCGGCGCCGGGAAGGTGGTCGCCAGATCGTCGGTCACCTGGACGTTCGAGAGGTCCACGTCGCCGAGGTTCTCGACCAGGGGACCGGTGCCGGTAACCGTCACGGTGTTCATGAAGTCGGTCATGACGCCAGCCTTCGAGCAGGTGTAGGTCCAGGTCTCGTCGGGCGTCAGGATCGAGTCGCCGTTGGTGTCGCCGCCGGTGAAGGCCGGCGTCGCGTCGCAGTCGGGATCGCTGACGCCGACGCTCGAGATGATGGTCTTGCTGGTCACGGTAAAGGAGAAGTTGGCCGTGCCGCCGATGGGCACGTTCTGGAGGGCCGGGCTCTTGACGATGGTGATCGCCGGCTCGGGCGCGATGCCGAGCTCGACACCGGAGCAACTGCACTTCGAGTTGGTGCCCGGGAAGGCGTCGACGACGCTGTTGCACGCGCTGCCGGTGTTGTTGTCCCAACTCGTGCAGACGGAGACGTCGGCGCTGCCGTCACCGTTGGTGTCGATGCAGGCGAAACGCAAGGGCGGAAGGGTCTTCTTCAGCCTGGAGTTGCTCTCGATGTCGCCGCACAGGTCACCGTCCCCGGCGCCGTCCCACCAGGGGCCGTCGATGATGGTCTCCTCGCCCATGGGACCCGGTCCGGTCAGCATCGGGTCCTCCTCGACGTAGGTGGGGGTCGGGGTCAGCGGGCCGCTCAGGAAGTCGTGATAGCAGTTGTCACCGTCGCGTGCGCTGCCACCGTCGAGGGCGAGGAAGAGCCCGATGTCGTACCGGTCCGGAGAGCCCGCGGAGGAGACGAGGGTCTCGAACACCACCTCGGTCTCACCGGGCGTTCCCGACACACAGTCCTCCACCACCGAGACCACCGTGAGCGCCTCGATGCGCACGTCATTGGCCGTACAAACAGCACCGCCCCGGTAGTCGCGCACGCAGACGTTGCCCTGCTCGCCCTGGGCGAGGGCGACGGCCGGCAGGACCAGGCTCGCGACCAGGCCTGCCGCACCAATCAAAAGGAGTCGGCCGAAGCCCTTTGTCAAATGGAGATCTCGTCGTCGCATCGTCTCGCCTTCAAAAGTTCTTGTGGTTTATCCTTACGCTCGAGCACGTTCTCGCACCAGGGGAACGCCTATTCTCGGAATTCCCCAGAAGGGATGTCGTCAGGGTGCACCGGGCCGCGCTGGTCGGAGTTACTTCCCTCTCCTCGTCTCTCTTCTCTTGGCGACCAAGGAATCAGCCCAAGGCCTCGACTGACCAGCGGTGTCCCGGCTTTCGCGGCGCGATGACTGCTTGGGGAACGCGATGATGGACCACTCCAGACCTCCTGTCAGGGAGTTTCCATCAGGCTGTTGAAATATGATTATTCGCATTTTTGCACCCTAGAATGACCATCGATTGGGCGCATGGCGACAGGTTGCTCGACCCAGGAGCCACCTGGCAGGCTCCTACCGGTGAACCTCCGGGTTGGACGCTAGCCCGGACTTCTCACCAGCGTCCGGCTACAACGCCGCATCTGCCCGTATCTCCGGCGTTGCGCTCGCTCGATCTCCTCGACGTACTGCAAGTACGCCTGCGTCGACCGAGGCGTCGCGTGCCTCGGATCCGCACGCGCAAGACCCGTGCGCGCGGTCACGTGGTCCTGCCGCGCAGACTCCTAGGGACGCGGTTCACAGACCGCGAGATACCTCTCGAGGAGGTACGGCCGCCCCTCAGCCCCCCATCGAAGCCGGCATCCGGACCGCGAGCACCCGGCCGCGGGAGGTGACCACCCGGTCGGCCGAGAGCTCGGACTCGACCAGGACCTTGCGCTCCCCCACCTCCACCGGCCATGCACGAAGCTCCAGGGGCGGGCCGAGGGGGGTCGGCTTGAGGTACTCGACATGGAGCGTTGCGGTCACGAAGCGCGGCGCCCCCTCCTCCACGAAGTCGACGCCCCACGCTTCCGCGGCAGCCGCGGCGGCGGTACCGATGCTGTGGCAGTCGATGAGCGACGCCACCAGGCCGCCGTAGACGAAGCCCGGCACGGCGATGTGAAACGGCTTCGGCTCGAACGTGGCCAGCCCCTCGCCGTCCACCCAGCGGGTCTGGACATGGTGACCGTGAGCGTTCAACCGGCCGCAGCCGAAACAGTGGGTGAAGCCCTCCGGGTAGTGGTTCTGCACGAAGTCCATGGAGGGGATCTTACTCGCGCGGTGACGTGTCCGGCGGGAGTGGCGGAGGAACTCCGGTGACCGGCAGAACGAGCTCCACCAGGGCAGGCAAACCGTTCCGATCATGGCCGCTCTGTGCCCTCTGACAAGATCGCCAGATAGTCCTGGTAAGTGAACACACGGTCGCGCTGTCGTCCGGTGAGCTCGCGGCCGATTCCGAGATCCACGAGGATCTCCATCGCCGCGGACACCGTCGGGAAGGACAACCCTGTCCTACCGGTGAGCTCCTGCAGAGTCGTCACTGGCCTGCGCTGGAACGCCGCATGGACTCTGAGAACCGATCCGGTCCGCCGCCCTCTGGCGACGATCCGCTCGTGGTTGCGAGCGAAGAGGTTCTCGAGTCGCCGAGCTGTTTCCACGGCACCTTCGGCCGTCTGACGGACACCATCCAAGAAGAACTCCAACCATCCCTCCCAGTCGCCTGCTGTCCGGAGGTGGTCCAGCAACCGGTAGTACTCGGAACGGTTCTGCTTAAAATAGAGGCTGAGGTAGAGCAAAGGCTCGTGCAAGACACCTGCGTGGCAGAGCAGAAACGTGATCAGGAGCCGCCCGACCCGACCGTTCCCGTCGAGGAACGGATGGATGGTCTCGAACTGAGCGTGCGCAAGGCCTGCCCGGATCAACACCGGGAGGCCGGAGTGCTCTTCGTGTAGGAATTCCTCAAACTCCGCCATGCAGTCGCCGACCCGATGGGGAGGCGGCGGTACGAATCCTGCGTTTCCCGGACGGGTACCGCCGACCCAGTTCTGTGAGCGCCGAAACTCGCCAGGATCCTTGCTGCTCCCTCTGCCCCGCGACAAGAGCACACCGTGGATCTCGCGGATCAACCGGTTCGACAGCGGAAAGCCCCCACGGAGACGGGCAAGACCGTGGTCGAGGGCGGCGACATAGTTGGAAACTTCCTCCACATCGTCGAGAGGCACGCCTGGAGCCTCGTCCAACTCGTACAACAGCAGATCGGAGAGGGAAGACTGAGTGCCCTCGATCAGAGACGAGAGCACCGCCTCCTTGCGCACATAGGCATAGACGAACAGAGAGGTATCGGGAAGCAGCGTCGAGACACCATCCAACCGCCCGACCGCGAGAAGTGCCGCCTCGAAGGATCTCTGCAGAGTCCGATCGAAGACGAGGGGAGGCTCCGGCGGCAAGGGAGCCGGGATGAAGGCCTCCACACGCTCCCCTCCAACACTCGTAAGTTCGTACCGTCCAGTAGAGCCACGTTCCATGGGAGCCTCGACCGAGTCAGGAAACTTGAATAGCGGAGCGCTCTATTTAAATTATCGACACCATTTTAAATAGTGCTGCCCGTAAGAGCAAGCCCGGGCACTCCACCCCACTCCTACCACGGTCTGCCTGGCACCAGGGACGGCCACGGCCGCCGATTGCCTCCTCCGATCTGGGGAAGCCAGCACCTCCACCCTTGACATTTCCATCAAGATATGCACACATGAGCGCTAATTCGCAAACAAACGAAAGGACACTCCCTTATGTTCTTTGCCTCCCCTCGAAGCTCGACCTTGGCCGTTGCTCTCGTCACCCTGGCGCTCGCGCTCGTCTCGATCCCGTCCGGCGCCACGCCACCTCAGGTCGGTCCCCCGTCACTGTTCGCTGCCGCCGGGTCGCAGGCCGTCGCGCTGGAGACCGACCCGGCGGTTCTCCGCCAACGACTGGTGCGGGTCGACCTCGCCGCCCTCGACGCCGCCGCGGACTCCGTGACGCGGGGCCGCGGGAAGTCCGGAGCGCGCCTCACCCTGAACCTGTTCCCTGGAACCGCGCCGATCACCGAGGTCGACGATCTCCGCTCCGAGACCCCGACGTCCCTCACCTGGATCGGCCACCTGGTCGGCTCGCCCGGAAGCGAGGTCACCCTGGTGTGGGGTGACGGCGTGCTGACCGGTCACCTGTGGCGGGGCGAGGCGGCGTACCGCATCCGCTACGTGGGCAACGGTATCCACGCGATCGAGGAGCTCGCGCCGGCGGCCTTCCCGCCCGAGGCCGAGCCGGTTGCGGCGCAGGGCCCGACCGGCATCCTGGCCCTGAGCGACCTGCCGGACAACGGCGACATCATCGACGTGCTCGTCGTCTACACCGGGCAGGCCCGCATCGCCGCCGGCGGCGTGGCCGCGATCCGGTCCGAGATCGCCGGCGCCATCTCCGACGGCAACACCGCGTTCGCCAACAGCGACGTCGTCCAGCGGTTCCGCCTGGTCGCCACGGCCGAGCTCGACTACGTCGAGAGCGGCAACCCGAGCACCGAGCTGAGCCGGCTGCGTGGCACTTCCGACGGGTACCTCGACGTCGTCCACGAGCTGCGCAACTTCTACCGCGCCGACCTGGTGCAGATGTTGGTGTCGAACATGTCCGGCGCCTGCGGCATCGGCTACGTGATGACCGTCAACAGCACCAGCTTCGCTCCGAACGCCTTCAGCGTCGCCGATCGCGACTGCATCTTCCAGTACACGCCGGCCCACGAGATGGGGCACAACATGGGCAGCCAGCACGATCCCCCGAACGCCGGTACCAACCCGGTCTTCCCGTACTCGTACGGCTACCGGGATGCCACCAACGGCTTCCGGACCGTCATGGCCTACCCGTGCCCCGGCGTCTCGTGCCCGCGGATCCGCCACTGGTCGGACGACGCCATCACCTACCTGGGCCATGCCACCGGCAACTCGGAGCAGGACAACGCCCGCTCACTGAACAACGTGAGGGTCACCGTCGCCAACTTCCGGGCGTCGATTCACGACTAGGCATCTACAAAGGGCGACTTCGTGACGAGTGAGTCAAGTTTCTCTGACCCGCCGGTGACGCCGCCCCGATCGACCTGGACGATCCTCTTGATCTCCCCCCAATCCCTCGATCCCTTTCCCACCCTCAAGGTGGGAAAGGGACGCCCGATCTACTGGATCTCCCCCCAATCCCTCGATCCCTTTCCCACCCTCCGGGGGGAAAGGGACGCCCGATCTACTGGATCTCCCCCCAATCCCTCGATCCCTTTCCCACCCTCCGGGGGGAAAGGGACGCCCGATCTACTGGATCTCCCCCCAATCCCTCGATCCCTTTCCCACCCTCCGGGGGGAAAGGGACGCCCGATCTACTGGATCTCCCCCCAATCCCTCGATCCCTTTCCCACCCTCCGGGGGGAAAGGGACGCCCGATCTACTGGATCTCCCCCCAATCCCTCGATCCCTTTCCCACCCTCCGGGGGGAAAGGGACGCCCCCACCCCTGCGCCTCGAAGAGATCTCTTCGGTTTGAGGCAGAGCTTCGCCAGCCCGCCCTGGTGCCAGGCATCTCGTGGTCGCGGGCACCCCCAGGGCCGGACCGACCGGTCGAGGCTATACTCGGAGTCAGCCATGCGGGCCTTCATCCTGGTGCTGGGACTCCTGAGCCTCGGGAGCGGTGCGCAGCCTGAGGCGCCGGCTCGGGAACAGGCGGTTGCCGGACCGGCCGCCCTCCGGGCAACTGCCGGCCAACCGGGCAAGGGCAAGTTCCTCGTCGCAAGCAAGTCGCTGCTCGACCCGAATTTCAGCCGGACCGTGGTTTTCCTGATCGAGTACAACGAGCAGGGCGCGCTCGGCGTGATCATCAATCGTCCGACCGAGGCGAAGCTCTCCGACCTGGTAGAGCTCGAAGGCGCCGAGCGGCTGGGAGAGCCCATCTACTGGGGCGGACCTGTGGCGCGCGGCGCGATGCAGCTCCTGCTGAGGGCAAAGGAGGCACCCGAGGGGGCGCTGCCTGTCTTTCGGGACGTGTACCGCAGCGGGAGCCGCGAGCTTCTGGAACGGCTGCTCTCGGACCCCGATGCGGTGGAGCACCTTCGGCTCTACTCCGGCCATGCTGGCTGGGCACCGGGCCAGCTCGAGACCGAGATCGGCCGCGGAGGCTGGCGCGTCATGCCAGGCGACCCGAATCTCGTCTTCACCCGCGCACCCTCGACCGTCTGGCCCGAGCTGATCCGTCGCGCCACGAACCTGTGGGCTCGACGCCAGGAGGTCCCGCCCGGAGATCAGGTGGCGCGCCTGCCGGGCACCTGGCAAGATCCCGGCTTCATCTCGAACCGTCTGGCAACGGCTTGCCCCGGCAACCGGTCCGGCCTCAGCTCCAACCGATAAGCCGTTCGCCCATCCAAACGATCCGCCCGACTTGGGCCGGTGTCAGACATCCCGTGCCCCCCCGGAACGCGGTTGAAGCACCGCGAGGTAACTCTGGAAGCGCTTCGCGGGACGCTGGCCTCTGTTGCAGAGGTCGCAAGAAGCTGAGCGGAGCACACGGTGCGGCGGCCAGCATTACCAACCAAGCTCAGAAACAGCCTCCCCCATCCTGGGCGGGTCGGTGTCTAGCACACCAAACGTACAACGAACCCTGGCGACCAGCCAGACCCACTGCGCCCAGGCGCCGCGCTCTCCAGGGAGGTGGCTCATGCCCGCCCGCCGTATCGTCGCACCACGCTCTCCGAGTCTGGTCCTCGTCATCGCCCTGGCGGGAAACCTGATTCTGATCCCCGACCACCCCGCGGTTGCCTATGAGCAGGAGATCGCCACCCAAGCGCAGGCCATCGCCGAAACGCTCGAGGGCTCCGAAACCAAGACCCTCGCGGTCGTCGACTTCACCGACCTCCAGGGCAACGTCACCGAGCTCGGGCGTTTCCTGGCCGAAGAGCTCTCCATCAGCCTCGCCGGCCTCGGACAGGGTTTCGAGGTGGTCGACCGTACCCACCTCCGGGAGCTCCTGGCGGAGCACAAACTCTCCGCCACCGGACTCATCGACCCCTCCACGGTGCGCGAGCTCGGCAGGATTGCCGGAGTCGACGCCCTCGTCACCGGCACTGTCACCCCGCTCGGCGACTCGGTCCGCCTCGCCGTCAAAGCACTCGATACCGAAAGCGCCCGCGTCGTGACCTCGGCCACCGCGAACATCCCCAAGACTCATGCGATCGAGGACCTGCTCCAGCGGGAGATCCCAACTGCAGGGACCGAACCGGGGCAGACTCCTAGAGCCAGCAGCCGCAACGCCACCCAGAGCATCAGGGAGGCTGGCTTCCTGTTCCAGTTGAAGAGGTGCACACAGTCCGGCACAACGCTCGTCTGCTCGCTGACCGTCACCAGCGAGTGGAAAGACAGCAAGCTGACCATCTACGCCAGCTCTTCCGGCAGCAGGACGCGCCTCATCGACGAGTACGGCAACCAGCTCCTGGCAGCAGCGCTCGATTTCGGAAGCCAGTCAACGACCGGTTGGATCGAGGAAGACACCGTGACCGGAATCCCCACGAGTGTCGTCCTGAGATTCGAGCCCCTCTCCCCTACCGTGTCGAAGCTCGCGCTCCTGGAGATCGCTGCCATGGCAGGCTCCGGCAGCCGCAGCGAACGCAGCCACACGCAATACCTGCGCCTTCAGTTCCGCGACGTGCCGGTCTCGCGAGAGTAGAAGACGTCTGTCCGGCGCGCTGGTGCCAGGCATCTTGTGGTCGCGATTCAGGTCAGCAACCATGCGGCTATGAAGAGGATGGCCCCGGAATCGGTGCCAGAGATCTCATGGTCGGGCCTGGTGCCGGGTATCCCGCCCCCGGGGCCGGCTTGAGGCCCCGGGGGCGATGGCTCGACGGGTCTCGAGCTCTGAATCGTCCAGGCGCTCACCCCGCCCCTTCTCCCTGACACTCGCGGACCAGGTCCAGAATCTGCTCCGGGGAGAAGACCTGCTTGTGGGTGACGGTGACGTTGATCTTCTCCCACCCACGCACACCGATTCTACTCATGCCTCCCTTGCTCTTCGCGGACACGTGGAAGCACACACCGAACGAGCGCTCCCGGTCCGGCACGTACCGAGGACCGGAGAAGTCGTGCCGATCACCGGTGCCGCTGTGCTCGACCGCATGGGCTGAAACGATCACCCTGCCCGGAGGGGCGGTCCAGCAGACGTCCGCGCTGCAACTCTTCCTGCTTCCATTCGCCGGGACCGAGCCGGTCGTGCAACCCCGGTCCCTGATGACCTCCTCGGTCTTGCGGTCCTCCTTGTCCGCCCGCTTGCGCGCGACGCATTCCTCCAACGTCTCGCCCGCCTTGGGCGAAGTCTGCCCCTCTGCCACCACCGCGGACACCAGGAGCAAGAAGACGGTCATCAGGCACTGCATCGTGAGTCCAAATCGCACTGGGCACTCCTCCATCGAGTCGTTGAGTCGTCATTGCTTCGGGCTCAGCTCGAGAGGAGTCGACGGACACGGCCCGGAGTTTTCCCTCGATGACCGAGAGTCGGGGCGCTTGAGAAGGGTGAACGGAAGGTCTGACAGGCACCACGGGGAGCAAGACATCTCCTTGGTTCCGAGCTCGTGCCCGCTCCCGCGCCAGGAATCTGGCGGTCGCTAGCCACTGGCCCTTGGACGCACGCCCACTTGACAGACCGTACGCCTTAACGTACGCTTTTTTCATGAAGACCGTCACCGCCACCGAAGCCAGGAAGACCCTCTACCGGCTCCTCGACGAGGTGGCCGTCACCAGCGAGCCGATCCAGATCACCGGCCGGCGCGCGGGTGCCGTGCTGCTCTCCGAAGACGACTGGCGCTCCATCGAGGAGACGCTCCACCTCCTGTCGATCCCGGGCATGCGCGAGTCGATCCGGGAAGGCATGGAGACGCCGCTCGACGAGTGCGTGGAGGAACTGGACTGGTGAGTGGCTGGCGAGTCGTCTTCACTCGCCAGGCCCGCAAAGACGCAAAGAAGCTATCAGGGGCCGGCCTCCGCCCCAAGGCCGAGTACCTGCTGGACCTCCTCGAGGAAGACCCTTCCCAGAATCCGCCCCCAGTTGAGAAGCTCGTCGGCGACCTGAAGGGGGCGTTCTCCCGCCGGATCAACGTTCAGCACCGCCTCGTCTACCAAGTGATCGACGAGCAGCGGACCGTCAAGGTCCTCCGGATGTGGACCCACTACGAATGAGCGCTCTCGCCTCCGTCCGCGGGGACGGCTTCAGCTCAGGCCGTCGGGCCATCCGGGCCATGAACCGTCGACCCGGGAAAGCTGGACCGCTGGCCATCAGGCTGGGACAGGAGGAAGGGTGATGAATCAAACGATCCCGTTCGAAGGGGCACTGAGCTATCAGCAGTATCGCGCCGCCCAGCGGGTCCACTGCAACGATCGCCGCGGCATCTGGTCGATGATCGTCTTCTTCGCACTTCTCGCGGCAGGCGCTGCGGTCCTCTGCATCCGGGCGGGCGAAGCGATCTGGCCAGCCGTCGGCTTCCTCGGGATGGACGCGTTCATCCTCTTGATGCTGGGCATCCGGGAACGGTCCTTCCGCAAGACCTGGGCATCGCACAAGCTCCTTCGCGCCCGCGTGCAGGGTGTTCTGACCGAAGACGGACTGAGTCTCGAAGGCATCCATGGCTCGGGCCGAGTGCCCTGGAGCGAGCTTCACCAATGGCAGGCGTCTCAGCGCGTGCTACTGATCTACCCAGCGCGCAACCTATTCAACATCCTCCCTCGGGAGTTCTTCGGATCGGACGACGACTGGATCGCCGCCCGGAAGCTGGCGGCAGCAAACCTCCCACTCCGAAAGAACGCGCGTCGGTGGGCCCGGGTCAGAGATGTCTTCATCTGGCTCATGATCCTCGGGACCTTCCTGCTCCTCTGGTTCGCGTACACGAGTTGATCCAGCCTCCCGGTCAGCCGGAACCTCTCGCAACGTCTCCCACTCCCGTGCGTCCCGGCTCAAGGTCCGAATCGAGCCATCGGCCAGCTCCACCAGCAGCGCACCGGTCGAGTCCACTCGGAGCCACGTCACGTCAGACGGGAGCTTCTTCAAAACCCGGAAGCGGTCTCCGTCCCATCGATGCACCGTCCGGGGCGGCTCCAGCGCGACCCAGCGGCCCGACCCCAGCCGGTACGGACCCTCGAAGCAGGGGCCGCAGGTGGCCCGGCGCCACGTCTTCCCGCGGTTCTTCGAACGGTAGAGGAAGGTTCCTAAATGATGGGTCCAGCCATGGATCCACCCCCTGCCTTCCTGCAAGAAGTCGAGGTAGAGCACCCCCTCGACGTAGGGCACCTTGTCGCGGGTCTCCTCCGTGGCCGCAAGGATCGTGGTCATCTCCACGGAAAGCTCGCCGCTCGGATCCGTCTCGAGCTGTCCTCTCCGGACCGCGCCGAGCCACGACACGGCGCCCAGCCGACCATCGTCGGCGAGGAAGACCTTCTGGATTCCCCCTTCGTCCCAACGGTCGATCACACGCCAGGTCGCGCCACCGTCGCTGGAGGCTGCCACGAACCCGTAAGGCACCGAACCGACAAACTGGCTCGCGAAGAAGCTCCGCGCAATCTCGACCCGTGCCATGGTTTCGTACTGCATCCCGCCGTACGCGAGCCAAAGCTCGCCCCGGCGAAAGAGGCCGACCAGGTCGAGACCGTCCAGCCCCGATACCGGGGACAGCTCACGCTCCTCCGCGTCCCATCGGACGACGGACCCGTGCCCATCCCAGATGAGCACCGCTCCGGACTCCTGGACCGCCATGCCCACGTGCGCCGTGTCGAGCTCCGCCAGCCGTACCCACGTGCGCCCGCCATCGTGGGACCGGTACACGAAGAACGAGGAGATCCCCCATAGCTCCCCGGAACGGTCCCGATCGAAGTCCACGATGGGCCAGCTCGTGGCGATCCCCTTGCCGAACATCCGCGAGGTCCTGAGCTCACCCGGCCGTCCGAGCGTGACCCTGCCCTCGGCTTCGAGAATGGCGATCCTGTCGCCGGTCACGGCAATGCTCTCCGGGTAGCTGTTGAGAGTGAGGCCCATCGGCTCGGCATCGGCCAACGTCTTCCGATCGAGCAGGTAGAGCGCAAGATCCTTCGTCACCACGAGGACGCGCTCTCCGTAAAGGACAAACCGGGGGATCGGCTGACCCGCCGCGGTGACCTCCCGCCACCCGGGCAGCCGAGGATCGAGAGCCCCCACAAAGGTCTTCCCGCACTGGGTGACCAGGAGGCGGTCCCCCAGGATCCGCACCCTGTCCACCCGTTCGTCCGGCGCACAGCTCTCGGCCTCGACCCTGCCCCGGGCGACCGGCGTGGGGATCGGCTGCCAGCTCTCTCCGCCGTCCCGGGTCAGTGCCAGGCCGTCGGAGAGGGCTCCGACCACACCGAGGCCGTCTCCGAGGAAGTGCACCGTGTTGGACCGCGTGGACTGGGGTTCGAACGGGCGAGTCAGCAACCGCCAGGACTTCCCGTAGTCCTCCGAATAGATCAGGTCACCGCTCGAGCCCACCAACCACGCGATCCCGTCCGCCGTCACCTGGGCGTCGTAGACCCATAGGGTCTGCTGCGGCAGCCTGCTCTTCACCCAGGTCTTTCCGCCGTCCGAAGTCCTCCAGATCAGGTTCTGGTGCTCGCCGATCCAACCGGCGAAGAAACCCCTCCGCTCGTCGAAGAATCGCACCTCGGTGAGGTGATCCCCCAAGAACTCTCCGGGGCCGATCCGGCGCTCGCTGACCTCCACCTCCTCCCAGCTCCGGTTGCCGTCCCGGCTCGTGTACGCATAGCCACCCCTGGTCCCGAGCCACAGGTCCCCGGCAGGTGTCAGGGCCCAGGCCGCGAGCCCACCCCGAGGATCGAGCTCCGGTCGCAGATCCGGCTCGGAGGCGCCTGCAGGCACCTCGGCAAACAGCGCCAGCAGGAAAAAACCCTAGGCCACGACAAGAGTCGACAGCGGCGAGCATCTCATCAAAAACCCCTCCGATCTGTTGGAGCATCATCCCACGCGGACCCATATTGGCGGGACCAGGCGGACGAGCAACCCCTGAGAACCAGTGCCCGGCACCTCGTGGCGGCTCGGCCTCACCCATTCCGAGCGTCTCGGTGTCTGGAAAGATATCGCCACGGCCCATCGAGCAACGAACGCGGTTCCGTCGAAGCGTAGAACCCCAAGGGAGGTCACCCGATGCGCGATCGCCATTCCACCACCAATCGCTCTCCACACTTGGCACTGATCGCCCTCCTCACGCTCGGCTCGGTCCTCGCTCCCGCCGGACGCGCGGCCGCCTACGAGCAGCAGATCACCGACCAGGCCCAGGCCCTCGCCGAGAAGCTCGCCGACTCCGAAACTAAGACTCTCGCCGTCGTCGACTTCACCGACCTACAGGGGAACGTCACCGAGCTCGGGCGCTTCCTGGCCGAGGAGCTCTCAATCGGCCTCGCCGGCCTCGGCCAGGGCTTCGAGGTGATCGACCGCACTCACCTCAAGGCGCTCCTCAAGGAGCACAAACTCTCCGCCACCGGGCTCATCGACCCCAGCACCGCCCGAGAGCTGGGCAGAATCGCCGGAGTCGACGCCCTCATCACCGGCACCGTCACACCACTCGGCGACTCCGTCCGCCTCGCCGTCAAGGTACTCGACACCGAGAGCGCCCACATCATTAGCTCCTCGACCACGAACATCCCTAAGACCCAGGCAATCGAGACGTTGCTGCGGCGGGAGATCGTGAGCGGTGGGCCCGGTCCAGGACAGCCGCCCGGGCCCGACGACCCGGACCCGACCAAGAGCGTCAAGGAAGCCGGCTTCCTGTTCCAGTTGAGGAGTTGTACTCTGTCTGGTGAAACGCTCATCTGCTCACTGACCGTCACCAACGAGCAGAAGGACTGCAACCTGACCATCTATACGAGGGACGGAGCAGTCAAGAGCCGAGCCATTGATCCGTACGGAGACCAGCACAACGCTACCCGCCTCCAGTTCGCCAGCTACTCGGCCAGCCGCTGGGCGAGCGAGACCCTTGTCCAGGGGATCCCTTCGAGCGTGACCTTGACGTTCGAGGAGCTGCCGTCGAACGCCTCCAGGTTGGCTCTCCTGGAAGTCATAGCTAGGGCGTCCAGGCCGATGGGCGGGTTTGCAGGCCTCAGTAGCGCCAATCGCACCATCCGCGTCCAGTTCCGGAACATACCGGTCTACCGGGAGTAGCCCCCTCCTCGAAGTGTCTGGCACCGTCTAAGGAAGACGCTGCGGCAGGCCCTGGGAACGGAAGGCGCTTAATCGTCAGAGGAGAGTGGGCAGGGTGCCAGGCACTTCGGGGGGCCCGGGGATAAGCTCCCCTCCATGCCTCGCCTCATACCCCGGCCCGTTCGAAGGGGTCTTCCCTACCCTGCGATGGCCGCGGCCCGGTCGCTCGCGATCTTCGCCGCGAGTCTTTGGGTTGCCTTCCTTCTGACAATTACCGCCGGTTGCGCCCTGTCACGGATCGCACCACAAGCGCGAGCCCCGATGCCTTCCGAAATGCTGCGCGAAGCGGAGGATTCCGCCTGCCTGGCGGTCCTCCTTCCCGGCCGCTGGGACCGCATGGAGGCCTTTCGGAAAGCCCGGTTCCCGGAGCGCGCCGAGGCTGCCGGCGTCGACCTGGGCCTCGTGACGGCCGACGCCCACATCGGCTACTACCGCGACGAGCTCCTCGTCCCCCGCCTCCACCAGGACGTGATCGCGCCGCTCCGGGCCCGGGGTGCCGAGCGCATCTGGCTGGTCGGCGCCTCCCTCGGCGGCGTGGGCTCTCTCGTCTACTGGAAAAGCCACCCCGAAGAGATCGCGGGCCTCGTCCTCCTCGCCCCCTACCTGGGCGAAGCAGACGTCCTGGACGAGATCCGCCGCGCCGGGAGCCTTCAGCAATGGAGACCACCCCGCCCCCTGGCCTACGACGACTTCGGGCGCCGCATCTGGCTCACCCTTCAACAGATCACCGCCCCTGACTCCCCGACCCCCGTCCTCCTCGCCTACGGCACCCGCGACGACCTCGGCCCCGGCCACCGCCTCCTCGCCCGCGAGCTCCCCGAAACCCGCGTCTTCACCCGCGACGGCGGACACGACTGGAACACCTGGGCCGAGCTGTGGAGCGGGGTGCTGGCGAGCGGAGAGGTCTGCGGGGGCGGCTGAGAGCCCGGAGGTGGCGCCAGGCATCTCGTGGTCGGTTCCAGGAGCGCTGCCACCAACCGGCCGGCCGCCTCGAAATGTCCGGCACCATCGCCGGCTCGCCGCCGACCGCGGCCCTGACCGTAGACTAGACTCCGGTCTATGAGCCTCGATCCAGCCCGTCGTGCCATCCTCCTCATCGTCGCCCTCGTCCTGCTGGCGGCCCTCGCCTGGGCGGCGGCCTGCGCCGGCACAGCGCCCGAGGCGGAGCCACAGGTCAACCCCTGGACGGAAGCCGCCCGCCCCCCGGGAGACGTCATGAACCCCCAACTCAACGCCCCCGTCCTCCGCCGCTACGCGGAGGCCCTCGAAGGCACGATCTCGCCGGAGGCCCTCCCGCTGCTCACCGAGCTCTACGCCAGCGACGCGCGCTTTCGGGACCCGCTCAAGGACCTCCGGGGATTCGACGACCTCCGGGCCTACTACGCCGAGTTCCTGGAGCTGACCGAGGGCGGCACGTTCACGATCGATCGCTGGATCGAGGGCGAGGGCGAGGCCGCCCTGACCTGGACCATGTGCCTGCCCCCAACCGAGGACGATCCCAAGGAGGACCCCGAGCGCCGCTGCTTCGGCGGCATGAGTCACCTGGTCCTCGCACCCGACGGAGAGGCGATCACCGCCCAGCGGGACTACTTCGACCTGGGCGAAGCGGTCTACGAGCAGGTTGCGGTGCTGCGCTGGATCCACCGGCGGGTCAAGGCGCGGTTCTGATCCCCCGACTCGAGCTCCACGCCCCGGACGGCGACCTGAAGGGGGCGTTCTCCCGCCGCATCAACCTTCAGCACCGGATGGTTTAGCAGATCCTGGAGCACGAGCGCACCGTCAAGGTCCTGCACATATGGACGCACTATGAGTGAGGTCGACCCGTGCCAGGCATCTCGAGGCCCCGGCGAACTGGTGCCAGGCATCTCGTGGCTGGAACGAGGGCGAGCGCACCGTCCGCCAGAGCCGGGTCACCGGGCAAGGTAACAACAGTATCGGTCTCCTCAACACCCGGAACAACGCCAGCAGAACGATTCCGGTCCTCTTCAGCCACTCGGAGATCGAGGGGGAAGATGCCATCGTCGACGATGCGGAGCTCGACACCGAGGTGCGATTCAGCACCATCACCGGAGACGTCGACACGACCGTCGCGTGCGGTGCCGTCCTGTCCGCCGGGAGCTTCTATCCCGACACCTGCCCATGACGGAACCTGGCGGCGATGGCGGCCCGGGAGCGACGGCCACCTCACCCCCCGAGCAGCTCCCGCCGGAGCCGCGCCAGCGCCTCTCCGAACCGCTCCGGCTCCTCGAAGAAGGGGAAGTGGGCGGACTCCTCGAACCAGACGAGCCGCTTGCCGGGCGCGCGGATCGCATCGAAGTACTCCGCCACCAACGGCGACGGGCTCACCATGTCGTAGCGCCCCTGGAGGAGCCACACCGGGACCTCGAACCGGCTGACGCCACCCTCCTCCGGCGTCCAGAGCGAGCCCCCGCGCACGTCCCACTCCATGTGGCGCGACGAGACCTGCGAGCCCTCGGCCACCTTCGGCACCTCGCCGAACGAGTACTCCGGCGCCAGCAGGCCGGCCACCACGAGCGGCAGAAAGCTCGTGCTCCCGTGGAGCTCGCCACCGAAGCGGAAGAGCCAGCGTTCCCGGTGGGCGTCCGGAGCGGTGCGCATCTGCTCGAGCGCCTCCTCGAGTCCCTCCTCTCGGGCACGTTCGCGGATGAACGCGTCCGCCCGAAGGCGCTCGGCCTCCGGATCGGTCACCTGCCCAACCCCCACCCAGGCGTGTAGCCACTCCGGGTGGCGCTCGGCCAGCAGGGCGCCCAGGTAACTGCCCCAGGAGTGGCCGACCAACACGATCCGCTCGCGCCCGAAGCGCTCCCGCAGGTGGCCGATCAGCTCCTCGGCGTCGGCCAGCATCCGGCTCACCCGCAGAGTGTCCCGGGGCAGAGCCTCCGAGTACGACTTCCCCGCCCCGCGCTGGTCCCAGTGGACGACCACGAAGTTGTCCTCGACGAAGCTCCCGAAGCGGTGGTGGAGATACATGGCCGGCATTCCGGGCCCACCGTGCAGAAACAGCAACACCGGCGCCTCCCGGTCGCGCCCCCGGATCAGGATCGACTGCTCCCAGCCACCGAGGGTGACGGTCTCGAGCGAGGCGATCGCCCGCGGACCCCGAATCCCCGGCGTGTAGGCGGGTAGCAGGACCACCACCGCCAGCACGACGAGGCTGACGACGACGAGGATCCCGGCGAGCGCCACGATCCGCCGGATGGGTAAGCGGGGCATGACGCGAGTCTACCGGGCGCCCCAAACTGGTGCCAGGCATCCCCCCCCGTGAACTGGTGCCAGGCATCTCGTAGTTGCGCGGCGGATCACGCTCGCGGCTGCGGCCGGGGCGAGCGTCGCGCAGTGCCCGCAGCTCGCGGTGCCGGTCACGTCCACGGAGGCATCGCCGCACCAGGCGTCTCCGCCGAGCTGGCAGGCCAGGTCGCCGTCCAGGCTGCTCCCGTCCCGCAGCACCAGCTCCGAGAACTCCTCGACCACCGTGTACCCGAGGATCGAGCTGCCGACGGCGCTCAACACGCTGTCGACTCCGAGCAAGTTGAACGCGTCGGTCCGCAGGTCGCAGCGGACGCACTCCAGAAAGTCCGCGTTGAAGGCGGCGAGAGCCGAGCGGCCGTGGCCCGTCACCGTGCTGTCCGTGACCCGCACGACGCTCGAGCCACTGCTCGCCTGGATCCCGTCGCGCCCTGTATTCGTGACCTCGCAGCCAACGATGTCCACCAGGACGGAGGCATCGTCCCCCTGGATGCCGTTGCGCGCCCCGTCCGCGATGGACAGGTTCTCCATCCGCACCCGCTCGGACGAGGTGATCCGGAGCACGGCATTGAGATTCCCGGGGTCCGGGCTCACCCCGCGCAGCCCGTCGAGGGCCGGGCCGCGCCCGCGGCTCCCGCCGCCAGCAGGACCACCACCGTCGCCAGCACAAAACCACCCACCGTGCCCATCCCCCTCGAACACACCACGGACTTCGACATATCCGCTCTCCCTTCCAGACGATCCAGATCGTCCGCCAGCTCATGAACGAGTCGGAGCCCTCCCCGGCTCGAAGATCGAATCCACGACAACAGGAGACGGGCGGGAGCCCCACAATTCGCGGCTGACCGCAGACCTTGACGCGAACCGGTGCCCACCTCGAAACGTCTGGCACCTCTCCCCCCCGGGGTGTCACCCCCCGTCGGGGAATGGCGGGATCTCCAGCACGTCGGCGCACTCCGTCCGGAGCTCACGCCAGGACCGCCGGAGCCCGCCGAGCTCGGGCGTGCCCTCCAGGTCCCGGTTCTCGGCCACCACCTACAGCGTCTCCAGGCCGTGTCCGCCCCGCCGGTCTCTTTCCCCGCCCGCGCTAGGGTCGCGGCGTACGCCTCCCACACCCGGTCCGGCACCTCCGGCAACGTCTGTCCCGTCAGTACCTCGAGCGCCGCATCCGGCCTGCCCGCTTCGAACCGCTCCAGGATCCGCTCGGCCGCGCCGCCGAGATCGACGCCCGCCGCCTGCGCGTTGGTCGCCAGGGCGACGACCACGCCGGTCCGGACGTTGCCGACGATCACCGACCGTCCTCCGTGGCTGAAGCCGCCGAAACGGAACGAGCCGTCCTCCTCCGGGCGGATCAGCATCCCCGCCGACCGCTGCTCCAGAAGATCGCCCTGCAGGAGCGCCAGGTAGAACCGGACGAGATCGGGCGCCGTGGACAGGAACCCGCCCGCGCCCCACTTGCAGGTGACGTCGAGCCCGACCACCCGTTCCCAATCACCGTCTTGCGCCCTCCGGTAGGGCACGGCCTTCCCGGGAATCTCCACCGCCGGATCCGCGATCCGGGTGTGCTCCATACCCGCGAGGGTGAGGACGCGGCCGTCGAGCACCTCGACGAACGGCTCGCCGGCCGCCGCTTCGATCACCGCCGACAACAGCACGTAGCTCCACGACGAGTAGGCGCGGTCCGTCCCCGGGGAAAAGAGCAGGGGGTCGTCCCGGAAGATGGCGACGGCCTCGCCCACCGAATCGCAGTGGCGCCCGTCCGGCTCCGCCTCCCCGTCCCGATAGTGGCGGACGCCGGCGGTATGGGTCGCGAGCTGGTACGGCGTGGCCCCGGCGAGGGGGCCGGACAGCTCCGGCAGATGAGAGCCGATGGGCTCTTCGAGACCGAGCCGCCCCTCGGCCGTGAGACGGAGGCCGGCCGCGGCGGTCCAGGCCTTGGCCGCGCTGTAGACGTGGAAGCGCGTGCCCGGCGTCGCCTCCGCACCGGCCTCGAGGTCCGCCCAGCCGAAGCCCTCGGCCCAGACCACCTTTCCGCCCGATCCCACGGCGACCGACAGACCGGGCAGCGCGTCCCCCACGTCCTCGGCGATCCGCCGCGCTTCCTCGATCGCCGGTGACGAGCCCTCCTCGTCCGCCGCCTCCAACGACCGGCCCGCGGCGCTCCCCAGCAGAACCAGAGCCGCTAGCGCGGCGACGACGTGTTGCGTTCGATGCTCCATGCTCTTCCCCCTCATCCCCGGTTTCCAGGAGCGCCCGGAGATCCGGGCGCGGCGATCGGTCTTCGGGCATTGGACGACGAGGGGCACGGAGCGGTTGCACCGGGCCGACACCCGCGGGCCGGGCCGTGCGCTGGAGGAAGCCAGGCTGCCATGGACAGCCAAGACCGCCCCCTCAACCTCATCCCGCTCACCGCGATCCTCGCCGTCCTGGGGATCGGGGGTTACCTGCTCTACGACCGGCCGTTCGTCAGTGCCCGGCCGGACCAGCCGCCGACCCATTCGAGGACCGACCCTTCCACCGAAGACATCGACGCACGGCTCTGGAAGGATCCGTCCCCACCGGCCCAAGCCCACCCCACGTCGGAGACCTGCCGCCGCGCCGCGGCCTCCGGAGAGGGAGGCGCCACGGCCCCGGCAACCCTCCGGCTCGACGAGGACTCGGCCCATACCCTGCGGAACTTGGCCTTCGACGTCCGCCGCCGCCTGGGAGACACGGCTCTCTCCGGCGAGGAGGCGGAAGCGGAGCCCGCGGCCCCGTCCTCCGGGCGTTCGAAGACCTCCGGACCTACTACTGCCATCGATCGCCGACCGCCCGATTCGGTTGCGGTGACAGCGGACCGCGTCAGGAAAACGGATGGATCTCCAGGTTGAGGTCCGAGGAGGGACGCAGAGGACGCCCCAGCCACTCTCGGGCCAGGCGTTCGAGCCGGGTAGTGACTGCAAACCGACAGTTGCCCCGACCGAACCACATGGGAAAGAGGCCTGGTGCGATCGCCTTGACACAGTGGACGCCGCGCTCTTCCAGCCACGGAAAGCCGATGTTCTTGAAGTAGGCCGGAATTCCGAGGATCTCCAGGTGCCGAGCCGTCCGCTCCAGGAGACGGGTCGCATCGTACTCGGGTGGGACGATCGAGGGGTATTCCGGACCACCGACCGGTGCGTCCCCGGCGAAGGGAAAGAAGCGCAAGCGCTCGAAGGTCTCGTCGAGACCGTACAGGTCGAAGTGGTCTCGAGGCTGCTGGACAGCGTCGGGGTCCCGGAGCAATCGCTCCGCGCGCTTCGGATCCATCGGTGCCGGATTCTCCGTGACCAGGGCCGACACGTCCTTGACCGCAGCGAAGGCCGCTTCCGCCAGGGTGGGACGGGCCGCGGCACTATGGATGGTCCGTGGACCCGGGTCCCCCTCGTCCCGCATGGCGATCGCGCACACCGTGGGGATCGCGGTGTCGCTGGTGAGATCGAACAGGTGGAGCTCGAGCCGGGGGAACAGGAGCTCCCACCGCTCCCACAGCATCTGAAGGGGCTCGTGGTCGAGAGCCTCCCGCTCGAGCCGGCGGCAGCGCCTTCGGAGATACCAGGTGGTCAGATAGGCGTCCCGCTCGATCGCCTCGAACAGGGCGAACAACGCCGCCTCGTCACGAGAGCTCCCGACGGCGCAAGCATTGGTGGTGGGTTGGACGAACAGGTGCTCCCCGGGGAGCTTCACGGTGCCGAACCAGACCTCCTGAGCCGGTACCAGCACGGAACCGGCGCCGCTCCAGTGCTCGGCCCGAGTCCAGTAGAGCGGGACGTCGTCCGCGTACCGGGTGAGCCGGGAATTCGTCCCCGAGTGGAGACGCTCGAAGAAGAGGGTCCGCGGGTCGACCGCCTCCTCTTCGAGCTGGCCAAAGCTCCCGTAGGTCAACCGGCCGTCAGGAGGCGGGGACACCACCTGGAAGCGCTCGAGCGCCTCCAGAACGGCCACGGACTCGGCGTGCCGCGCCAGAAGACCCTGTCCATGGCACCAGTCCCTGGCCGCCCCACGATTCCAGGCCACGGACGTAGCGGCGACCGGCAGGGAGAGAGCGCTCCACCTGGGCCGCAGCTCCCGGACCGGCCCATGCACACCCAGAAGGCCGCGATCCACCTCGGGGGCCGTGCGCCGCCGCAGGGAACGACCCGAGGAGCGGCCATTGCCGGCACCACGCCGGTGCCGGGTTCTGGAGCCGGCAGACAGGCTCCCCTGCCCACGGGCGCTCGGGTCGCCCGGATGGGGCACCAGTTCGCCCGTCTCGATCCTTCCGTCCGACAGGCTCAAGACCGTCACGCGCCCCGGCCCGCACCGGTCCCACAGGGAGCGGAGCACGTCTAACGCGCTCAGCGGATAGGGAAACCGGAACGGCTCTTGGCGAGACCACTCCTCCAGCACCCGGAAGGGCTGACGTCGGGACCCGTCCACCGCGTACCGGACCAGCGAGAGCGGGCCGCACGCTGGATCGGAGCGCGCAGGCCGGTGCTCGAGCAGGAAGAGGTGGTCGAGGTCGAGGAGAAGGTGCGCGCCCGCCGGCGAATCCGGCACGCCTCCGCGGTCGATCCGGCCGCCGAGCGCCAGGAGCGAGCTCACCCACAGCGGGGACTTCCTGGGGAACCAGAGCGACCGAAGCTTCGACCGCAACGGCTCGTTCTCCGGCCCCAGGAGCGCTTCTCCGAAGGTGACGCACTCGTTCGCCACCGTCGTCGCCGCGCCAGCCTTCATGGGGCACCCCCGCCCCACCAGAGCTCCCGACCCCAGATGGAGATCGGTCGAAGAGCGGGCTCGGAGCTCCACCGGGCGGCGCCGGGATCCGCCGCCCGGGCGCGGAGGACCCGCTCCCACTCATCCGGAGCGGCGAAGCGCAGAGGATCGGAGACCGCCAGTGCCGCCGCCTGATCGTCCCGGGGAGCGTAGAACTCTTCGAAGACCGCTGCGAGGAGACAATCCGCAATCGCCTTGTGCGGCAGAGGGGAAGCGCTCCACGGTGCCCCCTCCGGCGACCTCAGGATCACGGTTCGCCTCGGTCCCACGGTGCGCTCCACCGGACAGGCACGCTTCCGGAGTCGCAGAACGCTCTGGAGGTACTCGATGTCGGGATGCTCTGTCTCCAGGGACAGCAGATCGACCCGCTCCCATCCGGATGCGGGCAGGTCGCCGGCCAAGATCCTCCTCTCGGCCAGGATCGCCTCGACGGCCGCCTTCGAGACGCCGCTGGGACCGGGCGCATCCTCCCAGCTTCCGACGGGTCCGCCGCGACTCGTCGCCGGTTCCTGACCGGCTGCCAGCAGGCAATCCCCAGCGGCTCGGAGCCGGACCTCCTCGAACCGCAGGCCGAAGTACGTCGTCGCCGAGGGAAAGAGCGCCTGCGACGGAGTGAGCACGACGAGGGGCAACTGGTCGCAGTCCGCCGCACGCACCAGCCCGAGCTGAGCCGCAAGGGAGTCGAACAGGTCCGGCCCGGACTCCTCCCCGGTCAACCTGGCCAGGTCGACCAGCGCCCCCTCCGAAGCCGAAAACCGAAACACCCGGGTGCCACGCGCCCCGGGCGCCGGATCGAAGACCGTTCCCAGAAGCCACCGAGCGGACTCTGCCCGGAGGCGAAGCTCCGTCTCGTCAGCGGGCCCATCCCGGTCCGGGACGATCACGATACAGGTCCAGCGTGCCGGCAGGTCCCGCTCGTCGCGGATGCTCAGCAACCAGCGCGCGGCCCGGCCGGCGTCGAGGAACGCGAGGACCGGCCGGTCGGCCGGGAGAGGAAGGTGGCGGGCCTCCAGGATCAGACGCACCTCGCGGGCCCGGTCCTCGATGATCGACACACCTCGGCTACGATCTCCGCCGGCTCCCTCACCATGCCGACCCTTCGCGGAAGCTTCGGGTTCGAGGGGAAAGAGGGCGCCGGACTCACGCAGCCGACCGAGCAGGGAACGGACCGCTCCGGCATGGGACGGGGTGACCGCGGCGACCAGCTCCTCCTCGCTGTACCTGCCGTCCAGATACGGCTCCAACCGCCGGTGGAGCCGCTCCACGCTCCGGCCACGGACCTCGTCGGTTCCCCGTCGCGAGTAGACGTAGAGCACGTCCTTGCGAGGGACCACGCGCACCCGAGGATCGCGCGCGAGAGGACCTCCGGCGCAGGAGGTCACTCCGGACCACCCAGAACGAGCTCTCCGACGCTCGGCTCCTCCCACGGATCCGCCCCGGAAGCGCGGCTGAAGCAGTCGGAATCACCCGCTCCGATGGCGCAGCACGGGAGACCCATGGCACTGGCCACCAGGTACATGGTCTGGAAGACGCCCCCGACCTCCTTGAGGATCGCGGAGTAGGACAAGGACTGGTACTTCCTGGCCACGCGCGCGAAGCGGGTGGTGAACACGAAGAGCACGGACGGCAGAGCGGCCAGTTTGCCGCCCGTGGCACGCTGCGCGTCCAGGAGGAGGCTCTCCACGTCCGGCCCGTATGGAGCGACGTCGGACAGCTCGTGGTCCAGGGGGCGGTAGTGGTAGAGGCCCGGTCGCAGCCCTTTACAACGGCGGGCCGCCACGTACACCTCCAGCGAGTGGAGGCTGCCGCCACTCGGGTAGACCTTTTTCGCCAGACCCTCCGTCGCGGTGACATCCGCCGGGTTGGTGATCCGGCAGGTCCGGTAGAGGAACCCGCCCAGGATGTCCAGGGGCACGGGCTTGGTGCCGTAGAGGGATCGACGGGTCTCCAGCGCCTCGGTCAGGGAGATGTCATCGTCCGGCGCCTCCTCCGATCGGGCGAGCGGAATCCTGCGCCCCGGCGTCTTCGGCTTGACCGTCGGCACCGGAGGAACCGCGTCCTCCAGGAACCAGGTGGCGCCGACCGGGTTGTCGTGCCTGCCCCGGCGGCTCCGCGTGTGAAAGAACAGGTTGTGGGACTCCCAGACGACCAGGCCGGGCTCCTCCTCGGGAGCACCCGTGTCTCCGATGCGCACCAGGAGCTCGTTCCGATGGCAATGCTCGATGAACCGGAGGACGGCCGCCCGCTTCTCCCCGTCTACGGATGCGAGCAGCGCGGCGGGGCGCGTCGGCCGCATGAACGAAAAAAAGAGTGTCCAGCCGGTCGGCGTGGAGAGATCCAGAACGAAACCGTTCAGCAGGCTCTCGGCGACCCAGCCTCCCACCAGCGGTCGAACAATCACGAAGCGCGAAATCGCATGCGGAACCTCCAGGTCGACCTCGGGTCGCCCGCCCCCCGCTCCCGCCTCGGCGTCGCGTCTCGACTGCTCGACCCGGACCTCGTTCATCGGTTCCCTCCCGTTCAGATCATGAAGCTGTTGTAGTCACAGAGCGACTTGTAATAGGAGTCCGTCCTGTAGAGCTCCTCGTGGGAACCGCTGGCCTGGACCCGGCCGTCCGCCAGCACCACCACACGGTCCGCCCGCCGCACCGTGCTCAACCGGTGCGCGATGGTGATGCACGTGGTCTCGGCGACGAGGCGATCGATCGCCGCCATCACCTGCCGCTCGCTGTCGAAGTCGAGCGCGGAGGTCGGCTCGTCCAGCAGGACCACGCGGGGCTTCCGCAGGGCCGCCCGGGCGATGAACAGCCGTTGTTTCTGGCCGCCGGACAGGAGGTCGTCGGAATAGACGGCGTCCAGGCCCTGCTCGAGCCGCCGCAGCGAAGCCCACAGCCCGACCATCCGCACGGCCTCCTCCAGGTCATCATCGTCCACCTCGCCGTTCAGGCCGAACCGGAGGTTTTCCCGAATCGTCGTGCCGAAAAGAAAGTCTTGCTGACTGACCACGCCGAACCGCTTGCGGTACTCGTTGCGATCGCCGAAGCTGCCGATCTCGCGCCCGTCGATGTGGATCGACCCCCGCTGGGGCCGCAGGAAGCCCAGAAGGAGCCGAAACAGGGTGGTCTTGCCGACCCCGCTCCGGCCGATCAGACTCACCTTCTCACCGGGCCGGATCTCGAGATCGACTCCCTCGAGCACGGGGCTGCCGCCCCTGTAGGCGAACTCGACTCCCCGCATGACGATGTGCCCTCCCCCACCGCGCGGTCGAGGAACCGGGCCCGATCCACCGTTGCCGGGAGCCGCGGCGATCCACGGCCGAGCCCGGTCGTCGTTGGCCGGCGTCGCGACGGACCGTGGCTCCGCGGATTCGTCCTCGAGATCGATCACTTCGTAGAACTTCGACACGTTGACCGAGAGGCGCGAGATCAACTGGCAGTAGATCGCCAGCTCGGAGACCGGCTGCAGCAGGATCTGGGTCAGGATGTACAGGGAGAAGACGTCGGCCACGAGGAGGGAGCCCCGCATCATCGCCAGGAAGCTCACCCCGGTGGCCGCGACCAGGGTGACCGAGCGGATCGCCTGTCCGATCTGGTCCGAGCGCACCTCCCCCGCGAGCTCCCGGTAATCCGCCCGGGTCTTCCTCTTCACCAGGTCCTCGATGTCGCTCGTGGCGCCCACCCGAGCCGCCAGCGCCTTGATGGTGAAGAGACCGGAGATCACCTCCGTCATCTTGCCGACCAGCGGGTAGTTGATGGCCAGGGCTTGCTGGCGCAGGACCCGAAGCCGGCGCGCCTGGAACAGCACGTGGACGAAGAGCACCGTCGATCCGACCGACAGGACCGCCAGCACGAGGGGAGAGACGAGGCCGATGACGGCGCCGACCACGAGCACCACGGTGATCTTCTGACTGCCCAGGACGATCACCTGGGTCGTCTGCCGGGTGATCGACATGGCGTCGATGATCCGTTGGAAGAGGTTCGTCCTGCGCTTGAAGGCAATGAACGCTTCCACGTCCGACGCCAGGATCTTCTCGTAATAGGAGAGCACGAGCCGGCGATTCATGCGGGTCGAGATCCGCGCCGTGACGGTCCGTATATAGGCCGTCGCGGCTACCTCGACCAGGGCGATCGCGAGGAACACCACGAGCCCCGACACGAGCAGGCTTGCATCGCGGGCGACCACGCCTTCCTGCACCCTGCGGAAGACGATGGGAATGAGAAAGGCGCTCACCGCCCCCGCGAACGCGACGAGGACGGCGCCGATCAACTCGCGGCGGTGGTCGGAGTAGTGGACGGCGAACCGGCGCAGGCTGTCCCACCGAATGCGGTGGTCAGAGGCCGGCTCCAGCCACTCATTGTTCTTGATCCAACTCATGATGGAACGCTGGCAGCGAAGACGACTCGGTTCAGTTTACGGGGCGCATGTGGGACAGAAAACCCGGGACATCCCACCCCCCGACCAGGGTTTTCCCGGATCGTCTTCGCGGTATTTCCGGATTCACTGCGCGACCGAACGACGCTAGCGTGGACAGGAGAAGCGGGAGCGCGTGATCGTTCGAGCTCCCGGCAGGCGTTCGATCCGCGGGATTCCGACCGACGAACCGACGACACTGACAAGGAGAAACCATGTACGAGAAGAACCAGCACGACCGACTGTTCATCGACCTCGACGACATCAACGTCTCCGAGGTCGAGATCCTCACCCAGGAGGGCAGCCGCGGCATCGAGCACTTCGCCGCCTCGACCGCGAGCTGCGGCACCTGTAACGAGGGCGGCTGTTCCTGCACCATCGAGGAGCCCGGGGGCTGATCCATTGGTCGAGCTCCCACGCCACGGGTGACTCGCCTGAGACGCTGGATGTCTCCTTGTCCGCTCCGAGGCGTGGGAGGGCTCGGCCTCCACGGCCTGGACCGCGCGTGGCGGCTCAGGTCAGCCGCTCAAGCAGTGGGAAGTCCTCCTGCACCATCGCCCGACTAGCCTGAGCTGAACGGTCGCGCACCCGCTTCTGACGTTCCTGCGGTCGTATCCGACGAAAATTCTTGAGCACGCTCCCTGCCAACTCTCGAGCCGCGCGACTGGTCCCGCCCGTCCAGAACGCTCGAGAACAGGAAACCGCCTCCGATCCACCTCCGCGTCCCGCCCCCTCCCCGACCGCTATCGGCCTTCTCGCCATCCGCTTCGCCGGTGCCCCCTTCGAGCCGGAGTTCTTGCTCCGCTCGGAGACGTTCGACGACCTGCTCGACCGACACCGTGAGATCCGGCGCGAATCGGCCCGACTGAGCGATCGGCTCGTCGAGGATCTCTTCGAGCTGGTGCCCCGGGCGCCGGACCGCCACACCAGGCGACGGCTTCTCGCCCTCAAGCGTTCGGTCTTCAACCGGCGCCCCCTCCCCGATCTCCCTGCCGCGCTCCCCCACCCAATCACCGTCGCCCTGTGCCGCCTCGAACGGCTGCGGCGCGAAGAGGAGACGCTTTTCGACGCGCACAGATCCACCGTGCTCGACGAGATCCGCACAAGGATCGGCGTCCTGATCCGGAATCCCCGGTTCCGCCTCGCCTGCGGCTACACGAGCCCCGCCCTCGAAGCGGACATCCGCTCCAACGGCGTTCCGGACGAAGAGGACCTGACGCCGCTGGAACGGGGTCTCTACTCCTACGCCGCGCGCTTCGTCAGCAAGGCGAACCCATTCCACCTTTTCGCGGCGCTGTCCTTCCATCCTTCGGCCGGATTGCGCCCCACCAAGCAGCACGAGACGATCCTCGACCTCTCCCTGCTGCTGGACCTGGAACGCCGGATACTGCCCCACGTCCACGACGAGGCACGCACCTGGTTGCAGCTCGCTCCGTTCCGTCGCGGGACCGGCCCCGAGACCCGCAAGATCCAGTTCTGGGTCACCGAATCGCGAGGAGTACGACTGGTTCCGCTCGCCGAAGAGGATCTGCTCGAGCTCGTCCTCGGCTTCTTCCGACACAGACGGGAGCTCACCGGCCGCCCGGCCGGCACGCGGCTCGAGTGGCGGGAATTCCTCCGGTCCACCGGTCACGCCGGTGTCGACGAACGAGCGACGAAGTACCTGGCGGAGCTCGTCCGACGGCGGATCGTGCGCGAGTACCTCGTGACCGACCCGGCTGCGTTCGTCGATGCCTTGGGAGGGCTCCATCCGCTCTGGAACCGGGAGGTGGAGACCCTCGCCCGACACCACCTCGCCATGAAGAGCTTCTCGGAGCTGCCCGAAGCCCATCGGCAGGTGGCGGAGACCGGTCGACGGCTCGGCCGGGACCCGGACGGGCCGCCACCGCTCTTCGTGAACACCTTCCACGCCGCCGACACCGAATCGGTAGACCCGCTCCTGCCGCCGGTCCTCGGACAGCTCGCCGAGCTGAAGCCCTTCTTCGGCCCGTTCCACAACATGCGGAACCACGCTCGCGTGCTGCGCGCCTACCTCGTCGACCTGCTGAAGCACAACGGGTCGCAGCGGGTACCGCTTCTCCCCCTCCTCCAGCACTACCTGGGGCACCGTCGCGAAGTGATCGCTCGCTACGCCGAATCCACCGCATCCAGTGACGAGGTCGACCGTCTCCGCCGCGCCCGGGCCAGGCTCTTCGCCGAGGAAGGGACCCTGGACCGATCCCGGCTCCTCGAGCTGATCCGCCGGGCGCCGGACGACGCCGGCCCGGACCGGCTGTGCTTCGTCGGACCGTTCGATCCGACGGACGGGATCTTCTACGTCACCAACGTGTTCGCCGGACACGGACGCTATCTCCGCCGGTATCTCCTAGCCGATCGAGCCACCCACGGAGTGGTGCGGCGGACGAGGAGAGGCCCCGGCCGAGAGCTCCTGGACGTGGAGCTGGTCGTCCCGCCACCCCCGAACCTGAACCACGTCCCTCCGAGCTTCCCCACCGGTTGTGGATTCGAGGCGCGTTGGTCGCACCGGTTCGAGCGATGGGTCGACCCGGCAGAGCTGGCGGTCGAGCGGCGCGGGGACGAGATCGGCTACCGATGGACCCTGGAAGACGTCCCGGTCCGCATCCGGTACTGCGGGCTGCAACTCGCGCAACACCTACCGGCCGAGTACCAGTTGCTGCTCCTCGACCAGGCGGACACGTTCGACAACCCCTTCGCCCGCGATCCCGGCGGCAATGAGAACCGGGAAGCGATCCACACGCCGGAGCTCCGGTACCGGCAAATCTGCTTGAGACGGGAGAGCTGGAGTGTGCCGGCGGAGCGATTCTCTCCGCTCCTCGCCGAATCCGATGCCCTTCGCTTCGCGACGCATCTCCGCGGTGAGCTCCAGGGAATGGTCTCGAGGGATGCCGACCACTGGTACTATTCCGCCCCGGGGCTCGGCCGCCGGTCCCACAAGCCGCGCTTTCTCGACCTCCGCAACCCGCTCAGTGCCCACGCCTTTCGCCGCACCCTCGGGTCCATGGGGCAGAAGGGACGCATCGTCTTCAGCGAGATGCGGCCGGGGCCGGACCGGCTCCTGGAGATCGGTCCGGAACGGCGCGTCACCGAACTGATGCTCGAGGTGTGACGGTGCCGGACCGCACGGGCGAGGGACGGCACCGCCGGTGGCTCGGGTACCACCTGTTCCCCGAGCCCCCGGTCGAGCCCTACCTGGTCCACCACCTCGCCCCCCTCCTTCGCCGTGCGCTGGACGACGGCACCCTCCGGAGAGCCTTCTTCATCCGCTACGGCGCGGGAGCCGACGCGCACCTGCGGCTTCGGGTCCTCCCGCACGTCGGGAGGTCGAGCGATCAGCTGCGGCGAGTGCTCCAGTCCACGGTCGCGGCGCATGTTGCTCGAGTCGGCGACCAGGTCGGCGACCAGGCCGGCACGGAACGGCAGCCGCCACGCAGGGCGGTGGTGGAGGAACACCCCTACAGACGGGCCGAGCACTATTTCGGCGAGACGCGATCCTCCGTCTACGCCGAGCTGCTGAACGAAGCGACCTCCTGGCTCGCCCTGGACGTCCTCGGCGCCCTGGATCACCGGAGGCGCTGGGAGCGTTGGCTGGTCGCCGCGGCCCTGACCGAGCGGCTGCTGCAATCCGCCACCGGAGGAGGCGCGGCGTACCGGACCGCCCTCGGAGCCTCGGAGAGCTTCGCCGCGACCGCCTGCCGGCGCTTCGGCGTCCAGCCCGCCGACCGGTCCGCCGCCGTCGTCACCAGTCGCGCGGCGGCCGTCGAAAGCGCCCGAGCGACGGTCGAAACGGCCTTTCGCCGCCACCAGCCCGCCTCGAACGCGGCGCGGCTGATCCGCCGGATGGGCGCCATGGGGAACGAACACGTGACGGTCGCGACCCACGGCCTGCACCTGCTCTGGAACAAGTTCGGGTTCTCGCTCGCCGAGGAGTTGGCAGCCTACGAAGCCCTCCTTCGGCTCGAGGCCCCGGTACACCCGGGTCCCGGGCACTCGACACGGTCCGCGACCTCGTCCCGACCCGTCGAGGGGGCACCATGACCGACCTGCGAGGATTCGACCTCTACTACACCGACCTGGACTCCCTGATCCTCGACTGCGTCCAGCCGATCGTGCTCGGTCACCGGCAGCGGCTCGCGACGCTCTACTGGGAGCGACACTACGCCGGCGGTCCCCATCTCCGACTCAGAACCCGGGGCGACGCCGAGGCCATGGACGCGCTGTCGGAGGAGCTGATCCCGGCGGCCGAGCAGTTCTTTCGGGACCGGCCCAGTCCCGAGCTCGAGAGCTATTCGCAGGAACGGACGGCCGAGCTGCTCCGCCGCGAGGGCGCCACGGTGGAGAGTCCGGACGCACTGGAGTACCGGAACAACCTCCTCGTCCCCAGGGACGAACGCTCCGGTCCCGCGAGCGTGCCCACGCACGAGGCGGGAAGGCTCCTCGAGAGCTTTCAGCACGACGTCATGCCCCTGGCCGGTCGCATCTTGGCGGACCGGAGGCCGCGCCGGGAGGTCATGGTGCGCCTCTTCTTCCTCCAGGGGCTGGTGGTGGCGGGTGATCTCCGGCAGGGAAGTGTTTCGTGGCGATCCCACTGGGAGGGCTTCGCGGCAGCCACGCCTTCAGACGAGACTCTCGACCGGATTCGTTCTGCCTACCGGTCACGCCGGGCCTTCCTCCGGCGTCTCATGCTCGAAGTCGCGACCGTCCACGAGGCGGGGACCTGGCACAAGGATCCCGTGCTCGAGACCTGGCGCGAGCTCCTCCTCTCCTACCGCCGACGGACCCGGGAGACGCTGACGTCCGGCGGCCAGTTGACGCGACAGCCGGCGACGGTCGAGGAGGCGGAGCGTTTCCGGGCCGAGATGACGAGGGGATGGGTTCGGGAGACCGCGTTCCTGGAGACCTTCTGCGCCGACGACGCCTTTCTCACATCGATCCAACACGAGCAGCGGATCCTGGTGCCCAGGGTCCTGGTCAACCTCCTCTACGTCCTCCTCGCCGCCGTGGGACTCTCCCCGATCGACAAGCTCGTCCTCTGCTACTTCGCTCATCGAACCGTGGAAGACCACTTCGGCTGCGACCTTCGGGAGATTCTCGTGGGAAACATCGAGCAGGTGGCCGGCCGGCGCCGCGGCTGACGAGCGCTCCGAACCGACGGTGCTCCACCTGCCGCCGGAGACGCTCTCATCGCATGGTAATCTAGTTGATCATTGATCTCGTGAGATGCCAACCATCCCGAGAGGCGACACCGGGCGAGCCGGAGGAGAAGGACCGACTTCGAGAAAGGGGAACCCGTGTTGAAAACTGAGCTGCGGAGCAGCCTACGATCCTTGGCCAGACAGCCGGCGTTCAGCCTGGCCATCGTGGTGACCCTGGGGCTGGGCATCGGAGCCAACACGGCGATCTTCAGCGTGGTGGACTCCCTTCTGTTGCGGGCGCTGCCCTACGAAGAGCCGGACGAGCTCGTCAGCGTATGGACCGACGGCGGGCTACCGCTGGGCGGCTTCGACCTCCTGCGGAAGCGAGGACAGCATTTCGAAGGCCTGATGGGGTACGCGGCTCCGCAGAAGGTCACCCTCACCGGACGCGGTGAGCCCGCACGGCTCGAGCTGACCCGGGTGACCCCCGAGTTCTTCTCCGTCCTCGGGGTCACCACCGTCCACGGAAGGACCTTCGAGCCGACGGAGGACGAGCCCGGGCGCAGCCCGTCCGTGGTGCTCAGCCACGAACTGTTCGAACGCCGCTTCGGTAGCGACCCAGGAATCGTGGGCGGCGTCGTCACGCTGGACGGCGTCGATCGGACCGTCAAGGGCGTCATGCCGGCCGGCTTCGGCTTCCCGACCGACACGACCGATCTGTGGGCCACGATGCCGAGGAATCCCACCCGGGTCGGCAGCTACTGGGGGAGCTACGTGCACGTCGTCGGACGCCTCGGGCCGGACGCGACGGTCGAGGCCGCCCAGCAGGATCTCGATCGAATTATCCCGCGCGTCCGCGAGGGTTTCCCGTGGCCGATGCCGGAGAGCTACGGCCAGGGTGCCCAAGTCGCCCGGCTCCAGGAGTCGCTGGTCGGCGGAGTGTCCTTGCTGCTCTATCTCCTCTCGGCGGCCGGCGGTTTCGCCCTGCTGATCGCTTGCGTCAACACGGCGAACCTGCTTCTGACCCGGGGAGAGGAGCGGCAGGGCGAGGTGGCGACCCGCGCGGCCCTCGGTGCCACACGCTCCATGCTCGTTCGGCAGCTCACCGTCGAGAACCTCCTCCTCGGGATGGGCGGCGGGGTCCTCGGGATGCTCCTGGGCTACGCCAGCGTCGACGTCCTGCGGGCGTACCTGCCTGCGGACACGCCGCGGCTGGAGGAGATCTCCGTGGACTGGCGGGTGGTCCTGTTCACGCTCGGGCTGACCGCCCTGACCACGTTCCTCTTCGGTCTCCTCCCCGCATGGAAGGTCTCCCGGCCGAACACCGCCGACATGGTCCAGGAGCTCAAGGCGAGCTCTCCCGGCGGCGGGCGGAGACGGCGGCTGTCGGCTGCCCTGGTGGCGAGCCAGATCGCCGTCACCGCGGTCCTGGGGGTGGCAGCAGGGCTTCTCGTGCAGAGCTTCTGGTCCCTGCTCCACGCCGACCCCGGTTTCCAGCCCGAGAGCGTGCTGACCGCCAAGGTCGCCCCTCCGGAGCATCGATTCCCAGACGCTGCCAGGTATCGGCAGTTCTACGACAGGCTGCTCGAGCAGCTCCGCTCCGGCCCGCACACCGAGGCCGCCGCACTGGTCGACCGGCTAGCGTTCTCCGCCGAGCCGTTCGTGCAGGCATTCGTCATCGAGGGACGCCCCCTTCCGGCCCAGGGAGACTGGCCGCTCGCCGAAGCCCACCAGACGGTGAGCCCCGGCTACTTCGACACCCTCGGCATCCCGCTGCTGCGCGGCCGCACCTTCGATTCCTCCGACCGAGCCGATGCACCGAAAGTCGCGATCGTCAGCCGCAGCCTGAGCGAACGCTACTGGCCCGACCAGCAGATCCTCGGGCAGCGCATCAAGCTCCCCCGGGGCCAGGAGTGGGTGACCATCGTCGGGGTGGTCGGGGATGTCAAGATGAGCAGCCTGTCGGAAGAGCCCATCCCCACGATGTACCGGCCGCTCTCGCAGACCCGGCCGGAACCGATGACGATCGTCCTCCGAGCCGAGGGACCCCTGGCCCCCGAGGCCAACCGCCTCCGGACCGTGGTTCACGAGCTCGATCGCGACACGCCGATCACGGAGATCCGCCCCCTCCGGGAGATCATCGGGGCATCGGTGGCGCGGGAGCGCCTGGGGATGGCGCTGCTGCTGGCGTTCGCCCTCCTCGGGCTGATCCTGTCGGTCACCGGCGTCTACGGAATCGTCTCGCGCTCGGTGACGCAGCGGAGACACGAGATCGCGGTCCGCCTGGTTCTGGGGGCCGAGCAACGCAAGGTGCTGCGCAACGCCGTGTTGCGCGGCGTCGCGCTCGTTCTGCTCGGCGTGGCGGTGGGGGTGCCTGCGGCCCTCCTCCTCACTCCGTACCTGGGGGACCTGGTCTACCAGGTGGACCTCCTGGACCCGGTGACCTTCGCGCTCGTTGCGGGCCTGCTGACGCTCATCGGCCTGTTGGCGAGCTACCTCCCGGCCCGGAAGGCGGTCAGGGTGGATCCCGCCGAGGCCCTGCGGAGCGGTTGACGCGCGGCCGCGGCCGCCTCACACGGCGAGGTCGTGCACGAGCGCCAGTTTCACGAGAGCAGCCAGGTTCCCGGCGTGCATCTTGTTCATGACCTGCGCCCGGTGGTCCTCCACCGTCTTGACGGAGATCTCCAGCTCGGCGGCGATCTGCTTGTTCAAGCGGCCGGAGACGACCAACCCCATCACCTCGCGCTCACGCTGGGTCAGCCGCTCGAACCGCTTCAGGACCAGCTTGCGCCGCCAGCGGCGCTTCCGTGACTCCTCGTCCTGGGCGACCGCTTGCTGGACCGCGTCGAGTAGCCGCTGCTCGTCGAGGGGCTTGACCAGGAAGTCCACGGCCCCCTTCCGCATGGCGTCGACCGCCGTCCGAACGTCCGCGTAGGCCGACATCAGGATCGTCGGAAGCCTCACCTGCTTCTCGTCGAGCATGCGGAGCACCCGCATGCCGCTGGCGTCAGGCAGACGCAGGTCCAGCAACAAGCAGCCCGGGGTCCGCGGGGGATAGGACTCGAAGAACTGACCCGCACACGAGCTGCCGTGGGTCCGAAACCCGACGGACCCCACCAGGAACTCCAGGGATCTCCTGAACGGGGCGTCGTCATCGACGATGAAGACCGTGGGGTCTCTCCTCTGCCGTTCGGTCGATTCCACCTGGTCCCTCGCTCCGTCTAGGTCTGCTCCGTCCGCTTCCGAGCCGGCAGCCGGAAGACCAGCTCGAGACCGCCCCCGCGCCCTTTCAACGCCTGAAGCTCTCCGCCATGGGCCTCGACGATCGTCCTCGACACCCACAGACCGATGCCGGCGTGATCCGGTTTGGTGCTGAACCCGCGCTCGAACATGCGCTCCGGGTCTGCGGCATCGGAGCCGGACCCGCAGTCCTCGATCTTCAGCTCGATCCGACCGTCACCCAGCGTTCTCGACCGAGCGACCAGGCGCGCGGGGTCCCTGCCTTCGGCCGTCGCCTCGAGGCTGTTGGTCATCACGCTCAAGACCGCCTGGCGCATCCAGGCCGATCCGATCGCCATCCGGGGCAGGTCCGGCGCAAGGTGCCGTTCGATGACCACCGGCTGGCCGGCGACCATGGACGGCAGCAGGGCCACCACCTGGTCGAGCACCTCTCCCACCGTCGCGGACCCCTCTGCCCGACCGGCCTCGCTGAACACGTCGAGAAACCGCCACGCCAACACGTCGGCCCGGTCGGCCTCGTGGCGAATCTCCTCCAGCAACGCACGGACCGCGGAGAGATCCAACGGCGCCCGTCCGAGTCGCTCGATCCCCCCCGAAACGAAGTTCCGGATGGCCCCGATCGGATGACGGATCTCGTGCAACATACCGATGGCGACCGCGTCGCGCGGCTCCCGCTCCGTCTGCGCCAGTCTCTCGGCCTGATCGCTGCCCGACATCTCCCTGGTTCCCATCTGGTCCACATGGCCCGCATCCACCTCGGGGGTCGAAGCTGTTCATTCAGTCTATATACTATATAGAAGATACGGATTCTGTCAATATTCGATCTTCGAAGGGGTGACAGGCCGCTCCGTGCGCCTCCAGTGGCTCCCGCTCGCCCCCGGCCCCCTCGACCGGTTCACCACGATCCGACCCGCCACCGGAGCCGGGCGCGAGCGGAGCGAGCCGCCCTACAGCCCCCTATGGATCGAACACCGGCATCTCCGGCAGCGCGAATCCCGCGGGCGCCCCTCCCCGGCCGATCACGCTCGCGGCGGCGGCCGGGGCGAGCGTCGCGCAGTGGTCGCAACTCGCGGTGCCGGTCACGCCCGTGGAGGGATCGCCGCACCAGGCGTCTGCGGCGAGCTCGCAGACCAGGTCGCCGTCCAGGCTGCTCCCGTCCCGCAACGCCAGCCCGGAGAGCTCCTTGACCAGCGTGAAGCCGAGGATCGAGCTGCCGGCGGCGCTCAACATGCTGTCGACGTCGACCACGTTGAAGCCCTGGACGTTCGCCGTCTGCACGGCGCCGTTCAGGGTGATGAGGCCCTGGTTGAGAGCGAGCATCGACCCCTCGAACGTCGTTCCGGGGTTGACCAGCACCTCACCCGCCTGGGCGCCCATGGACCAGGCGTCGCTCACCACCGTGCTGTTGTTCACCTCGATCAGGGCCCCGCCCTCGGCGGCATTCAGGGCGAACTGCCCGGCCTCTACCGTGCTGTCGGTCACGACCACGCGCGAGCCGACGATGCTGAGAATGGTGAACGCGTCGGTCCGCAGGTCGCAGCGAACGCACTGCAGGAAGTCCGCATTGAAGGCGGCGAGCGCGGAGCGGCCGTGGCCCGTCACCGTGCTGTCCGTGACCCGCACGACACTCGAGCCACTGCTGGCCTGGACGCCGTCGCGCGCCGTATCCGTGATCTCGCAGCCCACGACGTCCACCAGGAAAGACGAATCGTCCACCTGGACGCCGTTGCGCGCCCCGTCCGCGATGGACAGGTTCTCCACTCGCACCCGCTCGGACGAGGTGATCCGGAGCACGGCGTTCAACGACCTGGTGTCCGGGCTCACTCCGCGCAGCCCGTCGAGGGCCGGATCCCGCCCGCTCAGGGTCACGTCATCCCGCTCGACCACCACGTCCTCGTGGCAGATCCCCCGGATCTCCACCGTCAGCTCCACGCCCGGAGTCCCCAGGGCCGCCTGCACACTCTCCTCCGCCGCGCAGTCCACCGTCACCGTGGCCGTGGCCGGCACCGGCGGCGCACCGCAGGGCGGCGATCCACAAGGCGGCTGCGCCCCCGCAGCCCCCGCCGCCAGCAGGACCACCACCGTCGCCAGCACAAGACCACCCACCGCGCCCACCCCCCTCGGACACACCACGGACCTCGACATACCCGCTCTCCCTTCCAGACGATCCAGATCGTCCGCCAGCTCATGAACGAGCCGGAGACCTCCCCGGCTCGAGGATCGAATCCACGACAACAGGAGACGGACGGGAGCCCCACGATTCGCGGCTGACCACAGACCTTGACGCGAACCGGTGCCCACCTCGAAACGTCTGGCACCTCTCCCGGCACCTCTCCCCTGAGCTGATACCGTCCGCAAGAGATCCAATGCAGATATCTGGACGCGTGCGAGTTGGCCTGCCCCAGGACAGACTGAACGTTGAAGGCGAGTATGGCTCGGCACGACTCCCCTGGAACCAGCTTCAGCAGTGGCAGGCGTCTCCAACAGTCTTGGCGATCGACCAGGCGAGCAACGTCCTGCACATCCTCCCGCGGGAGCTTTTCGAGTCGGACGAAAACCGGTCCGCACCCCGAGGGGAATCTGCCAAACCTCCAGCAGAGGACCGGTAAGACCATGGCCAGACCGTTGATCTCCATCGTGGCCCTCACCCTGGCGGTGAGCGCCGCCGGCCCCGAGGCCGCCGAGGTCGTCCATCACCCTGGGTACACCATGGCTGGCGACGATCGGGGAGAGATGCTCGTCTGGGTCTCCGAGGAGGTGCTCAACGCTCCCGAGCCACCGGAGGGTTTTCCGGCCGAATGGTGGCCCGCGGTCGAAAAGGACCGCGCCGGCCTTGCACAACATCTTGCGGAGCGATCGGCGGACACCGCCTGTCTCCTTCTGGACCAGGGAGAGCCCGTGTTCCTCACTCCAAGGGACAAGACGAGCGCCTCCCCAACCGACTACGCCACCTTCCTGACCGCGTCCGAGCTAGTGGTGTTGGCCGAAGTCCGGTCGGTCGAGCCGGGCATCACCGTCATCGGATCGGGACAGATCGCCCAGCGAGTGCGCGTCTCCGTGGAGGAGGTGCTGCGCGACACCGGAGGCTCCATCTCGCCGGGGGACGAGCTCACCTACCTCGAACGAGGAGGCAACCTCCGGTTCGGAAAGGGCATCGCCTGCCTGCTCGAGACCCCAGAGCGAGAGGTCCCAGAGCCCGGAACGCAGGTGATCCTCAGCGACTCCATCCCCAGGCCGGCATCCAGTACCTTCATCCATCCGAGCACGGTGTTCCCTGTGCGCGACAGCACGATGGTCCTCCCAGCCGGGACGCGATTCACGGACCGCGAGCTCCGGCTGGAGGAGGTCCGCGATGCGGTCTCTCTTGACAGGGCGCAAGCGACGAAGTGATGGGTGCGGGCAGTCTTGACGATGGTCTTCGCGCCTCTCACTTCAGCCGCCGGCCTGATCGATGAGCAGCCGTCGCAAGGGTGCCGTGCTGCTCTCCGAGGACGACCGGCGCGCCATCGAGGAGACCCTCCACCTGCTCTCGATCCCGGGCATGCCCGAGTCGATTCGTGAGGGAATGAAAACGCCGCTCGACGAGTGCGTGGCGGAGCCGCTGCGAACTGGTGCCAGGTCTCGTAGTTGCGCTTCAGATCAGTAACGATGCGGTCGGTCGCGAAACGTGTGGCACCCTTTCGCTGGGCGTCACGGTCCGTGCCCCAGCGCTGGTAGAGTTTGCTCCATGGAGCAGACAGTCCCCGGAGAGATCAACGCAAGCACTCTCCCACCCCTTCAAGGCCTGCCGCCAAGGAGCTGGCCGTTTGAGTGATCTGAAACTGTTCCGCACCGCCGACGGCTCCGCCCAGGAGCTCCAGGGCACCTCGGTTGCCCTCGAGAAGTCTCTCCAGACGCTCATCGAGCAAAACCTTGAAGCCTTCCTGGGCGTTCGGTTCCTGGCCAGCGAGCACTCGACCGGAACGAAGCACCGCGGGCGGATCGACACCCTCGGGATCGACGAGAACGGCAGCCCGGTCATCATCGAGTACAAGCGCTCGACGAACGAGAACGTCATCAACCAGGGCCTCTTCTACCTGGACTGGCTGATGGATCACAAAGCCGAGTTCAAGCTTCTCGTCATGGAGCAGCTCGGGAGCGACCAGGCGAACGCGATCGAGTGGAGCGCGCCCCGGCTGCTTTGCATCGCCGGTGACTTCACCCGCTACGACGAGCACGCCGTTCAGCAGATGGACCGGAACATCGAGCTCATCCGCTATCGCCGGTTCGGCGACGACCTCCTCCTCCTGGAGCTCGTCAATGCCACGACCGCGACGACAACGGCGGCCAGCGATGAACCGGCGTCGAAGAACAAGGCGACCGAGTACAAGACGATCGACAAGACCCTCGACGAGCTCTCTGGGCCCCTCCTCGACCTCTACGAAGAGCTCAAGTCGTACCTGACCGCGTTGGGCGAGGACGTTCAAGTCAAGGTTCTCAAGTTCTACGTGGCCTTCAAGCGGCTCAAGAACTTCGCCTGCGTCGAGGTCCACCCCAGGAAGGGACCGGGCGGCGCGCTCTCCGTTTACGTGAAGGTCGATCCCGAGTCCGTCGATCTCAGCCAGGACTTCCTCCGAGACGTCCGCTCGATCGGCCACTTCGGAACGGGCGACCTGGAGATCACGATCCAGTCCCGGGAGGATCTGGAGCGAGCGAAACCTCTTCTGGTGCAGAGCTACGAGGCGAGCTGACCGCGACTTTTCAGGAGGCTGGCGCCGCGCCTAGCTCCCGTCCCCGCCTGCCTTCTTGAACGGGTTCTTGCTGAACCGGAACGACACGCCGATGAAGGCGGAGACCCTGTAGGAGAAGTCGTCCTCGAGCTTGTCCGAGCTGAGCGCCTCCTTGAGCACCTGGCCCGAACTGGTGCCAGGCATCTCGTGGGCGGGCAAGCCACGACACACAGAGACCCAGAGCTCCGCTCTCTTAGCTCCTGCTCGCATCCTTCGCCGGGGTCGCGGTAGCCTTGTGCCCGGCGAAAGACTCGAAACATCCAGCGCCGCAGCCCGAAGAGGCAAGGCCTCGACAAGGAGCAGCTGCACGACGATGGACTCAGCCCAGCACAACCAGATCGCCAACTTCATCTGGGGGATCGCGGACGACGTGCTCCGCGACCTCTACGTCCGGGGCAAGTATCGGGACGTGATCCTGCCGATGACCGTGCTCCGTCGCCTGGACGTGGTGCTGGAGCCGACCAAGCAGGCCGTCCTCGACATGAAAGCTTCGCTCGACGAGGCCGGGATCGTCCATCAGGACCAAGCCCTGAGACAGGCTGCCGGCCAGGCGTTCTACAACACCTCCAAGTTCACCCTCCGCGCGCTCAGGGCCCGGGCCAGCCAGCAGCAGCTCCGCTCCGACTTCGAGGCCTACCTCGACGGCTTCTCGCCGAACGTCCAGGACATCCTCGAGAACTTCGAGTTCCGCCACCAGATCCCGCGCCTGTCGTGCCGTGGTCGGTGCCAGGCAACTCGTGGCCCGTGCAGGAGCGCCAGGGCGTCCGGGTTCGCCGCCAGGCAGCGGGCCACGTGCAGGTAGTGGGGCAGGTCCGGAAACGCCGCCGGGCACCTTCCGGAGCGCCCGGCCCCTCCCCTGGACCGGTGTCAATGGCTCAAGCGACCCGACTCTTCCTACGAGACGCCACACGTGTCATACTTGTAAAGCACTGCGGCCCGGATAAACCCATGCTTTCCATCCGACTCGACCAAGAGACCGAACGACGCCTCGACGCCCTCGCCAAGGCCACCGGGCGCACCAAGAGCTACTACGTGCGCGAAGCGATCCTCTCCCACCTCGACGCGATGGAGGACCGCTACATCGCCATCCAGAGGCTGGAACAGCGCGGACGCCGGATCCCCCTCGACGAGCTGGAACGGGACCTCGACCTGACCTGAGCCCATGGCGCCACGAACACCGCCCTGGACGGTCGAGCTCGACGCCGGCGCCGCCGAGGAGCTCCGGAAGCTCGAGCGGCGAGACCAGGTCCGGATCGTCCGCTTCCTCCGGGAGCGGATCGCCCGGGCCGAAGACCCCCGCCGCCTCGGCCGCGCCCTGAAGGGCCAGGCCGCAAGCCTCTGGCGCTACCGGGTCGGCCCGTTCCGGCTGATCTGCACCATCGAGGACGACCGCTTCGTGGTCCTCGTGCTCCGGATCGGAAATCGGCGCAACGTCTACGACCGCTGAGGCCTGACCCTCACCCCCAAACACCGTCTCCAGCCGCCCCCGCTCGTCCCGCGCCACCGGTAACCGCCCGAAGCCGACTTGTGGCTCTGGCGCATGACTTGCCGATTCCCCGCACGGGCTGCCGATCTCGCGCATGAGCTGCGTCGGCCCCCCTCACCTTCTTTCGCCGAATCCTCCGACCCCAGTCCGGAGCGCCAACCTCTGCCGTCGTTGAACGGCGGCACCTTCTCCTCGGCCGCCACCGGCCGGAACCCCACGGACTCGAGATCCCGCTGCTACGTCTCGCGGGCGACCTTGGCGAGCGGCTTGTGATCCGTGGTCGTGATCGTGAACAGAATGCCGTAGCCGGACCTCTGCTCTCCAACCCACGACGGCCTCGGGAGGGCTTCCCTCCTGATACGCTCCGTTCGCCCTCCGATGACAACCTGAGAGGAACATCGTGCCGACCAATCCGCCCACCGCCCTTCACCCCGACGCGCTCGGCGACGGCTTACTGGAGCTGCTCAATGGCACGGGGCCGGCGAGCTGATGACAGACCGACCCATCCCGTTCGAAGAGGCCTTGAGCTACCAGCAGTCCCGCGCGGGCCAGCGTCTCCACACCGCCAGCCGCCTGGGGCTCTGGGTCCTGTTCGGGTTCATGGCCGTCGTCTTCATCCTCTCGGCAGTCTTCGCCTTCCAGGAGGGCGAGCCGCTCTGGCGGCCTCTCGGCCTCCTCGGGCTCGCCGTCTTCTTCCTCTCGCTGATCGGCCTCCAGGAGTGGTCCATCCGGAGAGCCTGGAAGACCCACAAGCTGGCCCACGAACGCATGCGCGGCGTCCTGCAGGAAACCGGCCTGAGCCTCGAGGGAGAGTACGGCTCCACCCGCATCCCGTGGGATCGGCTCCACCAATGGCAGGCGTCCTCCAAGGTGCTGCTGATCTACCAGTCCAGCAACGCCCTCCACATCCTCCCCCGGGAGCCCTTCGGCCCGGACGAGGACTGGACCGCCGCCCGGAAGCCGTTTCAGCGGTCGGATCTCGACGCGTGGATCACGAAGCAGAAGCAGGAGGCCGCGAGCCGGCGACCTGAGTCTTACAAGGGGGAAAAGTGACGTCGACTTGCGTCCATCCGGATCAGGAGCCCTTGTCGCGGCCCCTGACGACTCGCTCGATGCGGTCCGCGGCCGACTCAGGGCTTTCGTGCTCCCATACGCGAACGACGCTCCACCCCTCCCCCTCTAGTGCAACATCGATTCTGCGGTCGCGGGCGATGTTCGCTTCGATCTTGTGCCGCCAGAAAGCCTCGTTGTTCTTGGGCCAAGTCGCGTGCTCTGGACAGCCGTGCCAGAAGCATCCATCAATGTACACGGCCACGCGCGGCCCCAGAAACGCCAGGTCGGCCTTCGTTCGGAGGCCGGAGACGGGCTTGTGGTCCTTCCGGTACCGGAGGCCTCGGGCGAACAGAATGCGCCGGATGGCCAGCTCAGCCGCGGTGTCCGCTTGCCTGACACGGCGCATTCGCCGCTTCGTTGCTGCGTCGGGGGGCGTCGTCAGGACGGGCTGTTCTTCCGTGTTCACTGGCTCTTGCGGCTGCTGTTGGAATTCGGCCTCATGCAGCTAGCACGCGACCATACTAGGCGCTCGACCGCTGTGGCGACAATAGAGAAACCTCCCGAGCAACTGACAGTCGTTGGATTGTTTGCAGGGATCGGTGGGCTTGAGCTTGGATTGGAGCAAGCCGGGCATCGCACGACGTTCCTATGCGAGATCATGCCCGAGGCTAGTGCTGTCTTATCGGCGGCCGCTGCCCGAGGCGACAATCACCGCGCCTTCGCTGGTGCGACGATGGGCGTCGACGTCACGAGCCCGGACCTCGACAAGAAGCTTCCGAGTCGTTTCGCCGTACTCGCCGCCGGTTTTCCGTGCCAAGACCTGAGCCAGGCTGGCAAGACTAACGGGATCAATGGCAGCCGATCCAGTCTCATCGGCCATGTCCTGCGGATTCTCGAAAGGCGACGCCGCGCGGACCGGCCACGGTGGATCATCCTCGAGAACGTCTCGTTCATGCGCCATCTCGGAGGTGGAATCGGGATGGACTTCGTACTCAACGGCCTCTCGAAGCTCGGGTACGCATGGGCGTATAGGGAGATTGACACCCTCGCCTTTGGTCTCCCGCAGCGCCGGAAACGCCTCTTCATCGTTGCTTGCCCTCCTGACGAAGGCGACCCGAGGCGCGTGCTCCTGGAAGGCGACTGCGACCCCGATGAAGCAAGGCGAGGTCCTGCCTGGAGGAATGGACGAGCTTGCGGCTTTTACTGGACCGAAGGAAACCGAGGCGTTGGCTGGGCGGACGACGCCGTTCCTACGTTGAAGGGCGGCTCTGGACTCGGCATCCCTTCCCCGCCCGCGATCATCCTTCCGCCGGATGGCAAGATCGTCATGCCGACCATCCGTGACGCCGAGCGTCTACAGGGCTTTCCGCGAGGGTGGACAGACGCGGCTGCGGAGGAAGACCCGCGCGGTGAGCGGAAGCGATGGCTGCTGGTAGGAAACGCCGTCTCCGTTCCGGTTGCTCGATGGATTGGCGAGCGGCTCTCTCTGGCAAGTCAACCTCTTCAGCTCGACGGCGAGCCCATCCGTCCGGGCTCGAAGTGGCCGTCGGCGGGGTGGCGAATCGACCCCTGCGGGCCTTGTCTCTCTGCTGCCGTTGGCGGTTGGCCTGTGCAGAGGAGGCGCATTCCGCTGCTCTCGTTGCTGCAGGAGGAAGAGGAGGAACGCCTCACGCTATCGCTGAAGGCAGCGTCCGGGTTCTTGTCGAGATTTCAGGCAAGCAATCTTCTCAAGCGTGAGCCCGAACACCGATCAGCCTTCCTAGAGATCCTGCGTAGCCATGTCGACCGCGCACACCAGGCGTGAACTCTGGCCCGCCTTCTGGGCCGATTTGGTGGAGCGGCTCGACGCCATCGACTTGGGAAGTCGTCGTGGAACGAAGTTCGACACTCTCACCAAGTGGCTCGCCGACGAATGGAACCTGGCGCCGGGCCACGTCGTCTGCAAGTACGTCCAGCATCCAAAAAACCGATGGAACCGGCTGCGGGAAGCGTCCCGTCGCGCCCCCGCCGCGATTCTCCTCCTGTTCGAAGGGGAGGAGCATGGGGACATCGAGTCGAAGGTGACGGAGACGGCGGTTGTCTGCCCGTCTCTCCGGTTGGTCGTGGTTCTCACGCGACCTGTAGGCAGCAGTTGGACAGTCGGGGCGGTGCTCTATCGAGAGTCGACCACGTTGCCCGCGCCACTCCTCTCGCTGGGCGGCGCGACCGCAGCCCCGGTTGCGTTCACGGTCGAAACGACGCAACGACGCGCCGAACCACTCCCCGCCGCACCCACGGAGGCGAGTGCGAAGCTAGTCGCCGCCCTGCAGGCCTTGGGCACGACGGGCGACCACCCAACGAGCCCACATCGCGCCTTGGCGGGCGAGGCCCTGACTGCCCTGACCGGTCAACCCGTAGACCGCTTCGCATTCAAGACTATCCCGTCTTCGAGGAACCTCGGTAACCGGCTTGGAGAGGGGCTCGCGAGGGCCCCGGCCGTCCTCGTCGTCATCTGCCCGGAGATGCTCGGAGATCGGGTCCTCGAGGAGGTGGAGCGGTGGAGTACCCCCGGCGGGCTGCCACTCGTCCTCGTGCTGTGCGGCGAGGAGACCCGGATCGAGCTCCATGGCCCCGATGACGACCTCGGCAACAGACTGCGGAATGCGCTGCGAGGTGCGGACGATCTGCCAGAGCCGGCAGTCCTACCGGCGACGGAGGCACCGGGGGCGCCCCGCAGTCAGGAGGTGGAGGATTGGCGAACGTGGTCGTATGGCGAGTGGAACCAAACGCTGATCGAGTACTGCTTGGGGTACCACAGCGGGAATCGGGAGCCCCTCGAGCGCCTGGCCGCCACGCCAGAAGAACTCGCGGTCATCGTCGGAACATCGCACGACCAGGCCGACGAGGTTGCACGGGCATTCGTGGACGCGTGTCTTGGCAACGTTCCCAGCGGGCGCTCATTCTGTGGCTACTGCTCGAGCGGCCTCGGGCGGCGACAAGCCTCGGAGGTGCCGTGGACTCCAGAGGCAATCGAGCCGCCCTACTTCTTCGCGATGCTGTGGTTCACTTGTCTCGTAGCGTACGGCTATCCGGATGTCGAAGGGGGGTTCTACGAGCGAATCTGGGGGCTCATGGGCAACACAGATCACCTGAAATGCCTACCCGGCCTGTGGTGGGAGGTGGCGGAATGGACGTTGCGCCGAACGGAGGCGGGTGATGATCTGCGTTTTCTCAGTCTTCCTCCCAAAGACGACTTCCGCACGACGATCGGAGAATCTCACTTCCTAGCATTCCCACACAAACATGACCGCCGGCAACTTGCTCGGGTCCTGGTCGAAGCGGAGCTGGTCGGGTTCGAGCCGCCGATATCGCCAGTAGTGTCACACCTGCAGAGCGAACGCAACCGTTTCAGTCAGCTGTTCTGCGAGGACCTCGACAACTTCATCTCTAGGTTTGTCGACGGTGGGCGCGATCCACGGGACAGTGCCTTCTGGCGTGCCGTGCGACAGGAAGCGCTCCAACCGTCTTACATCGCCGGGAGCAGTTCGTCACGTCGATCGGCGACCTCGATTCTCGTGGTCTTCAATGACGACGAGTTCCTTCCATTGCTGGGCTGCTCCAAGGAATGGTCGCCGCCGCCGGGGTATCGAGTGCAGCCCCTGGACAACCCGATCGGCAACTTCGAGCACTACGCTGTGGCCGACGAGGGTGGCGTAGAAGCGGTATACCAGGTGATGTTTAAGTCCCTGGGCCTGCTCGGCCCCGGGCCACGTGCCTTGATCAATCAGGGTGTGTTGGTGTTCCAGGAAGATCAGTCGGAAGAGTTCTTCTTGGTCAGCGGCCACGACATCAGCGGCGCAGATCTGGCGCTCGTTCGAGATGACCTGCTGCAACCTTTCCTGGACGCCTTTGGGGGCACTGCGGAACCCTCGCGCATCCGGGGCTGGTCGGAGGTGAGCAGCTGTACAGTTCGACCACTGGACGAACCACCTTCTGGCTTGGAGGCGGTCGTCCAGCTCCAGCGGACGATGTCTCCTCCCACACTTCGCTTTATAGGCGGCATTCAGGTCCCTGGTGGCTACCTCGGGATTCCAGGCTTCCTTCCCCGCATCAAGGCACCGGAGGCTGATTCGATTGAGGTGCGAGTCGATGGAAGGAAGCACGACTGCACTCGGACGGAAGAGAACGAGTGGTCCTTGCCTCCGGGGCTGCTCAGCTCGCTTCCAGTCCAATGCGCTGTCGAGGGGAGTTGGAGCTACGCCGGTGCAGCGGTTCGTTCGAGCAAGCGCGACCTCCACTTGTGGCGGGCAACGGTGGACGATGACTACCGCCCGCTCGGTAAGGGCCACTTCTTCCTCGAGAGTTGCCGTCCAGGGCAGAAGTCCATCTCCGGGGGAGAGCCCATCCCCTTGGGCGTGACCACGGACGAAGGTAACGGCAGCATCGACCTCATCGACTACGAGCCCTCCGCGCGATTCATGGGACCGGGTCACGGCGAGATGTCGACTGAGCCGTCTTCCGGATTCGATTGGCTCGCCGTGGGTCACAAGAACAACCCTGAGCTTCTCGTGTTTGTCGGTGACATCGAAAACCCGTCAGCTCCAGCCAATCGACGCTCACCAGCCGCTGGAGATCGCCGGCATTGGCAAGCCGCATTCACCAAGGCTAGCGACATGCGTGTACGTAGCTGTGACGGGACATACCGCGAGCTGGACGACTTCCCGGATCTTTCCGCAGTGCGTCGGCAGATGACTAAACATCGACCATCGCCGAACGCTCCTCCATGCGAGCCGACCCGACTCGAGACGATGGAGCAAGCACCGCCTCACCGAAGTCGCCCGCTCGACGACACGCTGTCGGTTGCCGATGCACTTGCGGCGCTGTCTGCTCGTCGGAGTGGTCTTCGATACCGGACGGTACAGCAGCTGTTCCAAGAGCTCTCCGGGGTGCACAATTACGCCCTTCACCACGAGCTGATCCGCGGGTGGGCGGAATCGGGCGCGTTCGATGTGGTTCGGAGTCAGTCGTTCAGCTCGACGTGGATCGTGGCGCGTCGCCCTCGCTTCGTGGCGGTCCGGCGTGGCCCGTTGATCGAAGCATCCTTGGTCGGGCTTGCAACGCGAGCGAGGGCTGCGCAAGTTCGCAGGCTCGCGCGTGAGCACGGTCTCCTCCAACATGAGCTGCAGCCGGGTTGCCCCTGGCAGCCAACGACACTCAGGCTGCGGGGAGACGAAAGCCTCGTGCGGGACATAGGGAATCGTTCCGGTCTCGCGGGCCTCGAATGGCTGGCATGGCCTCGAGAGGCCGACGTTCCCGAGCACCTCCAGGTCGAAGTTGAACGCCAGAGGCTGTGGACCGACTCTCCCCCTTCGGGTTTCGACGTGGCTAAAGTGTGGGACTGGGAGGCGGCCAAATTTCGTAGAGGTGAAGCCGCCGATCCCGAGGGCGTGCAGCTGGAACAGCGCGTTCAGCGCGAGAGCTGCTCGATATACGTCGTTCTGGTGGACGGCTCACCACGACTGTGGACGCACATAAGGAACTGGGCTCTGCTATACGCCCACGCCCTGGCAGAGCGCCCACCCTTCGTCCTCAACCGTTCTGGATGGCTGACGACGATCGGTCACTCGCCCGTCCATTTGCCGCTGCCGCTGGGGCGGCTCTGCGCAATCCTCGGGGAGGGCCTGGCCGGTCCGATGCTCGATCCCAAAACACAACACGTCGGCGGATATTGCTACCCACTTGGTCGGCGACTGACGAGTTTGATGTCGAAGGTGATCCCGGCTAGCTGGGTGAAGGAAGAGGTGACTTGATGCAGGACCCCATCGGCGCATTCGAGCGGATCCGCGAGCTTTACATCAGCTATCTGGATACGGCCTTCCGGATTGGCGACGGAGACGTCGCCGAGGAGCGTCGGCATCTGCTGCGGAGGCCTGGCAAGCTCTGCACTGAGCCGCTCGTCGAGCCGATCCCCCGCTACGAGCCAGCCGACGTCGGGTTCGATGTGTTGCTGGCAAGTAGCGCGGGAGGCACAGACGTGTTGGAGGGCTTCGACGCCGTAGCCCGGCGGGCGTTCGTCGAACTCGTCCTCGCGGGTCTGTTCCCGTCCCGGCCCACGAAGGTGACCGACGGCGACTGGCCCCTCGACCGAGTGCCACGGTTCAAGCCGTACTCCCACCAGGTGGAGATGTTGCAGCGCGGTATCCGCCCAGGGCGCCCCGGCGTCGTGACATCCGGCACCGGATCCGGTAAGACCGAGTCATTCCTGCTGCCTGTGCTAGCCCGGATCGTGCGAGAAGCGGTGACGTGGCCTGAGCCGTCGAAGGGATTCCTTGGGCGGCGATGGTGGCATGACCCTCAAGGGGCGCCCTATACCCGGACGAAGAACGACGGCGAGGT